>Ga0268298_10002514_pt1 | contig 19988 bp, 15 predicted proteins | sample WWTPWeurt_MetaG_FD_194462 | JGI IMG/M metagenome (GOLD analysis project Ga0268298, IMG submission 194462) | Activated sludge microbial communities from WWTP in Nijmegen, Gelderland, Netherland - WWTP Weurt | ecosystem: Engineered > WWTP > Aerobic digester > Activated sludge | place...
CGGCCGACCCCGCTGCCAGCCTCTGCACCGATTTGAGGAGCGGTTGCCCGCGATAGGGCTCCAGCACCCCGACGAAGGGACCGGCCGGTTCCGCGCCCGCCCGATGTTGCAGCAGATACGTCAGCGACCGTGGATTGCCCCCCTTGTTTTGCGGCGGGTCACCATGTGCCAACGCGACATCGTCGCTCGCACTCAATGCATGCAGGCGAACGTGCAGTTCCTCCGCCGCCGTGGTGCCACGGTATCCTGTGGCAACCCGCCAATCCACCATGAAAGCACCGGCGGGACGGACGTCGCGACGCACATCATACAGGTAGGAATAGCCCGTGGGCATTCCCTCGGTTTTCACAAAAGGTGGCACCTGGGGACCGGCATAAGTGCCGGTGGGTTGCGGCACCAGCGCCAGGCCCGAAACCGTGACATCACCCGGCGGCCCGTGAAAACTGAGAACCTGATCCTTGCCTCCGCGCACCCGGAAAACGTCGACCGCATAGGCCCCGTGTCCGCCGGGCGCCTCGATAAGCAGCAAGGTTCGGGTGTATTCCTGGAGATCGGGATAGGCGGAAAGTCCGTCGATCTCCACCGCGGCGACGCCGGGCAATTGACGAAAAAGCCGCGCCCGTCCGCCCCAATCGCGTTGCTGCGGCCGGCCATCGGAAAACACCGTGTTGTGCGAGAGGGTGTTCGATGTCCATTCGTCCCGACTCGGCCAGTTGGTTGCGAATTCGGGATAGCCCAGGTCTGGAGCGAGCCACCGTCCAAATGCCAGCAGGTCGAAGTTCAGCATGTCGGCATGGCCATGAAACAGCGTCCGGCCATAGTTGCAGACCAGCGCGGTTTCGCCCGCACCGCGGCCGACCTCGAGCAGCGCCAGACCATACCCGCTCAGCAGGCTGCCGCCCACGGGCCGCGGCCCGGCGGCACGGGCCAGTGCTTCCACCTTCCCGGCCAGTTCCTCGGGATCCGCCATAAAGGCGTCTTCGACCAGCGGCCTGACCTTCCCTCCATTTAGCCGGACCGCCGCCACCGCCATGGTCGGATCGCCGGTGTAGCGGTAACCCATGAAAGTGATCGCCGGGTCGGCCGGCTTGGTGGTGACCAGCCCTGTCGCGCCACTGTCGCCCAGATTTGGCACCGCGCGACCCAGCGCCGCCAGGCGCGGACCGAGCAGGAAGCTCGCCCGCAGTTGCGGGTATTCGCGGAACATGTCCGGTCCCTCATAACCGGGATAATCATGGAGCTTGGCGGCGATGCGGCTGAACATGATGCCTGCGAACATGGCGTAACCCGGCGCCGCCTCCGACGACCCGCCGTCACGGTCCATTTGGCCGACAATGAAGCCAGGCATGGCCCCGCCGCGCGGTGCGAACAACCAGTCGAGCCACTCATTGGTTTCCGGCGCCTTGTTCAACGCCAGTGCGGCCGTGGCCATCGTCATCTGCTGCATGCCCTCATTGCCGCTGATCCGCCCGTCGAGCACTGCATCATGCATGGCCCGCAACAGCCGGTCGTCCAGGTTCCGCACAAATAACTCGCGGCTGCCCTTGGGTTGAGGCAACCGATGTCTCCTGCCGCGCTCCGCCAGAAACCGGAAGAGCGCGTCATCGTCCACGGTGCCGCTGAGGATTGCATCGCTGCACTCGGCCAGCTTGCTCGCAAGGTTGGTTTCCCAGATGGCCCCCTCGATCTTGCCGACGCCACGATTGGCGTCCGAGTGATACCACCCCCGCCGGGCATAGGGCGCCCAATCCATGTCCGGATAAACATCGGCGATGCGATCAAGGAGGATTGCGGCCTTGTGGGCGTAGCGCGTTTCACCCGTGTAGATGAACGCCTGGGCCAGCGCGTGGAGCCCATCGAGAATATGCCGCCAGTATTTCCATGTGTAGTAGCCGATGTAGCGGTGCTCCTGCCCATTTTGGTCGGTATACCCGAAGCCATCATCCACCCCATAGCGATGCAACGGGTCGCGTGGATCCGGGTGCGACATATTGTAGAGCAGCGCGCGGTCGGCGCGGTCGGGATCAAACAATCCCCGATCATCCAGACCGCTGCGATAGTAGGCGCCAAAATCATTGGTGGGAAAGACCACCCCGCAGGCGGGACAGGTCAGTTTCCACGGCAGACGGTCGAATTCCGGCTCGTAGGGGTAGTTGCCAAACCGGTCGATCGCCTTGCCGCAGTTCAGGCAACCGGCCCGGGTTGTTCCTCCCGCCGAGCGGGTCAGCGTGACATCAATGCAGCGCGGCAGATCCTGTCCGGGGACCATGGCCCACAGTTCCTCGTCACTTCGTGCCACCCACGAGGCGGCAGCCTGCACGGTTCGGTCGCAGATGGCTCCCGCCCAGGCCAGTCGGGCGACATTCGAACGCACCTGCGCCAGGCGCTCCGGCGAATAATTGCCGCCGTGACTGCGATCCGCGGCCTGCGACGGACCCGTCAGGCCCAGCGCGAACACGACAATAGCAGCCCGGCGGAGCAGCACGCGTCCTGTCTGCATATAACCAGTAGGTTACTAAGTGTCAGAGCCCGCACAAGCGCATTTCCGGCGCCGCAACCCGCAATTCCATACCCGCCATCCGCCCTCTTTTCTGTCGCGGAGCCCTGCGTATCAACCTGACGCATCTCTTGCCCGGACTCCCTGCGTCGGCCTAAAAGTAACGGATATATTCCGGCCAGGTCCGCGGTGCCGTGAGCATCCTGTCCCACAGCAACCCATCTGCTCCCATGGTTCCAGGACATACTCCCGCAGCGCGGCTTGTCGCGCTGCAACCGGCCGCTGTCACGATTGCCTGCCACTGTGCCCCATAGATGCGCGCGTATGGATACGGCTTGAGCGCGTCAATTACACACCGCATGTCTTCAGACCCATGGGCATGGGGATTCGCGGAATCCCCCCCTCGCCCGCCCACCGATGGCCCGAAACAACGTATGGCAGATCCCCGGAAAGAAGCGCCCCCCGCCCATCGGCCCCGCTGGCCCAATGCAAAACCTGCGACCCCTCATAGTGTCCGCCGGTCCGGATCAACGTGACCTCCGCGCCCAGGTTGATCGTCTCCCCTTCCCAGAAATGGATCGCGGCATCGGGAAAGGCCGTGGAGCGACGGTGACTCGCGGGCAAGTATATGGGGGCATCGCCGAATATTCGGCTCCACTCAACCATCGTTGAATAGTAGTGCGGGTGCGAGATGGCGATCGCCGCCACACCGCCCAACCTGCAAACCGCATCGATGATGGCGTCGTCCAGCAATGGGGTGCAGTCCCAGAGCACGTTTCCTTCCTGCGTTTGCACCAGTAGAGCGCGCTGCCCGAGGGCAAAACCGGGCTCGGTCCCGATTCCCCAAAGACCGGCTTCCTGCAGGCAGAGGGTATTCCGGTGGGTTCCGCCGAGTTCATCCAGACTCGTCCACTGCCGTCCGCCCGGGCCGGAATATGGTCCGCTATCCGGACAGTTGAGACAACCCCGCAGGCCGGCCTGCTGTGGCGGGATTTGCGTCCCACATGTCCGGCAAATCGGCAGGCTCCGGGTGGCTGGCCGGAGCCCCAAGGCCCGTCCGTCCGAGGTGGCGGACTTGCCCTCGTGACGGCCCGGCTGAATCTTCCGGGATGCGCCGGGCCACATCAGCCGTCCATGAGTGACTCCAACCTGGAGTTCATTCGGCCGGGTCGCGGCTGCGGCGAGGTGGTCTGGTGACACCCGCGCAGTATAGGACATTATCTGGTTGGCAAACAGGTCCAGTTATTTGATTTTGATTGGACCACTTTGCATGCCCCGGTCCCGCCTATTCCCGAGCCTGACCCTCGGCGTTCGTCCCGCCAAGACGACGATCTTTCGCTGGCTCTACGACGAGCTCAGACGGGCCATCTTGGATCGGCGCCTTCGGGCCGGGGAAAAACTCCCCTCCACCCGGGAGCTGGCGAAACAGTATCAAGTGGCCCGTGGCACCGTCGTCGCGGTGTTTGAGCAGCTGGCCGCCGAAGGGTATATCGAACCCCGCCGCGGATCGGGCGCCGCAGTCAAGCGCACCCTCCCGGAAAAATACAGCGAGGTCAGCAGCCCGCTGATGCGGGGGACCGTCAGGCCATCAGCCGCTTTCCTGTCGCCACGCGGCTTGCGATTTGTCCGGGCGACTCTCCCCGCATCGCAAGCCCCGGTGCGGAGCGCTTTCCAAACCGATCAACCGGCCTTGGATCTTTTCCCCACGGCCTTATGGGGTCGCATCGCCTCGCGCTGCCTGCGCGGTGCACAACGTTCCTTGCTGGCCAGTGGCCCGGCCCTGGGCTACCTGCCGTTGCGCGAAGCGATCGCCGACTACCTGAGGAGCGTGCGCGGGATCAAGTGCTCGCACGAAGCAATTGTCATCACCTCCGGCACCCAGCACTCGCTCGATCTGATCTCGCGCTTGGTCCTCGACCAGGGGGATCGCGTTTGGATGGAGGACCCCGGCTACCCGCGGGCGGCCTCCCTTTTCCGCGCGTTGGGCGCGAAGGTGGTGGCGCTGCCGGTCGATTCCGAGGGGCTGGACTGCGCGGCGGGACGGGGGCGCGCCCGCCACGCCCGACTCGCCTACGTGACACCGGCCCACCAGTTTCCCCTCGGGGTCACGATGTCCATCTCGCGCCGGCTGGAACTTCTGCGTTGGGCACAAAGCGGAAATTCCTGGATCTTCGAGGACGACTATGACGGCGAATTCCGCTTCGCCAGCCGTCCGCTGGCCGCCCTGCAAAGCCTGGATGAGAGCGAATGCGTCATTTATGCGAGCAGCTTCAGCAAGGTGATGTTCCCGACCTTGCGCCTGGGCTACATGGTCGTGCCCCAACGGCTGATCGAGCCCATCACGGCCGCGCGTTCACTGATCGACCTATACCCGCCGGTGCTCGACCAGGCCGTCATGTGTGAGTTCATCACGGAAGGACACTTCGGCCGTCACCTCCGGCGCATGCGCGAAATCTATGCCCGACGTCTGGAAGTCCTGCAATCCGCGGCGAGCGCGAAGCTCAACGGCCTGCTGCAGCTGACATCCACCCGCGCAGGTCTCCAGGCGATCGGGTGGCTCCATCGGTCCATCCGCGCCGATGACGCGGAACTGGCTGCCTCAGCCCGGGGGATCAATGTCATCCCGTTGTCGCGCTTTGCCCTTGAGCGCCCAACCCGCAACGGCCTGATGCTGGGTTTCGCCATGGCAGACGAACGCATCCTGCGCCAGGGGGTCGAAGAGCTAGCGAGAGTGTTGCGCAGCCTGAAAAATCAAACCCTAGGTCGCCGCGCCTGACCGAGGCCGCGGCAGGGTGCCCCCCAACAACGAGCGTGCCCGGCCCGATTGGTCGGCAAAAATGCAGACTGTGGTAGATGTTTAGGTGGATCTGCCTAAACCACCAACGAAGAGGGATACCATTGCCTAGACTTACTCCCGTTCCTTAGACAGGGAGCGCGGACCATCCCACAAAGAAACTCGGGCTCTCGCCCGCGCTGGAACGTGCTGGACGCCCCGTGGCGCGGCAGCGCGAGGACAAGCCTTGGCGGGCTTCGTTGTCCTACCGCGCTGGCTCAGCCGCGGAACTGAACCGTGTAGTTCTCGACGGCTTTGGCCTCGTCGCCTTCGCCCTGGAGCAGCGTGAGGAAGACGTTGAACGTGTAGGGCGGGATGACGGGCTTCTGCCCGACGAGTGCCGTGCCGCTGCCGTTGAGCACCGTGCGGTTGTCGCCCGGGGACCGCGGGTTGGGCCAGCGCGCCGTGGCGCGCGTCACGTCCACGGCCATGGCCTTGTTCTTCTTGTCGTAGAAGGTAAGTTTGAATCTGCCATCGACCACCTCGAGGCCGAGCTTGGTGCCATTGGTTCGGGTGATCTCCGTGCCCGGGATCTTGGGCAGGGGCGCTTCCTTCTTTTCCAACTTGCCGGCCGGAGCCGCCTTGGCGGCGGGAGCCTTGGGGGTTGCTGTCTTGGCCGGGGCTGCAGGGGTCTGCGCGGCGAGCACACTGGCGGCGAACAAAAGACACCCGGCGACGGCGATGGATTTCATGCCCGCAATATAGCCCGTGGCCCGGCGCGCGCAAGCCCCGGCTGGGGCCGCCGGGCCTGCGGCCCGCCCTTTCGCAGGCAATTCACGCCCGTGCCCGCAGTTCCCGCCACCGCGCGAGCCGGTCGGCGATCTTTGCCTCCCACCCGGCCGTCTTGGGAGTATAGAGCGTGAGCGGCTTTTCCAGATAGGCCTGGCCGGAGATGTTCTCCGGAAAATCGTGCGAATAGAGATAACCCTTGCCGTGCCCGGCCTGCTTGCTGGCCGCCCCGCTCTTGTCGCGCAACGGCGCGGGCACGGCCTGCACGGGTGCCGCCTTCAGCTCTTGCTGTGCCGCGGCCAGCGCCAGGGTCGCGGAGTTGCTCTTCGGGGCCGTGGCGATGTAGAGCGTGGCGTGCGCGAGGGTCAGCTCCGCCTCGGGCAGGCCGATGAAGTCGCAGGCGTGGTGCGCCGCCACCGTCAACGGCAGCGCCTGCGGGTCGGCCAGGCCCACATCCTCGCTGGCCAGGATCACCAGCCGCCGCGCGATGAACCGCGGGTCCTCGCCGCCGGCCAGCATCTTCGCGAGCCAATACAGCGCCGCATCCGGATCGCTGCCGCGGCAGCTCTTGATGAAGGCGGAAATGGTGTCGTAGTGCTCGTCCTCGTCGGCGTCGTAGCGGATCCGCCGCTCGCGGGCGAAGATTTCCAGCTCCGGTTCCCCGATCTCCGTCCGCTCCGGCAGGCTGAGGGCGATGACTTCGAGCGCGTTCAACGCCCGGCGCAGGTCGCCATCGCACAGCACCGCGAGATCGCCCAGCACCTTGTCGGACGCCGGGTGCCCGCGCGCACCCAGCCCGCGCTCGGTGTCGGCCAAGGCGCGGCGCAGCACACCGGCCACCGCGACGGGCTTGAGCGCTTCCAGCCGGAACAGGTGGCTGCGGCTGAGCAGCGGCGGGTTCACGTAGAAACCGGGGTTGTGCGTCGTCGCGCCGATCAGCCGCACCGTGCCCTCCTCGACGTCGGGCAGGAGCAGGTCCTGTTGCGATTTGTTGAAGCGGTGCAGCTCGTCGATGAAGAGCATGGTCGCGGCCTCGGGCCGGCGGCGCGCCGCCGCGAGAATTTCGCGGAGCTCGGCGACGTTGGACATGACGGCGTTGACGCGCACGAACCGGCTTTTCGTCTCGCGGGCGATGACCTCGGCGAGGCTCGTCTTGCCGCAGCCCGGCGGGCCGTAGAAGAGCAGGCTGCCGAAGCGGTTGCTGGCAATCAGCCGGGGCAGCAGGTTGCCCGCCTGCAGGATGTGCTCCTGCCCGACGATCTCGCCGAGCGACCGGGGCCGCATCCGCGCCGCGAGCGGCTGGTGCGCCGCGGGTTTGCCCGCCCTGTGAAGCCCTTCGGGCGAAGCCGGGTCGGACAATCCGGAGCCGGGGCGCGGAGTTTCCTCGCCAAAGAGTGAACCGGATTCATCGACAGGGCGGGCCATGGATGGGCCGAGGCTGTGGTCGCGCCGGGGGAGAAACAAGTTTGAAGGCGCGTCGCAAAACTGTTCGCCTGCGAGCCCTGCCTGCCGGAGCCAGGCGCCGCGCCCGCCATGTCTTCGCCCGCCCTCCATCTCCGCGCGCCGCTGCTCTGGCTGCTGGTGCCGCTGATGGCCGGGCTGGCGGCGGCCCGCCTCTGGCCGGCCCCGGCGGTTGGCTTGGGCCCGCTGCTGTGGGCCGCGGGACTGGCCGGGGTCAGCGCCCTCTGGTGGGCGCGGCGACCGGGGCGCGGGGCGGGATTCGCGTGGGGGCTCGGTCTTTGCGCCGCTGCGACGCTGGGAGGATTTGTCCTCCTGCACGCGCGGCACCCGGCCTGGCATCTGGTGGAGTCGCGCCCGCCGCGCGAGATCACGGTGACGATGCGGGTGCAACAGGCCTTCCCGGTGGCGCCGACCACGCGGAGCCTGACGGGCTTGGCGGAGATCATCGCCACCGGCGCGGCCGACCGGGAATTGCTCGGCCGGCGGATCTATTTTTCCGCCATCCGGCGGATCAGCGTGCCGCCGCAACGTTCGGGCAGCTATGTCATGCGCGGCGTCATCGAGCCGCTCCCGCCCGAACCGGGCGGCGCGGGCTTCAACGACTACCTCGCCAATCTCGGCATCCGCCAGCGCATCACCCGCGCCCAGATCATCACCGAGGCCGCGCCGCCCACGCCGTTTCAGCGATTCTGCGCCGGCGCGCAGGATCGGCTGGAAGGCATCCTGCGCCACGGGCTGGGCGAACAACCCGAAGCCGCCTCCCTCTACCTCGCGATGCTGCTGGGGGAGAAGGCGGTGCTGTCGGCTGAGCAACAGAACGCCTTCATGCGGAGCGGCACTTTTCATATTTTCTCCATCAGCGGCCTGCATGTGGGCGTCATCGGCGTGGCGCTTTATACGCTGTGCAATCTGCTGCGGGTGCCGCGCCAGGTCGCCGCCGCCGCGACCCTGGTCGTGCTCTGGCTCTACGTGGCCATCACCGGCGCCAGCTCACCCGCCGTGCGCGCCTTCCTGATGATCGCCTTTCTGCTCGCCGCCGAGGTCTTCCGCCTGCCGGGCAATGCGCTGGCGGCGCTCGCCGCCGCCGCGCTCGCGACGCTGCTGCTGGACCCGCTGCAGCTTTTCAGCACCGGCTTCCAGATGTCGTATGCCGTCGTGGTGGCGCTGGTGGTGATGGGGCGGCCGCTCGGCGAAAAGTGGCTGGCGGCGTGGCGCCCCTTTGCCCTGCGGCCGAGGGCGGATTGGCGCTGGCCGCACCGGGCGTGGGAGAGGTGCGGGCGCTGGTTCATCGGCATGTCGGCGGCGTGCTGGACGGCTTTCCTCGCCAGCACCCCCTCGGGCATCGGGTATTTCGCCGTCTTCTCCCCGGGCGCGCTGGTGGCCAACCTCGTCATCATCCCGCTGTCGTCGGTAGCCATCACGGCGGGATTCGTGTCGCTGCTGGCGGGCTTGGCGGGCGTGCTGCCGGTCAGCGGGGTGTGCAATGCCCTCGCCGCCCTGACCATCCGGGGCATGGACGCTCTCCTGCTGCACGACATCGAGTTGCCCGGGGTGTATTTCAACGCCCACTTTCGCGCGGACTGGCTGGCCCCCGCCTCGTTGGTCCTGATGACGGCGGCCTTCCTGGCCGGCGCCGCGAGCCGCTGGGCTCCGCGTTACGGCGGTTACTGGCTGCCGGTGGGCGTGCTCGCCGTCCTGCTAATTTTGGGCGTGAAGTTCGGCTGAAGCCCGCAATTCTCGCCCTCCATGAAAAGCGCCTACGAACTCGCCATGGAACGCCTGGACAAATCCGGCCCCGCCGCCGCTCCGTTGACGGGGGCGCAAAAAGCCCGGCTGGCGGAAATCGACCGCCTCTACCAGGGCAAGATCGCCGAACGGGAGATTTTCCTCCAACAGCAGCTGACCGCCGCCCTGGGGGCGCAGAAACTCAACGAAGCCGACCAAGTCCGAAAGCAGATCGCCGGCGAGAAGGCCCGGCTGGAGGAGGAACGCGAGGCCGAGAAGGAGCGCGTGCGGCAGGGAAAGTGAGGCCGCGGCACGGCCAACCCGCAGGCTGAGGGCACCCGCCCGCGGCTTCAGCGCACAAACTCGAACTCCGCCGACAGCGCGTGGTGGTCCGAGGCCATCGTGGGTTTCACCCAGCAGCCGGTGGGGCGCAGCAGGTTGTTGTGGAAGATGTGGTCCAGCACATAGGGCCGGCGGCGCCAGGTGATCTCCGTGGACTGCACCGTCTGGTAACCCGCCTCGGCGAACTGCTGGATGAGCGACTGGTGCTTGCTCACGTTGAAGTCGCCGGTGAGCAGGGTCGGCATCCCGGCGGTGTCACGCAACTGCTCCTCGACGAGCTTGCGCTGGCTCAGGTGCACCTCGCTGCTGGACTTGAGCATGAAGAACGCGAGCAGGTGCGTGTTGAGGAGCCGCACATCGCGCCCGGCGATGGTGGTGGTGGCGCCGATGAGCACCCGGTCGGTCGGGGTCTTCTTCTCGCCGAAGAAATCAAACTCCACCGGGGGCGAGGGCAGGTTCACGCAGATGTGCTCCCGCAGCGGGGTCTTGGAGAAGATCGCCAGCCCGATGCCGAAAGGCAGTTCGCGCGGATCGGGGCGGGGATAACAGAAATAGCTGTCCTGGCCGGGAAACTCCTGCTTGAGGCGGGTGTAATGCGGCGGCGGTTCGGCCTGCGCCCCGCCGGGCAGGGCGTGCTCCACCTCCTGCAGCATCACCAGGTCGGCGTCGTGGCTGCGGATCTCGTCAATGGTCAGCTGGAGATTGATCGGCACGTGGTCGGGATACACATCATCCCAAGGTTGCCCAAACTGCATGTTGAATTGCAGCAGCTTGAAGCGGCCGGTCGCACTCATTGGCCGCCTCCCGCTTTTCTGACCGCACCGGGCGCGATCGCAGCGTCGCCTGCCTTGGCCAGTTTCACCCCGTTCAAATCGACCCGGATCAAGGCGCTGTGGCTGGGTATGATGGCTTGCGCGCCGGCCCCGGCCCAACGTCTGGCCTGAACGGTGGCGGCTGCCGGACGCAGGACGACGGATTTCGCGTGAACGGTGCGTCCGCCGGGCTGGAAGGTGGCGTTTCGCTGCTCCGGGTTGAGCAAGGCGCCTGAGGCCGACAAGGTGCCGACGAGGGTAAAAAGGACGCTGATTTTCGCTCGGCAAAGCATATGCGGCAAGCTGGCCAGATGTTTGCCCGGGCCAAAATAGCGGCAAGCCTATTCTGGCTCGGCCGTGCCCTCGACCACCCAGTCTTTCGCCTCCGGCACCTGCCGGGCAAACTCCCGCAGCGCCGCGCTCAGGTGCTCGGCATAGCGGTAGTGCGCGCCCATGCCCGTCCGCAGCTCGGCTTCGTAGATGAACTTGTCGGCGTGCGTGCTGTGCTCGAAGGGCGTCTGCGCCCCCAGCAGCAGTGAATACGCGTAGGCGGCGCTGCCGCGCGTCATCAGCTCTCGGGTCAACGCCGCCTGTTCCTCGAGCAGGGCCGCATGACCCGCCGGCGATATTTCCGGCGGCAGGTAGAAGCCGGCCTGGATCAGCGGCGTGTAGCGGTGGCCGGTGCGGTGGCGGTTGAGATCGCGCAGCTCGGCGATGGCCAGGTTGTTCCAGGCAAAGCTCACCCGCATCCGGCGGGTGGCCCGGCCCTGATAACCGTAGCGGTTGGCGCGGTGCTTCAGCGCCTCGGGCACGGGCTGGGTCTCAGCCAGCCACGGCGGGACGTCACGATCCACTTTCACCCAAACCTCGTCGGCCAGGGGTTGGGTGGACAACCGGGCGAGTCCGAGCGAGAGGCTCTCCGCGAGCTCCTGCTGCGCCTGCGCCTGGTAGGACTTCTCGGCGAAGCTGTGCTTCATCAGCCGGGGCGACTGCTTGAGCAGCTCCTCGCGGATGAGTTTCGCGGCGCGCGCGGCCTCGGGCAGGCCGAGCGAATCGAGGTGCTTCACCGTGGCGGCCCACATGCGCGAGCTTTGCACCAGCCCGAGGTTGGTGCGCGTGGCGAGCGGGATGAAGTAGCGCGCGCGGTCCAGCGCGTAGTTCTTGCGCAGGCGGGTGACGACGGCGGGCTTGGCGTCTTTGGGCAGGCGCACGAGCGAAGGATTGGCCAGCGCAGCGGCGTCGAGGCGCGCGTATTCGGCGTTATAGGCCGCGAAGGCCTTCGCCATCACCGCCGACCAGCGCGGCGCGAGGTCGGCGGGAATGCCGAGCTCTTCCGCCGTGGGCAGGTTCGTCGCCGCCATCGTGATGTAGCGCGTGCTCGATTCCTGGCCATCGGCCATCTGGGCGATCTCGAAAATTTTATACGCCAGCCACATTGACACGTCGTCGAGCGCGATGGCCAGGCCACCGGTCAGGCCGCCGATGGAGGCGTGGCCGTAGTCCACGAAGTTCAGGATGCGGTCGATCGACGCGTCCGGATTGGCGAGATCCACCTTGTCGAGGATGGCGCCGATGCCCTGGTTGCTGCGGGAGTAGCGGGCGAGGACGGAGGCGAGCAGCTCGGGAGTTACCTTGGGGAGGTTGGCGGCCGCAGGCGGCGGCACAATGGCGAGTCCGGTGACCTTCATGCGTGGACTCACACGAAACGGTTTCACAGACCGAGGCGAAGAAAATATACGGGAACTTGTCGGCACCTGTTCAAGGTGGAACCCCGGCCTCCGGGCGGGTTGAGCGACGCGCACATCCTGAAAGCGCGTCCGGAGGCCGCGCTCCACCTCGTTCCACGGAAACAGTCTGGCATCCCGTCGTCGGCGGCAGCATCGTCAGTGCATCACTTTTCCACCCCGTCACCTCCCCGCTTGCGTGCTCGGGCTGGCGCTGGCCGGCCTGGCTGGTGCCGCTCCGGCCGACAACGGCGGCAAGCCGACCATGCCCCCCACCCCCGAAAGCTACACGCTCGGCTTGGATTCGCCGACCGACCCCGGCCTGCAGGCGAAGATCGAGGCCCTGGACGCCCGGCTCCGTGCGAAACACGGCATGACAGCCGGGCAGACCTCCGTGGGCGTGCTCGACCTGAACACCCTGCGCCTGGCCATGGTGCGGCCGGATCGGATCGACTACGCCGCCAGCGTGCCGAAGATCGCCATCCTACTTGCCTGGTTCCAACGGCACCCGGAGGCGGCCACCAACCTCGACCCGGTGACCCGGCACGAGCTTGGCCTGATGATCAAGGCCTCGGACAACGCCCTGGCGGCGAAGTATTCCCAGCTCCTCGGCCTGAAATCCATCCAGCAGGTGCTCGAAAGCTACGGTCTCTACGATGCGGCCCATGGCGGCGGGCTCTGGGTGGGCAAGCACTACGGCAAGGGCACCGAGCGTTACGGCGATCCGGTGGGCGGCCATTCCCACGCCGCGACCATCCGCCAGTTGCTCCGCTATTACCTGCTGCTGGAGCAGGACCGCCTCGTCTCGCCGGCCGCCTCGGCCACCATGCGCGAGATTTTCGCCTCGCCCGACATCGCGCACATCCCGGACAAGTTCGTGCAAGGCCTCGCCGGCCGCGGCGCGCAGGTGCGCCGGAAGGCCGGTTGGTGGGAGGACTGGTTCCTCGACACCGCCGTCGTCACCGGTGGCGGCCGCCATTACATCCTGGCCGCCATGACGCACCACCCGCAGGGCGACGCCTATCTGGCCGGGTTCGCGACCGCGGTGGACGACCTGCTCGCGCCGGCTGTGCCGCGGCCCTGAGTTACCTCGGCAGCAGCCAGCCGGACAACGGGGCCTGGAAGAAGCCCAGCAGCACGGTCGCGAAAGTCAGAAGGGCCAGCGCGGCCACCCCCACCCACTTGGGCCCGGCGGGCAGCGGGCGCGCGGGCGAGTCCGTCCCGGCCGCCGGCGGCGTCCAGCTCTCGAACCACGCCGCCTTGATCCAGCCGAAATAATAGAAAATGGAGATCACCACGCCCACGATGGCCACCGCCAGCAGCCCGTAGAGTTGGGCGTGAAAGGCCGCGAGGAAGAGCAGCAGCTTGCCCATGAACCCGGCCAGCGGCGGGATGCCCGCCAGCGAGCCGACCCCCACCGCCAGCACCGCGCCGAGGAAGGGCCGCTCGCGCGCCAGCCGGGCGTAGTGGTCGAGTTCCTCGCCGATGTCATCGGGGCCGGCCACGTAGGCCATGACGCCGAACACCGCCATCGAGGCCAGCAGATAGGTGAACAGGTAAAACCACACCGCGCCTGCCGCCCACGGCACGGTGAACGACGCCACCACGCCAATCAGCAGGTAGCCGGCGTGCGCGACGCCGGAGAGGCCCATCAGGCGCTTGGTGTTGCGCTGGGTGAGGGCGGAAAGGTTGCCAAAGAGAATCGTGGCGGCGGCCAGCAGCGACAGCACCGGCACCAGCACGCCGGCCAGCGGGGCGAAGGCGCCATGCACCAGCAACAGCAGCACGGCGAAGCCCGCGGCCTTCGAGGAGACCGCCAGGAAGGCGGTCACCGGCGTCGGAGCACCCTGATAGACATCGGGCACCCAGATCTGGAACGGAAACGCGCCGATCTTGAAGGCCACGCCGCCGATCACCAGCAGCGCCCCGGCGGTGGCCAGGAAGTTGCCGGGATTCTCCCGCAGGAAGGTGAGCACGGTGCCGAATTCAAAGCCCGTGTGCACGACGCCACCCGCCTCGACCCGGCCGACCGCGCCGTAGAGCAGCACGATGCCGAAGAGCAGGATCGCCGAGCTGAGCGCGCCGAGCACGAGGTATTTCAGGCCGGCCTCGAGCGACGAGGCGCGCTCGCGGTAGTAGCTCACGAGGATGTAGAAGCCGATCGTCACCGTCTCCAGCGCGACGAAGAACATCACGAAGTGGTTGCTCTGGGCGAGGAGCATCAGCGCCGCCGTCACCACCAGCAGGAGGTGGTAGAACTCCACCCGGGGCACGCGGGCGCGGGGCAGGCAGACCGTGGCGAGGAAGCACACCAGCAGGGAAGAGAGCAGGAAAAACACCCGGGCGACCTGGCCCGGCAGGCTGAGCCGGATGAGCCCGCCGAAGAGCTCCTCCCCGTCCCAAATCTTGCCGAAGTTAAACGCCACGCCCACCAGCACCACGGCCAGCGCCATGCCCGCGGCGTGCGGAATGAAGCGATGCTGCGCCTTCGGGGTGGCGAGCTCGAGGACGAGCAGGCCCAGCGCGGCGCAGGCGAGGATGATTTCCGGCCCGAGGGCCCACCATTCGTTGGAGGCGGCGACGGCTTTGAGGAGTTCGGTGGACATCGGGAAATTAGCGGGCCGGAGCGGTGAGCGTGACGGGAGCCGGGTTCAATGCCTGGTCCACGGGCTGGGAAATGGCCTTGGGGTAGAACCCGAAGAGCAGGAGCGCGGCCAGCAGGATGAGCGCAGGGAGCTTCTCCTTCCAATCGAGGTCCGCCGGCGGGTGCTGGGCGGTCACGCGCTGCAGCTGCTCGCTGGCCGGGCCGAAGAACACCCGGGCCGCGGCGCGCAGGCCGTAGACCGCCGAGATGATCACGCCGGCGACCGCCACGGCGGTCAGCGCATGCGAGAATTTCCAGAGGGCGACGAAGACCGTCAGCTCGCCCCAGAAGTTGGCAAAGCCCGGCAGGCCGATGCCGGCCATCGTGGCGGCGACGAAGAAGGCCGCGAGAACGGGGGTCTTTTGCGCGAGGCCGCCCATCTCGGACAGGTCGAAGGTGTGCGTGCGGTGGTGGATGCTGGTCGCGAGCAGGAACAGGAGCGCGACCGACAGGCCGTGCGCCACCATCAGCAGCACGACACCGCCGGTGCCGATGGTCGAGAGCGCCGCGATGCCGAGGAAGCAGTAGCCCATGTGCATCACCGAGCTGTAACCGAGCATCTGCTTGAGGTCGCGCTGCGCCATGGTGACGAAGCCGACGACCAGCACGTTGCCGATGCCGGCCAACAGGGCGAGCTTCCAGGCCCAGTGCTGCAGGCCCAGCGGGATGAGCGGGATCGCGATCTGGATGAGGCCGTAGAGGCCGAACTTCTTGAGCACGCCGGCGTGCAGCATGGCCGCCGAGCTCGGCGCGGCGCCGTAGCCCAGCGGGGCCCAGGTGTGCAGCGGCCAGAGCGAGACGAGCGTGCCGAAACCGAGCAACAGCAGGCCGCCGATCCAGTTCTGGGTGTGGCCGGCGAGGGCTTGGGCGGCGACGGCGTCCTTGAGTTCGATGAGGTCGAAGGAGTTCGCGCCGCTCTTCACGTAGAGGGCGATCAGCCCGAGCAGCGAGAGCATGGCACCGGCCGTGAGGTAGATGGTCAGCTTCATCGCCGCGTAATTGCGGTCGCGGCCGCCCCAGATGCCGACCATGATGAAGGTCGGGATCAGCGCCAGTTCGTGGAAGAAATAGAAGAAAAAGATGTCCACGGAGGCGAACACCCCCAGCAGGCCGCCGTGCATGACGAGCAGGAGCACGAGGTAGAGCTTCAGCCGCTCGGCGCCGGAGCGCAGCGCGTAGAGCCCGGCCGCGAGGCCGACAATGGCCGCCAGCAGGAACATCGGCAGGGCGATGCCGTTGAGGCCGAGCTTCAGGCTGATGCCGAAGGCCGCCAGGCCGGTGTAGGTCGTGCTGAGATAGGCATACTGGTGCGCGTTCTCGGCGGGGAACTGCGACCACAGCCACAGCGCGATGAGCAGCGGCGCTGTGAAGGCGGCGGCCGCCAGCTTCGTGGAGAACCGCTTGGGCAGCCCGCACGCGATGATGAGCGCCGCCCCGAGCGGCGTGGCGATGGCGAGCTGCAGAAGTTGGGCGTTGGACAACATGTAATCGGAAAAGGCAGTGAACCGCTAATTGGCGCTAATCTACGCTAATGAAACACCGCTGAGGGTGGATGAGCGTTTTGAGGAGTTCATGATTAGCGCGGATTAGCGAAGATTAGCGGTTAAAACACACCGGCGGCGTAGGCCCAGAGGAGAGCCGCGCCGAGCAGGAACCAGTAGACGTAGGCGTGCAGGCTGCCGGTGTAGAGCGCCCGGGCGCCGTAGCCGACGAGACCGGCAAAGCCGGCCAGGCCGCGGATGATGGCGCCGGCGAGCACGATCTGCTCGAGGAAGTTCAGCACCATCGCGAAGCGCTGCTGCACCTTCGCGACGTAATAGTTGTAAACCCGGTCGAAGGACTCCTTGAGCCCGGTGAGGACGCTGAAGCCGAAGCGGAATTTCTCCTCGAGCGTGTCGGTCGCGGCGGACTTGTAGAAGAGCAGCGCCGCGCCGCCGCCGAGGGTCATGACGGCGAGCGAAACGAGCAGGATGGTCGTGTGCGCCGAGCCGTGGGCCTCCGGGATCAGCCCGGCAATGGAACCCGCGAGCTTCGGGTAGAGGCCCGAATGGAAGAACCATGTGCCACCGAAAATCGAAAGTGCCGCGAGGATGACCAGCGGCAGCGTCATCACGAGGCCGCTCTCATGCGCGTGTTTGGCGGCATCGGAGCGGGCTTCGCCGAGGAAGGTGATCTTCCAGAGACGGACCATGTAGAACGAGGTCAGCACGGCGGTGAAGGCGAGGATGGCGAACACCGCGGTGTTCTTCGTCATCGCAAGGTAGAGGATGGCATCCTTCGAGAAGAACCCGGCAAAGGCAGGCATGCCGATGATCGCCAGCACGCCGATCGTGAAGGTCCAGAAGGTCACGGGCATCTTCGTGCGCAGGCCGCCCATCATGAAGATGTCCTGCTCGTGGTGGCAGCCGTGGATGACGGAGCCGGAGCCGAGGAACATGAGGGCCTTGAAGAAGGCGTGGGTCGTCAGGTGGAACATCGCGGCGCCGACGCCGGCGGCGATGAGCATCTGGTGTCCGCCGTGCTCCACCGCGATGGAGCCCAGCCCGAACGCCGCGACCATGTAGCCGAGCTGCGAGAGCGTCGAGTAAGCCAGCACCTTCTTGATGTCACGCTGGACGATGGCGCAGAGCGCGGCGTAAAGCGCGGTGATCGTGCCGATCCACATGATGACCTCCAGCGCCTGCGGCACCATGAGGACGTTGATGCGGCAAAGCATGAAGATGCCGGCGGCGACCATCGTGGCGGCGTGGATGAGGGCGGACACGGGCGTCGGGCCCTCCATCGCGTCCGGCAGCCATACCTGCAGCGGCATCTGGGCCGATTTGCCCATCGCGCCGCAGAACAACAGGAGGGGGATGCCGGCCTCAACCATGGTGCGGTGGCCACCGACGATTTTTCCTTCCACGATCATCCCGAGTTGCGTGAGGTCCACCGTGCCGAAGGCGTGGTAGCACCAGATGATGCCAAGCAGGAAGCCGAAGTCGCCGACGCGGTTGACGATGAAGGCCTTCTTCGAGGCGTCGGCCGCGGACTGCTTCTCGTGGTAGTGGTTGATCAGCAGCCAGGAGCTGAAGCCGACCAGCTCCCAGAAAATGAAAATCATGAACAAATTGTCGGCGAGGACGATGCCGATCATCGAGAACATGAAGATGGACAGGCCGCCGAAGAACCGGGCGCGCGCCTTGTCGTCGTGCATGTAGCCGAGCGAAAAGACGTGGATCAGGAAGCCGACGAAGCCGACAATGAAGAGCATCAGCGCCGCGAGATCGTCATACTTGACGCCCAGCGACACACTGAAGGTGCCGAAGCGCAGCCACTCGACGGAGGACTCGAAGCGCTCGCCGCCCAGCAGGAGGTGGATGGACAACGCCGCGATGGCGCCGGCGACACCCGTGGAGAGCCACGAGGCGACCGCGCCCCGCTGGCGCAGGAACAGGGCGATCACCACCGCGGAAGCCAGCGGCAGGAGGAGGACAAGGATGGCGTGCTGCAGCATGGTCATTGGATTATCGCCTCCGTCATTCTGAGCGTAGCGAAGAATCCACAACGATTCACGCCAGCGAACATCCTGCTGGATCCTTCGCTGCGCTCAGGATGACAGCTATCGGGTGATGGTTTGGTGTTCGGTAACATCCGTGGGATTCGCGTTAATGCTTAAGCTGGTTCAGCTCCTCGACCTGGATGGTGTGGCGCTTCCGGAACAGCGCGACGATGATGGCGAGGCCGACGGCGACCTCGGCCGCCGCGATGGTGAGGATGAAGAAGACGAAGACGTTGCCGTCGAGGGTGCCGTTGAACCTCGAGAACGCGACGAGCGCCAGGGTCGAGGCCAGCAGCATGAGCTCGAGGCACATGTAGATCACGAGGGTGTTCTTGCGCAGCAGCACGCCGAAGAAGCCGATGGCGAACAGCAGCGCGCTGACGAACAGGTAGGACGGCAGGCCGTAGGCGGGGGCGGCGGCAAGCAGCGGGATCATTTGGTCTCCTCCGGCGTGTATTTCTTGCTGAGCACGATGACGCCGAGCATGGCGATCAGGAGCATGAAGCCGACGACCTGCACGGGCAGCAGGTAGGTGGTGAAGAGCTGCTCGGCGTAGTTTTTCATCGTCGGCACCGCGACCGCCTTGGGCGGCAAGGGCAGCACGGCGCGCTCGCTGAGCGAGAGGATGCCGAGTGCCAGCAGCGCAGCGCCAAGCACCGATGCCGCGATGGTCATGGGCTTGAAGGCCGGGAAGCGGCCCGGGGTGGTGTCGAGCAGCATGACGATGAAGAGGAACAGCGCGACGACCGCGCCCGCATAGACCAGAATGAGCACGAAGGCCAGCAGCGGGGCGTCGAGCAGCACGAACAGGCCGGCCAGGCCGACCAGCGAGAGCAGCAGGAACATGGCGGCGTTGACCGCATTCTTGTTCAGCACGACGAGCAGCGCCGTGGCGACGGTGAGGACCGAGAGGGTGATGAAGAGGGTGTCGCTCATCGGGCAGTAACGGGTAGCGAGTAGCGGGTAGTGAGCAGGCCAAGGCCACCCATGCCTGTCATCCTGAGCGCAGCGAAGGATCCAGAGTGATGTGCGCTGAGGGTTCTCATGATGGATTCTTCACTTCGTTCAGAATGACGGTTTCTTGTGTGTGATTGCTCAGTGCGCATTGCCGTGCTCGGCGGCGGCCTTCTTCTTGTCCCACTTGAAATGCTGGTCCGGCAGCGTGCCGCCGAGTTCGTAGAGTTTCGTCTTGTCGTTGACCAGCTCGGCGCGCGTGTAGCCGGACAGGGTATACTGGTTCTGCAGGAAGATGGCCTCCTCGGGGCAGACTTCCTGGCACAGGCCGCAGTAGATGCAGCGCAGCATGTCGATGTCGAAGGCCTGCGGGCCCTTCTCGACGTGGGTGCGGTCCGGCTGGTCCTCCACGCTGCCGGGCGTGATGCGGATGGCCTTGGGCGGGCAGACGAACTCACAGAGCTGGCAGGAGACGCATTTCTCGCGGCCGTGCGGGTCCTTCACCAGCGTCGGGACGCCGCGGTAGCCGGTCGGGATGGCCGGGCGCTGCTCGGGATACTCCATCGTCACGTTCGGCGCGAAGAGGCGCCGCAGCGTGACCCGCATGCCCGCCAGGATCTGCGGGAGGTAGAGCCGCTCCGAGAGCGTGAGGGGTTTGCGTTCGACGACGTAGGGCATGGCGCGGAAGAATTCAGAATCCAGAATTCAGAATCCAGAATTCAGAAT
>Ga0268298_10002515_pt1 | contig 19976 bp, 17 predicted proteins | sample WWTPWeurt_MetaG_FD_194462 | JGI IMG/M metagenome (GOLD analysis project Ga0268298, IMG submission 194462) | Activated sludge microbial communities from WWTP in Nijmegen, Gelderland, Netherland - WWTP Weurt | ecosystem: Engineered > WWTP > Aerobic digester > Activated sludge | place...
TCGCTCGGTGAATACAGCGCGCTCGTCGCCGCGGGCGCGCTCGCGATCGAGGACGCCGTGCGTCTCTGCCGTCACCGCGGGCAAGCGATGCAGGACGCCGTGCCGGCAGGGCAGGGGGCCATGGCCGCGATCATGGGGCTCGATCCGCAGGGCATCGAGGCCGTGTGCGCGGAGGCCGCCGAGGGTGAGATCGTGAGCCCCGCCAACTTCAACGCGCCCGGACAGATCGTCATCGCGGGTCACGCCGCCGCCGTCGCGCGCGCGTCGGCCCTCGTCGCGAGCAAGGGCGGCAAGGCCATCCCGCTCAAGGTGAGCGCGCCCTTCCACTGCGCTCTCATGCGCCCCGCCGCGGAGGCCCTCGCGCCTCGCCTCGCCGAGCTCAGCGTGCGATCGCTCGCGTTCCCGGTGATCGCCAACGTGGACGCCGAGCCCAACAGCGATCCGTCGCGCGTCACGGAGCTGTTGCTGCGTCAGATCGATGGGCCCGTGCAGTGGGTGAAGACGATCGAGCGCATGGCGGCCGAGGGCGTGACGCACGCGCTCGAGATCGGTCCGGGCAAGGTGCTCGCGGGGCTCGTCAAGCGCATCGCGAAACAGATCAAGGTCCTCCAGGTGAGCGACCCCGAGGCGATCGCGAAGGTCGCCGCTTTTGTCGAAGGGTGAGAAGCATGTTCAGGCTCGATGGAAAGGTGGCCGTCGTCACCGGCGGCTCGCGCGGCATCGGTCGCGCGTGCGCGGAGGCGCTGGCAGGGCAGGGCGCGCACGTCGTGATCACGTACGTGCGCGGCGCGGAGGAGGCCGCCAAGGTGGTCGCCGCGATCCAGGAGAAGGGCGGCAAGGCCGACGCCGTCGCCTTCGACGTCGGCGACATGAAGGCCGCCGAGGACGCGATCGTCGCGATCGCGAAGCAGCACGGGCGCCTGGACATCCTCGTCGCGAACGCGGGCATCGCCGTCGACGGCCTGCTCCTCCGCGTGAAGGAAGAGGACTTCGATCGGATCATGGACGTGAACGTGAAGGGCGCGCTCGCGTGCGCCCGCGGCGCCATCAAGACGATGATGCGCGCGCGCTCCGGCCGCGTGGTGTTCCTCTCCAGCATCGTCGGCGAGATGGGCAACGCCGGTCAGGCCGCCTACGCCGCGTCCAAGGCGGCGCTCCTCGGCCTCGCGAAGACGCTGGCGCGTGAGTACGCATCGCGCAACATCACGGTCAACGCCGTCGCGCCGGGCTTCATCGACACCGACATGACGACGAGCATCGCGGGCGAAATGAAGGAAGGGATGCTCAAGTCCATCCCGCTCGGGAGGACCGGTCGCGCGAGCGAGATCGCCGCCGCCGTCGTGTTCCTCGCGTCCGACGAGGCGAGCTACGTCACGGGAGAGACGCTCCGCGTGAACGGCGGCATGTTGATGTGAGGGGGTCCAAGGATCGTCGAGGGCGCGAATGCGAATTCGCGTGCGAGACGATTCGCCCCCACGATTTTCGCACCAAAAAAGACTGTGCAAGGGCGCGCGAGCTGCGTTAGAAGCGCGCCGCATTCCTGTCGGGAGAAGAGAAATGGCAGAGCGTGACATTGAAGGCGAAGTCCGGCGCATCATCAAGGAGCAGCTCGACGTCGTGGATGGCGATATCAAGCCCGAGGCGACGTTCATCGACGACCTTGGCGCAGACTCGCTCGGCTTGGTCGAGCTCGTCCTCGCGTTCGAGGAGTCTTTCGAGATCGACATCCCCGACGAGGACACGGAGAAGATCCGCACCGTCGGCGACGCGATCGAGTACGTGAAGTCCCACGTGAAGAGCTGATCTCAGAGAACCCCTCGACCGCCAGGAGCCCTCGCCCGGTGCACGCGGGGCGCGGGGCGCAGAGGTGCTCCCTCGCGCCCCCGACCGCCGCGCGTCGCCCCGGGTGAGGGAGAGCGCGAACATGGAAAGAGTTGTCATCACGGGCATCGGGCTCGTGACGCCGAACGGCATCGGAAACGAGGCCACCTGGCGGAGCGTCCTCGACGGGCAAACCGGCGTCACGCCGATCTCCTTGTTCGACGCGACGACCTTCACCACCCGCATCGCGGCCGAGGTGAAGGGCTTCAAGCCCGAGGAGTTCATCCCCAAGAAGACGAAGATCCGCGAGATGGGGCGCTACGCCCAGCTCGCGTGCGCCGCGTCGTCCCTCTGCATGAAGGACGCGGCCATCGAGCTCACGGACGAGGACCGCGAGCGGTGCGGCACCATCATCGGCGTCGGCATCGGCGGGCTCGAGTACCTCTACCAGTACTCCGTCCAGCTCCGAGAGAAGGGCCCCGAGAAGGTGAGCCCCTACTTCATCCCCAACGTCATCGCGAACCTCGCCGCCGGTCAGGTGGCGATGGCCCTCGGTCTGCGCGGCACGAGCTACTGCACCACGAGCGCCTGCTCCTCGAGCGCGCACGCCATCGGCGAGGCCTTCGAGTGGATCCGCCGGGGTCGCTCCGACATCATGCTCGTCGGCGGCGCGGAGGCGGCGATCACGGGCCTCGGCATCGGCGGGTTCGGGGCCATGTTCGCGCTCTCGCGGCGCAACGACGAGCCCCACCGCGCGAGCCGGCCCTGGGACAAGGAGCGCGACGGCTTCGTCTGCGGCGAGGGCGCCGCGACGCTCCTCCTGGAGTCCTTGCCCCACGCCCTCGCGCGCGGCGCGAAGATCTACGGCGAGGTCACCGGCTACGGCGCGACGTGCGACGCGTACCACATCACCAAGCCCAGCCCCGACGGCGAGGGCGCCAAGCGAGCCATGCGCGACGCCCTCGCGGACGCGAAGCTCGACGCCTCCCGCATCGACTACCTGAACGCGCACGCCACCTCGACGCCCGCGGGCGACGTGGAAGAGGCGCGCGCGATCGAGGGGCTCTTCGGCGATCACGCGCGCTCGGGCAAGCTGTGGGTCTCGTCCACGAAGAGCGTCATGGGCCACCTCTTGGGCGGCGCGGGCGCGGCGGAGGCGGCGATGTGCCTCCTCGCCATGCGCGACGGCAAGGTGCCCCCCACGGCCAACCTGGAGGCGCAGGACCCCGAGGTGCACCTCGACTGCGTCCCTCTCGCGGCGCGCGATCGCGAGCTACACCACGTCATGTCGAACTCGTTCGGGTTCGGCGGCACCAACGTCACGCTCGTCTTCTCCAGGTTCGAGCGCTGACGCCGCGGGGTCCGATCGCGGACCCTGCCTTCACCCTTCCTGCGCGTCCCCCCACGCTCGTGTCCGGCGTCGCAGGAGCCTCCGCAAGAGCGGGGACCTCGCCATGAAATGCCCTTTCTGCTCGCACCCTGACGACAAGGTGATCGACTCGCGAACCGGCGGGTCCGGCGACGTCATCCGCCGCCGCCGCGAGTGCGAGGCGTGCAGCCGTCGCTTCACCACGTACGAGCGCGTCGAGGACATCCTCCCGACCGTCGTGAAGAAGGACGGCCGGCGCGAGCCCTTCGATCGCCAGAAGCTCATCCGGGGCGCCCGCGTCGCGTGCATCAAGCGGCCCGTGCCCATGGAGCGCATCGATCTCATCGCCGACACGATCGAGCGCGAGGTGCAGGAGGCCGAGAGCCGCGAGGTCACCTCCTCCGAGCTCGGCGAGCGCATGATGGTGCACCTGCGCGCGATCGACGAGGTCGCCTACGTGCGCTTCGCGAGCGTCTACCGCTCCTTCCGCGACGTCGAGGAGTTCCTCGCCGAGCTCGGCAAGCTGGTGAAGGCGCGCGAGCCCTGAAGGCGGGCAAGCGCGCAGCGTCGGGACCGCGTCCCCCAGCGGCGGCCGCGACGCGACGCGCCCGTCAAGCGAGATCGACGCGAACGTCGGGCTCGACTTTTGACGGCCCTCACAGGTAGAACCTCGCCTGCATGCCCGCGAGCGCCGAACAAGAGCTCGATCAGGTCGCGATGCGCGAGGCGATCGCCCAGGCGCTCCTCGCGCGCCCCTCGCCCAACCCGCCCGTCGGCGCCGTCGTCGTCGTGGACGGCAAGATCATCGCGCGCGGCCACCACCGCAAGGCCGGCGAAGATCACGCCGAGGCCATCGCCCTCGCGCGCGCCGGCGAGGCTGCCCGCGGAGGCACCCTCTACGTCACGCTCGAGCCGTGCAACCACCAGGGGCGCACGCCCCCGTGCGTCGACACCATCCTCCAGTCCGGCATCCGGCGCGTCGTGATCGGCGTGCTCGACCCCAACCCCCACGTCGTCGGCGGGGGCGCTCGCCGCCTCGCGGACGCGGGCCTTCAGGTCGACGTGGGCGTCCCCGGCGCCGACGCGAAGCCAGTCCTCGCCCCGTGGTCCAAGTTCATCACGGAGGGGCTCCCGTACGTGGTCCTCAAGCTGGCCCTGTCGCTCGATGGCCGCATCGCGACGCGCACCGGCGCCTCCAAGTGGGTCACCGGCCCCGAGGCCCGCGCCAAGGTGCAAGAGCTCCGGATCATGCACGACGCCGTCGCCGTCGGCATCCACACGGCGCTCGCGGACGATCCCCGCCTCACGGTGCGCGACCCCGCGCTCGTCGAGCAATACGGCGCCCCCGCGCGCCTCGTCTTCGACTCCCAGATGCGCCTCCCGCTCACGAGCCGCCTCGTGCAGACGGCGCGCGAGGTGCCCACCTGGGTGCTCACCACGCTCGACGCGCCCGTCGAGGCCGAGCAGATCCTCGTGGACGCCGGGTGCTTCGTGGTGCGCGCGCCCACGTCCGCGGAGGGCCGCGTGGACGTCGCCGCGGCGCTCCAGCTCCTCGCCTCGCAGGGCATCGTGTCCGTCCTCGTGGAGGGCGGCGCGGAGCTCTCCGGCAGCTTGCTTGCCACACGTTTGGCTGACGAGCTCCACGCCTTCGTCGCCCCCACGCTCCTCGGCCCTCGCGGGCGCCCCGGCGCTGTCGACTGGGCCGGCCCCGACACCCCGAGCGAGGCGCCGCGCATCGTGGAGCCTCGCTGGGAGCTCTGCGGTCGTGACGCGTACGTGAGCGGGCCGCTCGTGTTCCCCGGCCGCGGCTAACAGCCTGTTGACCTCTCGGCTGCGCGCCCGCCTCGCGCGCCCTCGCTGCGCGTGATCCGGGCGCTACCGCGTCGCTTCGAGGGCCTTCTTTTGCAGCTTTCGCTGCACCATGCGGCGCTTGAGCATCCCCATGTGATCGACCATCAGCACGCCGTCGAGGTGATCCAGCTCGTGCTGCACGGCGACGGCGAGGAGCCCCTCGGCCTCGAGCTCGAACGCCTTCCCGTCGCGGCCCTGCGCCCGCACCCGCACGTGCGCGGCTCGCTTGATGTCCTCGGTCACGCCGGGAAACGAGAGGCACCCCTCCGGCCCCACGGACTCCCCGTCGCGAACGAGGATCTCCGGGTTCACGAACACCCGCAGATCGCTCGGCTCGTCCTCGGCCGCGATGTCGATGATGAAGATGCGGTGAGGCTCGCCGATCTGCGTCGCCGCCAGCCCCACGCCGGGCGCGGCGTACATGGTCTCGGCCATGTCATCGACGAGCTTTTGCAGCGCGGGGGTCATCTCGGCGACGGGCTGAGCTTTGTTGCGGAGCCGCGGGTCGGGGTAGTGAAGGATCTTCCGGATCATGGCTTTGCGTGGAAACCGTAGCCTCGGGGTTGGGCGCGCGCCCGTCAAGGCCCAGAGCGCGTGACAGTCGCCGACGTTCGGATGCGCGCCCACGGCCAGCGTCGCCGGCTCGGTCCGATTCCGTGGGCGCCCTTGGATCTCTTAGCGCTTGAACATCCCGAGATCGATGGCCGCCCCGCGAGCGATGAGGTCGTCGGCGATCGCCGGCACCACGCCCGACGGCACGAACGATCCCTCGACCGCCCCGCCGGCCGCCGTGCGCTCCACCACGAACGTGAAGATGTCGCGCGGCACCACGCGGTTCGACTCCACGAGCAGCTCCGACACGCGCATCACCCGGTGCCGCCCGTCGCGCAGCCGCGCGATCTCGACGGCCAGATCGAACGCCGACGAGAGCCACTCCCGCGACGTCTCCGGACCGATGCCCGGCCGCGTCGCTGCGATGTCCGCGGTGAGCCGCGCGAGCGCCTGTCGCAGCGTCGGCGCGCGAGCCGCCGCGAGCACTCCATCCATCCCGTCCCCGATCGCGTCCACGACCTCCACGGCGACGCGCCCCGCGAACGCGCCCACGACGAGCCGATCCGGGTGAACGCGCGCCGCGGCCTGCACGGCTTTCACGCCCTGATCCCCTTCGCCGAGGAGCATCGACACGATGTGCGGCTGGTTGAAGATGAGCTCGTCGTCCTCTTCGAGCACCATCACGCGATCCTCGGTGCTCCCGGCGCCCGCGAGCGCGCCGAGCAACGACGTCGTCCCCGCGCCGAGCGAGCCCGTCACGAGGATGTTCGCGCGCCCCGTGACCGCGTGCGTGAGCAGCCCCGCGATGGCCCGCGAGATCGTCCCGCTCCGCACGAGATCTTCGAGCGTGAGATCCGCGCGCTGCGGCTTGCGGAGCACGATCACGTGCCCCTGCTCGGTCGCTGGCGGCAGCACGGCGAAGAGCCTCGCCCCGCGCGGCAGACGGCGCTCCACGAAGCTCTCGCCCGGCGCGAGCGGCTTCCCGGACGACGCGCACATCCGTCGCAGCGCGAGCATCAGCGCGGCCTCGCTCGAGAACCCGAGATCGGTCGGCACCTGACGGCGCCCGTGCATCGCGACCACGTAGTCGTGGCGGACCACCTGCACCTCGCTCACGTCTTCGTCGTCGAGCAGCGGGCCGAGCGGGCCCACGTCGAGCAGCTCGCGCCGCGCCGTCGCCACGAGCGTCTCCGCCGAGAGCTCCGGGGGCACCTCGCCGCCCACCTTCATCGCCGCTGCGATCTCTCCGATCGTCGCGTCGATGCGATGTTGAAGGTTGTCTTCGGGGCGCATGCCCGTCTGGAGCGCCGACAGATCGATCGTCGCGGCGACGCGCCCGACGAGCGTCGCCAGCGCGTGCCGTTGCGCGGCCATCTGCGCGGCGTCCGGTCGATCCCGATCGCCGGAGGGGGCGAGCGCGCGCCGAGCGCCCGTGCTGCTCCCCGTCGTGCGCATGGCCGGCTGGCTCGGCTCGTCGGCGGGCGAAGGTGGTGGCGTCGAGGCCGACGGCGGTGGCGTCGGCGGCGAGATCATCGGCGGCGGCGCGATCTGCGCGCGCGGCGGCGCCGGGGGCACGGGGCTCACGGCGGGCATCTGCCCCGACTTGGACATCCCGAGCCCGCGCGGCGCGGACGGGACGCGCGGGGGCGCCGGCACCTGGTACTGCATCGAGTCGTCCGGGTCGTGCTCGAGCGGGAAGTGACTGACGATGTCCTGACCGCGCGTGATCCCGTCGGCGCGCGGCGGGCTCCCGCTCCGCGCGAGGATCTTCTCGTTGGACGAAGACGGCGGATCGACGGGGGGAGGCGAGGCGTCCCGGATGGGCGGGGGCGACGCCTCTCGGAGCGGCTGCGGCGTCGGATCGCGGAGCGCGGGCTCCTCGGGGCGCGGCGGATCGCTCGCGGAGAGGTTGGTCCCGGGCGCGGCTTCGATGCGCAGGACGAAGTCCCCGATGTAGATCTTGTCGCCCTCGCGGACGATCGTGGCCTGCGCGATCTTGCGGCCGTTGACGTAGGTCCCGTTGGTGCTCTTCAGGTCGGTGACGATGAATCGTCCATCGCGGAACAGCAGGCGCGCGTGCCGTTTCGAGACGTTGCCCTTCGGCAGCATGAGGTCGTTGCCCTGCACGCGGCCGACGTTGATCTCCGTCCTGTCGAACGCCTCACGGCGCTCTGCGCCACCCTTTTCGCTGATGATGACGGAGAACATCGCCATGGGTTTACCGTCGCCCAAAGAAGTGCCGTGCGAGCCCTGCGAAAGACAGCAGCCCGCCGGTCGCGCCATACGACCAAGCCCCGCGCGGCAAGTCAACGTTACTGCAAGTCCGTCCCTGGATTGCACCCCGGACCATCGAGGTGGAGCTGCGGACCGTGGAGATGGAGCTGCCCACCCCCGGTCTCGCGTTCGTCGCGCGCTCCTCCGCGAGCCCGCCCCTCCCAAATCTCTCGCTTCGCTCGTTCAGGGAGGGGCCCCGCGGCGAGAGGGTCTTGGCTGGATGAGCATCGGGGAAGCCAGCGGCTGGCCCACGGTGTGTCACCGGGCAGCCGCGGAGAGGGAAGGAGGCTGTCGAGGAGCGCTTCTGTGCGCCCCTCAGCTCAGCTACCCGTGGGGACGCGGACCACGTTGATCGCCTGGAGACCCTTGGGGCCTTCTTTGATCTCGAACTCGACCATCTCTTCTTCGAAGAGCCGCTTCCGGCCGTCGCCGTGAATCTGCGAGTAGTGGACGAAGACGTCCGGACCCACATCCTGCTTGATGAATCCCCAACCCTTCTCGTCGTTGAACCACTTGACTTTACCGACCGCCATAAGGCCCTCCACAGCTTCGTGGGCTCGCTCGAGAGGCCTCATCACCTGGTCGCAAGAACAAAACAGCCGACCGACGGAGGCGAACTGCGTCTCCGGGCAATGGTGCCCCTCACACTCGAGCGCTTCGACCGTAGACGCCAGAGTCGCCAGAGGTCAAGTCCCAGAGCGCGCGGTTTGCGCGAAATCGCACAAACGGCGGTTGGGTGCACCGATTGCGTTCAGCCCGAGAAGCCCGTGGAGTCCGCTGTTTTGTCGTGGACGGGTCAACGCGCGGGGTCGACCGCATCCCCGCTGCCGGCTCGCCCGGTCATCTCCCCGCGAATTTGGCGCGGGGCGCCATTTACGCGCTTTGGGGGGTCGCGCGTACCATCCTCTCCATCCAGGGTCGGTTTCTGCGAAGCGCTCTACGCGCTCGGCGGCAAAAATTCCCGGTCTTTTCGATCTATCGCCCCGGGCATGACCTTCGCTAGACATGGTGTTCAGCCATGACTGTACAGCCAGACAACACCGCCCGCGTCACAGCGTCCGAGGTTCCCCAGGTCCGTGACTCCCGTGCTGTCCCGATCCTCGCCAAGACCATCTTCCGCGAGCTCAAGCAGAGCGGCCTCTCCGAAGAAGACATCATGGGCGTCGCGAGCGAGATGCTCGCCCTCGTCGCCAGCGGCCTTCGCGCCCGCCCGCGCTGATCCCACGCGGATCTCGCTTCCAATCTCCCTCGATTCCCCTCCCATCGCATCCCCCACCGAGACGCCCCTCAATCCGCGGGGATCGGGACCTTCACGAACGCCTGTTCGTGTCCGTCGAAGCGGTGCGAGCTGAAGTCCCCGATCGTCCCGTCGTCCCGCACCTCGTACACGTTGAACCCGGCCATGCGCTCGTCGCTCGCGTGGAGCAGCGACGCGCTCGTCGCGCCGACGGCGTCGATGTGGCCGTGATCCGTGGAGAGCTTGCGGTGCACGCGCCGGTGCTGATGACCGTGCAGCAAGAGGCCCCGAGCCAGGTGCCGCAGCGCTTCGCCCTCCGCGACGTGATCCCAGAGCCCTTCGAGCAGCCAGTGGAGCCGGCCCTTGTTGTGCCAGGGGTGATGTTGAAGCACGACCACCGTGCGACGCTCGACCTCGGGATGAGAGAGCGCCCGACGAAGCGCGTCGAGCTGCGTCTTCCCCAGTGATCCGGACGCGACAAACGGCGGGCGCGGCTGCGCTGTCGAGAGGCCGATGATCGCCGCGGGCCCGCGCAGCTTCACGAACGGAAAGCTGCCGTCGTCGGCGACGCTCACGTCGCTTTGCAGATACTTCGCGAAGGTCTTGTCGAAGCGTCGCGAGCGGTGCGCGCCGCCGGTGTACGAGTCGTGGTTGCCCGGCACGATGCTCACCTGGTCTTCGGAGAAGCCGAGGTCCTCGTCGACGAACCGCCGCACCTTCTCGAACTCCCGCTCCAGCGCCAGGTTCGAGACGTCGCCCGTGATCACCACGTGATCGACATCCATCGCGCGGATCGCCTTCGCGACGGCGAGCGCGGCGTACGGCTTGTGGACGCTCTTTCGGCGGAGCTGGAGGTTGAGGTAGCCCGTCAACCTCTTGTTCAGAAGGCGAAACGGCACGGCGCCTTCGAGGTCGAGCAGATGCAAGTCGGACAGGTGAGCGATTCTCACACACCGACTATGAGGCGTTCGTTCGAGGATGGCCAGCGCGCTGTCACCTCGCGTCGTACGCGCACCGAAAGCCCCGCCACGCGCGCTTCTCGTCTGCGACCGCGTGCCCCCGCGCGGCGCCGCGGAGGTTCGCTCGCAGATGAGCGTAGCTCCCGCCGCGCACCACGCGCTCATCGCCGGCCTTCGGGCCCTGCGGATTCATGACGCTCGCGGCCTCGTACGCGGGCGCGTACCAATCCGCCACCCACTCCTCGACGTTGCCCGCGAGATCCTGGATCCCGTCGCGTGTCGCGCCGTCCGGGAACGAGCCCACGGGCGCCATCTCCAGGAACCCGTCGCTGTCGTCCAGCTCGTCCCACGCGAGCCGACCGTGGTTCGTCACGAACGGGTTGTACACGTTGCCCCACGGGTAGCGTCGGCCCTCCGTGCCGCGCGCCGCGCGCTCCCACTCGGCTTCGGTCGGCAGGCGTCCATCGGCCCAAAGGCAGAACCTCCGCGCTTCGTGCCAGCTCACGAGCACGACCGGCAGCTCCGGCGCATCGAAGCGCGTCCCACCGGACGCATAAGGCAGCTCGGAGCACACGCCGGTGCTCACGCACGCTCGGTACCGCGCGACGGTGACCTCGGTGCGATCGATGAAGAAGGCGTGCACGAACACGTCGTGCTCCCACATTTCGTTCGTGTATTCGCGGTGCTCGCAGATCTCTGGATCCCCGAGCGGCTCGCCCACGCACGCTTGCTGCGCGAGCGCGACCTCGCCCTGCGGCGACCCCATCATGAAGGTCCCTGCCTGGATGTGGACCCGATCGAACGAGGGCGTCACGAGCGCGACGAAGCCGTCGGTCGTCTCGCCTGTCGCCGCGGCGCGCACGGGGGCCGGCGGTACGCGGCGTGTGGGGCGCGCCCGGCTCTGGGTGGGCAAGGGCGCACCCGAGCACGCGCCGAGGAGCGCGACGGCGACCCCCAGGACCGCGATCCGACCTCGCACCACGCCGGTTCCCCTAGCACATGCCCGAGAGCGGCACCCCCGGATCGGCTTCAAATCAAGGAGATCTTCTTCATCAGATCGCCGCACAGGTCGGACCCGGGGTTCCGCTCGCGCTCGAGGGCGAGGCCCGCGCGGTAGATCGCGGAGGCGCTCTGCTGGTTGCCGAGCATCGCGTGGCAGGAGCCCAGCAGCTCGTGATCGATCGGCTCGCCGTAGCGGGAGACGAGCTCCGTGAGCGGCATCAGCGCGGCGCGGTGGGCTTCGAGCATCGCGGCGGTCGGCTCGCGCACCTGCACCTTCGCGTGCACCATCAGCTTGAGGGCCTGGCGCTGGTCCTCGGGCCGCAGCCCCAGGAACGTCTCGTCGACGAACAGCGAACGGTAGATGCCGTACGCCTCGTCCAGCTTGCCGTCTCGGGCGAGCTGCACGATGAGCTTGATGTTCTTGACGAGATCGTCCTTCGTCATCGGGGCGCTCCTTGCACGTTTGCCTTGCCGCTTCAACTGCTCGCGCTGAACGCGCGGGTCACATTCGCTCCGGCACGTCGATCCCGACGAGCCCGAGGCCGCGGGAGAGGACGCGCGCGGTCCAGTCACACAGCGAGAGCCGAGAGCGGCGCTCTTCCTCGGTCGCTGCCTTCAACACCGGGCACACCTGGTAGAAGGTCGAGTAACAGTTCGCGACCTCGTAGAGGTACCCGCACAGGTGGTGGGGCTCGAGCGTGTCGCTGACCTGCTGCACCACGGTCCCGAATCGGAGGAGCGCCACCACCAGCGCGTGCTCCGCGCTCGCCGCGACCGTGATGTCGCCCTGTTCGGCGCCGCCCGCTTCGGCCGCGCCCTTGCGGAAGATCGAGGCGCTCCGAGCGCACGCGTACATCGAGTAGGCCGCCGTGTTGCCCTCGAAGGCGAGCATGCGATCCCAGTCGAAGATGTAGTCCTTGATGCGATCGTTGCAGAGATCCGCGTACTTGATGGCGCCGACGCCGATCGCCCGCGCGAGCACGGTGCGATCCGCGGGGGGCATGTCCGGGTTCTTCTCTGCGACCTTCGCCTCGGCGCGCTCGACGGCTTCGTCGATGAGGCCGGTGAGCTTCAAGCCGCTGGCGGAGCCCGCGCGCGTCCGCAGCATCTTGCGATCGGTGCCGAGCACGGAGCCGAACGCCACGTGCTCTGCGCGCGCCGGCGGCACGAGCCACCCGGCCTCCTTCGCGGCCTGAAACACCATCGTGAGGTGCACGTTCTGCGGCGCGCCCACCACGTACAGGATCCGCGTGGCCTTGAGCGTCTCCACGCGGTAGCGGATCGCCGCGAGGTCGGTCGTCGCGTACCCGTAGCCGCCGTCCTGCTTGCGCACGATGAGCGGCAGCGGATCGCCTTCGCGTCCCACGAAGCCCTGCGGGAACACGCAGAGGGCGCCCTCGCTCATCTTGGCGAGGCCCTTCGCTTCGAGCTCCGCGAGCGTGAGGACGAGCATCCCGTTGTAGAAGCTCTCGCCCGCGATGTCCGCGTGCGTGAGCCGCACGCCGAGCCGCTCGTACACGGTGCTGAAGTACGTCGCCGACATGTCGAAGAGCGTCCGCCAGAGCCCGAGCGTCGCCTCGTCGCCTGCTTGCAGCGCCACCACGCGGCCTCGCGCTCGATCGGCGAACCCCGGGTCCGCGTCGAATTTCTTGCGAGCCTCCTGGTAGAACGCGTTCAGATCGCCGAGCCGCAGCTCGCGCGCCGCGCCCTCCTCGCCGACGTCCAGCATGTGCTCGATGAGCATGCCGAAGGGCGTCCCCCAATCGCCCACGTGGTTCTGCCGGATCACCTTGTTTCCAAGGGCTTCCAGCACGCGCGCGAGGCAGTCGCCGATGATCGTCGAGCGCAGGTGGCCGACGTGCATCTCCTTCGCGACGTTGGGCGCCGAGTAGTCGACGACGACGATCTCGGGGCGCTCGGCCGTGCGGATCCCCAGCGACGGATCCGCCGCCGCCGACCGCGCCTCGCGCGTGAGGAACGCGTCGCTCAGCGTGAGGTTCACGAACCCCGGGCCGGCGATCTCGATCTTGTCGCAGACGTCCCCGAGCTCGAGCTTCGCGACGATGGCCTGCGCGATCTCGCGCGGCGGCTTCTTGAGCTTCTTGCCGAGCGCCATCGCGGCGTTGGCTTGATAGTCCGCGTGCTGCGAGAGGCGCAGCGAGGGGTCCGTGTCGCGGTGCTCCTCGCCGAACGCAGCGGCGATGGCATCTCGAAAGGCCCGCGTGAGAAGCTCCGAAGGGTCGCTCATGACCCGCTCTCTATACTCCGAATCTCTGCGCGAAGAGACCCGGGTCGCCAGGACGTGCGAGGCCCATGGACGCCGACGGGAGCTCTCTCTCGCTTCGATTGGTTGCCCACCCCCGGCCGCGCTGCGCGCGTCCGCCCCTCCCAAGCCGCCGCTCCGCGGCCGGCGGGAGGGGCCCAGATCGAGGGGAAATCAGGCCGATCGCAGCTTTTGCAGCGCGGCGTCGGCGAGGGCGGGATCGAGATCGGTCAGCGCGACGGCGCTGCCTTTTCGCGGGACGAGGAGCACGCGGCAGCGCCCGCGCTTCGCGGGGATGAGGTGCGTGAGCGCGAAGTCCAGGGCCACGCCGATCGCGAAGAAGAGAGCGCCGAGCCCGAGCAAATCCGGCGATCCCGCGCGCACCCCGTCGACGAACACGGAGACGCCGAGGTAGCTCCCGAGCGCCAGCGCGAAGAGGCCGGCGTAGAGCGGGAGCCTCGGGTAACGGACCTCGCGTCGCACGAGGAGAAGCGATCCCTTGGGGATGTGCGTCTCGCGCTCGCGCAGAGTCCTCCCGAGCAGCTCGGTGCGCGTCTTCACCGTGACGCCCGTGTCCTCGATCCGGAGCTCGGCGGGCGCGCGGTACCGCACGATGAACCGGCCGGCGAGCCTCGCGGCGCGCGCGACGAAGAGGAGCCCCGTCATCGCGAGGAGCGTCAGCGCCACCGGTCCGTGGGGCCCCGGGGCCACCTCGCCTTGGAGGCTCCCGTCGAAGCTCACGGCCCCGCCCGAGCCTCCGCCGAGCAGGCCCTTCAGCGCAGGGTCTTTCAGCTTCCCCACGAGGGTCTTCGCGAGGACCATCGTGGTGGGGTTGGAGCTCTGCGCGAGGCCCGCTGCTGCGACGATGGCCCCCGGTCGCCCGATGAACGCGAGCGCTCCGTCGTCCGCGCGTTCGATCACGTCGCCGATCGCGCGCCAGAACCCGTCGGTTTTCCCTGCGAGCGTGGCGTCCAGGTAGGGCAGCGCGTCCGCGCCGGAGTGGGCTCCGAGCCAGGCGAGCGCCTCGGCCACGCGCGTCTCCGCGTCGGTGCCTTCGGGGGGCGACAGCGCGACCCCGCGGGCGAGCAGCGCGCCGAGCAGCGTGCGAAGGGCTGGCTTCGCGGCCGGTCCGGCTTCGAGGGCGCCGCCGACGTGGCCGGCTTTGGTGTCCATGTCGGCGGGCGCGAGGCCGACGCGATCCATCGCTTCACCGAGGCCGTCGGAGAGCACGGGGCGTCGTTCATCGAAGGCCGCGAACGCGAGCGTGTGGACGAGGCGGGCGAGATCGTCGCCGCGCGGGTGGTCCGAGATCGCGTCGAGGGGCGGGGGCAATTGGGCCATGGCGGAGCGAAGCGCGGACGGCACTAGCACGAGGCGCGCGCCCTTGGCGAGATTTGGTAGCCGGATTGTCCCTCGTGCCCGCGGATGCAGCTCTTCGTGGGATCGAAGGCGGGGGTCCCCTCCCATCGCGAGCGAGCGAGCGATTTGGGAGGGGCGGACGGCGCGCGCGCCGGCCGGGGGTGGGCATCAGCGAGAGGGGAGGCTGCCGCCCGAAGGCTTGGCGGAAGACGAAGTCGTGGGCGTCGTCGCAGGGCTCGCGGGCGACGAGCCGGAAGGAGCCGCCGGGGCCGCGGAAGGGGCCGTCGAGGGGGCCGGGCTGGCCGAGGTCGTGGGTGCCGTAGGTGGCGTGCTTGATTTATCTTTCGTGTCGGAGGGTTCGTCGTCATCCTTCGCGTCTTTGTTCGACTTTGCGTCCTCGGCGGCGCGCTTGGCGAAGTGCGTGCGGGCAAGGTTCAGGATGTGGTTGAGACCCTTCTGCGAAACCGTCGCATTCACACGGAGAATGTCGCGGTCCACCTGCACGCTCATGGGCGGGAGCACGTCGGCGCCGATCACCGTGGCGATCTTGGCGAGCGTGCGGACCTGCGAGAGCTGCTTCTCCAGCTCGGGGCCGTGCTTGGCCGCGTCCTCGGGGGTCGCGTCGCCGATCTCGAGGGCCACGTCGGCGCCGCCGGCCGCGAGGGGCGTGACCACCAGGCGGAGCCACTTGTACGTCTTGGGCACGTCGACCACGTCGAGGTAGTCGGCGAACGCGTTCCGCGGCGTCACGAGCGAGATGACGATCCCCGACTTGGAGCTCGCGTTGAACGGGCGGACCGTCTTGACCTTCGCGAGCTGAGCCTTGGCGCTCACGGGGAGGATGACGAGGAGCTTCTTGCCGGGGATGAGCGCGAAGATGCGCTTGTACTGGTGGGCCTTCGCGATCGCCGCGGGCACGGGGCTGTCCTCGAGCCAACGGCCGTTCTTGGTCCGCTTCACGAGCGTGTCGATCGCGGCCTTCATGTCGGCCTCGGGCACGCGGTATTGCATCCACACGACGACGTCGCGCGACTTGCGAAACTGAGGGCCGGCGATGAGGAGGTGCTCGGCGTCGCCGATGGGGTCGATGGTGGTGCCCTCGAAGAAGCTCTTCCACTCGGGGAGCGCGGTGAGCACGCCGCCGAGGGCCGCGCCCGCCGAGTTGCCGCGGAGCCGGTTGCCGTTGAAGAGCACCTGGACGAAGGCGTCCTTGGGGCCGAATTTTCCGGGGCCGCCCGCGATCGCGAGGGGATCTTTGAGCGTGGCCGTGGCGCGCGTGGGCTTGTCGAGATCGTCGTAGATGTCGTCGGCCTTCTTCGCCGTGACGACGGGCTTGGAGGGGGTCGCGTCGGGGCCGGCGGCGGGCGCCGAGGCGGGACCGTCCGTGGCTCCGGAGCCAGCGGGGGCCGAGGGCTCGGCCGGGGGCGTGGCGGGCGTCGGGAGGTCTTCGGTGCGTGGCGCCGCGGCTTCGAGGTCGAGGTCGACGGGGATCTGGACCTCCTGGCTCTCCGGCTCGGATTGAGAAGGAGGCGGGGCGGTGTGAAGCAGGATGCGCGTCAGGAAGAGCGGATCGAAGGGCATCGCGGGCAGGTGCGCGATCGCGGCGATCACGAGGGCGATCACGAACCATCGGCGCGATCCCCCGCGGAGCGACCCGCCTCCTTTTGCGGATGAGCGGCTCCGAGCGCCTCGAGGCTCGAGGCCTGGGGGGCTTGTCTCAGCGTCGCCGCGCACGAGGCCTACGGTACTCGCGCGGGCGGACAAAGCCAGGCGCGGGGAGACGGCACCATCACGAGTTGTTTCTGAGCTCACCTGCGTCCTCGCGGCGATGGGAAGGAAGAAAAAAGAAGGGGCACAGGGAAGACGGAGCAGCGCCGCGAGCGTTGCACCCGGTCCCCCTGAAGGAAGCACGGCGGCCGGCGGTGAACCGAGCGCAAGGACCTCACCGCTGGCCGCCGTTTTTGTCTGTTTCTCGCGCAAGTCGGCGACGCCCCGTCCCTTGCGCCTGCCAAGAAGTGGATCCAAACCCCCGACCCCGGGTATGGACCGGCGCGAGCCTCGGCAGGTCCTGACCGTGCCCACGATGAACCAAGAGCAACTCCCCAAAAACCGCGCCCGCAGCGCTCCCCGCAAGGAAGGGCGCCGGTCGTCGCGCTCCAAGAAGGAGCCCGCCGGCAGCGGCAAGACCGTGCTCGCGACGGCGCTCGGCTTCGGCGCGGCCGCCGCCATCGCCGGGGTGGTGCTCTGGTCGGGCGGGTGCAGCGGCGAGCCGCCGCCGGGGGCTTCGACGGAGACCCCCTCCCGCGCCAATTATCTCCCGCCCCCTGCGACGTCGGCCACGCCAGCCCCGACGGCCACGACCGTGGCGAGCGCCGCCGCGGACGCGGGGGCCGACGCCGAGGTCGCGGACGACAAACCGTATACAGGCCCGCTCCTCGGGGCGCTCGCGATCCAGACGCCCGTCTATCCGGCGATGAAGTTCACGAAGGAGCGGCTCGGCTACATCCGGCTCGGCGGCAAGGTGCCTGTCGACCCGAAGCCCATCAAGGCCGAGAACTGCCCCTCCAACTGGTATCGGCTCCTCGATGGAGGGTATGTCTGCGCCAAATACGCGACGCTCGACATGTCGAACGCGGCCCTCAAGCTGGGGATGACAGCGCCCAACCTCGAAGAGCTGCTCCCGTACAAGTACGCCTACAACACCGCGCACGGGACTCCCCTCTACAAGAGCGTGCCCTCGAAGGAGGACATGATCAAGTACGAGCCTTACCTGGAGATGGCCAAAAAGGCTCGAAAGAAGGCCAAGGACGAGGCCGCCAAGGACGAAGAGGACGCGGGCGCCCCGGCGACCCCCTCTGTCTACGATGACGACGCGGGCGCCCCGGCCCCGGCGGCGACAGCGCTCCTCCCGGACGCGGGCGAGCCCGCCGAGGAGCCGGCGAAGCCCTGGTGGCAGCAAAACGAGCCTGGAAAGCCGCTCAACGTGAAGCTCTCGGACCTGGAGTCCGACGCGGACGGCACCGTCGCCAAGCGCATGGTGAAGGGCTTCTTCATCGCGGTGGACAAGACGTTCGGGTGGAACAACAGGCTCTGGTACAAGACGACAGAGGGCCTCGTCGCGCCGGCCGATCGCATGTACATCGTCAAGGCGCCCTCTTCGAAGGGCATTGACGTGCCGGACGGCGTGAAGCAAGTGGGCTTCATCACCGCGGCGAAGGCCGCCAAATACGCCTGGGATCCCGAGAAGAAGAAGATCAGCGTCACGGGGGCGGCCGCGCGGTTCACGGCTGTCGGCCTGACCGGACAGACGATCTCCAAGGAGACGATCATTTACCGGCAGACCTCCGAAGGCTGGTGGATGAAGGCGATCGACGGCACCTACGCGGAGGCGGGGGCGGCGCCGAGCGAGGTCAAGCCCGGCGAGAAGTGGATTGACGTGAACCTCACGCGCAAGACGCTCATGGCGATGGAGGGCGACAAGCCCTCGTACGCCGCGCTCATCTCGCCCGGCAAGCGCAACAAGAACAAGAAGAAAGACCACCCGACCGTCCAGGGGACATTCCGTATTCGCGAGAAGCACATCGCGACGACGATGGATGGAGACGGGGCGGCGGCAGGCGATCTGCCGTACAGCATCCAGGACGTGCCCTACGTGCAGTATTTCGAGGGCTCGTACGCGCTCCACACGGCGTTCTGGCACAACAACTTCGGCCGCGAGATGAGCCACGGGTGCGTGAACCTCTCGCCCCTGGACGCGAAGAAGATCTTCTTCTGGTCGGAGCCCCGCCTGCCGCGCGGGTGGCACGCTGTGTGGGCGACAGGCGAGAACAGGGGCACCGTCGTTCATATCCACGAGTAGTCGGTCGGATCCCCGGAGCTCGCGCGACTGTCCCCGCGAGCGCCGTCAGGCAGGTGCTCTAGCTCCGCCCGCGCGAAGCACACCGCGGAGCGGCGCAGAAGTCCGGCAGGACTTCTGGCGGGCGGGATAGGGGCTCGGCGGTTGACCGCGGCGAAGGAGGCCCCGTATCGTCGCTGCATGGGTGCTCTTCGCGCGGGCTGGATGGGCGTGGTGCTGCTGATCGGGTGCGGGCCTTCGAGCGCAGAGCCGGTGCTCGTGCCGGGGGCGCTGCCTTCGATCGGGCGGGCGCCGGAGCCGGTGGTCGTCTGTCCGGCGGGGAGCGAGTGGGACGCGGCGAGGCAGGTGTGCCTGGCCGTGCAGGAGGTGCCGGAGCCGCCCCCTGTGGAGCCCCCGAAGCCGGCAGTCGTGGCGCAGGAGACGGCCGCGACGGGGACCGTGCGCGTGACGTGCGCGTTCGCGAACGGGTGGGTGTCGGTGATGCCGGCGAACAAGTACCCTCGGGACGATCAGTACCTGATGCAGGCGCTCATCGGGCTCACCGACGAGCCGGCGTTCTGGACAAAGGAGAGCGAGTATCTGCCGTTCGTGCCCTACAAGGCGAAGAAGTGCGGCGCCGCCGGGGTGTCGTTCGAGATCAAGAAGGGGAGCTATTTCCTCCTGGCCGGGGAGGCGGGGACGTTCTCCAAGCGTGGGGAATACATCAAGAACGGGTACAAGAAGAAGATGGATCTCGACCCGGACGCGCCCAGGACGATCGACCTCAAGTCGGCGGATCTGACGCACACGTGGTTCTGCATCTCGTGCCCCTGGGTGGCGTTCTTTGATCCGGGCGGGGGGGCCGGGGAGCTGCGCGAAGGGGCCTATCTGCCGTCGTTCGTCGTGCTCAAGGATCGGAGATCGAAGGGGGAGCGGGGGACGGACAGGGTGGCTGTCGCGAGCGTGCCTGTCAAGGATGGGAAGGTGAAGCTCCGCGTCGTCGAGGCGGAGCACGAGGTGACGCACCTCGATCGGCTGGCGCTGGAGATCGAGGGGAAGACGGTGACTCCCTCGCTCGGGGGCGCGGCGGCGAGCCCCGGGGTGCAGAGTGTGACACCATCGCTCGGGGACGGGGCGACGAAGGGCGGGATGCGAGGTGTTCGAGCAGGGGAGTCGGTGTTGGGGCGCTCGGCGCTCGGCGACGATGACGGGGTGGAGGTGGAGATGGCGCGAGGAAAGATGATCGAAGTGACGTATGATGTCCCGGGGGTGGCAGACGGGGTGTATTCGGGTGCCGTGGTGGCGACAGGGTACTACGTGCCCACGCTGGATTGACGTGGATCCGCGGCGAGCCAGCCTGCTTTCGCGGGGGCTTGTCGCCCTCGGGGGGCTCTTTTTTTGGGGGTGTGGCGCGGAGGTCGTGGAGCACAAGGTGGCGACCTCGGAGCCGCCCG
>Ga0268298_10002516_pt1 | contig 19973 bp, 16 predicted proteins | sample WWTPWeurt_MetaG_FD_194462 | JGI IMG/M metagenome (GOLD analysis project Ga0268298, IMG submission 194462) | Activated sludge microbial communities from WWTP in Nijmegen, Gelderland, Netherland - WWTP Weurt | ecosystem: Engineered > WWTP > Aerobic digester > Activated sludge | place...
GCGGTCTTCGGGGACATAGGCCATGCCGCGTTGAATGCCATATAAAGTGCTCTGGTTGCTGACGGTATCTCCGCCAAGCAAAACCTGCCCCTGCTTGCATTCGCGCATTCCAGAGATGACCTGTGAAAGTTCGCTCTGACCATTCCCAGCCACACCAGCCACTCCCACGATCTCACCCGCTCGGACATTAAGCGAAAGGCCGCGTAACGCGGGTAAGCCTTTATCATTTTCAGCATAAATATCACGGACATCCAAAACAATATCGCCCGGCTGGCACGGCTTTTTATCAAGAGCAAAAACGACATCACGCCCAACCATCAAGCGCGCCAGTTCCTGGCGTGAAACCCCTTTTGATGCAACGCCGGTGGCTGTGGCAACTCCCTTGCGCAGCACACTGACACGGTCAGCGATTGCGCTGACTTCCTGCAGTTTATGGCTAATAAAGATAACTGATTTCCCCTGCGCGATCATGGCACGCAAAGTATCAAATAAACCCTCGATTTCCTGGGGTGCCAGGACTGCGGTCGGCTCATCCATGATGAGCACATCCACACCCCGATAGAGCATTTTAAGAATTTCAACACGCTGTTGTTCCCCCACCGATAATTGCCAGATCTTCGCGCGCGGATCCACCTTCAAACCGAACTCTTCTCCCAACTCTGCGATCTTCGAATCATATTCGGGCAAATTCATAATAAAGCGCGGATTGTCCAGTCCGAGCAGAATATTTTCTGTAACTGTTTGTGACGGCACCAGCATGAAGTGTTGATGGATCATGCCAATTCCTGCTTTAATGGCGTCGCGCGGCGAGGAAAAAACTTTGGGCACGCCATTGACAAAAACAGTGCCGGCCTCCTGACGATACATCCCAGCCAGGACGTTCATCAAGGTGCTTTTGCCTGCGCCGTTCTCGCCAAGCAACCCATGGATCTCACCCCGTTTCAGTTCAAAATTCACATGGTCGTTTGCCAATACGCCGGGGAATTTTTTGACAATTCCGCGCATTTCAACAATAAGTGGTATTTCAGACGTTGAGGAGGTTTGATTGGTCACCGGATTACTCCTGCGATACTGTCAATATAAATTGTGTCGCTGCAAGGCGCTATTCTTCTTGGCCGAAGCAGTCTCCTCATAACAGGGGATTGCTTCGTCAGGAAGAGCAAGAGCCCTCCTCGCAACGGCATAACGAATCACGTTTTACAAAATGGGTCAACACCCAGCGAGTGTTGACCCATTATCAAACTAACGGTTATTGAGGCAATTCCGCGGTAATGCCTTCAGCCCACCACTTCATACAGACTGCGACAGTACACGGCAGGCCAAACTCGGGGAAAGCGTCAAGATCAACCTGCTCCAAGCTTTGGCCGGCAGGAAGTACCACGTTACCCTTGTTATCATTGATCGGGCCGGTGAACACATCAAAGCGGGTGAATTCGCCAGCGAGCATCTTAGCGAGTGTGTCCTGCACCTTGGCGATCACTTCAGGATCAAGATCCTTTACGCCGGGCTGCATTTCCTGACCTTCCATGAAACCGAACAGACCCAGAGCGCCTGTTTCAGCATCAAAGTAATCGTAACCAGGGACATAGGTGCCTGCGATCACTTTTTCAGCAATGCCGGCATAAATTGGACCCCAGACCCAGTAAGGAGCTGTCAGACAAGCGTCCACTTTGCAGGAGCCGTACCAGTCGTAGGTCACGCCCCATTTGCCTTTTTCCTGGGCAACGTCCGCAACGGCGGGAGTATCCGCACCGGTGAAGACAACTTGCGCACCAGCATCAAAGAGAGATGCGGCAGCTTCTTTTTCGATTATGGGGTCATGCCAAGTGTTGATCCAGCGGACATCCAAAGTACATTCGGGGCAGGTCTGCTTCATGCCCAATGCAATGGCGTTGCCAAGGCGAATTTCTTCGGGGATCGGGAAGGTGGCCATATAACCAAGTTTGGGATTGCCATCCTGTTTGGCGCGCGCACCAGCCAGCATACCAGCCAGATACTTCATATTTTCCATGGCGCCCATCAGATTGCCAAAGTTCGTGAAGTTGGATTTGATACCGGTGAGATGAATGAACATAGTGTCGGGGAATTCGCCAGCGACAACTTCCATCGGGTCACCAAAACCAAAGGATGTACCGAAGATCAGGTTAAAGCCTTTGCGGGAAAGGCTGCGGAATACCTGTTCGGAATCTGCGCCTTCGGGAACATTTTCGATATAGGCAGTGTGAACATTCGGCACATTCTCTTCCATGTATACCAAACCTTCATAGTGAGCCTGAGACCAGCCACCGTCATCGTGCGGTCCGATCAAGACCATGGCAACGTTGAATTTTCCTTCAACTACTTCGGGGATCTGGAAACCTTCAGCAGCCGGGGCCTCGGTTGCGGCGGGAGCTTCAGTTGCAACGGCAACGGGAGCCTCCGTTGCAGCGGGCTTTGCGCCACCACAAGCTGAAAGGACGAGCATGAGTGCCAGAGCGATAATCGCGAGGCGGGATGTAATTTTACGCATTCTTCTTCTCCTATTGAAATATGAACTTACCACACAGGGCTTACAAAATCTATATTTTTCCTCGGCCTCCTTCTCAATTTATATGGACAATATTAACGAAAAGGGACACTTTTGTATAGTACCTTTTATATTATAAACTTTTAAGGCAAACACTCAAATTTATTTTGTACTATATCCATAGTGACTTTCTGCTTTCGGGTGCTCTCAGTTTCGCGCGCGATACGGGTCCATAATTTACAAAGCGGCGGGCCAACAAATTTTTTTGATATTTTATAAGAAACATCGGATAATTCTACTGCTTTTTCCCAATCTCCCGTGTGGGCATATCCTTCAATAAAAACAAATCTTTCAATGGGATCATTGGGATAATCATCCAGGGAGAAAGCTGTGTCAGCAAGTGCTGCCACGCGTTCCCAATCACCCATCTGCCGTGCCAATTCAGCCTGCTCAAAATAATAACACCAATTATATTCCGGTTCATCGCCGTAAAATTGCACAGGTAGTTCAGCCTGTCTGTCAAATAAGATCACTGCCTGGTTTGAGTATTGATCAATATCGCGCAGAGACTCTGGCAGCAGACGGTTAACCGAATCTATTTCAGGGTCAAGCACACGCAAACAGCCGGGCGGCTCGTACTTAAACATGACAATGTTTGAAGTGTTGCCATAAAATGTTGGCCCCACATAATACAACTGATGCGGCTGACCGGGCTCAAGGTTTGGCAAAGTTTTGCCAACACGAATGGAAGCAAAATATAAGATCACGTTCATTTCGCCGGGCGGACTGTATATCCAATTCAATGGTCCAGATAATGAATTATCCGAAAAATACGTAACGGGCAGATCGTTGGAAATTAAGATGGTGCCTTTTTCCAATGCAGGAATACGCGTGGACATTTGCCAGAATAGATTCTGCTGGGTTTTCCAATCATTGCGAAAAATTTCTTCCAAACGGAATTGCCTGCTCACAGCAAAACCGATCATTAACGCCAGGAGGATCATTTGCATCCGCTGATTTTTGATCAATGCAATCAAGCAGGCCAGGATCAAACTCGCTCCCAGCATAAAGGGAAGCATAAAACGATCGATCGAAAAGTTGAGTTGCGGAACGATCCCGATCAACCAAACCGACCCGCCTGACAGGCCCCAAAAGACCAGCCCGATCAACCCGGCCTGTTTGGCAAAGTCGCGATCATTTGAATCACCACGATCTGTAAACTTGAAAAGATACAACCCGACTAGAACAATGACCGAGAATAACAGGACCAGCATCATGGTCAGCGTGAGCGGACCGAAGCCGGTCAAGCCGATGGTTAAGAAGGAGTAGATCCACGCTTCAAATACTGTCCGCCAAAAACTGAGGGCGACATTGTTGATCAGGTGTAATAAACCGGAGAAAAAATCATCTCGAAGAGCATCCAGCAAAACATATTGATAGCTGGCATTTTGGAAAGTAAAGAAGAACATGCGCCAAAATGTTATGCCAAGAAAAATAAATAAATACGGTGAAAAATATAAAACCGCTTTTTGCAAACGGACTTTATTCGTCCCCAAAAGGATTCGCCAGAACAAAAATAATCGCGCGAATTCGAGAAAATAAAAATATTCCATCGTCAGCAAATTTACCGCGGCCAATAAATACGACGCAGCAAATAAAACTACGCGATACTTTTCAGAACGTAAAGCAAGCAGGGATAGGTAAAGCGATAACAAATAACATGACAATACGATGTAGAAATGACTGTACATCATGGAGATGAAATGCTGCCCCATGCCTGGGTAAACAAGAAATAACAGACTGGCCCACAATGCAGGGCGCGGGTGTTCAGGCCACAGTAGGCGTAAGATCAGCCAGAACAAGAGCGCAGTGACCCAGCGTAAACCCAATGCCAGTAATTGCCAAACCCAGGGATTTGGTCCAATTACTGGCATTGTAAGTTGATAGATCATTCCCCAGAAGGGACGGCTGGTTGAGAAGGTCTTCGTTAATACATCCGGGCCGAGGCGGTAATAGATCCACGCCCAGGGGAATTCATCCCAATAAAAACCGCGCTTCCAGAAGAACAAACCATAGGTTAGCGCGGCGATGAAAAGCATAAACCACACGGCGCTGCGCGATGTAAATTTAATTTTGTTCAGCCGTTCAGCCAATTTTTTCATCAAAACTATGCAACGATCCAGGTACCTGTCTCACCCTTCAGGGCACGGCCAATATTTTCAGGATTGGTGATGAGCGCTTCCTTGCCGCCATTTTCAAGATACCAGATAACTGCCTGGATCTTGGGTGCCATGGAACCTTTGGCAAAATGGATGCCTTCAGCCAGATACGCCTTGGCTTCGGCAAGTGAGATCCTATCCAGCCATTTTTGCTCGGGCTTGCCAAAGTTGACGGCAACTTTTTCAATCGCCGTTGAGATGACAAACAGGTCCGCATTTATTTTTTGAGCTAATAATGATGAGGCGTAGTCTTTGTCCACTACCGCGGCGATACCTTCATAGTTCCCATCACCCGGGTCGACAACTGGAATACCACCGCCGCCGACTGTGATGGTGACGATGCCCTTCTCAAGCAGAGTCTCAACAGTTTCCAGCTCAACAATTTCCTTAGGCAACGGAGAAGCGACCACCCGCCTCCAGCCGCGACCTGCATCCTCGACCACGCTCCAGCCTTGCTCACGCTGACGGCGCTCCGCTTCTTCTTTGGTCATGAATCCGCCGATCGGCTTGGCTGGTTTTTGAAAGGCGGGGTCTGCCTTGTCAACCAGAGTCTGCGTAATGACGGTCACCACCTTTTTCTTTATGCCGCGTTGATAAAGGATATTTTGCAAGTTCTGCTGAAGCGCATACCCGATCGCGCCCTGGCTATCCGCACCGCACACATCCAGCGGAACTTCGTGCATCCCTTCAACACGGGCTGCGATCTCAGAGCGCCGCAAGATGAAACCAACCTGCGGACCATTACCATGACCGATCGCCACTTCCCAACCCTGTTCGATCATGTCAGCGATATGCAGGGCTGTTTCCTTGGCGGCTTTGTATTGGCTTTCAACAGTGACATTCTTTTCATCAATAATCAGCGAGTTACCACCGATGGCGATTACGGCAAGTTTATTGGTCATTAATCAATCTCCTTATGATATAGGGGCGGGCTACCCCGCCCCTACTCTTTTTAGGCCATCGTCAGCGCCATCACGGCTTTTTGCGCGTGCAGGCGGTTTTCTGCTTCATCAAATACCACGGACTGCGGACCATCCAGCACACTGCTCGTCACTTCAACGTCACGATCAGCGGGCAACGGGTGCATATAAATCGCGCCTGGCTTGGCAACTTTGAGTTTCGCATCATCCATCAGCCAGTTCTTGTACATATCCTGTAATTTCTTACCCTCAACTTTATCAGTCGTGGTCAAAAGCGGCCCCCAGGACTTGGCGTAGATCACATCCGCATCCTTGCAGGCTTCGGTCATACCATCTTTGGTATCAATGATCTCAAAATTTGTGCCTGCGATCTTTGCCTGCTCTTTCGCCTGTTCCACAATCTCGGGCATAAGTGGAAACTCGGGCGGATATGCAAGGGTCACGTCCATGCCAAAACGCGGCATTTGCAGGATCAATGACTGCGGAACGGAGATCGGCTTGAGGTAGGATGCGGCGTACGCCCAGGAAACAACGATCTTCTTCTTGCGCAGATCCTTGCCTTTCTTTTCCATGATGGTCATCAAGTCAGCGAGACACTGGAAGGGATGATAAATGTCGCATTGCATATTCAAGACAGGCGTGCGGCTGGATTTGGCAACAGCATTCAAATATTTATTGCCATCACCATAATCACAATGGCGGATCGCAATGCCATCGAAGTAACGCCCAAAGATCTCGCCAATTTCCACGGGGGTATCGCCATGTGAGATCTGGGTGGTGTTGCTGTCAATGAAGGCTCCATGACCGCCCAACTGCGCCATACCGGCTTCGAACGATCCGCGTGTGCGGGTGGATGAGAAGAAGAACAACATCGCGAGCACCTTATCGCGTAAATAAGGGTGCGGTTCACCAAGCGCACGCTTGCGCTTCAAGTCCCAGGCTACTTCCAGAACAGTTTCGACTTCCTCTTTTGTGAAGTCAAGATCGCCAATGAAATCACGGCCACGAAAATTTGTTTGCATAATATATAGTCTCCTTGTTTTATTTTCTGAAGCAATTACTTACTCCATAATTTATTGATTCACTCTCAACACTTCGGCATTCACGAACCTGCCATCTTCCCAAAACAACCTTGCACCTTCGCAGTAACTGACAGAGTCGTCCCAAGTGGAAAAATCAATATGTTGTAAACTGCACACAACACCCAGTTCAACCACGCCGCCGTGATTAACGACCAGCGCCGACCTGCTTTCAGAGATCATTTCCAGCACGCTTTGATAATATCGAACCAATTTTTGCGCGTATCTGGAGGCAGCACCTTTTTTTGTTATGATCTCAGCGTAATTTACAAATGGCTGAGGCCATGGAGCTTCCTGTTCCACTTCACGTCCATAGGTGTTCATCAATTCATTTTGTTCATCCACGGCAAAGCCCATCGCAATGGCAGTTTCAAAAGTACGCGGAAGCGTGGAAGTCACCACACGGTCAAACGGACCAATATTCTGTCCGATCAAACGCGCAAGCGTTATGCCTGTTTGATTCAGATGGTCGCTCATGGCAGAGCGGATCGAGTGGCGGCGAATTTCGAGTATCTTCATTAACCTGCAATGAGACTCGGAAGGATCGCGTAGAACTCAGTCGCCTTAACCATATCTGCCAAAGAGACAGAATCTCTGACAGTGTGCGCTGTCTCTTCGTCACCGGGACCGAACCCAATGGAGGGAATACCCGCTTTACCAGCCCAATAAATACCGTTCGTGGAGAAACTCCACTTGCTGCTGGGGGCATCGGTCAAACCAATGGTTGTCCGTGCCAGCTGGCCTGCAGTTACGAGCGGATGTTTTTCATCCAAAGCCCAGGCCGGGAAATATTTATCAACAGGGAAAACGAAACCAGTATAGGATGGCTCATCGTAAAAGAGTTCTTCCACTTTGACTGTATCCTTGAATTCAGCGGGGATCAAATCCTCGACCTGTTTCTTGACCTGTTCCTTTGTTTCGCCAAAGGTCATGCGGCGGTCTATATAAATGATGGCCTCATCGGGTACAGCATTGATGGAAGGAGTTTGCACCTTCATATCGCTGACCGTGATCTTGCCATGTCCCAGGAATTCATGGTCGCCAAGTTTGGGTTCAAGGTCTCGAATACCAGCGATAACAGGCAGTAATTTATAGATCGCATTATCGCCAAGGTGATTGCTCGCGGCATGCGCGGACTTGCCTTTGGCAGTGACCTTCATTTCAAGGCGGCCTTTGTGACCACGATACACATTCATCTTGGTCGGCTCACCGATGACAACAAAATCTGGTTTGATATTTGGGTCAACTTCCACGAATGTATTGGGGGCGATGCCGTCACACCATTCTTCCATATTACCGAAGTAATAAGCGGTCCAGCCGTCCAACAGACCCAGGTCACGCGCAATGGCCAACCCATAGACCATGCCCGGTGTACTGTTCTTTTCATCACAGGCACCGCGCGCGTAGAGAATACCGTCTTCCACTTTTCCGATAAACGGATCCCATTCCCATTCACTCGGGTCGCCCACACCGACTGTGTCTATGTGTGAATCAAAGACGATCACTTTCTTGCCAGTCCCAATACGCCCAATGGTATTGCCCATCTTGTCAAAACGCACTTCATCATAGCCAAGTTTTTTCATCTCGGCTTGAATGCGCTCACCCACAGGACCGATCTGCGATTCCATGGAAGGAATGGCGCATATCTCGCGCATGAACTTGATGATGTCGTCACGGGATGCTTCCACACGCTTTTGAATTTCTTGAACTTTGTCTGTCATGATTTTCTCCTTATTAGATTACAGGTCTTCAAGTTTACAGGTTTGAATGGTACAACCTAAAAACTTGCAAACTTATTAACGATTTTTTAGCTTCCAACACGCCGCACAATATGAAAATGGAAATATCCCGGAATAAAGTAGCTTAAGGAATAATCCACCACCCTGCCTTCGCCATCGAACAGTTGCGAATAAAAATGCAATAAGACATCGCCGCGCTGAATTTCAAGCGCCTTGGCGACTTCGGCCGTCGCGCCAATTGCGCTGACGTTCGCGCGGGACGAGGCCAGAGAATCGCCGCGAGCCTGTAAAAAATCGAGCACAGAACCGTGAAAATTTGCGGGCAGATCTTCAACATGCATCGAGTTCTCTGGCAATATATCAACCAAATAAGCAACCGGGCGGCTGTCGGTATTGACAACACGCTGCACCCGCGTCAAACGCGTGCCCACAGGAACATCCAAGGCTGCGGCAAGATCTTCATCAGCCAAAACCATCTCAACATTTAATTTAGTGACTGAAACTTCAAAGCCGAGGCGTTTTGCCATTGTCTCAAGGCTTTCAAGTACTTCAAGGCCGCTGTCAAGCGCGGGAGATTTTCCAACCACAAACGTGCCCGAACCCTGACGGCGGCGAATCAGACCCTGCGTTTCAAACGAGCGCATTGCTTCGCGAAGCGTGGCACGTGAAACGCCCAGCTCTTTCGCAAGCTCGGGCTCAGACAATAAGCGCTGTCCCGCAGGTGTACGCGCAATCAAAGCGGCAAGGTCGGTTTGCAAACGGTGAAATGGGAAATTTGACATACAGCCTCAATCATCCAATACTGAAATAAAATCAAAATTTGTTACATCCACAAGCCCTTTGTCTGAAATACGCAGTTCAGGGATCACCACCAAACCAAGCAAACTTAATTGCATGTTCGGGTTATTCAGTTCACTTCCGCACATTTTGAATCCCTCCAATACTGTCGCTGCCTTCTTCGCGACGATATCCGCGTGTTCATTCGACATCAATCCAGCGATCGGAAGATCCACCAATCCGATCACCTGACCATCCATCACCACGACCTGACCGCCACCGCATTTTGCAAGTTCATTGGCGGCAACCGCCATGCTCTCATCATCGGTACCGACCACGATCATTTGATGGCTGTCATGCACAACCGTTGAAGCGATCGCGCATTTTCTGGTAAATTCGAAACCATTTACCAAACCAACCGTGACCTTACCTGTTGCACAATGACGTTCCACAATCGCTATCTTTGCGAGGTCGCGCTTAAGATCAGTTCTGACTTCACCGTCTTCAGCAGTGACTTTCATCCTCAAATGACGAGTCGGCGCTTGATTCTCGATCACACCGATCACATGCGCCTCAACTTCCGCCCCGTTAACTGCTCTTGTCTTAAGGATGAAATCCTGCGCCTTGAGCATCCGCTTCAAATGCACAGAGCTGGTTGCCCACTTTGGATATTTTTGTGGAGGCAGATCGATCAGCAGTTTCCCTTTTTCCGCAACGACCCTTCCTTTAGCGACCACAATATCCACTTTGAAATTCTTCAGATCATTGACGATCAGCACATCTGCCCAGCGGCCGGGAGCGATCATACCCATTTCTTTGGTGAGCCCAAAATGCTCGGCTGAATTGATCGTCATCATTTGAATGGCCGTCATCGGATCGAGGCCTTCAGAAATTGCATGGCGCAGAACTCGATCCATGTGACCATCTTCAGAGAGTGTCTCGGCATGAGAGTCGTCAGTGCATAGGATAAACCGGCGCGAATCCATTTTCTTTTCGGTGATGGCTTTTATGCCAACCGCCACATCATGCCAGGCAGAACCGTATCTCAGCATGGCTTTCATCCCCTGCCGTACACGCGCCACTGCATCTTCTATCCGCGTACCTTCGTGATCATCCTCCGCGCCACCTGCGACATATCCATGAAATGGCAGACCAAGGTCGGGTGATGCATAATGACCACCAATGGTTTTCCCTGCTGCATGAGTGGCAGACATTTCATCAAGTAATTTTTTGTCACCGTGGAACACACCGGGAAAATTCATCATCTCCCCCAGCCCGATGATGCCTTTCCACTGCATCGCCTCTGCCACTTCCTTCGGACCCAGGGAAGCGCCCGGAGTCTCAAAACCCGGTGAGGAGGGCACGCAGGAGGGCATTTGCACCCAGACATGGATCGGCTGTTTTTGCGCTTCATCCACCATCAACTTGACGCCTTTGAGGCCAAAGATATTTGCGATCTCATGCGGATCAACGAAGATGCCGGTCGTGCCGCGTACTACCACAGCGCGCACAAATTCGGTCACAGTGACCATGCCCGATTCAACATGCATGTGCGCATCCAGCAAACCAGGCACAAGGAAGCGTCCATTCGCATCAATGACCTTTGTATTATCACCAATGGAATGACTCGCATCCGAACCCACATATGCAATATGACCATCCACAATGGCAACATCAGTTTTTGGAATGATCTCACCCGATTGCACGCTGACCCATTTACCGGCGCGAATAACAAGGTCGGCATGTGCGCGTCCCATGGCGACATCTACAAGCGAACGAGTTAGTTTTGTGGAAGACGACATAAGTCTCTCTTAAGAATCAAGATATCAACCCGACAACAACCAGCCAGCCAATGACCGAGACCGTAGGCATCAACAACAGCCATGACCAGGTCTCATTCTCTTCTTTTACAGCCCAAGCTGACCCTGCCTGAAAAACAGGCAGAAGCAGGGAAAACACACTGAATATGCTGGAGCCGCTTAGATGATAACAAAATGGAATGATAAGCACAGCTCCGATCAAGACAAGCCCGGCTCTCTCAAAAATAATTCCGATCACAGAAATAAATATGGAGAGAACGACAAACGGCCAACCGAAAATGATTGAAATCAGGATTTCGTTCATAGTCTATGTTTGTCCTTTTTTATAGATACGGCATTATGTGGGCTATCCGGATGTTGCCTGATCTATGATTCTTATCACCGGTTAACCGTATAGTAATCGTTTCGCAGCCTTATTATGTTTTTCGACCAGGTTACGTTCGTCCACGGTAACCAGTTGACCTTCTTTCACAACGAATTTTCCATTGACAACTGTGTAATCTACGTTAATGGGCTGACCAAAAATAACCGCGGCAACGGGATCGTGCATACCTGCATAACCGATCCGATTTAGATTGACGGCAAAAAAGTCAGCACATTTGCCTGCTTGTAAACTGCCGATATCTTTGCGTCCCAATACCGCCGCCCCACCACGTGTACCAAGGTAGAGCGCTTCGCGCGCGGTCATCAATTTGCGGCTCGGATCATTCGAAAGCGAAAATCCGGTCATGCCGTCATTAACGCGTGACACTAACATGGCATTACGAACTTCAGCCAAAAGATGTGATCCGTCATTTGAAGCAGAGCCGTCCACGCCAAGACCAACATTCACACCAGCCTGAAGATATTTCTTGACCGGCGCAATCCCAGAAGCAAGCCGCATATTGGAGGTTGGGCAATGTGCCACACCGCATTGATGTTTTGCAAACAGCCTGATCTCTTCGTGATTGACCCAAACAGCGTGAGCGAACCATACATCATCACCGATCCAATCGACTGATTGCATGTAACCAACCGGGCGATGGCCAAATTTCTCAATGCAGAATTCTTCTTCGTCTTCAGTTTCGGCTAGATGGGTATGTAAATGCACACCATATTCACGCGCCAATTTGGCAGATTGTTTCATCAAGTCGCCAGTTACACTGAATGGTGAACACGGCGCAAGCACAATCTGAGTCATCGCGCCAGTTTTGGCATCGTGATATTTTTCAATGAGGCGCTGCGAATCCTTCAGGATGTTATCTTCGGTGTCCACCACAGAATCGGGCGGCAGGCCGCCTTTGGATTCGCCGAGACTCATGGAACCGCGGGACGCCTGCAGGCGCATCCCGATCTCGGAGGCCGCGGCAATTTCATCGTCAAGTTTTGATCCGTTAGGAAAAAGGTAGAGATGATCTGATGCGGTGGTACATCCCGAAAGGGCGAGTTCGGCCAATGCGGTCTGAGTCGAAGTAAAAATATCATCCGGGTTTAGCCGCGCCCAAATGGGGTATAAAGTTTTGAGCCAGTTAAAAAGGTTTGCATCCTGTGCGGCAGGCACCGCGCGTGTAAGGGTCTGGTAAAAATGATGATGAGTATTTACCAACCCGGGAAATACGGCATGCCCTTTGAGGTCAAGGACTTCATCGGCAGTGTCCGGAAGCTCGCTCATTGGTCCGACCTCTTGGATGAGACCACGCCGAATAAAAAGACCACCCTCGGGGATCTCCCGTCGATGGTCGTCCATGGTAACTATATGTGCATTTTTTACGAGGAGAGTTGTCATGGTAGCCTTTTGCCTTAGCGGTTAGCTTGTAGCGACTAGTCTAGTTGTCTGACAACTTCAAGTGTAGCAAAAAAGAGGGCGGATGTCAATTAGAGTTTGAAAGTTTAAACGCGGGAAAGTTGAATGCAAAAACAAATAGGAAGTGGAAAATAAGATATCGGTCATGCCATCTTGCGCTTCAAACTAACTGGAATCAAATCGAGAGATTCCCGTTATTTTTCCTCAAGCGGATTGAAGCCTCGCCCTAGAATCTCCTGCGCAGGGGATACGATCACAAAAGCTTGAGGGTCTTCTTTCGCTACGGCAGTTTTTAAGTTATGTACTTCTGTGACAGTTAAGGCACAAATGAGAACGGTTCGATCAGCACCTGTGTACATGCCTTTGCCATCAATGGCAGTGACACCGCGCTTTAGATCAGATAATATCCGATTTGAAACTGCTTCCGCATTACCAGTAATGATCAATGCAAGTAATTGGCGACGGCGCTGGCGGGGAGCAAGGATTGCGCGAATCCCTTTCAGTTTTTCATGGTCCGGAGGTTGAGAAGTCGCGGCCTCATCTCCAAATCGTGGAAGCACTTCGCCCGAAGCACGCATCATGTTGATCGTACCAACTGCAACAAGAGTTAGAAAGGTGTAAAACACCAAACCCAGTATGATCATGATCTGCCCGGGTAATGGCCCGACCGCAGCACGGGTCAGGAACTCGTCCATATTCGCGGGCGAAGCCGGGAACAACCATATCTTGGCCACCCAGGAAGCGCACAGGATCAGAAATATCCAATAATAATTTCTACGCAGACGGCGTCCAAATGCCTCCCAAACTGAAATGGGGAAGCTGGGTGTAAGTAAGCTTTCGGCAAGATTTTCCGCCCATTCTGGCGAAGGGTGGAATGGCGGAACAAGCATGGCAGCGTAAAAATCCGTTTCCATTAAACGCACCCGATAGCTCCATAATTCATAATAACGATAGCGCCGCGCTTCAATAAACAAAAACCATAAAACAAGCAATGTATTTATGAGAATAAGGGAATGATGAACATTCGATTGACCAAAGGCGATTGAGAGTGTCGCGCCGGTGACAACAACCGCCCAGTTCGTAGTGGTATCCAAGCGCTGACGCCAAACATTGGCGCGTTGGATCTCAGCACGGAAGAAGTGCACCATCGCAGTGGTGAATTCGCTTGTTTTTAGGTGGTAACCGCGATACGTCCAGACGGACTCTTCCGGTTCATCCTGTTTTGGATTCTCTTTCGGTTTTGTGGATACCTTTGCCTTAACGCTCTTTTTTGTAGTAGGTGATTTGACGGTCATTTTAGATTCTCGTTGTCTGGATATCACAGGATTTGTTGAGTTTGCATACCGCAAAAGCTTTCCTGTTTTATCAGGGCGGCCCTGGTCATAGAGAATAAGCCTTTAAGAAACAATATTGATCATCATCAAGATACACATAGCAAGATACTGTTAATATTCAAAAGATGATTACGAGAGCGGCATGGTTAAATAATCAAGGCCCTAACAAATTCTCGGCAACATCTCACCTGCCAGCATATCAATGACACGCGTGGTGCCATAAGCGGTCTTGAGTAACACACGCCCCTTCAAACTGCCTTGTACTTCACCAATGATAACTGCGTCTTCGCCATAGTGAGTTCGCTTCATGACAGCAAGAACTTTTTCGGCATCCTCTTTCGCAACAATGGCGATAAGCTTTCCTTCGTTCGCAACATAGAGCGGGTCGAATCCAAGCATTTCGCAGGCCGCATTGACCTCGGGATGAACAGAGATGGCTTGTTCATTTAACATTATCCCAATTTTCGATTGCGCGGCAATTTCATTTAATGTCGTAGCCAGTCCGCCGCGGGTCGGATCGCGCAGGACATGAATGTTATTACTGACTTCGAGCATCGCATCGATCAAATGATTTAGCGGGGCAACATCGCTTTGAATTGCGGATTCGAATCCCAGTTCACCGCGCGCCCCGAGGACTGCGATCCCATGATCGCCGATCGAACCAGACAGGATAACTGCATCGCCAACTTTGGCATTCGCTCCGCTGATATTGACTCCCTCCCGCACAACCCCCACCCCGGCCGTAGTGACATATAACCCGTCGGCTTTGCCGCGCTGTACAACCTTGGTATCACCCGCCACAATTTGCACACCCGCTTCTTCCGCCGCCGCCCGCATCGATTCAATCACACGTTTAAGTGTATCCATCGGCAGACCCTCTTCGAGAATGAATCCAGCTGTGATGTAAAGCGGCTGCGCGCCTAGCATGGCTACATCATTGACCGTGCCGCAAATTGCCAGCCTGCCAATATCGCCGCCAGGAAAAAATAACGGGAAAACAACATGCGCATCGGTGCTAATGGATAATCGTCCATGTTCAGGCAATACCAGCGCGGCATCGTCACCGGCTTGCAATGCAGAATTTTGAAACGCAGGCATGAACATTTTCTGGATCAACTGGTGACTCATCCTCCCGCCTGCGCCATGCCCCATGACAATCTGCTCAGTATGCGGCAGCGACGGAGCGCATACCGCGCCTTCGACATTTATGGTTTCGTCTGTCATATCACCTCGTAATAACTATTCCCTGTACCTGTAATACGCCGCGCACGCACCTTCAGAGGAAACCATCGTTGCACCAAGCGGATTGTCCGGTGTGCATTGCTTCCCAAACGCGGAGCAATCATGCGGTTTTTTCAGCCCTTGTAAAATTTGACCCGCGATACAGAGCGGGGATTCTTCCGCTCGGATCGCGTCCACGTCAAAGCGCTTCTCCGCGTTGAACTGATCAAATTCCGGCCGCAGCCCCCACCCGCTCATGGGAATCTCCCCGATGCCGCGCCATTTGCGGTCACACTCCATGAATACTTTGTTGATCGCATCCTGGGCGGGTTTCAAGCCCTCCAGGGTTACCGCACGTTGATAAGCGTTGGCGACTTCCACTTTACCTGCTTCCAGCAATTGCACAGTGGTCAAAATCCCCTGCGCGACATCAAGCGGTTCAAAGCCGGTGACGGCCATCGGGATCTTATACTTCTCTACCAACGGTGGATATTCCCAATAGCCCATGATCGAACAGACATGGCCCGCAAGTAAAAATCCCTGCACACGGTTATGCGGCGAACCCAAGATCGCGCTAATCGCCGGCGGCACACGCACATGCGAAACCAGAATAGAGAAATTTTTCAAGCCAAGCCGTTGTGCCTGTAAAACGCTCATCACATTGGGAGGTGCGGTGGTTTCAAATCCGATCGCGAAAAAGACGATCTGTTTAGCGGGGTTTTGCTGTGCCAGTGTCACCGCGTCCAGCGGAGAATACACCACGCGCACATCACCACCCTGCGCCTTGATCGAGAACAGATCACGCTTCGAGCCCGGGACGCGAAGCATGTCGCCATAGGAACAAAAGATCACATCAGGGCGTGAGGCGATCTCCAGGGCCTTGTCGATCAACTCCAATGGTGTGACACAGACCGGGCAACCAGGTCCATGTACCAGTTCTATTTGATGCGGCAGGAGCTGATCAATTCCATGACGGACGATCGCGTGAGTCTGCCCGCCGCAGATCTCCATCAAAGTCCACGGGCGGGTAACAGTGCGGTGAATTTCCTCGATGACATTTTTTACAAGCGCGGCATCGCGGTATTCAGTGACATACTTCATGTCTGTGTCTCAGTCCCCAGTTGTTCTTCAAATTCGCCGATCTGTTTTAATAAATCAAGGGTCTCCATGGCTTCGGATTCGCTCAAGATACTGATCGCAAAACCGACGTGGATCAAACAGTAATCGTCCACCTTCGCTTCTACATAATCCAGACAGGCTTCGCGAAAGACTCCGCCGAAATCCACCTTGGCCATTTTCAACCCGCCTTTTTGATAAATATCAATGATCTTACCGGGTACACCTAAACACATATTATCCTCTCAATCTGGCTGCGGCGATGGCAGCCTGTCCAAGGGAGAGTCCGCCATCATTGGTTGGGACCTCCCGGTGAATATACACCCTGAAACCATTTTTTCGTAATAGTATTAATGTTTTACGTAACAGAGTAACATTCTGCCACACTCCACCTGATAATACAACAGATTGCAAATTCGACTCTCTGCTTATTTTTTTTACTACATTTAATACGGTCTCTGCGAGACCGTTATGGAAACGCGCTGAGATCCGCGATCTGGGAATTTCCATCCGCACATCCTGGATAATTGCCGCAAGTACTTCCTTGACTTGTATGCAGTTACTTTCAATCGAAAAAGGATAGCTCTCCTGGGAAGAATCCGCCAACGCTTCAAACTCAACTGCGGCCTGCCCCTCGTAATTGACAGTCTGCCTGCCCCCTGCCAGCGCAGATACGGCATCAAACAACCGCCCCATACTGGATGTTTGCGGGGTGTTGATCTTTTTTTGCAATTGGTTCCGCAGTACAGTCAGTTCCTGTGCTGAAAATTCCTTCACAGGCGCAAGGTCTTCATCCCATGCCAGATCCAGACTCCACAACAAAGCTAGCGCCGCACGCGCGGGTTTTCGAATTGCCGCATCGCCGCCGGACAACGGGAAATATTCAAGATGTGCCGCGCGTTGATAGTTTTTATAATCTGCGATCATGAATTCCCCGCCCCAGATCGCGCCATCCTCCCCATATCCGGTTCCATCGAAGGCAACACCAATGACAGGTTCGTCCAAACCTTGTTCGGCCATGCAGGCGGCGATATGCGCGTGGTGATGTTGAACTGCAATTAAAGGCAGGTCTTGCCTTTCAGCACGTTCAATTGCATATCGGGTCGCCAAATAATTTGGGTGCAGGTCATGCGCAATTGCAACAGGCTTCACCCGGAACAGCTTCTCAAAATGTTCCACTCCCTGTTCAAACGATCTCAGCGTTTCATAGTTTTCCATATCGCCGATATGGTGGCTCAGGAATGCGTAGTCGCCATTCGTAATACAAAACGTATTCTTCAATTCGGAACCCACAGCAAGCAACTGAGGTGTCCCTTTGGTCATTTTCACCGGGAAGGGAGAGTAGCCTCTCGAACGGCGGATGGGATAAATCAATTTACGATCGGGAGTTTTATATCCATCGGGATCATCAAAAACCCGCACCACGGAATCATCGCAGCGGATGTGAATATCACGATCATGCATCAGGAAGGCATCGGCAAGCTTCGCGAGTTTTTCATGCGCATCGTCGTTATCCACGGCGATCGGTTCCTCGGAAAGATTGCCGCTGGTCAGTACCAAAGGAGCAAGCAGCGCTGATGAAGAATGAAGCGCGTCAAAGAATAGCAGGTAATGCAGCGGTGTATAAGGCAGCATCACACCCAGCCAATCAAGCTCGGGGGAGACATCTTCCACGATATTTGATTCGGGCTTTCGTTTCAGCAAAACGACCGGGCGCGCAGCAGAGAGCAATAATTCGCGTTCATCAGCGCTTACAAAACAATGCTGCTTTACCACTTCAACGTTTGGCATCATCAACGCAAAGGGCTTATCTACGCGCAGTTTACGTTGACGTAATTCTTTGACGGCAGCCGTGTTGGTCGCATCACAGGCAAGGTGAAATCCACCCAGACCTTTGATGGCAACAATTTCACCATTTGACAAAGCTCTGCGGGTTGCAGAAATCGCATCCTCTGAATCAGCCAACGCCCCCATATTCAAGCGTTCAAATGTGACCTTTGGCCCACACACCGCGCAAGCCAGCGGCTGGGCGTGAAATCTTCGATCCAGTGGGTTTTGATATTCGCCTGCACAATCGGGACACAATTCAAATCCCGACATCGTGGTTTTCGGTCTGTCATAAGGAATATCCTTGATGATCGTAAAGCGCGGACCACAATTCGTGCAGTTGATAAACGGGTAATGAAAACGGCGGTCAAGCGGGTCAAAGAGTTCACGCAGACAGTCATCACATATCGCGACATCCGGCGAGATCGGCTGGAATGCGCCCTCCACACTTTCAGAGTGGATGATCTCAAAAGCGCCGAATCCATTTTCAGTTAGGAAGGAAGCAGACAGCGTGTCAATATGGGAAAGCGGCGGAGCTTCATCACGCAAGGATTGAATAAAATCATCCAGAATATTTTTTTCACCATCCACTTCAATATCTACGCCTGCGGAAGTATTCTTTACCCAGCCGGTCAATTTCAAGCGCACGGCAAGATTATATACAAAGGGTCGAAATCCGACTCCCTGCACAATTCCTGTGATATGTATCCGCGCACGCTGCATCGGCTGTTAAGTTGGCTGTATGTTTTGGATTAGCCAATCCACCCAAGCATCCATCCCCTCCCCAGTACGGCAGGAAAGCGGAAAAGTGGTGATGCCAGGATTAAGCGCCTCGACACCACGCTCGAAATAATCCATCCTGAAGTTGACATAAGGCAGCAGGTCAATTTTATTAATGATCAGAATATCCACGCCGCGGTACATACCTGGATATTTATAAGGCTTATCATCACCTTCAGGAATGGATGCGATCAATATGGATTTGTGGGTGCCAAGTTTAAAACTGGCGGGGCAAACAAGATTGCCGACATTTTCAACGATGAGCAGATCGTACTGACTCAGGGTGAGTTGATCCAGCGCACCGCGCATCATGACCGCGTCGAGATGACAATCTCCTCCGGTATTGATCTGCACCGAAGCAAGCGCACCTGCCGCCGCCGCGCGATCCGAGTCAATGGATGTGGCAATATCTCCGTCAACCGTGGCGATGCGAAGCTTATCTTTCAGGCGCGGCAGGGTCTGCTCGATGAGCGATGTTTTGCCCGCGCCGGGTGACGCCATGATATTGATGGAGAATACACCCGCAGAGTCGATCCGCGCGCGATTCTCTTGCGCGAGATGATCATTTGCATTTAAGATGTTTTCAACAATGAGAATATTCTTCGCCATGCTACCTCCAAAATATTTTCTACGCAGATGAATTATAGTGTTAAAAGTGTACCGCACAACCGATCTTTATTTTATTCAACATCAATACTTTCGACTCTTAATTCCTCGCCTTTGCTGATTTTTACCCGCGGGCTGAGACAGTGCGGGCACTCGAAGGTTGTATCATCCGGCTCGAATACAAATCCACAATCGCGGCATGTCAGCTCCGCAGGGACTCTAGTAAAGTGCAGAAGTGCCCCTTTC
>Ga0268298_10002518_pt1 | contig 19971 bp, 15 predicted proteins | sample WWTPWeurt_MetaG_FD_194462 | JGI IMG/M metagenome (GOLD analysis project Ga0268298, IMG submission 194462) | Activated sludge microbial communities from WWTP in Nijmegen, Gelderland, Netherland - WWTP Weurt | ecosystem: Engineered > WWTP > Aerobic digester > Activated sludge | place...
CCGTGGGTCCCCTCGACACACGAGACTGGCACGCTCGGGACGGTCGTCGCTCCCCCGCATTTGGCGCCCTGCGCACAGGGCCCTCCGGTCGCCGACGGGATGGGCACCACCGGTGAGGGGTTGTCCGCCGGCCCCGCCGCCGAGCACGAGAGAGCGCCCACAAGGAGCCCCAGGAGCCCCGCTCGCACAGAGGTGCTCATGGTCAGTGCCTCGGCGCCGCGTGGCACAGGACGTCGTTCGTGTCCCGCGTGGACTGGTGGCATTCCCACTTGTCGTCGTGGCACGCGATCACGAGGACGCCCGCCTCGTACGCCGCCTTCAGGGACGACCCGGCCCGCTGGATCAGGCTCGAGGGCACCCGATCGGTGCACCCCTTGCCCATCTCCAGCTCGATCTTTCGATTGCCCCGCGCCGCCTTCGTCGGGTTCGGGGGCGTCTTGCCCTTGTCGGTCGTGCGGACGGCGCCCTCCAGCTTCTTCAGGACATCGTCAAGATACGTCTTGTCCACGGTGAGCGGGTCGTTGCCGCGCGGCTGCACCATCGCCAGCGTGTACGTGATCGCCATCATCTGTTGATCCGCGGGCGCGCTGGGCTGGATCGGCCCGCTCGATCCGAGGGGCACGGGGCGCGGAGGCATGGGGATCACGGGCTTGGGGCCGGCCGAGGGCGCCTCTGTCGGGGCCGCCGTGGCCGTGGCCGTGGGAGCGCCGGTGTCCGAGGCGGCCGGCGTCCCCGAAGGCGCAGCCCCGGAGACAGGCTTCTTGCCGTCGTCGCAGGCGCAGAGCAGGAGGAGCGTCGAGAGGGCGAGGAGAGGGACAACGGAGCGCATGCCGGGGCTTATACCGACGCGCCCCCGCGGGTTGAATCAGAATCAAACGCTCGGCTGCGGCGCGGCGACGGGCGGATTCGTCACCGCCACCTCGAACGTCGGAGCCTCTGCGATCGCCTTCTTCACCTTGCAGTTCTCGACGGCGCGCACGATCGCGGCCCTGTGCGTCTCGGGGAAGCCCGCGGGGAGCGTGAGCTCGAGCGTCACCTTGAGGAGGCGCTTGCCGGCCGCGTCGTATTCGTGGCGCTGAACGAGGCCGAGGCCCTCCGTCGAGAGGCCGCGCGCCTGGCAAAAGCCGAGCGCATAGATGCCCGCGCACGTGGCGAGCGAGGACAAAAAGAGCTCGAAGGGCGCAGGAAACCGGGCCTCGCCGCCGAGGTCCTTCGGCTGATCGGTCTTGATCACGAAATCACCGATCTTCGCGTCCACCTGCTTGCCGCCCGGAAACGTGACCTGGATGTCCATTCGCATTCTCCTGTCCCGTGGGAGCCTTCCGCCCCGAGAAAGGATTCGCGTTCGATCGCGCGAAGCTTGCCGTCTCTGGTCCGTTTGTCCTGGGGTATTCTCAACGGCAGCGCTCAGGTGTCGACGCATGCCGAGCGCCGTGCGGTGCTCCTCGACGAAGCCCGTCGCTGTCGCGTCGATCAAGCAAGAGGTCTTGCGTTGTCCGATAGCCCCGATACGACCGCCGATCTCTTGAAGCGACTCGCCGACGCCGAACAGACCATCTCTGCGCTGCGCGAGAAGCTCCGCGATCACGAGGCCGCCGAGGCGCGCGCCGAGCAGGCCACCCGCGAGCTCTCCGCGAGCGAGGCGCGGTATCGATCGCTCGTCGACAATTTGGGCGACCTCGTCTACGTGCTCGACGCGGAGGGCCGCTTCACGTTCGTGAGCCCCGCCGCCGCGCGCTTCGGGCACGCGCCGCAAGACGTGATCGGGCGCTCGATCTTCGAGTTCGTCCACCCCGAGGACTTCCACCTGCTCGCCGCGAACTGGGCCGACGCGATCGCGGGCAAGCCCGTCGTCGCCACGATGCGGAGCATCGACGCCGCGGGCAAGGTGCGGTTCGTCCGCGTCGCGGGGCGCGCCGTGGTGGAGGACGGGCGCATCGTCGGCTCCGAGGGCGTGATGACCGACCTCACGCAGCTCCACGAGACAGAGCAGCAGCTCCGCACAGCGCAGAAGATGGAGGCCATCGGACGGCTCGCGGGCGGCGTCGCGCACGACTTCAACAACCTGCTCCTCGTCATCAGCGCGTACACGGATCTCGCGATCGAGGCGCTCCCTCCCGACAGCCCGGTGATCGCGGATCTCGACGAGGTGCGGCGGGCCGGCGAGCGCGCGGTGGGGCTCACGCGGCAGCTCCTCGCCTTCAGTCGGAGGCAGGTGCTCCGGCCCGAGGCGGTCGACGTGAACGCGCTCGTGAGCGGGCTCGAGAAGATGCTGTCGCGCCTGCTCGGCGAGGACATCCTCCTGCGGTTCACGCCGGGGAGGCCCGTCGGCGCGGTGAAGGCGGACGTCGGCCAGATCGAGCAGGTCGTCGTGAACCTCGCGATCAACGCGCGCGACGCGATGCCGAACGGGGGCACGCTCACCATCATGACCGCGAACGCGGAGATCGACGCCGAGGCGGCGAGCCACATGCTCGGGCTCTCGCCGGGATCGTACGTTCGCATCGCCGTCGCCGACACCGGCACGGGGATGGACGAAGCGACGATCGGCCGCATTTTCGAGCCTTTCTTCACCACCAAATCAGCGGGCAAGGGCACGGGGCTCGGCCTCGCGACGGCCTACGGGATCGTCAACCAGAGCGGCGGCCACATCCGCGTGCAGAGCCGGGTCGGCGAGGGATCGCGCTTCGAGATCTTCTTGCCGCGCACGCTCGACTCACCGTCGCAGCAGCTCCGCGCGATCTCGAACGGCAAGCCGCGCGCCGGCGTCGAGACGATCCTCCTCGTCGAGGACGAAGAGGCGGTGCGGAACCTCGCGCAGCGCGTCCTCGTGGCCGCGGGGTACGGCGTGGTGCCCGCGGCGAACGGCGTGCAGGCGCTCCAGCGATGCGCGGAGGCGCGGACGACGATCAAGCTCCTGCTCACCGACGTCGTGATGCCCGGGATGAACGGCCGCGAGCTCTCGGATCGGCTGCTCCAGCTCTGCCCGGACATCAAGGTGCTCTACATGTCGGGCTACTCGCACGACGTGATCGCCGAGCGAGGGGCGCTGGGGGAGGGGATGGAGCTGCTCGAGAAACCCTTCTCCGCCGACGCGCTCCTCCGCGCCGTGCGGGACGCGCTCGACAGGCCGTAAAATCCAGCCTCCGGCGCGTTTCGGGGTCAAAATAAACTTTGTGTATTCTTATCCGTGTCGCCCCACGTCACGGTCGAGGGTCTCGTGGCGGTGAATGGGGATCTCATCCCGGTTCGCGGCCCTGATCCTCTTCGCTCTTTTCCTCTTCGGCGGCCTCGTCGCCGTCGTTGTCCTCGTCGCCGTCCTCTTCGTCGCCGCTCTCTTCGTCGCCGTCGGCGTCCCCTCCGTCGTTGTCCTCGTCGCCGTCTTCTCCGCTGCCGTTCTCTTCGCTGCCGTCGCCGTTTTCTTCGCTCTCGTCGCCGTCGTCCTCGTCCTGCCAGTACTCGTCGATCACCGCGTCCTCGAGATCTTCCTCCACCACCGCGCGCACCTCGGCCGAGGGGATCCGCGGCACCATCGCGCGCAGCTCGTCCTTCGCGTCGTCCAGCCCCGACGTGATCCCGAACCGATCGATCACGCGGATCACTCGAGGATCCGTGGTGAGCAGCACGCTCTCGATCCACGGCCACAGCGGCTTGCCCGGCACGTTTCGGTGGAGCAGGAACGCGAGGAGCTCGGCGCGCTGGAGCTCGGGGGCCCGCGCGAGGATCGGGAGGATCTCCGGGCTGTCCGGCGAGAGCGCGCGGACCCACAGGAGCGCGTGCGCCGCCTCCGCCGAAGAGAGCGCGTCGGGGTGATCGAGCGCCGCGCGGAGCGCCGAGACGATCTCCGGATCGTCCTCGAACCGGACCTTCTTCGCCGCGGCCACGAAGAGGTTCGTCCCCGGGGTCGCGAGGGCGCGGCGCTCCCACGGGAGCGGCGATCCTTCGCGTGGAGGCGTGAGCCCCTCCGCGCAAGCCTCGACCAGCGACAGCACCTTCGGATCGGTCGGCGCCGCGGGGCCTCGCTCTTCGAGCACGCGCTCCGCCGCGGCGACAGCGATCGGGATCTGCGCCGGGAGACCCGCGGCGATCGCGAGCTCCAGGCGCGTGGGATCGCCCGCGGCCTCGGCTTCGGCGATCGTCTTCGCGACGGCGTCCGCGAGCTGCGTGTCGTCCTTCGGCAAGGACGCGAGCGCCTTCGCCGCGGTGACGCGCACGTACCACTCGAGCGCCGGATCTTGCGACACCGCCCACACGCGCTCGAACGCCTCCCTCGGCATCTCGAGGTGCTCGAAGACAGCGAGCGTCCCGTGCTCGACGCCGGGCGTCCCGGCCATGCGCTCCGCAGCGAGCTCCACTAGCGCCGCGCGCCCGTCCTCCGGGATCCCTCCGTCCTTCGCGACGTCGGAGAGCGCGTCCAGGAAGCCCCAGCGCCCCTCGGGGTACCGCCTCGAGAGCGCGCAGACGCCGCGCACGGCCCTCGCGCCGAACAGCTTCACGAGGGCGGCGACGTACTCTTTGCGGCTCCCCGGCAGCCCCGGCCGCCGCTTCAGATCCCACATCGCGCTGTCGATCGCCGCGAAGAGGAGCAGCGCGAGCGCCGTGGGATCTGGCGCCTCGCCGAAGAGCACCTCGACCATGGCCGCGCGCGCGTCGACCGGCGCCCTGCGCAGCACAGCGAGCCGCGACAAGGTGCGCTCGTCCGCCTCGCCCTCGAAGAGCCACGCCTCCACGCCGGCGAGCGGCGCGACGGGGCACATCTCCCCGCGTCGCTCGAGCCACGCCTCCTTCGCGCGCTCGGCGATCGCGGGCATCCCGTCCGCCGCGAGCGCGAGGAGCCTCGGCCACGCGAGCTCGTCCGGCAGCTTGCTGGCGCCCACGACGGCGAGCCACCGCCGATCCCACTCCACGTGCAGCATCCGCTCGTCGATCGCGCGCGCCGCGACCTCGGGGTACGCCGCCGCGAGGACCCCCATGGCCCACGCTTGATCGAACGCGTGGATGCGAAAATAAGGCTGCGCGCACCGCAGATCGACGATCCTCAGCAGCATCTCCGCGGCCCCCTCCGGCCGCGCGCGCACGAGGGCGCTCTCCAGCCGCTCGGGGAGGTAGGTGATCGCGCGCGCCACCTCCTCGCTCGAGCGCCGCTCCGGGGGCGGATGGATCACGGCCTCCTCGACGAGGAACAGCAGATCCGAAGACTCGATCGCGTCGGGGAACTGGCGCTCCAGCAGATCGAACGCCCTGTAGCGGAGCGCGAAGTGCGGCGCTCGCAGCGCGCGCCGGAGCGCGGGGACCGCCTCGCGCGTCGCCCCGAGCCTCAGCCAGTCTGTCGCGAGCCGCCGCGTCACGAACGATCGATCCTCCGAGAGCAGCGTCACGAACCGCGCCGTCGCCCCCGGCAAGCGCGCGACCTCGCCGAAATCCAGCGTGTGAAGCGAGAGCGCGAGCGCGTCCCCGAGATCCTCGTCCTCCGCCTCCGCGACCTCGATCAACAGATCCACGATCTCCGGGTGCGACGCGTCCGACCACAAGGCGGCCCCGCGCAGCGCGTCGCGCACGTCCGGCGAGAGCCGATCCAAGCACCTGACCGCGAGCCGCAAGAGGCGCACGTTCGCGAGCGGATAGTCCTGCATCGAGCTGAACCCGATGCCGAGCTCGTCCGCTTGCAAGATCAGCTTCGCCACGAGCGTCGCCTGCTCGTCCGGAGCCGCCTCCCACGCCTGCTCCACGCCCGCCGCGATCGCCGCGCACACGCGGCTCGCCTTGTCGCGGAAGTTCTCGAACGCCCCGTCGTCGTCGCTCGTGGACCCCTCGTCGCCCGTCACGGAGATCTCGGGATCGTCGCCGGAGTCCCCGGCTTGGGGCACGTCCTCGTCGTCGTCTTCGATCGGGAGGGAGGCCGCGTCCCCGGCGGGCATCTGCCCCCACGCGTACGCCGCGGCCCGTTTGCGATCGAGCTCATCGGTCTTCTTCATCGCGCCCGATTGTCGCACGGCGCGCGCCCCGACTGACGTCCCACCGCACGCCGCGCTCTGCTCGTCGCGACAAGTTGCACGAGCGTCACGCCTCCTCCTCGCGCATACGATCGCCCCCGGAGGAGCGATGCCCGCGAAGAACCCAGAGCCACCCCCCGAGACACCTCCCGCCCTCGCGGCCACCACGCCCGCGCCGACGCTCGAAGATCCGCTGCCCCCCGAGGCGCCCCGCGCTCCTCCGCCTCCGCGCGAGCTCCCGTGGACCCGGAGGCTCGCGAGCGCGATCGTCTGCTTCTTCGTGGGCGCCTTCTTTTTCCCTCGAATCGTGGGCGGCTGCGCGGGCGGGGCGCTCTTCGACGGCGACGCGTCGGCGCAGGAGGCCCTCGCTGATCACGTCGCCGCGGCGGTGATCGCGCAGCCCGCGGGCGCGCCGTTTTACAAGACGGGCGACGCGCGCTTCGAAGGACAATCCGCGCTCGCTGTCTACCAGATGACCATCCTCGGCCTCGGGCAGATCGTCCTCGAGCACCCCGAGAAGCGCGACGCCTACCTCCCCGCGATCCGCGCCGCGGCCGATCGCCTCGTGGACCCCGCGACGATCACGTACGCCGCCCGCGTGTACGGCCAGCACGCCGCTGTCCGCATGGATGCGGGCGAGGGCCACGCGTACGCCGGCTACATCAACCTCGCCCTCGGCATGCTGCGCGTCGTCGACCCCGAGACGAAGCACGCGAAGCTCCACGACAGGCTCAGCGAAGCCCTCCGAACGCGCCTGTTCCACGCGCCGAACGGCCTCATCGAGACCTACCCCGGCGAGACGTGGCCCCCCGACGTGGCCGTCGTCGCCGGCTCGATCGGCCTGCACGCGAAGGCCACAGGCCTGGATCTCACGACCGAGATGAACACCTGGGCCGAGCGCTTCGAGCGCTGCTCGGTGCACGCCTCCGGCTACCTGATCCAGCGCGTGCGCACCGGCACCTGCACGCCCGTCGACGCCCCGCGCGGCTCCGGCACAGCGATCGCTTCGTACGCGATCGGCTTCGCGCATCCGGGTCTCTCGCGGCGCCTCCACGACGCGCTCGTGAAGAGCGGCCGCATCACGATCTTCGGCCTCGGCGGTCTCCGCGAGTACGCCGAGGGCTTCTCGGGGAAAGGCGACACCAACGCGGGCCCGATCCTCCTCGGAGCCTCCGTGGGCGCGACCGGCTTCGGCCTCGGCGCCGCGCGCATGAACGGCGATCGCGATCTCTACGTTGACCTCTACCGCTCTGCGCACCTCTTCGGCGTCCCTGTCGGCACCTCCGACGGCACCAGCTTCGCGCTCGGCGGGGCCCTCGGGAACGCGCTCCTCCTCGCCATGCTCACCGCGAGGTCCCCGTGAAGGCGAAGACGAAGACGAAGGTCCCTCGCGCCTTCCGCGTGTGGCTCACGTTCACCGTCGTCGCGCTCGCTGTCCACGTGGGGCTCGGGCGCGTCGTGGGGGGCCGCGATCTCATCGCTGCGCTCCTCGTCCACCACGACGTCCCCCTCGCGCTCGGCGCCGTCGCGCTCATCCTCGCGCGCTTCGCGCTGTTCCTGCTCGCCCCGGGCTGGGCGCTTCACATCGCCGTCACCACGTACCTCGCCTCGCGGCCAGGACGGGACCCTCGCGCGGGGTCCTCGTGAGGTATCCGGGCTAGAATACAGCGCGATTCTCCCGAACATGCACCGGATTGTCCTGTCGCGCCGCGGGCGATGCTACGCTCGCCACGATGCATTCCGGCGCGATCGTCGGTGGCAAGTACCGGCTTGACCGCCTCATCGGCGAAGGCGCCATGGGCGCTGTGTGGGCCGCGGTCCACCGCGAGACGCACCAGCCGGTGGCCGTGAAGGTCGTCTCGGGCCCCGAGGTGCTGGCCGACGAGCTCTGCAGCCGCCTCCTGCGCGAGGCCCGCGCGTGCAGCTTGATCCGCCATCCCAACGTCGTCTCCGTGGTGGACGTCGGCCAGCTCGACACCGGCGCGCCGTTCATGGTGATGCAGCTCCTGCAAGGCGAGACGCTCGACGTCCGCCTCAAGCGCGACGGCAAGCTCGCGCCCGTCGAGGCCGCGCGCATCGGGGCGCAGGTCGCGCGGGCCCTCGGAGCCGCCCACGCGGCCGCCATCGTTCACCGCGATCTCAAGCCCGCCAACATCTTCCTCCACGTCGATCACGGCGCCTCGCAGTCGGTGGTCAAGGTCCTCGATTTCGGCGTCTCCAAGATCCTCTCCGAGCGCGCCGGCGCTGGCCCCGACGCGCGCGCCACCGCCACCGGCCACGCGATGGGATCGCCCGCGTACATGAGCCCGGAGCAGGCGAAGAGCGCCAACAAGGTCGACTCGCGCGCCGACATCTGGTCGCTCGGCGTCGTGCTCTTCGAGATGTTCGCGGGCACGCTGCCCTTCCCCGGCGAGACCGCTTACGCCGTCATCGGCGAGGTCCTCCACGGCCCCATCCCCAAGCTGCGCGAGGTCGTCCCGGCCCTCGATCCACGCCTCGCCGATCTCGTCGCCCGGTGCATCGTGCGCGACGTGCACGCGCGCATCGCGACCGTCGAAGAGGTCGTGCGCGGGCTCGAGGGCTTCCTCCGCGATCAGCAGTCGATCCCGAGCAGCCTCCCGAACGAGAAGACCGAGCCCCTCGGGAGCAGCCGCCTCCGCGCCGCGGTCCTCGGATCCATGCGCCTCGGCAGCGTCCCCGATCTCGAGGGCCCGACGCCCGCGCGCCCACCGGTCTCGGAGGCGAGGGCGCCCTCCGTTCCGGAGCCTTCGCGCAGCTCGGATCGCGCTGTCATCACGCCTGCCTCCACCGCGCGCCCCGCGCCCAACGGCTCCGCCGCGTCGATCGAGTCCTTCGCCCGCGCCCCCACCGCGCGCGGCCTCCCGCAGCTCGCGCACGGCCCCGCGCCCTCCGCGCCCGCAGAGAAGCCCGCCGTCCCCACGCTCGCCTCGGCCGGATCGCGCGACGGAAACCTCGCGTCGACGGGTCGCGCCAGCGTGCCATATGCGGCGCCTTCTTCGCCCTCGGCCGGAGCCTCCGCGCTCGCTGCCCTCTCGCCCTCCAACGCGAGCCTGTCGTCCGCTGGGATGCCCGCCGCGCCCCCCTCGCAAGCCGGCGCTCGCAACCCGCCCGCGACGATCGCCATGACAGGGAGCGGCGCGTCGCTCGCCGCAGCCACGCCCCTCGCCGGCTCCGTCCCCACAGCGCCTCCCTCCAATCCCCAGGCCCTCGGCGCGCGCTCCTCCACCGCGCCGATCCTCCTCGTTCCCCCGGGATCACAAGCCAATTTCGCGCGTCCTTCCCCCGCGTCCACGCGTCGCTTCATCGGCATCGGCGCCGCCCTCGGGGTCACGGCCGTCTCGCTCATCGTCGCGATCATCGTGCTCCTCGGCGGCAAGCCGGGCGCGCCCGCGGGCGCCGAGAGCGGCCTCGCGCCCGCGACGACCGCCGCGCTCAGCACGAGCGCCGAGGCGCCCTCCGCGACGACGGATCCCACCGCGCCTGCGACCGCTTCGTCGCCTCCGTCTGCGCCGGCTCCCACCACCTCCGAGAGCCCCTCGACCTCGCCCTCCACGACGGCGACCACGAAGCCTTCCGCCGTGCCCACGGGCTCCGTCAAGCGCCCCGGCAAGATCAAGCCTCGCCCCGGCACATCGTTCCCCACGAACCCCGGCTAGAAAACTCCGCGAATCCCCGCGGATCCCACGCCCACGAACGGCGTCACGCGCACCCCCGCGGCGCCTCCCGTCCCTCGCTTCGCGCTCCCGTGCGGCGCCGTGAAGAACATCACCGCCCCGCCGACGGCGAGCACCCCGCCCGCCACGAAGCTCACCGTCGAGGCGAGCCCGAGCGCGTGATACCCATCGATCTTCGGCTGATCCGTCTTGGGGCACGCTCCCCCCGCGGCGCACGTCTTCGAGAGCTCATCGTGCGCTCCGATCGCGAGGATCCCTGTCACCGCCCCCGCGACGAGCCCCGCGACCCCCACGCCGGCGATCGCGATCCCGAGCGGCCTCCGGATCGTCACGCTCGGATCCGCCGCGAGCTTCACGTCGATCGCCGCGACGCCCCCCGCGGCCACCTCCACGGTCTGCGCGAACGGCTTCATCCCGACAGCGTTCGCCGTCAGCGTGTGCGATCCCGGATCCACCTCGACCATCCCGTCCTTCAGCACGAGGCTCGCCCCGTCGATCATCAGCGTCGCGTCCACGGCCTCCGCGGGCAGCGTCACCCGGATGCGCGGCACGAGCGGCCTCACCTGCTCGATCGCCTTCTTCGCGGGCTCGATCTCGCTCGGCGGACCGGCCTCCGTCGCCATCTTCAGCGCCTCTTCGAAGTGCGTCCGCGCCGACATCGGCTTGCCCGCGTCCTGCTCCGCGAGCCCCAGCGCGCGCAGCGCCTGAGGGGAGCGCCGGATCTCCACGACCTCGCGCAGCTTCACCACCGCCTCCGCGTGCTTGCCGGCGAGGTGCAGCTTTCGCCCTTCTTCGAAGAGCGCCGTGCGCTTCGCCTCCGCGGCCTGGTCCAGCGGCGGAGCGTCCGCGAAGGCGGGCGTCGCGATCGCGAGACCGAGGAGGAGGGGGAAAACGCGCCACCCAAATCTCACCGCCCGAGGGTAACATGCACCGCGCACCCACCGGACGGCGAATGCCCACGCAGCGAGAGATCCGAAACCCCCGCGCCCCCCGATCCGGCGCGAGCTCCCTTTCTCTCGTCCGAGCGATCGCCGCCCTCGCGCTCCCCCTGTCCGCCGGCTGCGTGGACCTCCTCGGCGACTACCACACCTCGGGCTGCGCGCAGCCCGACTGCGGCAAGTGGGCCCTTCGCTTCGGCGACGGCGCGGACCAGTTCGCCTCTTCCGTCGCGGTCGCGGACAACGACGATCTCTTCCTCCTCTCCAACGCCGCGGGCGTCATCGATTTCGGCGACGGCCCTCTCCACAGCAAGGGCCTCACGGACATCTTCGTCTCTCGCCTCGACCCTGGCGGCGCCCCCCTCTGGACCACCCATTTCGCAGGCGACGGCGATGACTACGGCAACGCCCTCGCGCTCGATCCCAACGGCAATGTCCTCGTCGTCGGCTTCTTCGCGGGCACCGTCGACTTCGGCGGCAAGAGCCTCACGAGCCAGGGGGACAAGGACATCTTCGTCGCCAAGCTCTCCCCGGACGGCGACGTCCTCTGGGTCAATCGTTACGGGGACTCCCTCGGCCAGGTGGCCATCGGGGTCGCCTCGGACACCAAGGGTGATGTCCTGGTGACAGGCTGTTTCGCGGGCGCCATTACGGTGGGGGGCAGCGTCCTCCAGAGCCCCGGCCTGGACGACGCCTTCGTGATGAAGCTCGGTCCGGACGGCTCCGCTCGATGGGCCTTCTCTGCGGGGGGCGGTCCTGCGACGTCCGAGTGTGGCTTTCGCGTCGCCGCGGACGCCTCGGACAACGTCATCGTCGCGGGCGATTTCAACGGGCTCGTGACCTTCGAACAGACCCACCTCACCGCTGGAAAGAGCGACATCTTCCTCGCCAAGCTGGATCCCATGGGCATCCCCATCTGGTCGCACCGCTACGGCGACGCCGAGGACGACATCGCGGGCGGGCTCTTGGTAGCACCCAGTGGACGCATCGTGCTGGCGGGCGCCTTCCAGAAGACCGTCGATTTCGGCGGCGCGCTCCCGCTCACCTCCAAGGACGGGTTCGACCCCTTCGTCCTCTCGATCCAGAGCAACGGCTCCACCGTCTGGAGCCGCGGCCTCGGCGGCGGCGCGGAGACCGAGGTCTTGATCGGCGCGTCCCTCGATCACGCCGGGGACGTCCTCGTCGCGGGCTACTCGGGCCCGGACTCCATGAACACCGACGCGTACGTCGCCAAGATCGGCCAGAAGGGAGAGGTCCTCTGGTCCCACATCTGGGGGGCCAGCGGCTCTCAAGAGGCCACGGCCGTCGCCTCCGACGCCACGGATCACACCGTCCTTGTCGGCCGCGTCTCCGAGACCCTCCAGATCAGCGGCGCGACCCTGAAGAGCGCGGGGGCGAACGACGTCTTCGTGGCCAAGCTGGGCGCCGACACCACCCCTCCGGAGTGAGCCTCAGCGCCCGAGGGGGGACGTCGCCTCCACCACGGTCCCGTCCGCCATCACCGCGCGCAGCAGCCCGATGTCCGGCAAGATCGAGATGATCGCCGTGCTCATCGAGGGCTCCTCCCATTGCAATCGCCACCTGTCATTGGGGCTCGACCGCCTGCGCCACACCCTGCCTGTGGCGGCGACCCAGCACCGCGCGAACGGATCGATCGCCACCGCAGACAGATCGTATCCACCGGGCACCGGCTCCACCGAGGCCTTCCCCGCGTCCCACGTGATCACGGCCCCGTTCGTGCCCGCCGTGATCCCCTTGCCCGCGTCCACCCTCCCCGCCGCCGCGTGAAACGCCCGCGACCCCGCGTCCGGTAGCCTCTCCACCTCGCGATCAAGCGGTGAATACACGGCAGCGTACGCCTTCCCCGAGGTGTCCTGCCCCACGATCAGCCACCTCGTGTCATCGATGCGCGCGAGACCGTGCGCCGAAGCCAGATCCCGCACGGGCAGGGGCTTCGCCCACCGCCGCCCGATGAGCGCGAAGAGCGTCTGCGGCCCCCCCGGCCCCGATCCGACGAATACAGCCAGATCGTCCAGGTCCCCCGCGTACTTGTCAAACCGCGTGTTCGGGTCCCCGCGCACCACGTCCCGCACCCCCTCGGTCGTGTATTGCGCGAACGTCCCGCCCTCGCCGCCGACCATCCACGCCCCCGGGGCCGAGCGCGCCACGAACCGGATCGCGTGCGGGCTCGCGAAGCCGGCCACCGGAGCGTCCCGCCACGCCGTCCCGTCCCAGAACGACAGCCCCCGATTCGTCGCCGCCAGACACCGCCCGTCCACGTTCCACGCCACGTCGCGCACGAAGAACCCCGGCACCGCCCGGTGGACGACGCTGAACGTCCACTTGTCGCGCACGACCCCTGTCTGCGCCACGAGCTCCGGCCTTCGCGTCGAGGGCTTCGCGCGCTTCGCCTCGCTCCGCAGGTGAGGGAGGATCTCCGCGCAGAGCCGCGCCGCCGAGGGCGTCCGCTCCGTGTGAACAGGGGCCGTCCCCCGCGCGAGCGCCCGATCGATCGCGGCCACCGCGTCCTCGTTCTCCTGCAAATCCGGCGACAAGAGCTTCGCCTTGAGCAAGCTCCGCCGCTCGGGACGCTTGATGAGCGCGTGCGCCTCCCCGGGCGACGCGAAGGGAAAATAAGGCTCCCCGGAGAGCAGGAAGAACACGATGCAGGCGAACCCGAACACGTCCGTCCACGGCCCGATCGCCTCCGGATCGAGCATGAGCAGCTCCGGCCCCGCGTACCCTGGAGTCCCCACCACGGCCCCGAACGTCGCCGTCCCGCCCTGCGGCCGCGCGATCCCGAAGTCCGCCAGCTTGAAGATCTCGTCCTCGCCCGAGCCGCACACGAGCACGTTGTCGGGCTTCATGTCCCGATGGATCACGCCCACCTCGTGCACCGCGTGGAGCCCTCGCCCCACGTGCTCCACCGCGAGCAGCGCGCGCGCCGGATCGAAGGCGAACCCCGTCGTTTGAAGGCTGTGCGCGACCCTGTCCGTGAGCGTCGTGCCCTCGGGCCCCCCGTGGATGTGCTCCACCGCGAGCCACGCCAGATCGAGCGTCTTGCCGGCGCGCGCCGTGCGGATCGATCCCGAGTCGATGAACCGCACGACGAACGGCGTCGGCGGCACCGACTCGTTGAGCCTCCGGAGCGACACCGCCTCTTTGCTCACCACGAGCAGCGCGCGCTCCCCGAGCATCCGCACGATGGAGGGCCGCAGCACCTTCATCACGACCGGCACGCGGCCTTCGGGCGCCGTGCGAGCGGCCAGGAACGCGATCGCGCTCCCGCCGGCGCCCACGCGCTGCAAGATCTGATAGCTGACGCCGGGCGAGCTGGACGCCACGTCTCGCCCCACGAGGGCGTCCAGCTTGTCATCTCCGGGCGGCAGATCGATCATCGTCGCCCCCTTTATCGCACGCCCCCGCGCGCTCGTGTGCGAAAGGCGCACCAGTCGGGAACGGGCAGTCGCGGAGGCGTGGCCGCGCGCTCCTCCGCCTCCTCACGCTCCTCACGCCCCCGCCGAGCCCATGACGTGAGACTGGCAATCTCGACTCGATGCCTCAGGGGGCGCAGGAGAAGGCGGCCACAGGCCTGGGCTCGCCGATCCACCGGACGTCGACGACGTGGTCGAAGGCCCCGCCCTTCACCGTCAGCTTCACGGCGCTCTTGACCCCACCCCAGCCCTTCCCGCCGATCGGCGTCTCTCGATCGTAGCTGTCGATGGTGCCAGTCTGACCGCGCGCGGGGTTCGCGATCTCCGCCGACACGAGCTCCCCTGTGACGAGCCCGCTCCTCAGCTCCGTGTCGCCCAGGTTCGGCGCCAGGACGAGCCGCCGCGTGATCACCGAATACTTGATCTTGCCCGCCTCCTCGCTGCTCTCATCCACGGTGATCGTGCTCTCCACCGTCTGCTTGCGCGTCTCGACCTCCACCCCGAGCAGATCCACGGTCATCGGGCTCATCGGCGCCGCGCCCTCCCCGAACATCTCCACGAGGGGCCCTGTCCCGGTGAAGGTCACGTCCGCGACGAGGTCGTGCGGGCTCACCTCTGCCCCCGTGAGATACGCCCCGAGCTGAAACGCCGACACCTCGATAGGGTCCCCTCCCTCTCCGGCCTCGTATCCTTCGCCAAACAAGAGCCGCGCCGACAGCCTGGAGTCGCCTGGAGTCGCGAGCCTCATTGTATACACCCCCCCGCCTTCGTGGACGAAGGGCTCCGGGAGCTGGTCCCTCTCCGGCTCGAAGGCGAGCGAATAGAGCACGTCGCGGAAGCTCTCCGCGAGCCTCTCCCCCGCCCGATCCGCGTCATCGAGCGCGCCGAGCGAGCCCACGAACCCCACCGCGAGCGCGAGCTCGTCCTCGACCTGCTCTCTCGAGAGGCCCTTTGTGCAGTCCTCCAGATCGAAGGACGCCTCGGCCTTCACGCACGCCGCGCACCCGGCCAGCAGATCCCCCGGCTCGCACGTCGCCCGGGACTCACACCCCAGAGACACCTCCTCTCCTGCCCCGGTGTCCCCAGCCGGAGACAGGCACCCACCGGCGAGCAGCCCGCCCGCGAGACCGACCATCCGCCACCGCCTCGGAGCACGATCGTCGCCCCGGAGACGCAGGTCCCCGCTCGGAGACAACTCCCTCTTCGAACGTCGATAGGATCTCATGGGCACCTCACGAAGACGCTGGGGAGCGAAGACGCTCCGTCGAACACGACAGTGGTGACGTGCGGCACCCGACCGCCCGTCACCGTCAGCTCCGCGCGCCCCCGCAAGAGGCTCTTCACGTAGGCTCGATTCACGATCCCGATCTCCCACGCCGAGATCTCCGCGCTCTGCCCGTCCGCGCCGAACGCCTCGAACCCCGAGGCCTCGCTCGCAGCCTCCGTCTCCACCTCACCGCCGAAGCGCTCCGTCAAGGCCTCGGCGACCCACTCGACACCATAGGTCACGCCCGCCTCCTGCGTGGCGCACGTGCCGTCATGGCATCCCCGGACGTACATCGCGAGCGCCCTCGTCGTGAGCCACTGGCTCTTCATCTCGGCCGGCGCGTCGAAGACCCCCAGGACGAACGGGTTCGGCGGAGTCGGCCCGAGGCCCAAGAGCTCCACGAGAGGCCCTGTCCCCGAGAACGCCACCTTCGCTGACCCGTCGTCCGAGAGCGTCACCTCCGCGCCCGTGAGGTACGACTCTGTCTCGAAGAGCGAGGGGACGATCGGATCTCCCTCCTCCCCGGCCTGGTAGTCCTCCCCGAAGGCCGCCCGGATCTCCACCGAAGCATTCGTGCTTGTATACACTCCCCCGGAGAAGGTGAAGCCCGGGGGCAGCGCGCTCTCGTCCGGCGCCCTGGCAAGCGTGTCGAGCGCGAAAGCCACGCGCACGCCGAAGTCTCCGGGCACGTCCGACGCGACCGCGAGGCCCGGGAACGTCCCCACGAACGCCGCCGACACGGAGAGCTCCGCCTCGAGCACGTCCGCCGGCACCCCGGCGGCGCACGCGTCCAGGTCGATCGACATCTCCCCCGCTGCAATGCACTCTCCGCATCCCAAAAGGAGCCTCCCGGGCCCGCACACGTCGGCCCCCGGAGCGCACCCGCTGGCCGGCTCCGATTCCGCCGGCGCCTCGCACCCGGCGATCACGAGCGCCAGAGGCAACACACCCCACCTCACGACACGAGCACAGTCGCGCATTCGTCTCTCCTTCTCGAAGAAAAAGGCCGTCGACGCTGGGCAAAGCAAGCCCGGTGCCTCACTCGCCGCCTTTTTGCCCGCGGCTGTTCCGCGCCGATCCGGCGTCTTCGCTGTGAAACTGGCCCTCGTCGCGGGGGAGCTGCGCTGGGATCTGCACAGCCTGTGTGCAAGATCCCGCACACACGACCCTCGAGGTCGTTCGCCCCCTCCGCGGCGTCTCGGGCAGGATCGTCCTCGTCGCCGGCTGAGCAGCGGGACGTTGGGCGTTGGATGCGCATTGAGCGGGCGCGTGAGGCGGGCGCGCAGGCGGCCGGGCGCGCAGCGTCGGGACTCCGTCCCCCAGCGGCGGCCGGGCGCGCAGCGTCGGGGCTTCGTCCCCCAGCGGCGGCCGGCGCGCAGCAGATGGTCTACAGCCTGTTACGGGGTCAGGTTCCCGAGCGGGTACTTTTGCGACAGACAGAACTGCCCGAGCGTCGTCGTCGTACAAAGCGTCTCCGGCAGCGTGCAGTCCGCGTCGGTCGTGCACTCCACGGCTGGCATACAGAGCCCCGTCGACGCCGGGAGCCTCGCCACGCAGAAGAAATCGGGCGTCCGACAGTCCTCTTGCGTCTGGCACGACGGCACACAATAGCCCCTGTCCCCGAGCCCCGCGGCGGGCGCGTCCGACCCGCGGGCGATGCACCACCCGTTGTCGATCCCCCCACAATCCAGCGAAGTCTCGAAGCTCCCGCCGAGCGAGCAGAGGTTGGTGCAGATCGTCTGTTTCTGCGTGCCTGTCAGCCGCATGCAATGACCGGCGCAGTCCTGGAGGTTGATGTCGCACTCCTCGCCGAACTGCTTGCCCGGGGGATACTGATCGACGCACGCGCCGAGGAGCGGGTGGCAGATCTTCCCCGCCGGACACTGCGAGTCGCTCCCGCACATCGGCACGCAGAGCGAAAAATCCCCTTGAAACGGCTGACACGCCAGGTCCTCGCGACCGTGGCACTTGTTCGGATCGAGCGGCTGCTCCCCGTAGTCGAACGCTGGAGTCCCGAACTCGCACCCCAGCAAGCACTCGCTCCCCTGGTCGATCCCGCCCTTGGGCATGCAGCGGCTCCCCGCATCGGGACAATCCGTATCCTGCTCACAGCTCAGCGTGCAATACCCGCCGACGGGGCTCCCGCCAAAGAACCCGTCGTGCTCGGTGTACTGTATACAATGCCCTTGCGCTCCGCACTCGGCGTCGCCCGTGCATGCGCGGCCCACGTATCCAGGCTCTCCGACGATCACGGTGCCTCCCGTCCCGCCGCTGCCTCCCATCGCGGTGCCTGTCGTGGTGGTGGTCGTCGTCGAGCTCGTCGTGGTGGTGGACCCGCCCGATCCGCCGGTTCCGGTGTCGCCCCCGCCGCAGCCGAGGAGGGGAGCTGTCGCCAGTGTCATGCTGAACAGGAGTGTGGATGCTCTCAGGGTCATGGTTGAAATCTCCAAGAAAAGAAGTTGAACGAGCGCCGACACTGGACAGCGAGCCGCCCCGCGAACCCCTCATGTTCCCGTTCCCGTTCCGTTCCGTTCCGTTCCGTTCCGTTCCCGTTTCCGTTTCCGTTCCCGTTCCCGTTCCCGACTATCTGGGGCAGAGATCGGATCGGCAACGAGAACGGGCGAAGAACGAGGCGAGACCTCACGAGAGAGGGATACCCAGGGGGAGCCGCTACCCAGTCCCCCCTCCGTTGCGACCACCGCACGATTCTTTCATCCGTGATCGACGAAGCTGGAGGAAGACTGGGCCGGAGGAAGACTGGGCAGGAGGAAGACTGGGCAGGAGGAAGACTGGGCAGGAGGAAGACTGGGCAGGAGGAAGACTGGCATGGATGCCCCCCTCCGCCGTGCTCGCGGCTTCGCCGCTTGCGCGCGGCTGTCCCCCCAAGTCGCTCGCTCCGCTCGCGCCGGGGGGCCCCCTTTCGTGGTGGAGCGACTCGTGGTGGAGCGACTCGTGGTGGAGCGACTCGTGGTGGAGCGAGGCGCGCTCGGCCTCCCTGAAGGAGCCTCTACTCCTTCTTTCCGTCGTCCTTCCCCGGCTCGTCTCTCGGCGGTCCCTCGGGCCCGGGTGGGCGACCGCGCCTCGTCCGCAGCACCCGGCGCAACATCCCCTCCGCGATCTTCACGCCCTCGCCCGCCAGCTTCATGCCCTCTCCGGCCAGCTTCATGCCCTCTCCGGCCAGCCTCACGCTCTCGCCCGCCAGCTTCACGCCCTCTCCGGCCAGCTTGATGCCCTCTTCGGCGATGGGCTCCACCACCGTCTCGACGGCCTTCGTGACGACCGTGCGCGACAGCTCGGCGAAATGGTCCGCCGCCTCCGTCAGGAGCTCTCGCGGGTTCCCAGGAGCCAGTCCCGGACCGTGCGCAGCGCCCCCAAGAGGAGCTGCCCCAGCCGCGCTGTCGACCATCCCGGCTCCGCCTGCCCCTCCGCTGCCAGGACGATGGCTCGCGGGGGGTCTTTCGGGGAACCGGGACGTCCTTTTTTTGGAGGCTGCTCCAGGGGGTCTGAATACACATCCTCTCCCCCCTCCCCGGAGAACAACACAGCGCACGAAGGCTCCCCCGCCCCCAGGGCCTCCAGGTGCTCGCGCGACGCCAGATTGACCACCAGGGCCGCGCCGGACTCCCCATCTTCGAGGAGCCGCTGGGCGAACCCGAGGAGCTCCGCCCTGGCCGCGGGCGAGCCGCGCCCCCCCGAGAAGAACCGCAGCCCCGTGCTCACGAAAGGCGCCGGCTCCGGCAGCGACAGGATGGCTTGAATCACCCGATCCTGGATCTCGGACAGGGGATCTTCCGGAGCTGCCTTGTCGTCGCCGGCCCGGGAGGACACTGGATCTCCCGTCCGCGAGGACTGCGGGCCCCGGGGCGACGACGACGGCGACGGCGACGGCGATGGCGACGGGGACCGTGATTGTCGAGGGGCCCGCATCGCGGCGAGCGCCGACTCCACGAACGCCTCCGGGAAGGCCGCGTCGAGCGCCCGCCCGAAGGACTCCACCTGCGCGCTCCCGCCCTTGATCTCGGCCAGATCACGCACGAACGCCGAGAGCGCCCCGAGCGCCATCCCGGCGTCGATCGTCCTCGTCTTCCCCTCGAGGACCATCGTGTACCGGAGCGGCGTCTTCGTCCGATCACGCCTTGTGGACAGGATGCCGCTCAGGTACATCCGGAACCCCTCCCCCCGGCAGAGGAGGATCGCCGTCGGCCGCTCGAAGCTCGTGTACTCCGCGTACTTGCGCCAGAAGGCGTCCTTCGGGGCGCGGCCGAGGAATCGATAGTCGTCCGACGCGAGGCCGGCCGTCATCAGAGAGGCAGTCAGCGTGCTCACAGCATCCGGACGCGGGGGCCGGGGTCGGCCTTGCCGAGATCCTCGACGGCCTGGCGGAGGCGCCGCTTGGAGCCCGTGAGCCACGCCCACAGCTCGGCGAGGAAGCCTCTGCCCTTTCCGGACTGGGCCTCGACGATCTGACGACAGATGGAGATCAGGATGCCGCCCGCGCCCCGGGGGTTGGGCTGCCCCGGCGGACGCACGATGTACGTCGCGGAGAAGAGGAGAGGGGAGGAGTCTCCGCCGGAGCCGTTCGTCTCGACAGGGCGCCACTCCGCGGCCTCCAGCTCGACGCAGCCGAACGTGTCCACAGGGTGA
>Ga0268298_10002519_pt1 | contig 19957 bp, 22 predicted proteins | sample WWTPWeurt_MetaG_FD_194462 | JGI IMG/M metagenome (GOLD analysis project Ga0268298, IMG submission 194462) | Activated sludge microbial communities from WWTP in Nijmegen, Gelderland, Netherland - WWTP Weurt | ecosystem: Engineered > WWTP > Aerobic digester > Activated sludge | place...
GTGCAAAGGCGCATAGCGCACGACGAGCCGGACTTGGCCGAAGCTCGCGTTGACGATGCGCTTGACGATCGGATAGAAGGCGCTGCAGGCCTCGCAGGACGGATCGAAGAACTCGACGATCGTCACCTTGGCCGCCGGATTGCCGTAGATGGGCGAGTGCGGCCTGACCAGCGCGTCGCTGTGCGTCTGAGCCGCCGCCGTCACCTCCTGGTTCGTGCGCCCCGTGAAGACCACGACCCCTGCCGCGAAGGCCAGAACGACCACGGCGACCGTCGCCAGAACCATCCACTTCCTGTTCATGCCTTTGCCCTTCTCATTGAAAACCACAGCAGCACCAGGATGCCGGTGAACGCCGCCAGCGACAGCAGCGGAATCGGCACCAAACCGGCCACCTGCACATCGACGTCGGTGCAGGACGATCCCTGACCGCAGGGCACGAGGCCCTCGGACACCACGCCCCAGAAAACCATCAGGTGGTAGGCAGCGATGCCCCATCCCACCCCGGCCAGTGGCAAGGAATAGCGCGCACCGCGAGGGTCCGAGGTGAACAAGCCCATGCCGATCACCAGCACCAGCGGAAACATCGCGATGCGCTGATACCAGCACAGAACGCAGGGTGTATTGCCCATAACCTCGCCCAGGAACAGTGCGCCGGCCGTGGCCAACAACGCCAGCAGCCAGGCCAGGAACAGCGGTGTCCAGAACGTGGCATACCGGCCGCCGTGGCGCGGCCCCACCGACTGTGCTGTGCTCATCGTTCGGGCGGGGCGAAACTGGCCATTGCATTCGCTTCGACCGTCGACACGCGGCCGTCGGCCGCCTTGAACGAGAGCGTCAAGGGCACGACCTCCCCCACCTTGATCTGCTTCTTCAGCCCCATCATCATGATGTGCAGTCCACCGGACTTCAGCTCGTTCGTCTGGCCGGCCTTCAAGGGAAGTTGATCGACTGCGCGCATGCGCATGATGTCCTTGTCCATCGACATCTCGTGCACTTCGACGACACGGGCGACCGGCGAGCTGACGCCGGTGAGAACGACATCTTTGTCGGCGGTCAGGCGCATAAAGGCGCCCGTGGCCGACTGGCTCGGCACGGTCGCACGCGCCCAGGCCCCGTCGACCCGCACCTGCGCATGGATGGCTGACGCCGCACCCAATATCAACAAGGCCGCGGCGATGCGCGCAAGTCGACGATTCGAAACAGCAATGCTCATCATCCAGTACTCTCTTGTCCGGTTCGTTGCCCGTTTGCGCCCGGCCTGAACGCCGCCAGCACCAGCAGCGCCGCGCTGCCGACGATGAAGATGTCCGCCAGGTTGAACGCAGGCCAGTGCATGCCCAGCCGACCCGAAGCATCCACCCATGCACGCGCAGGTGCCCGCTCCAGGGCAGCGAACGCACGCCGGGGGTAGCCGGCAAGCCGGTGCCGCGCCGACACGGCTATCTTGGCCTCGAAGGCCTCGATCCGTGGTGATGCTGGTCCGGTCATGACACGCCCTTCGCCGTTCTCTGCAGACGCAGGTCGTCGTTCATCACCACCATGTCGGCCTGCGTGAGCGCGGGCGGAGCATTGGCCGCGCTCTTGTTCGTGAGTCGCAATCTGTGGCCACTGGCCGTTACCCCGATCGTTATCATAATTTCCATCTGGCCATCATACGTCCGGCTTGAGGGTGAAGCTTCGGAAAGCTGCAAGTTGGACGGGCTTTCAGCGAATTTCAATTGCCTTCGTCACCTCGCTCACAAAGATCCAGCCGGCGTCTGGCAGACCCGTATGCGCCGCTGTCGTGATAGCGGCAATCAGCTCGTCGACCACTTCATCGGCACATACGAGGTCCAGTTTGTATTCGGAGACGACGGCTTCGGCAAGATCCAGGGAGTAGTGCTGCTGCGCTGGGTCCTCACTCGCCAAGGGCCGCTGCACTTGGGAGACCGTGATGTTGTGATAGCTGATGTCGGCAACCTTCAGATCGCGCAGCGCCTGAAGCACGTTGGCGATGCGGTGCTGCCGGATGAATGCCTTGATTTCCTTCACGTCAGTTCTCCTTTGGATTTTTCATGATTGCCGATTCGCTTACTCAAAGCGGACAGCGATACGCGTCCCTTCATCCATCTCGCAATAGCCTGCAGGCGCTTGCCGAGCGGGCCAGGTCAGGGTGCATCGCAGCACCGCGCCATCCGCGGCGTGCAATTCCGGATTGGCCGAGTAGTCGTAGTGTTCGGTATCGCTTCCAGGCGGTATCCAGATGGGACGCCAGCCGCGACTATTGTGCTGTCGCGAGACCGAAAGGTTCACGTCGCGGCGTATCGCGAAGCCCTGGGCGGTGAAACGCCGCCCCTCGACCTCCAGGAGCATTGCCGGCGCCCCGCGCCCCTCGTGACTGAAGGTGCCAACCGTGACGCTCGGGTTTCCACTTGCCGGCGCAAGCGCGTGCGTATGCCCTGCGCAACCGGTAAGCGTCAGCGCGGCCAGACCGACGATAGCGAACACCGTATTCATCTTTGTTCCTTTCACTGTGAAGTTCTGGTGCGACGCTCGCGGCGCGTCTCGACCCACTCGTACATGAGCGGCAGCAGGAGCAGCGTCAGGGCCGTCGAGGTGAGCAGGCCACCGACGACGACTGTCGCCAAAGGCCGTTGTGTTTCCGCGCCAACGCCCTGCGAAAGCAACATCGGGATGAGGCCGAGGATGGCCACCGAGGCGGTCATCAGTACGGGCCTCAGGCGTAGCGCCGTCCCCTGGCGTACCGCGTCACGGATCGACAGGCCCTGGCCGCGCTGGTCGTTGAGAAATGACACCAGTACGATACCGTTCAACATGGCTACCCCGAACACGGCGATGAAGCCAATCGCAGAGGGCACCGAGACGTACTGGCCGGTTATCGCCAGTCCGAAGACCCCGCCAATTGCCGCGAAGGGCACGTTGGCAATAATTAGCGTGGCGAGGGTCAGCGAGTTGAAAGCGGTGTACAGCAGGACAAAGATGAGTCCAATGGTGAGCGGTACGATAAGCGCCAGTCGCGCCATCGCCCGCTGCTGATTCTCGAAAGCCCCGCCCCATTCAATCCAGTAGCCTTCGGGAAGCTTCAGCTGACTCCGAATTTTCTCGTCCGCTTCCTGGACGAAACCGTCCACGTCGCGGCCTCTCACGTTCATCTGCAAGACAGCATAGCGACTCAATTGCTCGCGGCGCACGAAGGTATAGCCCTCGTCCATCTCCACCGTCGCCACGCGCGAGAGCGGGACCATGGCGCCGGATGAGGTACGCACCGGGATATTACCGATTGCCTGCGGCGTGTCACGGAATGCTGCATCGAGACGCACCTGAATGTCGAAGCGGCGTACGCCATCAATGAGCGTGCTGACAGCCATCCCGCCGATTCCGGCCTGCACCATCTCCAGAATCTCGTCAGCGTTGATCCCGAAACGCGCGGCTTCTTCGCGGTTGACCTTCACGACCAGTTGCGGCTTGCCCTTGTTGGCTTCCAGAGACAGGTCGGCGACGCCAGGTACACTGCTCAGGATGCCCTTGCTTTCTGCGCCCAGGCGGTCGAGTTCGGCGAGGTCTGGTCCGTAAAGTTTGAGGGCAAGCGTTGCACGTACGCCCGAAATCAGTTCTTCGACCCGCATCTGGATTGGCTGGGTGTTGCCTACCACCACGGTCGGTAGCGCCACCTCCAGGGTTTCCTTCATGCGGTCTGAAAGTTCCGGTATGGACATCTTCTCAGGCCACTCAGCTTGCGGTTTCACCTCTACCAGCACCTCCATGTAGTTGGCGTCGGCGGTTTCGCCCTTTTCTGCGCGTCCAATGGTGGCCAGCACCATCTTGGTCTGTGGGTACTCTTTCTTGAGTACATCATTCATTTGTTGCGAGACGCGTATCGACTCCTCCAGCGAAGTCGACGGGATGCCAGTCGCTCTGAACATGATGGCGCCTTCCTGGAGCGTCGGCATGAACTCCTTGCCGAGGAAGGGGAAGGTGGCGAGGGCCGAGACGAGCAAGGTCAGCGAAGCGACGATCACCTTCTTCTTGTTTTCCAGCGCCCAGTCGAGAATCGGCAGGTAGCCCGCCTTGATCCAGCGGACCAGAAAAGTGTCTTTTTCTTCCTTGGGTTTCAGAATCAGCGCGGCGAGCACAGGCACCAGGGTAAGCGTGAGAATCAGCGAGCCCACCATGGCAAAAGTGATCGTGAAGGCCATGGGTTTGAACAGCTTGCCCTCCAGACCGGTCAGCGAGAAAAGCGGCAGGAACACCACGATAATGATGAGAATGGCAAAAGCGATCGGGTTGATGACCTCGCGCGCAGCTTCCAGCACGACGTGAGTGCGGTTTACGACCTGACCAGTCTTATACGAGAGCAAGCGGAAGGCGTTCTCCACCATGACCACGGCACCGTCCACCATCATGCCGATGCCGATCGCCAGACCTGCCAGAGACATGAGATTGGCCGACAGCCCAAAATATTCCATCATCAGAAAGGCGAACAGCATCGCCAGCGGCAAAGTGGCGATCACGACCACTGCCGAGCGAATTTCCCCGAGGAACAGGAAGAGCACGATCGCCACCAGGATCGATCCTTCCACGAGGGCGCTTTCGGCGGTCGCGAGCGCCTTGTCGACCAGCTCGGTACGGTCGTAGACCGGCTTGATGCTGACGCCAGGAGGTAGTGCCTGGCGCGCGAGATCGAGTTTCTGCTTCACCGCATCAACGACACTCTTGGGGTTTTCGTTGATCCGTGCGAGGGCGATACCGAGAGCCACCTCCTTGCCGTCGCGCGTCACTGCCCCGAAGCGCAGCGCCGGGCCTTCCTTGACTTCGGCCACCTCGCGCACGTGGATCGGCACGCCCTCGCGCTCGGCAATGACCACGTTGCCAATATCCGTGGTGTTGGCCACCAGACCAAGGCCGCGAACCAGATATTGCTCCTGGCCGAGGTTGATGTACTGTCCGCCCACCTGCCGATTATTGGCAGCAAGCGCTTCCATGACGGCCTTGAAGGAGAGTCCGTACTTGATCAGTTTTTCTGGATTGATCTGGACCTGGTATTGCTTTTCCTGCCCACCCCAGGTGGTGACGTCATCTACCCCCGGCGCGGTGCGCAACATGAGACGCACGGTCCAGTCATGCAAGGTGCGCAGGTCCATGGCCGAGAGTTTCTCGTCGGCCGATTCCACGGTGTACCAAAAAACCTGACCAAGCCCCGAGCTGTTCGGTCCGAGAGAAGGCTCGCCATAGCCTGCGGGTAAACGTTCCTTGGCCTCCTGCAACTTCTCTCCGACCAGGCGCCGGGCGAAGTAGATGTCCACATCATCCTTGAAATAGACACCGACGTAAGACAGGCCGAATAGGGAAACCGAGCGAATCTGCTCGACCCCCGGCAGGCCAGCCATGGCCGTTTCAATCGGCGTCGTGAGCAGTTGTTCGACATCTTCGGCGGCCAGTCCAGGCGACTCTGTATAGACGTTGACCTGGTTCGGGGTAACGTCCGGGAACGCATCCACCGGGACGTTGAGAAAGGCGCGGACGCCAAAGAAAGCCATCAGCACGAAAGCCAGCAAGACGAGCAGCTTGTAGCGCAATGAGAGATCAACGATACGGTTCAGCATGGTTTTCCCCTCAGTGCCCGTGACCTGCGCCAAGCTCCGACTTCATGATGCGTGCCTTAAGGGCGTAAGCGCCCGCCGTCACCACCCGCTCGCCCGCCGCCAGGCCACTCTTGACCACCAGGCGCCCACGCAGTTTCTGCCCGAGCACGACATTTCTCGGCTCGAAGCCGTCGCTGTCCTCGATAAACACCGTGGGCTGACCATTCATCAACACGACGGCCTCGGTGGGGACCAGCAAGGCTTTGACTGTCGCACCCTGTCTGGTCGTCTCGATGGTACGGATGGCGACGGTGGCGAACATTTCCGGTTTGAGCCGGCCGTCCAGATTCGTCACTTCCACACGCGCTTGCACGGTACGGGTCTCCTTGTCGACCACTGTCGCGATGTAGGTCAGCGTGCCCTCGAAGGACTCGTCTGGATAGGCGGCGACGGTAACAATCGCACTGGCGCCTACCTGGATGCGGCCGAGATCCTTCTCGAACAGATCGGCTGCGATCCACAGTTTCGACAGGTCGGCGACGACGAAAAGCGGACTGTCTGGCTGGGAGAGCTCGCCGAGGATGGCGTGCTTTTCGATTACCGTTCCGGCGAACGGCGTGCTGACCGGGAAGGTGGATCGTGCTTTGCCGTCGCCCGTAGGCGAGGCGTCCACACCCAGCATGCGCAGCCTGTCCCTGGCCGCTGCGAGAGCGGCCTTGGACTTCTCGTACTCGGCATGGGCGCGCAGATGGTCTTTCTGGGCAATGATCTGATCGCCGTGCAGCTTCTCGGCGCGCTCGAAGTCGGCCTTGGCTACCGACTGCTGGGTCGCTGCCTGCAGGTAAGCCGAGTACGCATCGCCGACTTCCAGGCTATCGAGAACGGCCAGCGTCTGCCCGGCCTTTACCTGGTCGCCGAGATTGGTTTTGACATTGACGATGCGCCCAGGGACGCGTGGCGCCACGTGCGCTATGCGGTCTTGATTCGGGCGGATGGTAGCGGTCAGGGTGAGCGGTTCGCTCACTTCCTGCACCAGTATTTCTGCGCTCTCGATGCCGGCAGATTGAATCTCTTCGGCACTGAGCTTGAGTGCTTCCACCCCCCCGGCTTCATGCTCGTCGCCATGGCCGTCCCCGTCTTTGCTAACCTCCCCAGCGTGTGCCCCGGCTTTCTCGCTCGCAGCGTGTTCGTCTTTGCCCCGGTGTTCGCCTGGCTTCTCGGCAGCGGCGTGCTGCTCTTCGGCGCTGGTCATTGCCGTGCCGGCTTTGGCGGCGGTGGCCGGAGATTCGGTCTTGCCACAGCCGCCGAGAATCAGGGCGGAGAAGCCGAGCGCGAAAAGTGCAGCCCGCTGCGCCGGGAGTACGTGGAATAGGTTGTTCATGAATGATCTTTCAATGGATACGTTTTCAGGTGACGGGTGCGGTGTGCGACTCGGTGATGACTCATCACGAGCCTTTCGGCTGCCGATGCCAGCCCGCTGCCTGCTCGAGTTGGATGCGCACCAGGGCCAGATCGATCATGGCCTCCAGCACTTCGCGGCGGGTATCGAGAACTTGCCGGGTTGCTAGCAAGAGTTGAGTGAGGCTGATCTCACCGGCCCGGTAGCCTGCTACGGACAGACGCTTGTTCTCGTTCAGGCGTTGCAGGACAACTTGATCGAGCTGCTTTACCCGACCACGCAGGCTTTCCCGCTTCTGCCACAGAGCCAGGACCGTTGCGCGCGCGTCCCGATTGGCCACCTCGCGCTCAATCTGGACTTTGCTCACGTCGGTGACCGCTCTGCCGATGCCGGTGGCGTTGCGGCGAAACAGTGGCAGGGGTAAGGAAACGGAAACGCCGGTGATCTGCTCGCGTGCATCGCTTGATCCTTCACGGGCCGTGAAAACGCCAACAGTCACGTCCGGGTATGCCGCGGCACGCTCCAAGCCCAGGCGACTGCGAGCGGCCTGCTCCTGGTACTCCAGCGCACGTAATCGCGGCCGGTCAGCGGCTGCGGCCAGCAGCTCGTCCAGGGTGTATGGCGTGGCCACTTCGGAGGCCAGTGTCCCTCGTACTTCCGGCAGCGCTTCGGCCGGCAATTGCAGTGTGGCGGCGAGATCTGCGCGGGCCTGGATGAGCTGTTCGCGCGCCGCTTGCAGCTGATTGTCGGCGCGACCGAGCTCAACCTCCGCGAGATTGCTGTCGAGCTTGGTATCCTCGCCCGCCGCGAAGCGTTTTCTTGCCGCTCCGGCAGCATCCCTGATCAAGCTGACCAGTTCAGCCTCGGTCGTAGCGCGCGTCTGCAAGCCCAATACCTGGACGAACTTCTGCTCGACCTCGGCGAGGACCCGTCGGCGGGTCTCTTCGATGCTTTCCTGGAGTGCGGCCAGATCCTGCTCAGCCGCGCTGCGACGATAGCCATGCTGACCTGCGATCTCCAGGGTCTGGGAAAGATTGGCACCCCACTCCCGCAGGGTGTCATTTCCCTGGCCCGGGAGAGGAACCTTGCGGCGGGCCTGTTCGGCGGTTAGTTGCGGGTTGTTCCAGAGCAGGCCACGGGTATCAGCGAGTTGCCCCTCGGTGGCGGCCAGATCGGCTTGCGCTGCCCGAAGTTGGGGGTTGGCCGCTTCGGCAATCTGCAAGGCCGCTGCCAAGGTCAGGGGTGACTCTGCAGCCAGCACCGCCGACGTGGCGGCCGCCAAAATCAGCGTTGTGATGAAGCGGGCCACACGCCCACGATGAATATTTGAATGCATGTCTCGTTGAAATCTCCGTTTGATACCCGCGCATGTAGGCGGCAAGGCGACCAGAAAGTTGGCCTTGGATTTATCAGTTGTTGCCGCGGGAGGCGCGCTGAAAGCCCGTATTGGCAGGCGTTTGCCGCCGATTTGCGCGATTGCGCCACGGTTCTAGCTTGGTGGCCGCCATTACTCTGAAGCACCGTTTGCGACGGCCGCTTAGCCCCTGTTCTGGGGCTTAAGGAGAGAATTTGCGGTTGAAAGCTGTGGACGTTCCGCCGGATCAGACGGCGGGCGCCAATTGGGTCGTTCTGGACCCTGGAGAAAAACGGAGAGGGGAAAGCGAGCGGGGGGGGCGACAGCCGAAGATGCTGGCGTGGACAGCAGCACTGGGGCAGGAGAGATAGCGACACCGACACATCCGAGGTGACACGAGATGCAATCGGTATCAGAAACGGTTGCGGCTGAATCGACGTCGTCGTTCTGGCCGGCCGCCTGATGCTCGTGTACGTGATGGCCAAAATGCTGCGTGTCCGCACTCCGCTCGTCATGCGGACAATAGCCGCCCGCCAGGCCCCAAGCAGCCTGGAGCGGCGCCACTACTAGCAAGAGGATAAGGACGAGGCGCTTGATCACGGGCGCAGTATAGCTAAGAAGCCTTGCCTCTGCGTCGGTTTCATCCGCTGGTTTCCCGGGAAGGTAGGTGGTTTTTGCACGTTCGTCATAGCAATGCCGATTGGTCTCCCGAGTTCGACACTTTTTGCGTGCCAAATGCATAAATGAGGTTGCGGGTACAATAAAAACAATGGGTTAGCGCGCGGCGAAAAATTTCTTGTAGTGACACGTCTGGCCTAGGAATCCATTGCGATCAGGACGATATCTGGATACAGTAGCGACATGTTCGTGAAGATCACCACGTCCGGCCCGAGGCAGTACGTCAAGCTCGTCGAGTCCTACCGGGACACCTCCGGGGTACCTCGCCAACGGGTCATCGCCACCCTCGGGCGCATCGAAGCGGTCCGATCGGGCGAGGCCGACTCGCTGCTCAACGGGCTGCTGCGGGCGGCTGGCAAGCCCTCGCTGGAGGAGGGAACCGGCGAGGTCGCCTTTGCGCCGGCGCTTTCGGTCGGCGATACCTGGCTGCTGACCGCCCTGTGGAAGGAGTTGGGCTTTGCCGACGCCTTTCGCCGATTGCTGCGCAACCGGCACCAGTTCGACGCCGAGCGCCTGTTGCGGGTGATGGTCTTCAACCGGCTGTGTGATCCGGAATCCAAGCTGGGGATCCTGCGCTGGCTGGAGGGCACCCGGGTTCCCGAGGTGAGCGCCGAGTCGGTGATCCACCAGCACCTGCTGCGCACGATGGATACTCTGGCGGACTGCGCCGACCGGGTAGACGACACCCTGACGGGTCTCCTGCGGCCGTTGATCGACCAAGAGTTGGCAATCGTCTTCTACGACCTGACGACGATCCGTACCGAAGGCGGCACCGAGGAGTCCGAAGACCTGCGGCACTTCGGTCATGCCAAGGAGGGCGGTACGGTGCGCCAGGTGATGTTGGGGGTGGTGCAGACGGCGGACGGCCTGCCGACCCACCACGAGGTCTTTGCCGGCAATACCGGCGAGACGACGACGTTGGTGCCGACCATCGAGAAAGTGCTGGCGCGCTACCCGATCAAGCGCGTGGTACTGGTTGCTGATCGCGGCCTGCTGAGTCTCGACAATCTCGAAGCCATCCGGGCGCTGCGGGTCGGCGATCAGCCGCTGGAGTTCATTCTGGCCGTGCCAGCCCGGCGCTACGGGGATTTTGACCGCCTGCTCGCTTCCTTCCATGAGAAGAGCTGCCGGTTGGCGACGGAAGAGGTGTTTGGTGAGGAGCAGTGGCAGGGCTTTCGTCTGATCGTCGCCCACCGCCCGGATCAGGCCAGCGAACAGGGTCGCGTGCGCGATGAGCGCCTCGCGGCGCTCGAGGCCGATGCCGCGCAGTGGGCCGAGAAGCTCGATGCCCAGGAAGCCGGCCAGACCCGTCCGGGCAGGAAACTGTCCGACTCCGGAACGATCGCCCGTTTCTACAAGGCGGTCGCTGACGCACATCTGGCGCACATCATCAAAGTGAATCTCTCCTCCGCGGTGTTCACCTACGAGATCGACCAACGGGCGCTGCAACGCGCGCGGCTGATGGATGGCAAACTGATCCTCGTCTCCAACGTTCCGGACTCTCCTCCGCCTGAGATCGTGGCCCGTTACAAGGCGCTGGCCGACATCGAACGGGGATTTCGTGTCCTGAAGTCCGAGATCGAGATCGCGCCGGTCTTCCACCGCCTGCCGGATCGTATCCGCGCGCATGCGCTGATCTGCTTCCTGGCACTGCTCCTCTATCGCGTGCTGCGCCTGCGCCTGAAAGCCAAGGCCAGCCCTTTCTCACCGGAGCGTGCCTTGGAGATCGCTCGCCGGATCCAGTACCACCAGGTCACGCTGCACCAACGCCAGTCCGCGTCCGGCCTGTCCGCCATCACCCCTCAGCAGAAGGAGTTGTTCGAAACCGTCGCCCTGCCCGAGCCCTCCGCCAGACGCCTGTAGTGCCAATTCGGGAACCGTGAATTGCGCACAAACAATCACTTAGCCGTATTTTTGTCGAACTCGGGTGGTCTGGGCGGTTGAGATGGTAGCCTTCGAGCCTGAGATATCGGGTATCACGGTCGCCTCTGGAATACCGGTTCGCACCCAAATGCAGTGCGTACGGATATGCCAGAGGCGTGGCCGTCACAAAATTTTTACGGATCGAAACTGCCGCCAACATCACCGTAACTCAAAGACGAAGAGCTCAGATGTTACCCCGCACCTTTTGTATAGATTGCCTGCATTCGCGCGCGCTCGGCGGGGGTAATATTCTTTAGCTCATTGAGCACTTCGGCTCGAGTTTTGCCCGGCCCGACGCTTTTGGCAGGAGCCGGATAATTTTCCAGAGACTGTTGGTAGCTCCCGTCTGCCTTGGCCTCCTGCAATTCCTGCATGACCTGGGCGGTGGTCTTGGTGGACTTCACATGATTTGGGTAAAACGTGTAGCCCACCTCGCCTCTCGAGAAATGCATCTCCGATTCGGCCAGCGCAAGCGTCGGTGCGGCGAGGGCGATGGAGAGGATGGGGAAAAGTATGGCGGTACGAATCAACATAATGGGTTTCCTTCTTGTAGGCGAAGTGGAATTTGATGGAACTTGAAAACACGCTGGTGTGCGGTAATGATGCCGTTTGGGTTGAACGTTCGGCACGGGAGGTACGATAGCGCGCCGAGCACGTCAATTTGCGAACTGCCAAATTACGAATTCGTAATCCTTTTGCATCGCCGATCCCGCGATAATTCGCGCATGAAGATCCTGGTCATCGAAGACGAATTGAGGCTTGCCGAGTACCTACGCAAGGCGCTTACGGAGAACAGCTACGTCGTTGATGTCTCACACAGCGGCCCGGCCGGGTTGCAGCTTGCGCTGAACGGCGGATACGACGCCGTCCTTCTCGACGTCATGCTGCCAGGGATGGATGGTTTCGCAATCGTGCACGCGCTTCGACGACAGAGCGCTGTGCCGGTATTGATGCTCACAGCGAAGGACAAGGTTGAGGATCGGGTGAGGGGCCTGCAAACTGGGGCCGACGATTACTTGGTAAAGCCCTTCTCCCTTTCCGAGCTACTTGCCCGGGTGCAGGCCCTGCTGCGTCGCGGAACAAGAGAGCCCTTAGGTCCGGACGCCCATATCCTCAGGCTGGCGGACCTCGAAGTTGATCTCGCGCGGCGACGGGTAACGCGAGGCGGCGAGCGCATCAACCTGACCGCTAAGGAATTTACGCTGCTCAGCCTCCTACTGCGCCGGCACGGGCAGGTGATTTCGCGCGCAGCACTGGCCGAGAAGGTGTGGGACATGAGCTTTGACAGCAATACAAACGTCGTCGAAGTAGCCGTGCGTCGCCTGCGAGGCAAACTCGACGATCCGTTCTACGAGAAACTCCTTCACACCGTCCGTGGAATGGGCTACGTCCTAGAAAGCCGAAAGTCATGAAGACGAGTGCTCCAGGGTCGATAAACCACTGGTTGTCTCGTTGGCTCGCTGTGCAGGCTCTTCTAGGGCTTGGGCTAGTCTGTGTGGCGGTGTACTTCGTCACGAACCTCAGTTTCGTGGCTCGCCAGAGTGAAGAGCTTCAGCACAAGGAGGAAGTAATCCGCCATCTGGTGGCTGAAATTAGAGCCGAGGACGAATTGACCAGCCTGCGTCACAAGCTTGACGATTTCTTTGTCGGCCATGCTGATCTTCAGTTGCGCCTGAGCACCCCCGCTGGCGCTCTCGTCTACAGCACCGCATCTACCACACAAGCCGCCATTTCTCAGAGGCAGCTTACTTTTGATATTCCGTCCATGCTATTCGGCACATCGGCCCTTCGCGCCCAGATGACGCTGAACACGGAAGCAGATGCTGAACTAATGAGACGCTTGGCGTGGACGCTTTTAGCGTGCGCCTTGGCCGGTTCCGCGTTGATCTACCTGAGTGGCGTTTGGCTCGTAAGACGGGGACTGGCGCCGATTCACGACCTCGCCCGGCAGGCGGCAGCACTAGCCCCGGACAGCCTTGACCAGTCGCTGAATGGGTCAGGCCAAGCTGAAGAGTTGCAGCCTTTGGTTACGCAGTTCAACGCGCTCCTCGCGCGGCTGGACTACGCCTACAAACAGCTGGATGGCTTCAATGCGGACGTCGCACATGAGTTGCGAAATCCCCTGACAATACTGATTGGCGAGACGGAATTGGCGTTGAGTGGCAATCGAGAAGCGAATGAATTGAGGGAAGTCCTCGGCTTAAACCTTGAAGAACTGCGGCGCCTTGCCGGCCTCGTTAACGACATGCTGTTCCTGTCAAGAGCCGCTTGTGGCGCGCTCGCACGACGAGATCGTATTGATAGCCTGGCGATGATCGCAGCCGAAGTCATCGACTATCACGACGCGTCGCTACAGGAAGCTGGCCTACGTGCTGAGGTGCAGGGAGACTCTTCAGGCTTCTTTGACACAGCGTTGCTACGCCGGGCACTGTCAAATTTGCTATCGAATGCAACCCACTTCGCCGATCCAGGCTCAATCGTTGAGCTGGCCATCGACTCCGACGCGACAAATGCCGTCAAACTTTCGGTAAGCAACATCGGCCCGACCATCCCGGAAGAGCACCAATCTCGCCTGTTTGATCGCTTCTACCGGGCGTCACCTGTGCGTGAACATAGCGAAACCAACCATGGTCTAGGGTTGTCGATCGTCGCCGCCATCGCGCGCATGCATGGCGGCAAGACATTCGCAGAGTCCGCGATAGGCAGGACGACCGTTGGTTTCGTGTTGCCCATGGGGAGCACGCAACCAACGACTCCAATCTGAGAGCAATTTGCTACTGACGCACCAGCCTTAGAGCGTTAGCCACAACCAGCAGACTCGCGCCCATATCAGCGAATACCGCCATCCACATGGTGCCCATACCGAGCAGCGTGAGTACGAGAAAAACGACTTTGATGCCCAATGCCAGCGCGATGTTCTGTACCAGTACCGTCCGGGTAGTGCGCGACAGGCGGACAAAACGCGCAATCTTGTTCAGGTCGTCATCCATCAGTGCGACGTCAGCAGTCTCGATAGCCGTATCGGTACCCGCCGCGCCCATGGCAAAGCCGATGTCAGCTCGCGCCAGGGCCGGTGCATCGTTGATGCCGTCACCCACCATGCCAACCTTGCCTGTTTGCGCGTAGCGTTCGATAGCGCGCAGCTTGTCTTCCGGCAGTTGATCGCCCAAGGCTTCGTCAATCTGAACCTGGGCCGCGATGGCTCGCGCGGTGTGTGCGTTGTCGCCGGTCAGCATGACTGTTTTGATACCCAACTCATGTAGCGCCCGGATCGCGGCGCGGCTACTGTCCTTGACCGTATCGGCCACCGCAAACAGGACCAGCACGCGCTCGCCATCGGTGAGCAGAATGACCGTCTTGCCTTGCTCTTCCAATTCACCAAGCCGAGCCTCCAGGGGAGGAGTACATACGCCAAGCTCATGGATCAACCGATGGTTACCAAGCTGATATTGCACGCCGCCAACGGTTCCGAGCACACCTCGCCCTGGAATGGCGGCGAAGTCCGCTACATCAAGCAGGACGGTGTCGTTCCGTTGTCCGCTTGTGGCTATGGCGTGAGAAACCGGGTGATCGGAGCGTGCAGCAAGACTGGTGGCAACTCGGACGGCATCCACTTCGTCCGTCTGATCGAGCAAGACCGTATCGGTCAATACCGGTTTGCCGTGCGTGATGGTGCCGGTCTTGTCGAATGCCAGCCACGCGAGCTTGTGACCTTCCTCAAGATAAACACCGCCCTTGATCAGAATGCCGTGGCGGGCTGCTGCTGCCAGACCGCTGACGATGGTGATGGGCGTGGAAATGACCAAGGCGCACGGACAGGCTATGACCAGCAGAACCAGCGCCTGATATACCCAATCCTGCCAGCTGCCACCAAGTAGCAGGGGCGGCACAAGGGCTACCGCGATGGCGAAGACGAACACCGCCGGCGTGTAGATCTTGGCAAACTGATCGACGAAGCGCTGGGTTGGCGCACGTGCGCCTTGCGCTTCTTCGACCGCGTGAATGATACGTGCCAAGGTCGAATGCGTGGATTCGGCAGTAACCCGGAATTCGACGGAGCCAGATTGGTTGATTGTCCCGGCAAATACACTGTCTCCAGCCGACTTGTCGACCGGCAAGCTCTCGCCGGTAATAGGCGCCTGATTGATGCTTGATCGCCCAGCCGTCACGACACCATCGAGGGCGACGCGCTCGCCTGGTTTGACGCGCACGATTTGGCTGATGGTGACATCCTTGGCTGGCAGTTCGGCCCAAGCACCGTTCGCTTGCCGTACTGTCGCCATTTCCGGCGTCAACTGCACCAGGCTGCGAATGGCATTGCGTGCCCGATCAAGTGACTTCGCTTCGATCAGCTCGGCAACAGTAAACAAGACCATGACCATGGCCGCTTCCGGCCACTGCCGCAGCAATACCGCACCCGTCACGGCAATGCTCATCAAGGCATTGATATTGAGATTGCCGTGGCGCAACGCAATCCAGCCCTTCTTGAAAGTGCCGACACCGCTGATTGTGATGGCGACGAGAGCCAACAGTCCGGACAACCATTCCGGCAAGCCAAGCCAATGGACAATTTCCGCGCCGAGAGCGGCAAGCCCGGCCAGCGCCAACGGCCACCAAGGCTTACTGACTGCCTCGGTGGGCGCGCGGCCTTGGCTGCTTGTCTCCATTGGCTCGGTACTCATGCCCAAGTCACGGATGGCCGTCTCAACGGCAGGTAGCGTGTTGTTCTGGTGGACAACGGTCAGGACCCGCTGCATGAGGTTGAATTCCATCCCGCTCACCGTGGCTATGCCACCCAGCTTGTTGCGGATCAACGCCTCCTCGGTCGGGCAATCCATCTGTGCGACGCGTAACCGAGTGAGTGTGTAGCCGGCCGGAATTTTGGCTGTGATCAGACTGGCGTTGCCTGATGCCGATGTTGGTAAGGGATCGGCAGCGCAACACTCATGACCATGGTCGTGCGAATGCCCATGATCGTGATGAGCGGGCAAAGCGTCGTGAGCATGAGACTGATCGTCGCCGCATGCGTGGTGAACATGCGTAATTTTCACGGGGCGAGAGGGCATGGCGTCGTCCAATTGTTGGTATATTGTCCATTTCACACCCTGAAGTTACTATAGTGTCAAGTGTTTTGGAGACTACCCGTGAAGATCGGTGAACTCGCCCAAGTGGCGCAATGCACGGTGGAAACCGTGCGTTACTACGAAAAGGAAGGACTGCTATCCGCGCCGGCACGGACGCGGGCCAACTACCGCAGCTATGGCGAGTTCCACGTCGAGCGGCTTCGCTTTATACGGAATTGTCGTGCCCTGGATATGACGCATGCGGAAATCCGCACGCTACTGGGTCTGATGGATCAGCCTGCCGGTGATTGCGGTGGCGTCAATCAACTACTGGACGAACACATTGCCCACGTCGACGTGCGTATGGCCGAGCTGTTCCAGCTCAAGCAGCAGCTCAGTGAGCTGCGTCAGCGCTGCCAGAGCGACCAGGCCATGGACGCCTGTGGAATCTTGCAGGGGCTGGCGTCTATGGAAACAGAACCTCGGCATGAAAGGCATACGCACCTCGGCTAATCGAGGTCTTGGCGTACAACTTTTTCCCGTTTCGTGAGCTGATTCCTCAAATGGCGGCTGGTGACACGGCTGCTTGTTCTACCCCCACACTGTGGATTCGCCCAGCAGGAAACCATGTCGACTGACGCTTGCCAGTTCTACTACGAGTGCCGCAACTGCAAGAACCTGCTGCGCCCCAACTCCGGCGACTGTTGCGTATTCTGTTCCTTCGGCTCGGTAAAATGCCCACGGATTCAGGCGCAGAACAGGAGTTTCGGGTAATTCCAGGCTTTCCCCGGCACCGTCGACAGCCCGCCTTTGCGCGGGCTGTTTGCGTCATGGCGCGGCGAAAAGGCTTAGCGTACGATTTTTCCCGTTTCATGAGACGTCCCGTAAACCTTTAAAAATAAGAAGAATAAGAATAATATGAATATTAAAGTTATTTTTGCCGCTTGATACTAAAGGGGGTCGCTTCAGAAAACGGAAAATTAAGCACGCTAAGCCGGTTGCCTGCTCCATTGGACCTGATACCCACTTGCTGCGGCATACAATAATTTGTATACTATGAGGATGACCGATCCCAGACCTGTCGAGTTCCGGGGCAGTTCCCTTGATGATCTTCGCGCTTTTCCGCTTCCGGCCAGGCGCCAGGCAGTTCATCAGCTCGATCAGGTTCAGAACGGCCAGGAGCCTGACGACTGGAAGCCCATGAACACCGTGGGTCAAGGTGCGAAGGAAATTCGGATTCGTGACGCAGCCGGGACGTTCCGGGTCATCTAGGTTGCCAAGTTCGCTGATGCCGTCTATGTGCTTCACTGCTTCCAGAAGAAGACAGAGAAGACCAGCAAAGCCGATTTGGATTTGGCCTCGAAACGTTACCGCGACTTGTTGAAGGAGCTAGGCCAATGAGCAACCAACGATTTGCTAGCGTCTGGGATGCCATCGAGGACACCCCGGAAGAAGCGGAAAACATGAAGCTACGTTCCGTTCTGATGACGGCGCTGAAGAACCACCTTACCCGCACCGAAATGAGCCAGGCGCAAGCCGCCAAGCTCTTGGGCGTGACTCAACCGCGTGTTTCTGACCTGATGCGCGGCAAGATCAACCTGTTCGGCCTTGATGCACTGGTGAATATGGCAACGGCTGCCGGACTTCACATCGAGATGCAGATACTCGAAGCCGCCTGACCTTCTCGAAACTCGCCGTTCTGCACCGCTGCGAGCGAGAACGGTTTTAGAGAACTCCCCGGCCACACCGGCGCTAGGCCGCCTTCTCAGCAAGACTTCTCGCAGACCGTCGTTCGCGAGAAGCGCACGCCAGCCCTTAGCGTACGATTTTTTCCGTTGCGTGAGCTGGACCCTTGGATCTCCTATCCTTCAATCCGGCTTAGCGCCAATCCGTTTGTTTTCGCGTTCCTCGCTAGCGTCTCGTCCGCCGTTGCAATTCCGCTGGCGCCTGCTTCAAGCGCCATCGCCAGGTGCAAGGCATCGCCGGAGCGCAAACCGCTTGCCGCATTCCGTGCCATCCCTGCGGCCGCCGTAAATGCTTTTCGACTGACCGGCAACAAACGCAACCCAGACTTGCAGAAAGCGTCAAAGTCCTTCCATGCCGCCTGCGCCTGTCGGGCGCTGATCTCCCCTTTGCGAACCTTGATGGACAAGGCGCTCGAAAACTCCGTCACTATCCAGTCAGACGATACCAAAGGCTCCGTGCAAGACTCAAACCAGGCATCGATTGCGGGACTCGCAGGCTCGGGGACAAACATCGGAACCGCCGCACTGGTGTCCAGATAGATCATCAATAACGCTCCTCCTGGCGCATCATCTGAACGGTTGTCGTCGTCATCGGCATGCTTGCCCGCAGCTTGCGCAGGCGCTTGATGAATGCCGCCTTGTCGAACGGCCGCGCTGGGGTCAGCTTGATCTCGCCGATCGGCGTCACTTCCGCCTCAACGGTATCGCCCTCGCGCAGCCCGGCAGCGCGCGTACATTCCACCGGCAGACGAACCGCCAGACTGTTACCCCATTTCGCCAGTTGCAGCCGCATAACTACCTCGTCTGTTGATACGTGTAGATACACAGTAGCACGATGGCAGTCATTGGACAAGCGGGAGCCTATTCGCGGATGCTTGCCGACGAGGCTGACTGGAAGGCGTGCGCCGACGCGCTGGCGCCGCTGGTGTTCGAGTTGACCCGCTTCCTCGCCGAGGTGCTGCGTGTCGAGGCCGTCCCCGACCGCTTCGAAGGCGCGGTGATCTACCAGGATTCCTGCAGCGGCCCGCGCGGATTAGACATCCGCGACGAGCCGCGCGCGCTGCTCGCCAAGGTGCCGGGCCTTCACCAAGGATGGTGAACTCGTTTGCCGCCATGCCGAGTGCGATCTGCATACCACGACCAACATCGTCGCCACCGACTTGAACGCGCAGTGCAGCGTGCCCTGGAACGGGCCGAATTCGAACCCGAAGTGCTGCGCCAGCGACAGCACGGTGGGCAAAATGGGCGCGAGCAATCCGGCCGCCAGCACGCCTGAAGGTTATCTCGGCGGCACCGCGCCGTGGCGCACCGACCTGTACACCGGGCGCAGCACTCTGGTTACCCTGCGCGAGGGCATCGAGTTCAACGAAAAGCTCGGCGTAAAGCACACGCCGGAGCTGAAGAGCGGTGACCCGGAGCGCATCAAGGCGATCTTCGGCACCTAGGCGCACTACGCGCAGAAGATGATCGACGAGCTCAAGGCCGCCCGCGTCAAGCCGCGTACCGCGTTTTCTGGCAACCGACGCGCCACGACGCGCACAGGTCCGGTTTCGGCCGAACAGCAGTCGTTCAAGTAATAATGGAAATTGGGGTATCCATTTGACCAAGCTAACTACTATATCTTGTGGCTGCGAGGCTTTGGCCCACGGACGCTTTTGACGATGGTCTTGTACGGGAGCGGGTCACCGACGACGGCGTTCTGAAGCAAGCGGAAGAAGAGCAGACCACGGTGAGTGGATGTTCGTCGGTTGAAACGAAAGACAAACTCGTCGAGATAGTATGGAAGGTGCTCATGGCTCACAGCGCCTTGGTGCGTTCCCAAAAGCCAACGCTTGAGAAGGGAGACCGCCAAGTGAACCAGTTTACTCGGTCGATCGCCCACGCTGGCATCACGGCGTTCGACGATGTGATCGTATCCTGCCGCAGACAGTGCGCTGTATCCACTCCAGCCGTCGGTTCTCACACCACTGCCTTCCACAACAGATGCGCATACAAAGCCGATCAAGCTCTTGCCGGAGGCGTCCGGCACCACCGCCATCCGGATCCGTCCAATCCCCTGATCTCCCTTGTCTTCGACGGCTACAGCGACAAGCGCCTTGCCTTCTGCTCCGCGACCACGTTTGCCGGACTTTTCCCCTCCCACGTAGGATTCGTCCACTTCGACGAGACCACTGAGGCGATCACGCCCAGGGCGGACCATGGCTCTGCGCATC
>Ga0268298_10002520_pt1 | contig 19953 bp, 25 predicted proteins | sample WWTPWeurt_MetaG_FD_194462 | JGI IMG/M metagenome (GOLD analysis project Ga0268298, IMG submission 194462) | Activated sludge microbial communities from WWTP in Nijmegen, Gelderland, Netherland - WWTP Weurt | ecosystem: Engineered > WWTP > Aerobic digester > Activated sludge | place...
CTCAACGGCTGCATCGGGTCGATAGTGGCCCTCCTGCATGCCATGCCTCGTAGGGGCAGCCTTGCACTGCTGCTAGGTGAAAGCCGTCGCGCGGCTTAGCGTACGACTTCATCCGTTTCGTGAGCTGACCCCGGAAAAGAGCTTAGCGTTCAGCCGCATGGATGGCGTGGGGTGGCCGGCCGGTAGCGGAGCTGCCGGCTTGGTGTTGGGGATGCCAAGCGAAGCGCGGCGGGGTGGGCGAAGCCGACCCCAAGAGGCAAGTGCAGCGCGCAGCGAAGGCGCTGGGAGTGGGCGGGCATGGCGACAGCCTTGCCCGAGGGCGCGCGCCGCGTCAGCGGGGCATAAAGCGCCCGGCCCGCGCCCGGCGCCGCAGCGAAGTACCCCGCCCGGCCACGAGCCGGCAAATCAGTTCCGGTTCAAGCCTAGAGACTGAGAACGGCCTTGGCGCTGCTCCTGCGTCTGTTTCCGCTCCTGCTCTTGCTTCCTCTGCATCATGTGGTGCCGCCGCGCCGCTTCGCGCATGGCATCCCAATCGCTCGCCAGCTCGGGGCTCTCGGCGCGCATCTTGCGCGTCGCCAGCTCCTCGAGCTTCGGCTCGTGGATACCCATGCCGTCCTTGATCTCGCGGACGGCCTCCAAGCGCACATGCAGCGTCTGCAATCGTGACTGTTGCTGCGCCTGCTGGTTCTGCCAGGCCCGTTTCGTCACAGGCAGCGAAAGGATGCCGGGCTGCTGGGCCTGCGTCTGCTGCAATCGGGCTTGCTGCCGGTCAATCAGCAGCTCAAGCCGCTCCTCGACGCGCTCCACCTGGGCATGCTTCGCCTGCACATGGAGCGCCAGGGTCTCTTGGTAAGTCTGCTCGATGGGCGCAGCCTCGATCATAGCCCGCTGCTCGCGCTCCAGCCCCTCGACCGTCTCCAGCACGCTGTCCGCACCCTCGGCGCCGGTAGCGCCGGCCTCTACGGCTAACGCCGCTCCCGCTTTTCGCGGCGCCGCTTGAGTTCTTCGCGCATCCAGGCGCTCGACACCTTCATGTCTTGCTGCAGCGATGCGAGTTCGGATGGCGTCAACACTCGCGGCAGCTTTGAGGTGTCCGGCCTCTCCTTGGGTGAGCTTGTCGATGCCATAGCCAAATGCCTCCTTCCAGTAGGTATCCATCGCTGGACCGTGCTTCTTTTCGATAGCGGCGAGAATCGGCGGTTTCACTGCCAGATCTACCGCGCCAGGATGCGCGGTCATCACCGAGGCGGCGACAACCTTGCCGCCGCGATTCTCAACGTAGCCCCGCAGCGATGCCACAGTGCCGCCCATCGTTAATGTGTCGTCCAGAAGCAAATAATTCTGCCCCGACTTCACATCCCCCGCGAAGGTCGGATTGAACGCCAGGCGGTGGTCTGATCCGGCCCCGGTGCGGCCGACCTTCTCCCGTTGAACGATGCCTAACTCGACATCGAGGCCAAGGCGATCTGCGAGAACCTCGGCCATCGCCAAGGGGATCTTGTTGTTGCCGGCATCCTCGACGGCCAGGACGGGCAGCAGCAGCGGCCGGTCGTCTCCGATAACTGCCTTGATCTGGCTGACTGTTTCCGCGGCCAAGAGCCGGTCCACGAGGTTCAACGCGGCTTCATGGTCGCCGGACTTGGCGGCTTGGTATTCCCGCTCATCCTTTAACGCGCCCAAGTCTCCGTTGCGGATGACCTTGGGGAAGCTTCCCCACGGGGCACGCTCGCCCATTCCCAATCTACTCACGCCGACCTCCCGCTTTTAGCCGCTAAAACTATCGGGAGCGTCCTCGACTGAGCTGGACCGTTTCGGCGGACACGCTGGCCTTGCCCTGCACGTCGTAACTGATGCTCTTCACACTCCCAATTTCCGGTACTTTATCGAAATCTGAGCGCTCGTGCATGACATAGTGCTTGCCAACTTGCTGGTACACGCGTTCCTTATCGGCATGAAGGATTACGCCGCTACAGGTAGCGGTCTTATCGGGCCGACTGGCAAGATACAAATTATAAATACCCGGCTTTAAAGCACCGGCCTTGTCGACCTTGTCGCTGCACCACTGGCCGTCCCGCTCGTTCTGAACAATCCGCGAACCGTTCATCACAAGAACCCTCTGTTTCATTAGCTCCCCTCTTGTCTAACGCGCTTCGTCGTTATGCCGTTCGTGAAATGACGGCGTTGTAATTGTCGTGTTTGCAACCAATATGATCTGTAAACGGCATTTGAGTGTAGCCCAATCCTTGATTTATCAGTCTTCCGGCAACGACGGCTTGACCGTGAACCTTGCCCCGGCGTCGCTTTGGCGGCACCGGGGAGGGGAGGGGCAGACCAGCGCCACCGCGCCCGACTGGCTCGAGTGGGTCAGCGGTGCAGTGCTTCGGCGCAAGATCAAACACCGCACGGTCACCCACGTGCTGACAACCTGGCTTACCGCGGCGCTGTTCTTCGGGCTGGTGTGGGACTACCGGAGTTGGGGCCTGGCCTTCGCGCTCGGCGGGCTGTGCCACTGGCTACAGGACTCGCTGACCGTAACCGGCGTACCGGTGTCGTGGTGGTCGGACCGGCGCAAGACGCTACTCGGCGGTCGGATGCGCACCGGCTGCATCGGGGAATACTCCTCAGCGCCGCAGTGGTCGCGATCTGCGCCGGCATCATTTTCATGCGCGGGCTAGAGTCCGGATTTCTGCAGTTCTTCCGCAACTGGCCAGAGCTATACCGGGCGGGGCTCGTCGATGGGGCAGAATGGCGGGCCCATCGATTCGAGTGGTTCTGACAGTGTATTTCGACTTCCCCGGAAAGGCGGCCCTGGCCGCCTTTCTGCTTTTCACCAGCTACGGTGCAAGCGCCGAAACTCTCACCGGCCGTATCGTCGCCATTGCTGACGGCGACACCGTTACCCTGCTCGACGCCAGCAAGCAGCAGCACAAGATCCGCCTGTCCGGCATCGACGCACCCGAGCGCCGGCAGGCCTTCGGCACCGTCTCGCGCGAGCACCTGGCTGGGCTCGTGTTCGGAAAAGAGGTTACCGCCGATTGCCCGAAAACCGACCGCTACAGGCGGCTGATCTGCACGGTCGAGGTCGGCGGGATCGATGCCAATCTCGCCCAAGTCGCAGCGGGTATGGCATGGCACTACAAGGCATATCAGCGGGACCAGCGGCCGCATGACCGGATGCGTTACGGGAACGCTGAACAGGAGGCGAAGCAAGAAAAGAGGGGGCTATGGGTGGATCGCAGCCCTCTGGCACCGTGGGAGTTCAGGAAGGCGAAACGGTGACATGGATTAGTTCACGAACAATGAGAACTTAGTTAAATCTAATGTCATTTTCCACGCCAGTCGCCTCACGGCCAGTTGCTGTCCTTCAGACTCGACCGCTGAATGACAACCGCCGCCAGGACCTGACGGCCGTCCTATGAACTAGAGTGCACCGGCCTCAGCCACCGTAATAGCCCCTCGTGACGCTGTTTGACGGTGAACATGTAAAGCAGGGCCGAACGACAATCGTTATGCTGGCATGAGCGAATTTGAGGTAATGACAACAAATGGAGAACTTTTTTACCGTGATTGCCGTCGGTCAGGCCTCGCCCAAGTCCGATAGGGAAACCGCGTACTTGCTGGAGGATAACTGGGACGACTGGTTCTCCTACAGCACGATGTACACGCTGAACGTAAGGGACGCTAGTGGTGTGATGCATCACATCGGCAGCGTCAAGATCGGACAGGTCGGGATGCAGCCGGGTCAGCGCAGGCCGAACTTGGAGCCGTCGTTCGACATACTGGGCGACGAGTTCTTCTCTGTTGGGCAAGACGATACCTACTACGAGCTCTTGAATGAATTGGGAGCGGAGCTTCGGGATCGAGTGCTCACGGGACTGCGTGACATGGCGTTCGATCCGCAGCACCTCGAGATGGCGCTCAAGGAGAAGGTCACCGGAGTGTCGCTGCTCCGGTCCGTGACGCGCGCCACTGTGCAGGGCCAATACTCCCGGCTCGCCCAAGGGGGGGCGCGCTTGTCGCGCTACATTTTCTCGTATTCCGGCCCGCGAAAAGCCCGCTCGAAGGTACCGCCCATCGAGCTGACCTTTGTCGTCGAGCCCGAATCGATGCCGCCCAGCAATATTCACGTCCTGATCGGCCGCAACGGCGTCGGCAAGACACATTTGTTGAACAACATGTCACGCTCGCTCGTGGACCAGCGGTCGAGTCACGAGGAGGTGGGGGCATTCGAGGCGGGAGCGGACGACGTAGGCCAGGACCTGTTCGCCAACTTGGTGTCGGTGACTTTCAGCGCGTTCGACCCGTTTGACCCCCTGCCCAATCGTCGCGATCGATCTGAAGGACTCCCCTGTACCTACGTGGGTCTCAAGCGACCTGGGACGACGTCGGAGGGCAAGCCGCTGGCTCCGAAATCGCCGGACAGTCTGTCGCGGGAATTCGGAGCCAGCGTCCTCGTGTGCCGCAGCCAGAGCGCCCGCCTAAGCCGGTGGCGCCGGGCGCTGCATATGCTCGAAGCGGATCCCATCTTCAAGGCCGCGGACGTCGCTTCGCTGGCGGAGGATGAGTCGGAGGAGGACGAGCTCAAGGCCAGTGCTCGCAAGCTCTTTAGCAACCTCAGCTCCGGCCACAAGATCGTCCTTCTGACGATTACCCGTCTCGTAGAAACGGTGGAGGAGAGGACGCTGGTGCTGCTGGACGAGCCAGAGGCACATCTCCACCCGCCCCTGCTGTCTGCCTTCGTGCGTGCCCTGTCAGACCTGCTCATGAATCGCAACGGGGTCGCGATAGTCGCGACGCACTCGCCGGTGATCCTTCAGGAGGTGCCCTCTCAATGCGTCTGGAAGATCTGGCGTAATGGCCGGATCGTTCAAGCCGAGCGCCCGACCATCGAGACCTTTGGCGAGAACGTCGGTGTGCTCACTCGCGAGGTGTTCGGTCTTGAGATCACGGACGCAGGCTTCCACCAGCTACTGCGGATGGCCACGCGCGATGAGGATGACTTCGAGAACGTGATCGCCAAGTTTGACGGCAAGCTGGGCGGCGAGGCCCGTGCGTTGATCCGAGCTCTGATGGTTAATCGTGGGGCCGGCCAATGATTAAATTAGAGCATCCGGACCTGGACGCCGGCGACGTCTTCGCGCTGTGCATCAGCCGTGTGCGCAATCCCGCGCTGAAGACGCGCCTGGCGTCGGTAGCAACTAACGTCATTCAGGCTTCCGAAACCTTCGAAGACCTCGCGGCCCAGGCGCGGCTATACGAATTCGTGCGCGAGGCCGTCATCGGCGGTACGGTGACGACTTCCGAGATGGAGGCCGTCTACACCCAGCGAATGGTGCCAAAGAGCGCGCCTGGACGGGCCGCCTACGACAAGCTGATGAGTCTGGCCCGTTCCGGAAAGTGCCCATTGTGCGCCCAGCGGGATGCCTCCACGCTTGATCACCATCTGCCTAAGGCCCACTATCCCGCGCTAGCGGTGACGCCGCTAAACCTCGTGCCCTCGTGCACGGACTGCAACAAGGCCAAGCTTGCGAGCTTGCCCACGAACGCGAACGAGGAGACCCTGCATCCTTACTTTGACGACATCGACGATGATCGCTGGTTATTCGCGTCTGTGCAGACGACTGCGCCGGCTTCCCTAAAATTCTTCGCCGACCCGCCCGATCATTGGGATGCCGTGCTCGCGGCGCGGATGCGCCTCCATTTTGAGACGCTTGGGCTCGGCGACCTGTACGCTGCTCAAGGTGCCGACGAGCTGCTGAACATACGGCATCAGCTGCGAACGATCCATGACACGGGTGGTGCTGCGACCGTTCGCAGCGAGTTGTTGTCCCGTGCGGAGAGCGCACGCGCCGTGCGTGTCAATGGCTGGCGTGTCTCTGCGTTCGAGGCATTCGCCGTGAGCGACTGGTTCTGTGATGGCGGGTTCAGAGCTTTCTGAGCCGGAATGTAGCTTTCGGCAACTTCGGAGCTTTCCACGCCCTGAGTACAGCAGACAACCGCTGTACCCTGTCATCCGGTGCGTAGGCCAGGTGCAGCAGCAGCCGGACGGGATCGGGAATATTTCGACCGGTTTCGTAGCGCGATCCACCGGACTGGGTGATACCGAGCGGCTCCCAGAATTCCAGCTGGTTCATACCGTGCCTTTTCCGGAATGCGCGGATCTCGGCAGAATCGGAAAACATCAGTTTCGGCAGTTTTACCATGATGATCTCAGCGGTCGTTAATACACCTTTATCATAACTGTTTTGTCATTAAACTTGGTCACTCGACAGCCATCGCCATGATCACGCCGAGCGTCATCATGCAGTCTGCCCGGGCGCGGTGCGCCGGGGCGTCGAGCTCGACGCCTTGCTGAGTCGCGGCTGCGCTGAGCTTCTGCCAGCACCAGGTTTCCCGCTTCACATCCCACTCGCCCCAATACTCGGCGTAGGCCAGCATCGCGCACTGCACCTGCGCATCCTCGTCGGCGGCCTCCAGCTCGGGCGGGACCGGCAGGCCGTAGCGGCGCATCGTCTGGCACAGCACGCGGCGGTCATAGGGAGCGTTGTAGACGACGATCGGGCGCCCCTCGGTGAGCTCGCAGAATGTGCGATGCACATCGGCCCAGGCCGGCGCCCCCGCCACCATTTCATTGGTGATGCCGTGAATCTCGACCGCCTCGGCGGGGATCGGGCCAGCGGGGCGAACGAGGGTGTCGAGCAACACGGCGCCGGTGCAGTCGATCACCGCAATCTCGACGATCTCCGCGTGCTCGTCGAGCCCGGTCGTTTCGGTGTCGAGGATCAGCGCATTAACCCCCAGCCAGGCACGGGCCTGCCGGCTGATCGCCTCTCGGCGGTCTGTATCAGTCATTGCCGGCAACCTTGCCGCGCAAGGTTTCCATCAGCGCGGCGTTCTGCGCCTGGACGGCCTCGAGCTGGCCGGCAAGGCGTGCGGCGGTTTCGCGCGCATCGGCAGTAGCCTTGCTCAACGCGTCACGCTCTTTCGCTGCTGCGAGGACTTTGTCTGCGCAGCGCTGGGCCTCCTTCGCGGCTTCCTTGCGGTGCTCCTGGTGGGCGTGCTCGGCAGCCTCGGCTTTCGCCTTCACGGCGGCGAGCTCGTTGCGCAAGCCTTCGGCATCGGCCGTCGTGCGCTTGATGTCGGCACGCACGGTGTCGACATCGGTGTGGGCGCGCTTGAGCTCCGAGCGCAGATCGGCCACGCGGTGTTCGAGTTCTGCCGCGGTGGCTTCGGCACGCTCGGCGCGGGTGGTTGCGGCCCCCAGCTCGCCGCGGACCTGGGTGAGCTCGTCACGCAGCTTATGGAGTTCGGTCGCGGCGATCGCCGCCGTTTCGCGCGCCTCGTTCTCGAGCGCTTCAATGCGCGACTTGGCGAGCTCGAGCTCGGTGGCCTGGGACTCGAACGCATCGGAAAGCTCGATCCGCATCTGGTCGAGTTCGCCACGCTCTGCGTCCCACGCCGATTGCGCCTCGCGCAAGGACTGGTTGGCCAACTCCTGCGCCTGCGTCCACAACTGTGCGATGGCCTGCTCGTTGGCCTTGGCCACGACCTCGGGCACCGAGACGGCGATCGGCGCGGCCTGGGCGGTCTGCTGCCGGCGCCATTCGCGCATTGCCGCGGTCGCGGCGTGCATGTCGACCTTGGCCAGGCGGCGCACTTGATCGACCGTGGGCATGGTCTGGCGGGCGGATTCGTCGAAAATCTGGTTTGCCGCGGCAAAAACGCGCTCGCGGGCGTCGACTGGGGGAAGATTCGAGCTCATGTTCGGGTACCTTTGGGCGTCAATCATATAATAATCATAATAATCGTATTATTATGATTATGCAAGCGTTCATTATCTCGATCCGCAGCCTGATTTGCGCAGCTGCGCTGCGAAGCTCGCAGAAAACCCTGTTTTGGACATCCCCCAGCGCTCGATTAAACGCCGCAGGCGCCGAAAACCCGCCGCAAGACAGGCCAGGAGGTCGGCGACTGTAGATTTTCGGCTCAGACGGGCCGTATCAGCGCCAGGTGATCGTTGCGGACGTTGCCGACCGCGGTCGAAACCGGGTAAGCCGCAAGCATCGCCTCAGGGCGGGGCCGGATGAGTGCCTGTACTTGGTCGGGCGCAGTGTCGGCGGACAGCCAGGCGGCGTAGTCAGCCGGCGCAGGAGGACCGGCATCCGGTCATGCAGCGGGCGAATGGCGACCAGGACGGCACCAGGCCCCAGCGCAGCAGATGGATCACCCGTTCGCCGCCCGGGCGCTGCCGGACCACCGGCAGCCACTGCATCGGCGCGGCGTTGTACCTGGACGTCAGCTCGAAATCTTCGAGCTCGGCGTCAAAGCGCTCGCGTACGCGAGAAACCGGGCGATAGAGCGCGTAGCGACCGCACATGCCAAACCCCTGCAGAAACCGGATCGTGACCGGCTGTCGCATAACACGATGTTTTGATTGTATCGGGCAAAGTGTCGCGGCAAGTCATGCCTCGCAGGCGCAGCCTTGCACTGCTGCAAGGTGAAAGCCGTCGCGCGCCTTAGCGTACGATTTCTTCCGTTTGGTGAGCTTGACCCCATCTGCGCCGCACGGGTGATCTTGCGCAGCGCCTTGAGTTGATCGGGGGGCGGATGCGGCCCGCCGAGATTCCGAACCGCATCCATCGTCAGCCCTCGATCAGCGCGACAAGTTTCACCTGGATCAAGTCGGCCTCGAGCTCCATGCCGTCATCCTCGTACTTCAACCAAGCCCAGCCCTCGGCCTGCGGGCGCTTGTTGACGATCAGCCGGGCAGGGCGGCCGTCGTGCTCGACCTGGATGATGGCCTTCTTGAGCTTGTCCGGGTCGGCCTCCTTCTTCTCCTTCGTGGCGCCTTCCCCTTCCACCCCTTCCGGCCCTTGCTCGCCTTGCTCGGCTTCCGCGTCGGTCTTGCCGGTCAGGGCGTCCTCCGTATTTGGATCACGCTCGTCCTCGTTACCCTGGCGGCGCTTATCCTCCAGGAATTCGCGCAGCAGCTTAACCGATCCGCGCGTCAGCTCCTGGCTGTCGTCGGCCAGCCAAGCGCCAACCTCTTCGGGGTTCTTCTTGAACGCCGTCACCAGCTCGTTGACCACGGTCACGTCGTTGGCCCGGCCAGTGTTGAACGCTTTGGCGATCGGATCGGGCAAATCGAGCAGGGTCACGTGTTGGGTCACGAACGCCGGGGACTTGCCGATCTCTCGGGCAATCTCGCTCTTCTTCTTGCCGGTCGCCAGCTCGCGGCCGATGAAGTCCGCGATCTCGCGCGGGGTGAGCTCGTTGCGTTGCAGGTTCTCGATGACCTGGTCAGCGTGGTTGTAATCGTTGTCGATAAAGGCCGGGATGGCGGTCTTCTCGGCCCACTTCGACCCACGGTAGCGGCGGGCGCCGTGGTTGATGATGTAGCGCCCTTCAACCTCCGGGTTCTCGCGCACCGAAATCGGCGACTTCACGCCCCGGTCTTTGATCGTCTGGCCGATCTCCGCGATGCTCGTGGGTGAGAAGCCGGGGTTGTCAGCCGTCCGGGGCTGCTGCGGATCTTCGTCGATCAGATCCAGGGGCAGTTCCAGCGGGCCAGCGCCGCGTACAAACGCGTCCGGCTCGTTCAGGAGGCCCGACAGGTCGCCGATGCTATCCAGGCCCAGCCCGGACGCCTGGGGCTTCTCCTCGGCCTTCTTCTTGGCGTTTTTAACGGCGGTCATTACGCAATCTCCATCTTCGTAAATACATAGTCGGCCACGCTGCGGACTTCCTTCGCCGCCTTGCGTGCTGCAGTTTTCTTGATTTTCCAGACTGGAACGCCGCTCGCTAGAGCGTCGGCAATGCTGCTACGAAGGCCGATGCTCGCCGGGATCATCAGTTGTGGATACGCCTTGTGCAGCTCTTCCAGGTGCCGCAAATGGCGTGGATTCCGGGCATCCACCTTGCTCGGCATCATCCCGAGGAATTTCAGCTTGGTATTGACCTTGCGGACGTTCGCAATGGCCGTGACCATCTTCTTGATACCCTGGATGCTGTACGCCTCCAGCTCGATGGGCGACAGCACGTAGTCGGCCGCGAACAGCGCGGCCGCCATCCCCACGCCAAGGGAAGGGGCGGTATCCACCAGCACCACGTCGAAGCCGCAGTCGGCCAGGGCCGCCACGTTGGCCCTGAAGCTCGCGCTGGCCTCGGACACGGAGCGTTTCTCCATGTCCGCCAGGCGGGCATCGGACGCGATCAGGTGAATATCCGGGCCGTCCACCCGACCGTCAAACCATTGCCGCAATCTGTCGGCATCCAGGTCGAACATTTGGCTTGCCAGGTAGCCGCTCTGGTGCCCCTGCAATGTGAAGGAAGCATTGCCCTGGGTGTCCAGGTCGATCACGGCAACCCGCAAGCCGCGTTCGAGGAAATCGAAGGCGACGTGCACCACCGTCGAAGTCTTCCCGACGCCGCCCTTTTGGTTTGCCGTGACCATCGTTTTCATGCTTTGGGTTCCTGTCTTTTCTTGGCGTCCTCTGCCCACTTCTTCACGATGAACGCCTGGTGCTCGGGTAGTACCGCCGTGACTCGCTCGAATCCCTCCGGTAACGCCTTGGTCATGTGCGCTTCCCACACTCTTTCCACGGCCTGCCAGACGGCCCCTTTGGTCACACCCAAGGCCGTCACGTACTCGGCCTGTTTCTTCCCCTCGACCAGCACGCCCCGCGCAATTTCGCGGGTCTGCTTCCCGATCTCGAGGCCCTTGATAGCCTCCAGAAACTGCGCTTCCGTTAGCCTCTTCTTCATGATGATGGACTGCACTCATAACACTCCGCCCTGGTGATTGAGAACAGCGGTTCCAGCCGCCAACAATATGCCGAAGTATAGCTATACTTTTTGGGGTCGTCAAACATTTTAGCGGCTAAAATTCTCCCTCGCGCGTTACATCAGGGCGGCCGTTTCCGCCTTTGCGCAGCACTCGTTCCAGTAGGCCCCCACTTAGCACGCACACCGCAGCCCATTGCCGCCGTCGTAGAACACAGCCCCATCCTCGACCGTGACAGCCTCAACGGGCACGCCGAGGTCGCCCACGATCACGGTTAGGGCCTGGTTGATACGGCAATCCATGCTCACAATCCTTTCGGCTTGTAGAACGCGACAAGGTAGGTGAGGGCGGTCAGCACGCCGAAGTGCAGCAGGAACGTCCAGCCCGCATGAACACCGGGGGTATTCCAGTGGTACATCGTGCGAAGGAGCTGGAAGAACACTTCGATGGACACCACCCACTTGAGCACCGGCCAGATCAGCACGAAGACAATCCACACGGCTCGCCAGACGCCCGCGAGGACGGCCTTTCCCTTGGCGTTGAGTCCGCCTTTGGGCATCGCCTCTCCAGCAGCAGGAGGGGCAGCAGCCGGCTCCGGTACCCCACCCCCTGGGAACTTGATGATGTTGGACATTGCTTGACCCTCCACGAACTAGCGTGTTCAATGCTGGTTGCTTTCCGCCCTGGAAAGCGCGGTTACGGTGTTCCAGCACCAGGCCAAGCGCCCCGGCTCAGTCCGGGGCGTGCTTCTACCTCGCGCCGCCATTTATCGGTTTCTTCTCGTGCATCCCGGCCCGCGCCTCAGTAGTCTGCATCGGCCATGCTCCACGAACGGGAGAACTCCTGACCGCGCAGATCGTCGGCCTGCTTGCTAAACACCTGCTTGGTCGCCGGATAGTAGGCGATCCTATCGCCCTTCTTGATCGGCGCTCCAGTCTCGGCGCACTTCCCGTCATAACGCGCCTGAGTGTAGTAGGGTGAGCGGTTCTTGTTCATCGGAAGTTCTCCGGATACTGACCTGGGCAACATTCCCGGCCTTCACAAAGCATTTTTGGGCAAAATGCCCTATATGCAAAACGTTTTTTATGCCTTTGAAATAAAATCACGCCACTTTCCTGGCGTTCCATCGAGTGCGAGGCCCGGCGAACCGGGCCACGTTGCCATCAACCCGCCACGCGCTTCGCCCACTCCACCGCATCCAGCCCACAAGCCGCCATCATGCGACATTCCAACCGCATCGAGTCGAAATAGGCTTCTCGGCGCAACCTCTGTGCCCGCCGCGAATAGTCGTCCGCCAATGCCATCTTGGTAGCTACGACGTCCCGCTGTGCCATGAGGGACGGATTCACGTTCGGAAGCAGGTCGATCCAGGGCATGACTTGGTTGCGCATCGGAAGATCTCCCGGTAAATGACCTGAGCAACATGCCCGGCCTTCATTTGAATATAGGGCAATATGTCCTATATTCAAGGAAATAATACGATATAACGTAAATTATTTTAGCGGCTAAAGCCTCCTACCCTGGCGTTCAATCCTTCCAGATCTGCCCTAGGCCGGCTAAGTTGCACAGCAGCGCCCACGCGGCATAGGGAATGTGCGAGTCCTCACCGACCCAGCGGCGCACCGTGCGGTCGCCCTTCGCTCCGAGGCCCAGCCGCTTCGCGGCCACGCCTCCCGTTAATTCCGCGAGGCGTAAGACCTCGCGAACTTCTTCTCCGGTCGGCTGGCTCCAGCTCTCGGCCGGACGTAGGCACTCAAGTCGGATATTCGGGTGGCTCATGCTCTCTTCTTCTCCCTGGTTAAGTCAAAACGCGCAACTGCTCGAAGCTGTAAATGGTCTGGATGCCCCGAGAATCGTAGTCGGTGACACGCCGACCGTTCCTATTGATGCGGAAACTGAGCGGCTTGTCATCGTGCGCCCACACTTGGCGGGTTTCGGGGCTCACTTTCGTGATGATGACCTTGCGTCCGATGTCGGACGAGAACGCCGCATGGTGAACGCTGATGATCTCGCACCTCTGCCAGGACTGAACGTGCCCAGCACCGGGCCTCCATCATTGGAAATGACGGTACTGCAGCTCGGCATCGAGGGTTCTGGCGGTGCAGGATCTTCCTTCCCCTGGGGCCGGTCCTCGTCGCCTTCCTGCTTCCGCTCCGGACTCACGGCGCGCGCCTTCGGCTCTTCCTCCCTGGCTTTCGACTTCAAGGCGGCCACTTGGCCCGCCGAGATTTTCGCCTGAGCCTCCTTTGCCCACTTCCTCGCGATGAAGGCCCGATGCGCCGGCAACACCACATCGACCAGGGCGAAGCCATCCGGAACGACCGGAATGGTCGGCTCTCGCCTCGGCGGTGGCACCAGATCGGCGACCCACGCCGGCACGGGCTCGGCAGCCCGCCGATCCCGATAATCGGACTCGATCATCTTCGGGTTTCCTTTCTGGAACTCGGCGAGGATCGCCGCCGCCACCTGGTCGACGCTGCGGCCTGCGCGCGGTGAATCGTAGTGCGAGCGATAGCCTGTTTCGGAGATAAACGGCCGGTCCAGGTCCACCGCATGGAACTCGAAACTCACCCGGTTCGTGCCTATCCACGAGCCGATCCGATCCGACACTTCTACAATGACCCGCATGCCGTTCACCGCCACGACGAAAGCGCCCGACTGGCCCCACAAGGGCACAGTACCAGGCACCGCGCGGCAATGACGCTCGACCACGCGCCCAGCCGAACCCTCATCCGCCATGCAGCCGAAGAAACGCTCCCCGTTGAGCTTCCAGATGACTGCCTCGTAGCGGTCATCGGCCTCGGCGGCCACGTCGGCGTCGCCGGCCAGCACCGCCGCGTGCAGCGCCCTTACTGCATCCGCCGCCACATCGAGTAGGATGGCCGGATCGCTCGGCATTGAGGCCGCAAGCTGCGCCGCGCGCTTGTCCCGATCCTCACCCGAACTCGCGGTCGCGTCCTTCGCCTTTTTCTTCTCGCGCTGCCGGGCGCGCGGCGCAGCGCCGCCCGGCGCCGGATGCTCCACCAGGTAGGCGTCGACGCAACCCGGCTTGCCGAAGCTGTCGCAAAATTTCAACCCGTCCACGACGCAGCACACCGGCAAGGGGTACTGCATCCAGTGTTCGGGTTCCGGGTAGGGGTGAAGCAGCTCGCCGCAGTGGTGGCACCGCTCGACCTCGGGATTCTCCACGCTGCCGCTAAACAGCCTGCCCACCATGACGGCACCATTGCGCCTTTTCGTTCGTTCGCTCATGTCGCCCCGAGCCCCGGCCTTGCGTCCGGGGCTGCCCTGATCAGTCAATAGCCCGGAAGATCAGGCCGGCCTCGGGGTGCGTCTTGGCGAAGTTGCGCAAGGCGTGGTAGTGGTCGGCCAGGATGTCGCCGGCATCGGTCCCGTGGACCTCGGCCGCAAGCTGGCCCACGGCGAACAGGGTCGCCACGATGCCGGCGGCGTCGGCCGACATTTCGCCGTTGAAGCCATTGCCGTCGACCGATAGGCGCATGCGCTTGTCGGTGGCCGGGGCCATGTAGAAACCGCCGTTGGTCAGCGTGTAGAAGCGCCAGAAGCCGCCGTTGTAGTTCTCGGACAAGGCATCGAGCCAGCCGAACACCAGGGACTCGCCGCGCATCGTCAGGCGCGGGCCGAAGAAAGCGGGGAGGAAAGAAAGGCGGTCGCCTTCGGCAACCAGGGTGGCGGCAACAGGTGCCAGTGAGTGGGCTTCGATCATCGGAAGTTCTCCGGTAAGTGACCTGGGCAAGATGCCCGGCCTTGAGTCACAAATATAGGGCAAAATGCCCTAGTTGGCAACCGTACAGGCACCGTTTATTGGCACTTGAGGGTACCGTCCAGACTTCAGCCGACCCCTCCTTTCCTTGGAGTTCAAACGGTTTTCCGCCGTGAAGCCGCTATGGTTGAATTTGGCAAGGCGGTGGCGTGGGTATGGCTTCAATATCCGGGGAGTCCAGAGGGGCGGTAGCCCCTTTGGGCATAGCGCAGCGTAAGCTGACGAACTTTCTTCCAGGCGCTTGCGCCTGGAGTCAGACCGGAAGCGCCGAAGGCGCTCAATTTAATCGCTGGTGCCCGGTGGAGAGTTAAGTGGTTGAGTTGGCACAGCTCGGGGGATGCCGGGGGGGAAGCGCCGAAGGCGCGGGCGGAGCGCGGAGCGCGGAGGAGCCGGCGGGGGGCTTGCCCCCCAAGAGGCGGTGCTTCTTTTGGTTAAAAACAGGTTAAAAAAACGGTTAGTGCCCCGCAAAAAAGGCTTTTATACCTGACCCGACAATGGCTTACGCGAGAATGGGCTAGGCCATCTGTCAAACTTTCGTAGGTCATCTGTTACGGTTTTCTAGGCCATCTGTCACGCGAAAAGCCCGAAACCCAACTGTTTTGAGCGTAAACCGTAGGTCATCCGTCACGAAACGTAGGCCATCAGTCACGCTGATGGCCGCTTTTGCGGTGGGCGACGCCCTGATCTGACGACTTATCCACATTGGCGGCCGTGCTGATCTGAAAACCCGTGACGCTTGACCTACGATCTGCGAAAACGCCGTAGGTCATCAGTCATCCACCGTAGGTCATCTGTCAAAAACGCCGGCCTGGCTGTGGATGAAATCACCGCCTCGTAGGTCATCAGTCACGCTTCCGGCCCTGCCTGTGGACAAGTCGCTCTCAATTTCGCGCAAAGGGCCTGACCGCCGACTAGGTCGTGACGCTTGACCTACGCCTCGTAAACGCCAAAGGGCGCTTGCGCGCCCTTTGTGCCGTGCTTCGTTTGATGGTGGCTTTACCCACACGCGCAGCAGATGAGATCGTCTTTGGACAGGTGCGCAGCAGCTGCAATCTTGGCTTCCTGGACCTCGGCACACGCTTTCCTGACCGTCTGCCGCCAGCTCGTCGCGCTGGAGTCGGTCGAGCCGCACATTTTCCGGAACTTCTCGAGCGCCAAGGGATAGGGGTGCTTGTGGCTCTCGATGTAGTCAGCCAGGCGCCGCGCGACGGGCGACAAATCGCGGTATACCTCCCAGGAATGGCTGGTGAAGGTGTTGCCGGCAAACAGCACGATCAAGTTGGGGTCGATCCATACGCGGTACTGCGTCGGTTTGCCCTCGGCGTCGTTCACGGCACTGTAGTTCTGGATCAGTGAGATTGCGCCGCTCTTACCGTAAGCCTTGGTATTCAGCGCCATCACTTCGTTCGCCTTGAGCCGGGAAATGCACTCGCGGGCCTTGTCGTAATAGCGGCCGTTCTTGTGCCAACCAACATCGCTCACCAAGTCCTTGACGGAGAACTCGAACGGCTCACCAAGCGGCACCCGCTGCCCGTAGTTGAGAATTTGCAGCCACACGATTTCGTCGTCCTCGGCGCGGAGTTCGATCCCGGTGTAAAGGATGGAAACGTGCTCGTTGTAGTGGAACAGCTTTTCGTGCATCAGGGTCTTGCGCGGCTCGCGCTTGTTCCTGGCAGTAAAGATGGATGAACGGGCGTAATCGTTGGGGATGTGGCGCAAGTCCTCGCGCTCGCCAATCGTCTCCGGAAAGAGCAGATCAAGCTGAAACTGCTTATCGTTCGGCTTGATACCTTTGCTGTTCAGGTAAGCGTGGCGTTGCAGCTTCTCGATGCCGGTGATTACCTCATTAGCCATCGTCGCCCCCTATCGTGTAGATACCGTCGCCATTCAGCGCACATGGTGCATTATCGCTTGCCACGAGTCGATCCACACGGCCAGCGAATCGCTATGCCGCGTACCGGCATCGCGGGTAAAATTGCCGATAAACTGAACTTGGCTATGACTAATAACTAAAACTCGTCGTTACATTGTCATAAGTATAGCTATACCATGGCGAGCGGTCAAAGAAATTTTAGCGGCTAAAATCAAGCGCGTGCAGATAAGAGACCATAGGCCTTGTACAACTACATTTTTTTTACGAATGTGCTCCGCGCGCTTGACGAGCTGCGCATGACAAAGCATGAGCTTGCCGACAAGTCCGGCGTGTCCATCTCCTTCTTGTCAGACATCACCACGGGCAAAGGCAACCCGTCCTTGAAGGTAATGGAAGACATTGCAAAGGCACTGCAGACGCCTCTGCCGCTGCTGTTGGAATCCACTGATCTGGACAAGGCCTCCCTCGAAGCATTGGCCGGCGAAAAGGTGCCGAGCAGCCTGCCACCCGGATATGAGCGGGTGGCAGCCGTCCTCCCTGAGCATCAGGCGTTCATCGTGAAGAAGTGGGCAGAGGCTGCCCAGAATAAGCTCAAGAAGGCGTAACACCAGGAAGACAGGTCCAAGAGAACCAGAAGACCGCGTTTTAGCGGCTAAAGCTTGCCGGGGTGGCTCAACCCCCGGAACCGCACGCCAAGAGCAAATCCCGCAGGAGCACCGACAAAGCACCCGACTGGGTGCTTTGTCGTATTTGCGCTGCGCTTCACAGTATCCATAACGCGTAACAAGTCAGTAACATTTTCGCCAAGTCGTTTCTATTGCGTCTTAACTTATTTCGGTATATCGTTTTTACCGTACTAAGTTAAGAACAACGACATTTAAAGCAGGCGGAACTGATGAGTGAGTGCAAGGAAGCGATCAGCATAAAGGAGCGAGCGAAGCGCAAGCTCGAACGGGACATGGGGCCGGAGTTCCTTGCTGCGCTGAACGACCCGAAGACCGTCGAAATCATGCTCAATGCCGACGGCAATCTGTGGCAAGAAAAGCTGGGCGAACCAATGAAGTGCATCGGCTCCATGCGCGTGGCGCAGGCGCAGGCCATCATCGAAACCATCGCCGGCTACCACGGCAAGGAAGTCACCCGCCAGAAACCAATACTGGAAGGCGAATTGCCCCTAGACGGCTCGCGCTTCGCCGGCCAGCTCCCCCCGGTAGTCCCGGCGCCAACCTTCGCCATCCGTAAGAAGGCCGTCGCCATCTTCACCCTGGACCAGTACGTCGACAGCGGCGCCATGACGGTCCGGCAACGTGATGTCCTCATCCAGGCAATCCGCGCGCACCGCAACATCCTGGTGATCGGCGGCACCGGCAGCGGCAAGACCACATTGGTGAACGCCATCATCAACCAGATGGTGGTCAATGACCCGACCGAACGGGTTTTCATCATCGAGGACACCGGAGAAATCCAGTGCGCCGCCGCGAACTACGTCCAGTACCACACCAGCATCGACGTGAGCATGACGGCGCTGCTGAAAACCACCCTGCGTATGCGCCCCGACCGAATCCTGGTCGGGGAGGTACGCGGTCCCGAAGCCCTTGATCTGTTGATGGCCTGGAACACCGGTCATGAAGGAGGTGCCGCCACCCTGCATGCCAATAACGCGAAAGCCGGCCTGGATCGGCTCGCAATGCTCATCAGCATGCATCCCGACTCCCCAAAACCCATCGAACCGCTCATCGGCGAGGCGGTTCATGTGGTCGTTCACATCGCCAGGTTCGAAGGCCGCCGCCGCCTTCAGGAAATCCTCGAGGTTTCCGGGTTCGACGGCGGCCGCTACATCACCAAAGCCCTCTGAAGGAGTAACACCCATGCAAGTCGCACTGTCCTCGTTCCGCCTCGACCGCAACGCCGTTTTCTACCTCGGTCTGCTCGCGCTCCTGGCCTTCTTCCTCCTGGCTCCCCATACGGCCTTCGCGTCCGAAGGAACCGGCGGCTCGCTCCCGTATGAAGGCTGGCTGACCAACCTCCGCAACTCCGTAACCGGGCCGGTGGCGTTCACGCTGTCGCTGATCGGCATCGTCGTTGCCGGCGGCATCCTGATCTTCGGCGGCGAACTCAATGGCTTCTTCCGGACGCTGATCTTCATCGTCCTGGTCATGGCCCTGCTGGTCGGCGCGCAAAACATGATGAGCACCTTCTTCGGGCGTGGCGCGGAAATCGCGGCTGTGACCGATGACGCGATCCAGCACGCCAAGCTGGCCGCCTCGGTACTCTTCAACAAGCAGGCTGCATAAACATGGCCCTGCGCACGATCCCCATTCGTAGAGCCGGCAACCGAGAAAACCTGTTCATGGGCGGGGATCGTGAGCTGGTGATGTTCTCCGGTCTGCTGGCTGGGGCGCTGATTTTCAGCGCCCAAGAGGTGCGGGCAACGGTGTTCGGGATCGCCTTGTGGTTCGCGGCCCTCTTCGTGTTCCGACTGATGGCGAAGTCCGATCCGAAGATGCGGCACGTCTACCTGCGGCACCGCCGCTACAAGGGCTATTACCCGGCGCGCTCGACGCCCTTCCGCGACAACACGACAAGCCAAGGGAAGCAATACAAATGATCCAGGCAATCGCAATCACCATTGCTGTCGTCGGGGCCGCCTTGTTGCTCATCCTGTTTGCCCGCATCCGTGCGGTCGATGCCGAATTGCAGCTCAAGAAGCATCGTTCCAAGGACGCAGGCCTGGCCGACTTGCTCAACTACGCCGCCGTGGTCGATGACGGCGTGATCGTGGGCAAGAACGGCTCCTTTATGGCCGCGTGGCTGTATCGAGGGGATGACAACGCTAGCAGCACCGACGAGCAGCGCGAAATGGTGTCGTTCCGCATCAACCAAGCCCTTGCGGGGCTCGGCAGCGGATGGATGGTGCACGTCGACGCGGTACGCCGGCCGGCGCCCAACTACTCGGCAAAGGGGGTCTCGCATTTCCCTGATGCCGTCTCGGCCGCGATAGACGAGGAACGGCGCCGGCTGTTCGAGGGCCTGGGCACGATGTACGAGGGCTATTTCGTGCTGACGCTCACCTGGTTCCCGCCGGTCCTGGCGCAACGCAAATTCGTGGAACTGATGTTCGATGATGACGCGATCGCGCCGGACCACAAGGCCCGCACGATGGGCCTGATCGCGCAATTCAAGCGGGAAATCACGGCCATCGAAAACCGCCTGTCCTCGGCCGTCAATCTGACTCGGATGCGCGGCCAGAAGGTGGTCAGTGAGAACGGCTCCACCGTCACGCATGACGACTTCCTGAGCTGGTTGCAGTTCTGCATCACCGGCCGCCATCACCCGGTTCTGCTGCCGAGCAATCCGATGTATCTGGATGCCGTGATCGGCGGTCAAGAGCTGTGGGGCGGGGTGGTGCCGAAGATCGGCCGCAACTTTGTCCAGGTCGTCGCCATCGAGGGCTTTCCCCTGGAGTCCACACCCGGCCTCTTGACGGCCCTGGGCGAGCTGCCGTGCGAATAC
>Ga0268298_10002521_pt1 | contig 19943 bp, 13 predicted proteins | sample WWTPWeurt_MetaG_FD_194462 | JGI IMG/M metagenome (GOLD analysis project Ga0268298, IMG submission 194462) | Activated sludge microbial communities from WWTP in Nijmegen, Gelderland, Netherland - WWTP Weurt | ecosystem: Engineered > WWTP > Aerobic digester > Activated sludge | place...
GATCTTGTCCTCGGGGATCTCCATCTTCTCGGCCAAGGTGGGCGCATCGGGCTCGAAACCAAACTCTTGCAAGTGCTGGCGCGAGATGCGGTTCATCTTGTTGATGGTCTCGATCATGTGCACCGGGATGCGGATGGTGCGTGCCTGGTCGGCGATCGAGCGCGTGATGGCCTGGCGGATCCACCAGGTGGCGTAGGTGGAGAACTTGTAGCCGCGGCGGTATTCGAACTTGTCCACCGCCTTCATCAGGCCGATGTTGCCTTCCTGGATCAGGTCGAGGAACTGCAGGCCGCGGTTGGTGTACTTCTTGGCGATGGAGATCACCAGGCGCAGGTTGGCCTCGATCATCTCCTTCTTGGCATCGCGCGAGGCCTTCTCACCCGCATTCATCTTGCGGTTGATGTCCTTCAGGTCGTCCAGCGGCACCACGGCGTGCTTCTGCAGATCGATCAGCTTCTGCTGCAGCTCTTGCACGGCGGGCAGGTTGCGACCCAGGATGGCACTGAAGGGCTTGCCCAGCGCGATCTCTTTCTCGGCCCACTTGAGGTTCAAGATGTTGGACGGGAAGGTCTTGACGAAGTGCTCTTGCGACATGCCGCAGCGGTCGACCACGATCTTGCGGATCTCGCGCTCGAAGCGGCGCACATCGTCCACCTGCGAGCGCAGCACGTCACACAGCTTCTCGATGGTCTTCACCGTGAAGCGGATGGTCATCAGGTCTTCGGTGAGCACCTGCTGCGACTTGGCGTAGGACTGCGAGTGGTAGCCGTCCTTCTCGAAGGCCCGGCGCATCTTCTCGAAGTGCCCGCGCACGGTGCCGAAGCGCTCCAGCGCCTGCGACTTCAGCTCTTCGAGCTTCTTGGTCAGCGCCTTGCTGCCACCATTGCCGTCGTCGTCGTCCTCTTCGTCGAATTCGTCGAAGTCTTCTTCGGCCACGTAGTCGTCGGCCTCGTCGTTGGAGACGAAGCCATCAACCACCTCGGAGATCTGCATGTCGCCGGCCGCGATCTTGTCGGCCATGCTCAGGATCTCGGCGATCGTCTTGGGCGAGGCCGAGATGGCCTGCATCATCGATTGCAAGCCGCCTTCGATGCGCTTGGCGATCTCGATTTCGCCCTCGCGGGTGAGCAACTCCACCGAGCCCATCTCGCGCATGTACATGCGCACGGGGTCGGTGGTGCGGCCGAATTCGCTGTCCACGGTGGACAGGGCGGCCTCGGCGGCTTCCTCGGCTTCTTCTTCGGTGGCGGTGGTGGTGGAGCCGCCCGCGATCAGCAACGTGGCCGCATCGGGTGCCTGCTCGTACACCGCGATGCCCATGTCATTGAGCATCGAGACGATGGCCTCGAGGATTTCGTTGTCCACCAGCTTCTCGGGCAGGTGGTCGTTGATCTCCTGGTGCGTGAGGAAGCCACGCGTCTTGCCCATCTTGATGAGCGTCTTGAGCTCGAGGCGGCGCTTGGCCACTTCTTCTTCGGTGAGCGTGGTCTCGTCGAGGCCGAATTCGCGCATCAACGCGCGCTCCTTGGCGCGCGAGACCTTCATGCGCAGTGGCTTGACCTTGGCTTCGACGACGCCTTCTTCCACCACCTCGGCTTCGAGCTCGACCTCCAGGTCAGCTTCGATGTCACCGAGGTCGACGTCGTCGGCCTTCTTCGCGTCGGGCTTGGCGGCCTTCGCGGTCTTGCCCGGCTTCTCGGCCTTGGACGGTGCCTTGGCCGGCTTGGCCGTCGCTTCGGCCTTGGCGGGGGTGTCGGTCTTGGCCGCTGTCTTGGCCGTTGTCTTGCCCGCAGGCTTGGCTGGTGCCTCGGCCTTGGCCGCCGGCTTCGGGGTCGGCTTGGTGTCCTCAGTGGCCTTGCCGGCCTTGGGTTTGGCAGCAGCGGGGGCCGGGGCGGGCGCGGCGGTCTTCTTGGCGGTCATGCGATTCCTTGCAGATGAACGGGGCGGGCGCCGCGCTGCATCACCGCCACATGCCGACTTGGCTGCATGAAAAAATATTTTCATGCAGGCAGCCATCGGGCCATGGCCCCGGGGGCCCCGGGTGGTGCGGTGGAAGCGCGGTCGGGCAAGCTCGCGTGGACGTTGCTGTATGCAGCCCTGGAGGAGGAGTTTGGCCTTGACGCTTTGCGTGCCCTTTTCGAGGGTGGCCGGGGTCCTGCAGGTGCTGCCGTCACTCTTGCCGACGACAAAACGCCGGATTATACCGGCGGCCACCAAATTTGCCGACCTCGCGGGTTCAGCCTTCTTGCAGCGAGGTGGGCGGGCGGGTCTTCAGTTGGTCGCGCAGGCGGGTCAGTGTGTTGAAGCGTGCGGACTCTGTCTCGGACAGGTCGCCCGACTCCAACAACCAGTTCAACTCGTCGGCGATGGCGCGCAACTTGAGCTGGTGCACGATGGCCGCCAGGTCCTCGGCGGGCACGCCTTCGGCAGCCTCGTGAAACTTGCGCAGGCGTGACAGCAGCGGCGCGATCGTCTCCGACTCGGCATCGCTCGCCAACTCGTCGAGCAGGGCCGGCATGGCCATGGCGCCGTGCTCGTGCAAGACGCGCTCGATGGCGCCGAAGAACGGCCCATAGGGCAAGGGCTGCGAGCTCAGCAATTCATGCGACGCGGGCGGCATGTCGTGCCAGAGCCCAGCGTGGCCGGCGAGCAGCCAGCACGCTCGGTCGAGCAGCGTGGCGGTTTGTGGTGGCGTGCGGCCGCTGCCCATCGCTCGCACGCGCGGGCCAGCCTCGGGCCGCTGGTTGCGATCGCGGTCTCGCTCGCGTTGGCCCCGGTTCCAGTGGCGCTTGAGCGAATCCAGCGGCATGCCGGCGCGCTGCGCCAGATCGGCCTCCACCTGTTCGCGCAGCACGCCGTTCGGCAGCAGGTCCACCAGGGGCCGGGCCTGGCTGAGCATGCGCGAGCGGCCCTCGGCGGTGGCCAGGTCGCACTCCGCGGCAGCGTGGTGGATCAACTGCACCGAAAGCGGCACGGCCTGGGCCACGGCCTGCTCGAAGGCCTCGGGGCCGAGCTCGCGCACGTAAGAGTCCGGATCGTGCTCGGCGGGCAGGAAGAGAAAGCGGATGCTGCGCACATCGGTGGCGTGGGGCAGGGCGGCCTCCAGCGCACGTGCTGCGGCCCGGCGCCCCGCCGCATCGCCATCGAAGCTGAAGACCACCGAGTCGGTGAAGCGAAACAGCTTGGCCACATGTTCGGCCGTGCAGGCCGTGCCCAGGGTGGCCACGGCGTTGCCGAAGCCGCTCTGGGCCAGCGCCACGACGTCCATGTAGCCCTCCACCACCAGGGCATGGCCATGTTCGCGCAGGGCCTGCCGAGCTTCGTACAGGCCATACAGTTCCTGCCCCTTGTGGAACACCGGCGTCTCGGGCGAATTGAGGTACTTGGGCTCGCCGGTGTCGAGCACGCGCCCGCCAAAGCCGATCACCTCGCCGCGCACCGAGCGGATGGGGAACATGATGCGGTCGCGGAATCGGTCGTAGCGCTTCTGGTCCGCGCCCTCATCGCCCTGCACGATCACCAGGCCGCATTCCGACAGCAGTGGATCGTCATAACTCGGAAAGACGCTGGCCAGGCCGCGCCAGCCTTCCGGCGCATAGCCCAGCCCGAAACGCGCCGCAATGGCGCCGGTGAGGCCGCGCTTCTTCAGATAGTCCACGGCCCTGGGCGAGGCCTTGAGGGCCTGACGGTAGTGCGTTTCTGCCTTGGCCAGCACTTCGCTCAGCGTGACCCGTTGTGCGCGCTCCTGCGCGGCGCGGGCCTGCTCTTCGGGGGTGCTGCTTTGCTCCGGGATCTTCAGGCCGGCTTGCTGGGCCAGCTCGCGCACCGCGTCCATGAAACCCAGCCCGCCCTGCTCGGTGAGAAAGCGGATGGCGTCGCCGTGCGCGCCGCAGCCGAAGCAGTGGTAGGTCTGGCGCGAGGGGCTGACGATGAAGCTCGGGGTCTTCTCGCCGTGGAAGGGGCACAGCCCCTTGTGGTTGATGCCGGCCTTCTTCAGTTCGACATGGCGGCCCACCACCTCGACCACGTCGACGCGGGACAGCAAGTCCTGAATGAATCCTTGGGGCAGCACAGGGGCAGTCTATCGAAGGCGCTTGGCGGTGGCCCTGGCGGCCACCTCGGACCCACCTCAGGCGGGTTCAGGCCTGCGCGCCCTTGGGCGGAGCGCCATTGAGCATCACCGGTGCCGGCACCAGCGCGAAGAGGCCGCGCCAGTTGCGCACCCAAGCGGCCACCTCGGCGGCGGGCATGGGCTTGGCAATGCCCTCGCCCTGACCGACCTGGCAACCCATGTCGAGCAGCATGCGTGCCTGTGCGGCGGTTTCGACACCCTCGGCCACTGCCAGGCAGTCGAAGCTGCGCGCCAGACCGATGAGCCCCTCGACGATGGCCTTGTCCTGCTCATCGGTGAGCATGTTGTGCACGAAGGACCGGTCGATCTTGAGCACCTGCACTGGCAAGCGCTTGAGGTAGGTGAGCGTGGAGTAACCCGTGCCGAAGTCGTCCAGGGCCCAGCGCACACCCAAGCGCGCGCACTGCGCCAGCAGCGAGGAGGTGAAGGCCACATCGGCCAGCGCCGCGGTCTCCAGCACCTCGAGCTCGAGGCTCGGGCCCAGCGGCCGCGCATGGCGGGCCAGCAGTTCGGTGAGGCGCTGCACGAAGTCGGGCTCCTGCAGGTGCCGCGCCGAGACGTTGACGCTGACCGACAGGTCCAGCCCCTCGGCCTGCCAGGCCTCGAGTTGATGGAGTGCACTGGCCAGCACGTGATCGCCGATGCGGGCAGACAGGCCGGTGTGCTCGATCAGCGGCAGGAAGTGCACCGGCGAGACCAGGCCGCGCTCGGGATGGTTCCAGCGCAGCAATGCCTCCACGCCCAGCACGGTGCCATGGCGCAAGTCCACCTTGGGTTGGTAGTACAGGGTGAGCTCGTTCTGATCCAGCGCCTCCTGAACGCGGCCGATGGCCAGCACACGCTCCTCGGTGCGGCGGCGGTGTTCGGTATCGAAGAAAAGATGGCCATTGCGCCCGGCCTGCTTGGCGCCGTACATCGCGTGGTCGGCATGCCGCAGCAGGGTGTCGGCATCGCTGCCATCGAGCGGGTACACGGTGACGCCCACGCTGGCGGTGACCACGCTGGCTTCGCCGTGGGGCGCCACCATGAAGGGTTGCGCCACCAGACGCAGCACGCGCTCCACCGCGAAGCGGGCCTCCTCCACCGAGCCCGCGTGCAGGAGCAACGCAAACTCGTCGCCGCCCAGGCGTGCCGCAATGTCGGCGCGTGCCGTGCCGCGCGAGCGCAGCGCCCCGCGCAACCGGATGGCCAGCTCGGCCAGCAGGCGATCGCCGGCCTGGTGCCCCAGGCGTTCGTTGATGGCCTTGAAGTGGTCGAGATCGAGGTAGCAGACGGCCAGCAGGTGGCCGTCCGATTCGGCCATGCGCATCGCCTCGATCAGCAGTTGGCTGAGGTGGGCGCGGTTGGGCAGGCGGGTGAGCTCGTCGAAGTGGGCCTGGCGCTCGATGCGCTCGCTCTGCAGGCGTTGCTCGGTGATGTCGCTGACCACCAGCACGTGGTAACGCAGGTCCCCCTCGGGACCGTTCACGCAGGACACGGTGACGTGCAGCGCGCAGGGGTCGCCATTGCGCCGGCGCTCGATGACTTCGCCGATCCAGTGGCCGCCGGTGTGCAGGTCCGCCCACATGGCTGCGTTCTGCACCTGGCTGGACGGGTCGGCGTCCAGCCCCGGGCTCAGCAGACTGGGTACAGTGCCCAGCAACTCTTCGCGCGGCACGCCGGTGATGCGCGAGTAGGTGGGGTTGGCGTCTAGCACGCGCATCTCGGCGTCGGTGATCAACAGGCCCTCATGCAGGTGCATGAAGAGGTTGGACGAGAGGTGCTGCCGCTCCTGGGCGCCACGCTGCGCCTCGATGTCCATCAAGGTGGCCAGCAGGCGCACCGGGGCGCCAACGGTGTCGCGCTCGCAGATCTTGAGATTCAGGTCGAACCAGCACCAGAGGTCCTGCACTCGCAGCCGCACTTCCTGGCGCAAGTGGCCAGTGGCTGGGCGCAGTGTGGGCGCCAGCAGCGCGTCGACGGCCGAGCGATCGTCGGGATGCAGCCTGGCCAGCACCTCGGGCAAGCGGTCGCTGAACTGGCCCGTTGGGTCGCCCAACAGTGCATGCCAGCGCCCGGAGGCGTAGGACTGGCCAGTGTGCAGGTTCCACTCGGCCACGCCGATGTCCGAACTGTCCAGTGCCAGCTGCCAGCGTTGCGACGATTCGACCAGATCGCCGTTGACGGCCTGCGGCAGGCTCACCAGCAGGCTCAGCACGCCAAGCTCCACGCCCAGCACCGGCGGTACGTCGAAGAAGCCATGGTGGATCGGGCCGCCCACGGCCACCGAAACCACCACCGCCCAAGCCAGCAGCACCAGTGCGGCCAGGCCGGTGCCATGGCGCAGGGACAGGCCGATCATCACCAGCGCCGGCAAGAGCAGGGCCTGGGCTTGCAGGAATGGCGACGGCGCGAGCACCAGGGCGGCCCAGGTCGACGCGCCCAGCGTCGCCAGCAGGCCTGCCAAGCCCAACCGCCGCCCGGGCTGCAGCGCTGCCAGCAGGGGCGCGCGTTGGCAGCGCAGCACTGCTGGCACCACCAGCATCACACCCAGTGCGTCTGCCACCCAGGCCCACCACCAGGCATGCGACAAGGGCAGTGGCGCCTGGGCTTGGCGGAAGAACTGCCAGACGCTTGCGTTGGCCGAAGAGATGAGCGCGCCGACCAGGAGGCCCACGGCCGCCAGCAGCAGCAGATCTCGCCGCTGGTTGAGCAGGGGATTGAAGGCCAGCCAGCGCAGTATTCTGGCGCTGGTGGCCGCGGCCACAACCGGGCCAGCGGCCAGACCACAGGCCAGCCACCAGGGAGTGCCGGTGGCCCAATGGGTGAGCGCCGCGCCCGCCGCCACGCCCGCCAGCTGCGGGCGGGCCAAATCGGGCCACCGCAGGACCAGGGCCAGCGCCAAGCCGAAAAGCGGCGTCCAGAAAGGCATGCCGCCCGGATACTCGTCAAAGGCCCGGGTGGCCCCGCACGCCACCAGGCTCGCCAAAGCCGCCAGCAGCGCCGCCGTGGGCCAGGCTCTGGCAGCGGTTGGCATTGAGGACGTGGTCGCGGCAGTGGTGGTTTGCGCAGGCACAGGTGCGGATTGGGGACGGATCACGCGCCGAGTGGACCACGATTTGGTCGGCGCGGCTTCCTCCAAAGCGGTGGGCAGGCGCAGCGTTTCAACCGTTCACAAACAAAAATAAAGCCGCCCCAGAGTAAATCCTCTTGCGGGCGGCTGGCGCGGGGTTAGGGCGCGGCATCCGGGTGCCATGCCATCCGCGGCGAACTCAGATGGTGAATTCGGCCAGCTTCTTGCCGGATTCGAGCGCTGCGCGCAGCCACTTGGGTTGCAGGCCACGGCCGGTCCAGGTTTCGCCGGTGGCCTTGTTGCGGTATTTGGGGGCCACCTTGTTACCGGGCGGTTTGTCGCGCAGCACGGGTGCCTTGCCCGCCACGTCCGCCGCCGTGAGGCCATGCTCGGCCATCAGGCTGCGCACCTTGGCAATGGCCGAAGCCCGCTCTTCGCGCCGGGCGTCGGCAATCTTCTTGTCCAGTTCAGCGCGTTTGGCCAGCAGGTCTTGAATCGTGTCCATGCCTCATCTCCAACGGTTTGTTGATAACCGGGAGATTATAGGATCGGGAGCTGGACATTCTCGCGCCGCGCCTTGCATGGAAACCCTGCCATGGCGCCATGATCTCGTTCAGTTTCAATTGGCTGGCGGCACAAAACCAGCCGGCTGGTCGGCACCACCGCCAAACAGGAACTGCTCCATTTGGCGCGCCAGATATTGCCGCGCGCGCAGATCCGCCAGATTCAGGCGATTTTCGTTCACCAGCATGGTCTGGTGGCGCAGCCAAAGTTGCCACGCCTCCTTGCTGATTTCCATGTAGATGCGTTTGCCCAGTTCACCAGGGTAGGTGGGCGCGTCCAGACCTTCGGCTTCCATCTTGAGGTGGGCGCATTGCACCGTTCGGGCCATGTGAGATATCTCCAAAGTAAAGCGAAGGGGGTTTCGGCCAAATCAGCCGAGTTTCTTGACCAGCACCTGCGAGCGCCGGTCCCAGTTGTACTTGCGTTTGCGCGCCTCGGGCAGCCAATCGGGGTCAACGACCACGAAACCCCGCTTGATGAACCAATGCATGGTGCGTGTGGTGAGCACGAATATGCTCTCCAGCCCCAGAGCACGGGCACGCTGCTCGATGCGTTTGAGGATTCTCTCGCCGTCGCCTTGCCCCTGTACTTGAGGGGACACCGTCAGCGCGGTCATTTCGCCCGTGCGGGATTCAGGATATGGATAGAGCGCGGCGCAGCCGAACAGCACGCCGTCGTGTTCGATCACCGTGTAATTGCTGACGTCGCGCTCGATCTCGGTGCGCTCGCGGCGCACCAGGGTGCCATCGCGCTCGAAGGGCTCGATGAGTTGCAGGATGCCGCCCACGTCGTCGGCGGTGGCCTCGTGCAGGCTTTCCAGCTTCTCGTCCACCACCATGGTGCCGATGCCATCGTGGGTGAACACCTCTTGCAGGATCGCGCCGTCCACCGCAAACGGCAGGATGTGCGAGCGCTCGACGCCCGATTCGCAGGCGCGCACGCAATGCTGCAGGTAGAAGGCCAGATCGGTGGGCTGCACAGGCGGCGGCAACGAGGCCAGCAGGCGCTTGGCATCGGCCAGGGCCATCTCGGTGTCGATGGGGCTGTCGGCATCGCCCGGGGCTTCGCGCACCCCGGCGATCTCGGTCAGGAACAGCAGCTTGTCGGCCTGAAGGGCAATGGCCGTGGCCGTGGCCACTTCCTCCATGCTCAGGTTGAAGGCCTCGCCGGTGGGCGAGAAGCCGAAGGGGCTGAGCAACACCAGCGCGCCGATGTCGATGGCGCCGCGGATGGACTTGGCGTCCACGCGGCGCACCACGCCGCTCTGCATGAAATCGATGCCGTCCACGATGCCCACCGGTCGGGCAATCAGGAAGTTGCCGGACACCACCCGCACCGTGGCGTTGGCCATCGGCGTGTTCGGCAGGCCTTGCGAGAACGCGGCCTCGATCTCGAAGCGCAATTGGCCGGCGGCCTCCTGTGCGCAGTCCAGCGCCACGGCATCGGTGATGCGCTTGCCATGGCTGAACTTGGAGGAGTGCCCCTTGGCAATGAGCTGCTCGTTCACCTGCGGCCGGAAGCCGTGCACCAACACCAGCTTGATGCCCATGGCGTGCAGGATCGCCAGGTCCTGCACAAAGTTGTTGAGCTTGCCTGCGGCGATCAGCTCACCCGCCATGCCGACCACGAAGGTCTTGCCGCGGTAGGCGTGGATGTAGGGTGCCACCGATCGAAACCAGGGCACGAAGGTGTGGGGGAAGACCAGGCTCATCGTGTCCGGATTGTGCAGCAGTGCGTTCAGGCGCAGTGCCTCGCAAGGTGCGCCGGCACCCCAGCCTCCAGCCTTAAGTCTGGCTGGTTGCGACCGATATCCGATCAATGCCCAAACCCCCATGCTCAATGCCGTTCAGCTGCAGGCCCACGCGCGCGCCGTCCCCACGGGGTCGGGGTGGCCTGACGTTGATCGAACTGGTGGTGGCGGTGGCCTTGGTTGCAGCCTTGGCTGCGGTGGCCCTGCCCACGTACCGTGCGCATGTGGAAAAGGGGCGCATCGGACTGGCGGTGCGTGACATTGGCGAGATCTCGCTCGTGCTGGAGCGCCACTTCACCGATAAGAGCCGCTATCCGGCCGACTTGGCATCCGTCGGCCTCGCCCGCGTCGACCCTTGGGGCAACGCTTATGTCTACCTGAGCATGGAGGGCGCCAAGAAGAATGACGCCCGCAAGGACAAGTCCCTGCACCCGCTCAACACCGACTACGACCTCTACAGCAAAGGGCCGGATGGTGTCAGCCAGGTTCCGCTGACCGCCAAGGCAAGCCGCGATGACATCATCCGCGCCAACAACGGCGGATTCATCGGCCGGGCATCCGACTACTGAGGCAGGGCGCACGGTGAACGCCCCTGGGAGCCGCTTCAGACACAGCCGTGTCGGCGTGCGCGTGCTGGCAATGTTCTTGCTGGCGGCGGCAGTTCCCATCGTGCTGCTGACGGTGCTGGCGCAGCGCGCAATCAACGAGGCACTGCTGGAGCGCCAATCCACAGTACTGGCCAATACGGCCAAGTCAGCCGGCATTCTTGCTCTGGACCGATTGCAGCTGGCGGCGCAATTTCTGCACACAGCCACGGTGGAGGCCATGACCGCCGAAACGCAAGACCCGAGCAGTCGCCCTTTGCTGGCTTGGGTGGACGTGGCCGCCGACGGCAGGCGCACCGTGCGGGTCGGTGATGAACTGGCCAAGTACTTGCTCCAGGTGCCTTTGCCCGTGTTCGCCGCCGGGCTGGACACGAGCATTGGCTTGGTCAGCGACAACTCGTCGAACCCAGACCACCTGGTGGTGGCGCATCAGGACGGAGTGGCTGGGGCCATGCGGCTGGGTTTGGTGAGCCCGGACTTTCTCTGGGCCGACGCCGGCAAGCTGCCGCCGGGCCTGGCGCTGTGCGCCGTAGGCCATACCGGGCACGCTCTCTTTTGCTCAGCCACGGGCTTGGCATCCGACGCCGAGCGCTGGGCACAGGGGACTTCTGGCGTGCTGTCCTTTGAAGGCGCCACCTCGCACCTGGCAGTCTGGCCGCTGTTCATGCGTGCCAGCTTTGGGGTGCCGGACTGGCGCTTCGTGGTTACCAATGCAGGCACCATGCCCGGCCAGAGCGCACTGGCCAGCGTGCTGCCGGCGGTGGCAGTGGCCAGCCTGATGCTGGCCACCCTGCTCAGTCTGGTGCAGATTCGCCGCACGCTCACACCGCTGTCGCGTCTGGCGGCTGCAGCCCGACAGATCGCCGCGCGGCGCTTTGACACTCGCGTATATGTCCGGTCTGGCGACGAGTTTGGCCAAATGGCCAACGCCTTCAACGAGATGGCGAGCGAGTTGGAGGCGCAGTTCGACGAGCTGCAAGCCCTGGCCGAGATCGACAAGGCCATCGTCGATCACCGCGAGCTTGATGGCATCCTCGCGCAGGTGGCCGGTCGCCTGGCCGCGATCGACGAGGGCTGCACCGTGCTCATCGGCCGCTTCCGCATTGATGGCACTGCGCCGGCCTCATGCCTGGTGCGGCGAGCGGGGCAGCCGAGCGTGGAGCGATGCCCACTAAACATCGACCGTCCAGCCCTGCTGCAGTGGTTAGGCGAGATCTCCGAGCATCGGGTCGATGAAGTCGGTTCTTTGCCCCTGCCCAGCCACGATCTCGGACTCGATCCGGGATTGCAGGCCCTGTCCATGTCACTTTCGGCTCATGGCATATGCCTCGGCTTCCTGACCATGGTTTCGTCTGACCCGACGATCTGGGCGGAGTCTCGACGTCGCCAGTTGCTGGAACTGCGCAACCGCGCCACCGTGGCCGTCAGTGCTGCCAATCGCGAAGACCGCCTGGTGTACGAGGCACGCCACGACAGCCTGACCGGCCTGCTTAACCGCGCAGGCCTTCTGGAGGCCTTGCGCGATGTGGCCTGCCACTGCACGCCGAATTCGCCGATGGCCGTGCTCTTCATTGACGTGGATCGCTTCAAGGCGGTCAACGATGCGCATGGTCACGCTGTCGGCGATCAGGTGCTGCGTGACATAGCCTTGCGCCTGGCGCGCCGCTTGCCCGTGGGAGCCATGCTGGCGCGGCCGGGCGGTGACGAGTTCATCGCGGTGCTTGGCAAAGCGCCCGCTGCCGAGGTGGTGGCACGGTTGGCGCAGGTCATGTGCACGGACCTGAGCATGGTATTCCTGGCCAATATCGGGGCTGTGCCTTTGGGAATCAGCATCGGCATCGCCTTCCACGACGATGCGCAGCGTCCCGTGGACGAGGTGCTGCGACATGCAGACCAGGCCATGTACGAGGCCAAGCGGCGCGGCAAGGGGCGGCATGCCTTCTTCGAACCTGAGTTGGACGTGGCTGCGCAAAAACACTCGTTGATCGAGCGCGAGCTGCCGCTGGCCGTCGAGCGCAACGAGTTGCGTCTCGTCTACCAGCCCCGATTCAATTTGCACGACCGACGCATCCATTCGGTCGAAGCACTGGTGCGCTGGCATCACCCAACCCGCGGCCTGTGCATGCCTTCGGAGTTCATCCCCGTGGCCGAGGACAGCGACCTGATTGAGCGCGTGGGCCAGTGGGTGATCGAGGCCGCCTGCAAGCAGGTGAAGGCCTGGCGCAAAGCGGGCATCCCCGAGCTGCGCGTGGCCGTGAATCTGTCGGCACGCCAGCTGAAAAGTGATCGCCTGGAGACCGACCTGAGCCAGACCATGGCACGCCACGGCGTGACGCCGGCGGACCTGGAACTGGAGATCACCGAGAGCGTCTTCGTTGGCGATGCCGAGGACGTGGGCCAGCGCCTGCAGCGCTTGCGCGCGCTGGGCCTGCTGATCGCGCTGGACGATTTCGGCACAGGCTACTCGTCCATGTCCTACTTGCGCAAACTGCCCGTGGACGTATTGAAGATCGACCGCTCGTTCGTGATGGACATGGACAGCGATCCTGCGGCATTGGCGGTGGCGCGGGCCATCGTGGCCCTGGCCTCGTCACTGAACCTGCGCACCGTGGCCGAGGGCGTCGAGACCGGGTCCCAGTTGGCGCTGTTGAGTTCGCTTGGCTGCGACGAGGTGCAGGGCTACTACTTCAGTCGTCCCGTGGCGCCCGATGCGCTGGTGCGCCTGCTGGAGCAGCACGCGCGCGAAGCCGCCGCATGCCTGGCTTGAAGCGCCGCAGCGCTTCTGTAGTGAAGGTATCAGACCAGCGCAGCCTGCAGCGCCTGCAGCATGCCGTCGGGCTGCTCCTGCATGATCGCGTGGCCGCAATCGAGCGTGTGGATGCGCGCCTTCAGCGCTTGCGCGATGTCCCGGGTGACCTTGGGTGAAGTCATCTGGTCCTGCCGACCGAGCACGAAGTGCACCGGGCACTTCACCGCTGCGGCGGCCTCCATGCCGCGGGCATAGGAGTCGCAGACGCTGAAGTCATGGTGGAACAGGTTGGTACCTGTTTGCGCGCGCTGCAGGCGGCGCATCAATGCCCGGCTGGCGCCGTGCAGCCACATGCCCGGCCCGGGATAAGAAGGCTTGTTGGCCATGCTCGACAACGAGAAGGCATTGACCATGTCGATGGCCTTCAGCGGCGCGTCGCGCGCGGTGTTGAGCAGCGCATCGGACACCTTCATCGGGTAGGCTGTGCCCACCATCACCAGGCGCGCCACGCGCAGTGGCGCACGCGCGGCGATTTCCAGTGCGATCAGCGAGCCCATGCTGTGGCCCACCACCGCAGCCACCCCTTGCGCACCGGCAGCATCGAGCAGAGCCACCGTCCAGTCGGCCAGCGCCTCCACGCTGGGCAGGGGCACACCCGCGCTGCGGCCGTGGCCAGGTTGGTCCACCGCCAGCGCGCTGTAGCCATGGTGCGCGCACCAGCGGGCCAGCAGGGTCCACACGCTGTGGTCGTTGAGGGCACCGTGCACGAACACCACGCAGGGCAGCGCGGGGTCAAAGGGCTTGCCACCGGTGTAGGCGTAGGCGCGCTGGCCTTGAACCATCAGCTCCATGCTCAGGCCACCGCTTTCTCGGCCGCGCGCAGCGCCCGCTTCAGGTCGTCGATCAGATCGTCGGCATCCTCCAGGCCGATGGACAGCCGGATGCTGCCCGGCCCGATGCCGGCGCGTGCCAGGGCCGCGTCGTCCATGCGGAAGTGCGTGGTGGACGCCGGGTGGATCACCAGCGAACGGCAATCACCCACGTTGGCCAGGTGCGAGAACAGCTTGAGCGCCTCGATGAAGGCCTTGCCCTGCTGGCGCGTGCCCTTGATGTCGAAGCTGAACACCGACCCGCAGCCGCGCGGCAGCAGGCGCTGAGCCAGGGCGTGGTCGGGGTGCGATTCAAGCTCGGGGTAGCCCACGCGCTGCACCATCGCCTGGCTGGCCAGGAACTGCACCACCTTGCGCGTGTTGGCCACATGGCGCTCCATGCGCAGCGGCAGCGTCTCGATGCCTTGCAGGATCAGCCAGGCGGTGTGCGGGCTCATGCAGGCGCCGAAGTCGCGCAGGCCTTCGCGACGGGCGCGCAGCAGAAAACCGCCCACGGTGCTTTCCTCGCTGAACACCATGCCGTGGAAGCCGTCATAGGGCTGGGCGATCTCGGGGAACCGGCCGCTCGCATCCCAGTCGAAATTGCCGCTGTCCACCAGCACACCGCCCACCACCGTGCCATGGCCGGACAGGAACTTGGTGGCGGAGTGGAAGAGCAGATCTGCACCGTGGTCGAAGGGCTTGAGCAGCCAGGGCGGCGTGAAGGTGGAATCCACCAGCAGCGGCAGGCCGGCCTCGTGCGCGATGGCGCTCACGGCGGGGATGTCCAGCACGTCCAGGCCGGGGTTGCCCAGCGTCTCGCCGAACAGCAGCCGGGTCTCGGGGCGGATGGCGGCGCGCCAGGCGTCCAGGTCACCGGGCGGCACGAAGGTGGTGGAGATGCCGAAGCGGCGCAGCGTGTAGTCAAGTAAGTTGTGCGAGCCACCGTAAAGGGCCGCACTGGCCACGATGTGCTGGCCGGCGCCCGCCAGCGTGCTCACGGCCAGGTGCAGCGCGGCCTGGCCACTGGCGGTGGCGATGGCGCCTGCGCCGCCTTCGAGCGCAGCCACGCGCTCCTCGAGCACCGCGTTGGTGGGGTTGCTGATGCGGCTGTAGACGTGGCCCGAGCGCTCCATGTTGAACAGCGAGGCTGCGTGCTCGCTGCTTTGGAACACAAAGGACGTGGTCAGGTGGATGGGCACCGCCCGAGCACCTGTGGCGGGGTCTGGCGCACTGCCCGCGTGCAGGGCCAGGGTGTCGAATCCAGGGTCGCTGTAGCCAGGCATGGTGGTCGATCAGGGTGTCGGATCGCCGCATTGTGTGCTATGTTTTTGTCCGCCTACACACGGAGCGCCACACCATGAAAGTCAGCGACATCCTGCGGGTCAAGGGCAATACCCTTTACACCGTTGCCCCAGAACACAAGCTCGCCGATTCGGTGAACACCATGGCCGAGCGCGACATCGGCTCGCTGGTGGTGATGGCGCATGGCGCGCTGGTGGGCATGCTCACCTTCCGCGAGGTGATGGCGGCCATCGTGCGCAATGGCGGCACGGTGGGCACGCTCAGCGTGGGCACGGTGATGGACGACTCGCCACTGACCTGCTCACCCGAGACCGAGATCGACGAAGTGCGCCGCATGATGCTCAGCCGCCATGCGCGTTACATGCCGGTCATGGACGGCAACACGCTGATGGGCGTGCTCTCGTTCTACGACGTGGCCAAGGCCGTGGTGGAAGGGCAGGACTTCGAGAACCGCATGCTCAAGGCCTACATCCGCGACTGGCCAGTGGAGGAAGAGGGCGCCGCCGCCTCCAAATCCTGAGGCGTGCTGCCGATCGGCTGGCTGGGGCCCAGGCGCCTACGGCCCAGCGGTGACGGCGCCCCTGCCACAATCCCGGGCCTGGTGCTTGCGCGCACCAGGCCCTTTCAATTTTCTGGCGGCTTCGAGCCTTCCACCATGTCCGGCAGCACCTTCGGCGAACTGTTTCGCGTCACCAACTTCGGCGAGAGCCATGGCCCGGCCATCGGCTGCGTGATCGACGGCTGCCCGCCTGGCCTGGCCCTGAGCGAGGCCGACATCCAGCCCGATCTCGACCGCCGCCGCCCGGGCACCAGCCGCCACGTCACCCAGCGCAACGAGCCCGATGCGGTGGAGATCCTGTCCGGCGTGTACGAGGGCCTGACCACGGGCACGCCGATCTGCCTGCTGATCCGCAACACCGACCAGCGCAGCAGGGACTACGGCAACATCCTCGACACCTTTCGCCCCGGCCACGCCGACTACACCTACTGGCGCAAGTACGGTCTGCGCGATCCGCGTGGCGGCGGGCGCTCATCAGCACGCCTCACGGCACCGATGGTGGCCGCCGGCGCCGTGGCCAAGAAGTGGCTGCACCAGTGGCATGGCACGCAGTTCATCGGCTGGATGAGCGCACTCGGCGAGATCGCCATCCCGTTCGAGGACGAATCGCAGATCACGCAGAACGCCTTCTTCGCCGCCAATGCCCGCATCGTGCCGCAGCTCGAGGCGCACATGGACGCACTGCGCAAGGCCGGCGACAGCTGCGGCGCGCGCATCGAGGTGCGCGCTCGGCGCATGCCGCCTGGCCTGGGCGAGCCGCTGTTCGACAAGCTCGATGCCGACATCGCCTACGCGATGATGGGCATCAACGCCGTCAAGGGCGTGGAGATCGGGGATGGCTTCGGCGTGGTGGCGCAACGCGGCACCGTGCACGGCGATGAGTTGAGCGCCGAGGGCTTCCGCAGCAACCATGCGGGCGGCGTGCTGGGCGGCATCTCCACGGGCCAGGACCTGGTGGTGTCGATCGCAATCAAGCCCACCAGTTCGATCCACAGCCCCAAGGCCTCGATCGATCGCCAGGGCGAACCCACCGTGGTGCAGACCCACGGCCGGCACGACCCCTGCGTGGGCATCCGTGCCACGCCCATCGCCGAAGCCATGCTGGCCTTGGTGGTGATGGACCATGCCTTGCGCCATCGGGCGCAGAACGGCGATGTGGTGCTGCCTTTGCCGCCGATTGCCGGCGCGGCGCCGGCCTCGGCCTGAGTCAGCTCAGCACAGGCTCTGGCCGCACAGGCGGTCAACTGCATCCAGCAGTTGCACGGGCTGGAACGGTTTGCTGAACCAGGCGCGGGCACCCGCCGCGCGGCTTTCGGCCTTCTTGGATTCCTGCGATTCGGCGGTCAGCACGATCACCGGGGTGAGCCTGTAGTGGCCCTGGGTCTTCAGGTGCCTGAGCAAGGCCAGGCCATCCATCCGCGGCATGTTCACGTCGCAGACGATGAGGTTGAGCGGACGACCATCCAGCTTGTCGCAGGCGTCTTGGCCGTCGATGGCCTCCACCACCTCATAGCCGGCCTTTTGCAGTGCGAGCTTGACGACCGTGCGGAAGCTGCCGGAGTCATCGACCACCATCACGGTCTTGGCCATTTCAAGGTTCTTTCTGGTCTCGGTGCTCGGGGTAGGTGAAGGCCTGGATGGCCAGGCCATGCGGCGGCGATGCTGGGGATTGACTCCTGGCCAAATGGCCAGGTAATTTCCCATTGGAGCTGTGCGACCTGTCCCCCGAAGGGTCGAAATGCACGGTGAATCCCGCCTGAATCGTTCGACGCCTGGTCGCGGGCTGCTGCCGTTCATCCGGCCTGGCGCGCGCTTCGTCGCAGCAGGCCTTTTGTTCGTCAGGGCCCGCGCCTACACTGCGCCGGCTTGACAAAGGCCAAGGTGGCCGAGGACGGGGAGCATGCGCAAAACGTGGATCACAGGGGCAGGGTTGGCAGTGGTGGTGGCCATTGCGGTGGCGGTGGGCGTGTCCAGCGGCAAGTTCCGCAGCGCGTTCGCCAAGGACGGACAGGGTGGTGACGGCGCCAAGGGCCCGGACGCTGCCGCTTCCGCGCCACCTTTGGAGTTTCGCGCGGCGGAGGTGGTGAAGCCGGCCATGGCCACGCTGGCGCGCACGGTGCAGTTGTCCGGCCCGCTGGTGGCGCCCAACACCGCCGTGGTGCGGGCCAAGACCGCAGGCACCTTGCTTCAGCTCGACGTGGCCGAGGGCCAGCGCGTGAAGGCCGGGCAGGTGATCGCGCGCATCGACGTGGCCGAGCTCAACACCCGCGTGGCCGAGCGCCAGGCCAACATCGAATCGGCCCGGGCGGCCCTGGTGCAGGCCGAGCGCACGCACGCATCGAATGAACGCCTGGCCGCGCAGTCCTTCATCTCGCCGATGGCACTGGACACATCCCGCGCCCAGTTGGACACCGCCAAGGCCGCCCTGGCCGCCGCGGTGGCTTCGATGGACACCAGCCGCGTGGGCCTGCGCGACGCCACGCCCCTGGTGCCCATCGGGGGCATCGTGGCCAAGCGCCACGTGGTGCCCGGTGAGAAGGTGTCGGTGGAGCAGACGCTGGTGACCGTGGTGGACCTGTCCAAGCTGGAGCTGGCGGGCACGGTGGGCACGCATGAAGTGGGCAGCCTGGCCCCGGGCATGCCGGTGCAGGTGAAGGTGGAGGGCGTGGAGCAGGCTGTCACGGGCCGGATCGCGCGCATCGCACCGGCCGCCGAGGCCGGCACACGGGCCATCGGCGTGACGGTGGAACTGGCCAACCCTGGCGAGCGCCTGCGTGCGGGCCAATACGCCATGGCCTCGGTGCTGCTGTCGGACGAGAAGCCGCGCATGGTGCTGCCCGCGGTGGCCCTGGGCAGCAATGCGGGCCAGAGTCATGTGTGGACCATTGAGAACGGCCTGCTGGCCCGCCGTGTGGTGACCACCGGCCGAGCCGACGACGCCACCGGGCGCGTGGAGATCATCTCGGGCATTGCGGCCGATGCCCAGGTGCTGGGCGCGCGCTTCGACAACTTGCGCGAAGGCGCCAAGGCCCTGATCGTCAGCAATGCGGTGTCGCGCCAGGCTTCGGCCGCCAGCGCACCCACCCTGCGCTGAGCGAGCGGAGCCCGCCATGTGGATCACCCGCGTCTCGATCAACAACCCCGTCTTCGCTGCCATGGTGATGGTGGCGCTGTGCGTGCTCGGCCTGTTCTCGTATGCCCGCCTGGGCGTGGAGCAGATGCCCGATATCTCCTTCCCCGGCGCCTTTGTCGAGGTGGCCTACCCGGGTGCCTCACCCGAGGCCGTGGAGCGCGAGGTGATGAAGCCGGCCGAAGAGGCCGCCAACAGCATCGCCGGCGTCAAGCGCATCACCTCGCGCAGCATGGAAGGGCGAGGGCAGATGAGCATCGAGTTCTCGCTCAATGCCGACATGGCCCGTGGCATGCAGGACCTGCGCGACCGCATCGCGGCGGTGCAGTCCAGCTTCCCCAAGGACGCCAAGGCGCCCACCATCGCCCGCTTCAACAACGACAACACGCAGCCGGTGGTGAACCTGGCGCTGCTGTCCAACACCCGCGGCCCGCGCGAGTTGTCCATCCTGGGCGACCAGCTGGTGGGCAAGCGCCTGCAGCGGGTGGAGGGCGTGGCCAGCGTGGAGATCAATGGCCTCACCGTGCGCGAGGTGCGCATCGATCTCGACCCGGTGCGGCTGCGCAACTACAACGTCACGCCGGCAGAGATCTCGCAGGCGCTGCGCGAGGCCAATTCCGACCAGCCGGTGGGCATCCTGTCCGACCCCGCGCAAGATGCGCTGCTGCGCGTGGAAGGCCGCATCCGCGACCCGCGCCAGTTTGCCGAGGTGGTGGTGGCCAAGCGCGGTGGCTTGTCGCTCACGCTGGGCGATCTGGGCACCTTGGTGGAGCGCGAGAAGGAGGCCGATTCGGTGGCCCGCATCAATGGCCAGCGCGCGATCAACTTCAATGTGTTCAAGCAGCAGGACGCCAACGTGGTGGCCACCGGCGACGCGGTGAAGGCCGCGATGGACGAGCTGCGCAAGCAGTTGCCGCCGAATGTGGAATTGCGCCTGATCTACGCGTCCAGCGATTGGGTGAAGGGCTCGCTCACGGGGCTGCGCCACACGCTGATCGAGGGTGCGCTGCTCACCGTGGCCATCGTGTTCCTGTTCCTGCACTCGTGGCGCTCCACCATCATCACCGGGCTCACGCTGCCGATTGCGGTGATCTCCAGCTTCATCGCGGTGTATGCCTTCGGCTTCACGCTGAATTTCATGACGATGATGGCGCTGAGCCTGTGCATCGGATTGTTGATTGACGACGCCATCGTGGTGCGCGAGAACATCGTGCGGCACGTGGCGCTG
>Ga0268298_10002522_pt1 | contig 19940 bp, 10 predicted proteins | sample WWTPWeurt_MetaG_FD_194462 | JGI IMG/M metagenome (GOLD analysis project Ga0268298, IMG submission 194462) | Activated sludge microbial communities from WWTP in Nijmegen, Gelderland, Netherland - WWTP Weurt | ecosystem: Engineered > WWTP > Aerobic digester > Activated sludge | place...
CCGGGGTCTTTCTTGAGACCTTCCACTTCCAGAACAGCCAGGTCGTTCACCTCGTCCACATCCTTGATGCGAGCATTGAAGACTTCTCCCGAGGCCGTGCGAATTCTGGTGACGGGAGCATTATTGACCACATGAAAGTTAGTGATGACGCTGGTGCCGTCTTTACCCACAAAAGCACCGGAGCCGGAACCGAGCCGGTCACCCAGGGGTGTTTGCACTTCCACTTTCACCGAACGCGGTCCCACCTGTTTAACCGCCTCGGCGAGCAAGCTGCCGCTGCAATCGAGATGATCGGTCAGGGGCAGGCTACCGCTATCGAGAGCCTTAGCAACAGCCAGCGCATCGAATGATTTAAAACTCTGGCAGGCTTCGTCTTTTGCCATAAGAACTAATTCTCAAGAAAACGGGGGAGAAGCACATAGTAGTTAAAGCTGAAGAGGTGGTCAGTGGGGATCTTACGCTGGCGAAATTAAAATTGCCCGGGGCAATCTATTTCACGAGATTTTTATGCTGGTCGCCGTAGTCTGAGTTCATCGAACCGTTTAGCCTCACCTGCCAAAACTCCCCGACGCTCTCTCTTTTCTATAACCCAGCGAGGACAGCCCCGTGCCTACCGCATTTGTATATCCGACCAACGCCGGCGATGCCAATCTTGTCACCAGCGAACAGAAGAGCCGCATCCAGAGCCTGCTCTCCAAGATGTTCAACACCCTGTCCCCCGCCCCGCTGCCGGACTTCGACGCGGCTGATTCCCATATTTATTCCTGGTTCCCGCAGGATTCCGTTCTGGTTTCTGAAGAGTCGGTACTCATTGTTGAGCCGCCTCTCCTCGATGAAGCCAGGGAGTCCGACATGCCTGCCCCCGGTGTGCTCTACGAACACCTCACCGACAGCGCCGCTCAAAAACCGGAAATCGACGGTTTTTCCCTGCCGGCTTTGAAAATGGAGAGAATTCCGGCCAGACGGGCTCAGGGCGGAGACATAGTAGCCATCAAAGACAGACTGGACGGCAAAGCACACACGGCGCTCGTGGTGCTGGAAAAAGACGGTCAGCTCTATGCCCACACCAAACTATCCTGGGGCTGGGATAAACGCAACCTTGAGCAACTGCGTCGCCAGAATCTGGTTCTGGCCGCTTACCGCCTCAACCAGTAAGGGCGACTGATGAGCAGTTGAGACAAACGGCAGCGGAGTTTACTGCCAAAACTGATGAAAGCTGAGAAGGCTGAGAAGTATTCAGCCCACGGTCACATCCTCAATGGCATAAAGTCCGCCAAAAGTGGAAATGGTATAAACCCAATAACCATTGAAGCCTGTCAGTCGGTTCATACGCACCCGCACTTTTATAGTCTGCCCCTGACCGGGCAAGATGGAAAAATCGCTGTCGGAAGCATTGTAATCAAGCCAGCGGTGCCGAGAGACACTGGCCTGATAGGCACGGGGATCGTTCTTGAACTTAGCCCGGTAATTTCTACCCAGATCGTCCCAGGCATCTAAGTAGAGCTTTTCCCCCACAATGCGAAAGTGGTAACGCAGAAAATCAATTGCACTGGACTTTGCCACCCGGCGCGGTGAGTCACCGCCCCCTGAAACTGATGTAGATGCAGAGGTAGTTACTGGTCTGGTCTGAGCCGAACTCTGAGGCTGATTGTCCGGTCTGTCGGAGGCAAAGCTCTTTGTCGGAGCGGCTACGGGCTGGTTGCGAGGGGCAGGCAAAGTAGCCGAAGCCACAACTGCCGGCTGGGGCTTTTGTGTCTCTTCCGGCAGCTCCGGCAGGCCGGGTCTTGGTCTGATGGGCTCGCAACCCAAAACCAACTCCTTGCCCGACCACTTACTGGTCTCCACAATCGGTGTCTGCAGCACACCCCGTTCACGTACAACTTGTTCCTGCACACGCTCCTTCACCGTATTGAACACCTGTGAAATCGGCACACTGGCTCCCTTTTCCTGGAAGGCATCGATTAAGCTGCGGGTAAAAACCGAATTGGGAATGGACTTGCCTTCCCAGGAGACCTGGTTCTTATCACTGGAACAGACCACCATCTGGCCGGTGCCCTGGGCAAGAGCGAGAGCATCGGCATTGGCGGCGCGGGTCAATCCCTTGCTTTCAGAAGCGCCGCCGGCATGGCAGGTATCCAGAACCACCAGCACTCTCTCCGCATGAACTCTATCCTTAATGGTTCCGGCCAGTGACTTCATGGCGATGCCGGTGGTGAAGAGTTTGTCCGGATTAGTGTCATGGGCCACAACATAGTTGACGCCGCAAATATCCGAATCGGAAGCGGAGCCGTGGCTGGAAATAAAAATCACCACCAGATCATCGGGCAGGGCCACCCGGGGCAGCCAGGAATCACCCAGAACATCGAGTATGCGCTCCCGCGTCGCCTTTTCATTGAGCAAGAGCTTGACGTGGTCGGGTTTGAAGTTGCCCCTGGTAATTAAATAGTTGTAGAAGTCCTGGGCATCTTTGGCAGGGTAACGCAGGTTCAGGGCAGGATTGGCAAACTTGCTCACACCTACGACTACCGCCCATTTGTCCGTCACAGGCTTGTTTACAATTGCGGTCTCTTCCTGAGCCGAAAGAGGAGGCTGAGCAACTACCGCCACACACGCCAGGATCCAGGCCAATCTCTTCCTCAAAGTAAGCAATTCCTTCCTCTTCATCTCGCATTCTCTATTCCACGATTGAAAGCTTCTTTACAGAAATGTTTGACTGCTCCCCTGCAGGCTTTGCCTTCTTTTCTAAAGCTAATCTAGCAAGACGAGCCGTCTCTTCCAACTGGTTATCATTGGGGCCTCCATATTCGATATCGGGAACCGGTTCAATCACCACATCGGGTACGATACCCCGCTCGGGATCAAACCTGGCAGCGGAATTACTACCGGAGGCGGCGGCCAGAGCCGCCCTGGCAGGGTCGAATTTGCCGTCGCCCAGCCACTTTCCGGCAGGAGTAAAGTAACGCCCGGCCGTAATGGAGAGAGCGGTCATATTGGGCAGGGGGTAATGAATCTGCATCACACCCTTGCCGAAACTCTGGGTGCCGCAAATAATCGCCTTCTTATTGTCCCTGAGGGCAGCCGCCAACATTTCAGAAGCACTGGCCGAGCTTTCGTCCAATAGCACATAAATGGGCCTGCCGCCGTAGACCTGGTAACGACGCTTGATCTTCTGTTCCTGCGGCTTCTCTCCAGTGCCTGTGGTGACAACCTTCATACCATCCGGCCTGAGCGTATATTCCATGGTCTGCAGGTGGTCGGCATCCACTCGACTCTTGAGGGTGACAAGATGCCCCTCATCCATCATAAGAGATGCTATCAGAAGGCAGTAATCGACGCTGCCGCCCGGATTACCACGCATATCGAGAATGAGAGCCCTGGTGTCGGAAAGGCTGTCCAGGTCGTTTTGTACGATGGTGACAATATCTTCCGGCACAAAAGACTCGATGCGCTCATAGCCGATATCGCCGGGCAGGTGCCTGGTACGAGTCTTCACCACTCTGATTTTACTGGGCACCAGGTCTACATTCATGGTCTTTTTGGCACGTCTCAGCACAAAATGCACTGTCTCACCCATGTGTTTGCGGGTGTGATCTCCAATCTCAGACACCGGAATCTTCATGCAGTCCATGCCGTCCACAAAGAGAATCTCATCTCCCGGCTTGATGCCGGCCTTGAGGGCCGGGCTGTCCTCCATGACCATGCGCACCTTCACCGGACGCTTCTTGGCCGTCATCACCATGCCCACCCCTGAATAAAACCCTTTGCTGGCATCCTCCCGGCGAGAAACAGCGGGGGCGTCGCTCATCTGGGTGAAGGGATCATCCAGTCTTTTAAATAAGAGATTGGCGTACCTGACGGCATCAGCCGTGGTCTTCACTTCCTTCTCATAAATTGCCTTGTACTCGCTCATATCGGCAAGGCGGCTCTGGTCGTAGATATTTTCAGCCACCGCCTGAATGGCACGTCGATAAAGTTCTTGAGGAGAGACGAATAAACGATCGAACCAGAAAAAGGCAACATAGAAAGTGGAAAGAACCAGAGATAAGCCGACAAAAATTCGAGCCCGGCGCCGAAACCGGGTTCTCTTCTCATCTTTATCGGGTTCATCAGCCGGCTGGCTCGCTTCTCTCACTGTCACCTCTGAACTCTGGCTATATGCCCCGCCCCAAGTAATAATTTAACCGCTTAACATGCACGGCGCTTCCTCAATGTCACGAGGAGCGCCCTGGGCTATACTCTATGCTGACCAAAGGCAGGGTTCGACGGCTCTAGTCTGGCATAGCGAACTCGTTCCCAAAGGCGCTCAAACAATCTCCGGGCAATGGACAGTAATTCAGGTATTATTCGCGTCAGCATAGGCGGACCGCCGACAGTAGTAGCGCCGGTCTTCATCGACCCGGTCTGCCATATGCAAGTAGAAAAAGAAAAGGCCGCAGCCAGCCTCACCTACGAAGGAACCAATTATCACTTCTGCCACATCAATTGCGCCGTAAAGTTCAGCCGCAATCCTGTCCAGTATACCGGGGGCGCCGAGACGGGCACCTTGAATGAAGCGGGCAGCAAGACTGAAGCGGACGGCAAAATTGAAGCCGCTGCAGACTGTGGACAGGAAGAAGCAACAGCAACAAGCGGCGCCGCCTTCACCTGCCCCATGCACCCGGAAGTACTGACCGACCGGCAGATGCCCTGCCCCCTTTGCGGCATGGCCCTTGATCCCCTGGAGCCGACGGAGGAAAGCGACGACGGCGAACTGGACGACATGCTGAAGCGACTGCGCCTGGCCGCTGCTTTTACCGTACCACTGGCAATTCTGGGCATGAAGGACATGTTTTTGCCGCTGCCGGCACTGCCCTGGCAAGCCCTCAACTATCTCCTCCTGGTCCTCTCCGCACCGGTTCTCTGGCAGGGCAAGCCCTTTTTCGAGCGAGCCCTGGCCTCTTTAAAAACCGGCGCCTTCAATATGTTCACCCTCATCGGCACCGGCGTATCGGCAGCCTGGGGCTACAGTCTCTTCGCCACATTATTTCCGCACCTGTTGCCTGCCGCCGACCAGCACCATGGTATAGCTACATATTTCGAACCGGCCGCAGTCATTATCACCCTCGCCCTCTTCGGACAAGTACTCGAGCTGAACGCCCGCAAGAGCACCAATGCCGCCATCTCAGAACTTTTGCAAATGGCGCCCAAACAGGCCCACTTCTTGCTTCTCGATGACAGTGAAGTAGAAATCGATGCTAAAAAAGTTGAAAGAGGCGACCGCCTGCGCATCAAACCGGGAGAGTCCGTGCCCGTAGATGCCATTGTGCTTAGCGGCAGCAGCAGCCTCGATCAGTCAATGCTCACCGGCGAGTCTCTGCCCGTTCAGAAAGGCGAAGGCGATACTATTTACGGTGGCACCATCAACGGCCGCGGCAGCCTTCTGGTGCGTGCCATCCATGTGGGCAAAGAGACACTGCTGGCCCAGATCATCAGGCTGGTGGCCCAGGCCCAGCGCAGCCGCGCCCCTATTCAGACCAAAGTAGATCAGGTGGCCGCCTATTTTGTACCCCTGGTCTTTCTAATCAGCGCCGCTACGTTTCTGGCCTGGCTCGTTCTCACGCCACCGGCCCGGGACCCCCTGGCATCAGCACTTTTGAGCGCCGTCTCGGTCCTGATCATCGCCTGCCCCTGCGCCCTCGGTCTGGCCACTCCCATGTCCATCATGGTAGCCATAGGCAGAGCCGCTCGGGACGGAGTGCTGGTCAAAGACGCTCAAACCCTGGAGCATCTTGCTTCCATAGATACTCTGGTGGTGGATAAGACCGGCACATTGACGGAAGGACGCTTCAAGGTTGTGCAAACCCGCTACTTAAATCAGTCCGTTCAGGCCGAGAAAGAGGGAAGCGCAAGCAAGGCCCCGGCTCTGGTTCCGGTTCCAGTTACGACTCCGGCTCTGGCGCTGGAACTGGCCGCTGCCCTGGAGAGCGCCAGCGAACATCCTCTGGCCGGTGCTATTGTCGCCCACGCAAAATCCATAAGGAACGAAGCGGCTGCCCATGAAACAACCAACCGCCGCCTGCAAGCAGAGGCGGTAGAGGCTGAACCGGGAGGCGGCATCACAGGCTATGTAAATGTAACTACCGACGGCAGCGGGCAAAATACGGCTGTGCAGGCGCGCTATCAAGTACAGGCCGGCAGCCCGGACTTCATTGCCGCCAGGCTCAAACTATCACCATCCTGGTTTGAGGAAGCTCTGCAAACAGCTCAAGCCGCGGCTCAGACAACTGCACAGACAACCGCCGAGTCCGACAACGCCGGCGCAGCCACACCGGTGGTGGTGGCGGTGGACGGCAGCGTGCAAATGGTGCTTTTCCTGATGGATAGCCTTAAAGCAGAGAGTCGGCAGATTGTTGATGAATTCAAGAAGTCGGGCGTGGAGGTGATCATGCTCACCGGCGACAATGAAGAAGTCGCCGGACGCATCGCCGAAGCACTGCATCTATCAAATTGGAAAGCCCAGGTGGGTCCGGGCGACAAATACGATTTCGTCAAGAAGCTTGTAGAGAGCGGCAAGACCGTAGCCGTGGCGGGAGACGGCATCAATGACGCACCAGCCCTGGCTCTTGCCCAGGTAGGCATTGCCATGGGCACCGGCACGGGCGTAGCCATGGAGTCGGCCGGCATTGTCCTTCTCAGCGGTAATCTCACCGGCCTTTTGAAAGCAAGAAACCTGAGCCGGGCCCTGGCTGCAAACATCAAGCAAAACCTCTTCCTGGCCTTCGGCTACAACACACTAGCCGTGCCCATCGCCGCCGGTCTGCTCTATCCATTCACGGGCCTGCTCCTGAGCCCCATGTTGGCCAGCCTGACCATGTCCTTGAGTTCGGTATCGGTCATAGCCAACGCCCTTCGCTTGAAACAAGCGAGGCTTTAAACTTGCCTGCACCAGACTCCGCATCGCTTCTCAGAAGTCTTTTACCCAGCCTGAAAACTCAGGTGCATTTTCAAATCATTGAGGCAGTTATACGAAAAAGGGCACTGAGCCAGGCTGAGCAACCGGTCTACTTTCCCTACGCTGATGTGCTTTCGGTAGGACTTCTCTATAACAAGACCGAGACAAACAGACACTTAACTTACCGAGATCTGGACGAGCTGGCACTGGACACGGACACCGCCATCGATGCAGCCGTAAGCAACCTGGAAGCCTTTAGCAAAGAGAGGTTTCGCCTGGTGCAGAGCGGCTTCTATACTTCCCCCTGGAAAGACAACTTCGATGGTGCGCGTCTTTTATTGACGGATCTTTTCAAAGAACTTGAGGTAGAGGGCGACATCGTAGCCCTGACCCCGGCCGCGGATGCGCTCTTTGTCACCGGATCTCGGGACGCAGACGGTCTGAAGCTGCTCACCGTGCTGAGCGCAGCCGTTATGAGGGGAGCCAATCCTCTAGCCGCCCTGCCCCTGGTCCTGAGAAACAATCTCTGGCAGCCCTTCCTGCCCGAGCCTGAGAATGAAGCCTTCTTTGAGATTTATCGCTATCGTTTGACCGTTCTGCAACATCACTATGAACAACAGAGCAGACTCCTGGCCGATACCGACCACCTGGCCTTCTCAAATGACCGGCAGGGCGGCACCTCTGCCAATTTCATCTACACACCGCCCTTCTTAATCGAAGAAGATCAAAGAACCGGGAGCTGCTACAGCAAAACCAGTGTGCTGGAAGGCTCGCCCGCCAACATTCCCACCGCTGAAGTGGTGGAATTCTATCGCAAAGACCGCTCCGGCGAAAAACAATGCGTAGCCAGAGCACCATTCCACCTTCTGCAAGAAGAGCTAGGCAACAAGCTCAAGCCGGACAACTACTTCAAGCCGGAACGCTGGTTTTTGAGCGAATTTCCGGATTCCCAGGAACTCTCAGCCCTGGGTACCATGGCAGCAGGAAAACCACCAGGGAGGTGGTTTCAGGCACCGGCAAATCAGTTGTCCGAATTATCCCGGCGCTTCGGTATCAATATTCCCGATACGGCAGAACTGGCTGACAGCCTGGAAGTCAATCCGGACAGCATTGTGCAGGTATTGCGGCTGCCTGGCACGGTCTCTCAACTGCAGGAAAGGCAATATGCAAAAGGCATGTGTGCCATACTCTGCCCCGAACTGGCACCAGAGAAACAGTTACTGCGACTGGAGAAAGTGGACGCCTGCTCCAGCAGGACAGTGTTTTTCGCCCGCAGCAAACACCAGGGAATGGCTGTTTTGAAACTGCTCAAACGCGAGAACTATGACACCATGGCAATCAGAAATGCCTTCATCAAACAAAGCAGAGAGCTTTCCGCTCTAGAGGAGCGCTTCGGTCTGTCATTGCCTGAGAAGACCAGCATTTTCGGTAGTCTTCAACAGAACCAGAACTACCTCCGGCAAGACTTCCGCCTCACGGCAGCCTGGCCCGATTTGCTCGACTTTTACCAGGCCCAGCTGATGGGCGACCACTTGCAAGTGCTGGTACCGGGGCCCAAGGCAGCATCTAATCTGTGGGACGCTTCCCTCAGGAATCTGCAAAGCCGATTCTCCCGGCAGGGGCAAGCAGAACGACAAGACAATCAGGCGGAAATTTTCCTTATTAATGAATCGCGAGGGCTGGCTGTGTCTGTCACCCTTGCCGAACCTGACCCGGCTATGCTCAGCACCTTTGAAGATGTAAGAGCAAATCTGAGCACCCAGGCAAGAAGACCCCAGGAGCTGAGTTTCTCCCTGACCAGGAAAATTCTTCCGGTTCAGCCCTGAACGCCGCTTCATCATGACAACCGAAATCTCTTAACCGTTTTAGTGATTGCGCCAGCCGCGCTTTCTTGACAAGCACTCAAAATCAAACAATGTGGCATACATCTCATTCTCCCGCAGTTGAAACAGTCCTTTACGAGTCGTTAGACTCGTTCATATTTCCCATCCCTTTAACCTGACTTCTTCAACCTCCAAGAAACACAAGCCCTTTCACTGCCGTTACTGCCGCAAGACCAGCTCAGCCTTGCCGTAGTCGCACAGACTTCCGTATCGAAAGAATGCTGTTGAGGAACACGGTTGAAGACGACACTTGCCGGGCCGGGAAACACAAGAGTTCGCCACGGTGGCGCTCTCTTATCAGGTCGGGTTGATAACCGATCTTCTTTCTGCCGCGAGTGAGATTTTGCCTCGCCAAATCTCTACGCAGCACACCAAAAACGGCGCTCACCCTGGCACCATCAACCAGGGAACAAGAGCGGCTGAGCCAAACCAAACAAGGATTTCGCTAATCATGAGCCAGAACAATAACAACAATAATGGCCCTGTCCCTGGTCCGAATTCCCCCACCAACACCAAGCCCGACGATTCCAACCTGACTGAGGAGATCCTCAAGAAGGGCGGCAAGGGCAAGGATGAGGTGGAGAAGATGGGCAAGATCGACCGCGCCGACGAGGTGGTCGAGGAGAGCTTCGACGCCAAGTTCCGCACCGCCAACAGCCCCGTACACCGCGCCGTCTGGGACAAGACCCCGATCGAGCTTTTCCGAGCCAACGATGTCACAGGCGCTGCCCCTACCTACTTCCAGGCCATGGATCAGTGCGTGGCCATCGTCGTGCGCCACCGCCTGGCCGGCACCCTCTTCGGGGACGACCAGAAGGTCACCGCCACCGTCATGCAGGAGCTGGCCGAGGCCGGCTACTGGGGCATGCTCATCGACAAGAAGTACGGCGGTCAGGGCGTCACCATCACCCACTTCATGCAGTTCCTCACTCGTATGGCGGCTGAGGGCGACCCCACCGTGGCGGGCATGGCTTCCATCCATGGCTGCATCGGCGCAGTCGACCCCATGTGCGCTTACGGCACCGAGGCCCAGAAGGACTACTTCCTGCCCCGCCTGGCCTCCGGCAAGGCCATCTCCGCTTTCGCCCTCACCGAGCCCGGCGCCGGTTCCGACCTCACGGCCTTGAAGACCACGGCCGTGCTGGATGGGGACAGCTATGTGGTGAACGGGCGCAAGCTCTTCATCTCCAACATTCTCCCCGGTCGTACCATCGGTCTGGTCTGCCTCATCGACGGCAAGCCGGCGGTCTTGATCGTGGAGCTGCCCGAGGTGGAGAACGAGAACTTCAAGTTGGATCGCTACGGCATTCACGCCGTCAAGCACATCCACAACTACGGCATGGTCTTCAACAATCTGCGGGTGCCGGCCAAGAACCTCCTGGTTCCGCCCGTGGGCGACGGTCTCACCATTGCCTACCACGGTCTCAATCGCGGCCGCGTGGCCCTTTGCGCCAATGCCGGCGGCACCATGCGCGTGCTCCTCAAGAGCATGCTGCCCTGGGCCGAGTACCGCGAGACCTACGGCGACAAGATCGGCAACCGCGAGCTGGTGCGCTGGCGCGTCGCCCGAGTGGCATCCCTGATCGTGGGTGCCGACGCCCTGGTGGACTGGTGCTCTTCCCTTCTGGACGAGGGTTACCGCGGCGAGCTGGAGTGCATCGTGGCCAAGATCTTCGGCTCCGAGTCTCTCAAGGAGACGGCCGTGGACTGGGCTCTGAAGACCCACGGCGGACGCGCCTTCCTACAGGGTCACCTGATCGGCGACAACATCCACGACTTCATCGCCCCCTGCATCTACGAGGGCGAGGGTCAGATGCTGGCCATGGCTTTCTTCAAGTCGCTTGTGAAGGAGCCGGGCAAGAAGTACATGGGTCCTCTGGCCAACATGAACGACAAGTTCCCGGCCGTGCTCGTGGACGGCATTCGCTTCCTGCCGGCCATTACCCGCATGGGACTCTGGCTGGCCGGTCTGCAGCTCAAGCGCGGCGATCGCCGCCGCGTTGCCGGCATGGACAAGAACCTGGCCCGGCACTTCGCCTTCGGGTTGAAGCAGTTCAAGAGCCTGGGGCGGCAGATTGCCGCGGCCATGATCAAGTACAAGTTCAAGCTGGCCGATCGGCAGATGCGCATGAACGAGCTGTCCATGGACGTTCAGCGCGTCGTCACCATGCTGGCGGTGTGCATGCACGCCCACAAGAAGGGCGACGCCGTCACCACACTGGCAGCCGACATTCTCTGCCAGGATCTGAAGCGCGAGATCATCGGCGGCCGCAAGGACGATGCCTACTACATGGCTTGCTCCAAGCTGGCCAAGATGGTCGTGGCGGGCAACTTCAAGCAGCTCGACGGCGTGGCCGAGAGCACCATTCTGCGCCAGTACAAGGAGCCGGTGCAGAAGTAACGCCGCGGTCCGTTGATAAACAGCGCGGGTTGTATCGTGTCAGGTTGCGTCAAGGCAGCCTGAGCCATTGATACAGCCCGCGCTCTCACTTCCACAAAGGGAATAACCCTTCTGTGAAGCTGCAGTTTCTGGAGGGAGGGACGATCTGAAATCGTCCCTCCCTCTTTTTCCTCACGTACACGACATTCTATAGTGGTAGTTCTCTCAAAAGGAAAGCGCCTGCTTCTGCCGTTCCTAACTAATCATGCATTCATGCCGCAGAATTCGGGGAGGCAAAAAGTACTCCATTCTCCGACTAGCTCACTTTCGCTTTCGATAAAACCATGCCCGCAGCATCTGCAACTAAACTCGCTTACTCAGCCGCTTTTAGAAGGCATGGGGGTGTTTCAAAAAAAACTGGCGAAATGTAACAATAGTGAATTGAAGAAATATTGCATCAGGCTTTTGGGACATTTTGACTATTAAAACCTTTGCTGTATCTACCTCTTGGCTGTCAAACAGATTTAATTTTTCCCGTTACATGAGTTTAGTCGTTTTTGCACTGTGCGGCCAGAGAGACATAACCATGGGGGTTTTCATTAATTGGGAATTTCTACTACTCAACTTCGTACGCCAAACAAAAAAAAAGGAAAAACAAGAGGAGTCAGTGTCGCCACTGACTCCCCCTGAGTTTCACGACCGCAGCTCGGGTCTGAACCGAAATTCAAGTTCAGACCCGAGACTAACCTAGTGAGACGAACTTGCCCAGACGAACTCGCCCAGACAAACCGGCCGAAGCAGCTTAACGACCGTAGAACGATTCGCCCTTGAGCGCCTTGTCCTTGATCAGCTGCGCCGGCTTGTAGTTGTCGCCAGCCACCTTGGAGAGGTGCTCCAGCTTCTGGTGCACTGTGCGGATGCCCAGCGAGTCGGCATAGCCCAGCACGCCACCCAGGAAGGGAGCGAAGCCGGTACCGAAGATCATGGCCAGGTCGAGCTGCGAAGGCTCATCGATGATGCCCTCCGACAGACACAGAGCAGCCTCGTTCACCATGGGCAGGAAGAGCCTGTCCTGAATGGCGCTCTCCGACATGCTCTTGGCCGGCGCATTGATGGCCGCCTGGATGTCGGGGTTGAGACCGGTGCGCTTGCCGTTGGCGTCATAGAGGTAGAGCCCCTTGCCGCCCTTCTTACCGAGCAACTTCTGCTGCTCGATGACGGCGATGATGGACGGAGGCGAAAGCCGCTCGCCCAGAGCCGCATGCATGACCTTGATGACATGGTTGACGATGTCCAGACCGACCTCGTCCATGAGCGCGATGGGGCCCATGGGCATGCCGAAGCGAGTGGCAGCCTTGTCGATCTGCTCAGCCGGCACACCTTCCAGCAGGAGCTGGATGGACTCCTTCATGTAGGGCGAGAGGATGCGATTCACCACGAAGCCGGGACCGTCGCCGGTGACAACCGTGGTCTTGCCGACGCGCATGCCGAAAGACTTGGCCGCAGCCAGGGTCTCAGCCGACGACGTATTGGCGGCAACCACTTCCACCAGCTTCATCTTGTGCACCGGGTTGAAGAAGTGCAGTCCGACGACATTGGCGGGGTTCTTCGCAGCCGCGGCCATTTCATTGACCGAGAGCGAGGAAGTGTTGGTGGCGAAGATGAAGGGCTTGCTGATGGCCTTCTCCACGTCCGCGATGACCGCCTTCTTGACGCCCATCTTCTCGACCACGGCCTCGATGACCAGGTCGCAGTCGGCCAGGTCGGCGTAGTCGATGGTGCCCTTGACGGCGCCGAACTTCATGTCGGCTTCCGCACGGCTCATCTTGCGCTTGGACACGAGCCCGTCGAAGAGGTCCTTGATGGTCTTCATGCCCTTGTCCAGAGCAGCCTGGTCGATGTCCTTGAGCACCACCTTGTAACCGGCGTAGGCAGCAGCCTGCGCGATTCCGGCACCCATGACACCAGCGCCCAGCACCGCCACGGTCTTGACCTTGATGGAGGGCGTGACGCCTTCCGGCATCTTCTTGGACTCGGTGTCGGCGAAGAAAATGCCCACCAGCGCCTTCGAAACCGGCGTTACCGCCAGCTTGGCGAAAGCCTGAGCTTCCACCTCGAAAGCCTTGTCCAGCGGCATGTTCCAGGTCTTCATGATCACCTTGAGGGCTTCCAGCGGCGCCGGATACTTGCCCCTGGTCTGGGACATGACGATGTTGGTAGCCTGCTTCTGGAAGAGCATGCGCCCTGCCGCAGTGGCCAGACCATAATCCATGGCCCGCTGCTGGAACGACTTGGTGAACCGGTGCGGCTTGGCGCCGGAAGCGATCTCGACGGCGCGCTTGACCAGGTCCGTGGGAGCAGCGGTTTCATCCACCAGCCCCAGGCGCCAGGCCTTGACGGCGTCCACGCGATTGCCGGTGGAGATGAGGGTGAAACCTTCCTGCAGGCCGATCAGGCGCGGCAGGCGCACCGTGCCACCCCAACCCGGAATGAAGCCGAGCTGCGTCTCCGGCAGACCCATGGAGGTCTTCGGATTGGTGGAAGCGATGCGGAACTTGCAAGCCAGGGTCAGCTCCAGACCACCACCCAGGCAGGTGCCGCTCACGGCAGCCACGGTGGGGTAGGGCAGCTTCGAAATGCGGTTCACCGCATCGCGACCAGCCTTGCAAGCGTTATAGATCTCCTGACCGGGGCGAGTCTGCAGGAGACGAATCTCCTTGACGTCGGCACCGGCGAAGAAACAATCCTCCTTACCGGAGGAAATGACGAGACCGCGCACATCCGTGCGGGCCTCGAGGGCGTCCATCGTCGCCGTGAATTCGGCGAAGAATTCCTGCGACAGGACATTCAGTTTGCTGTCCGGGTCGTCGATCACCATGTGAGCGATGTTGCCTTCCAGCATAGTCAGCTTAACGATTTTAGCCATGTGAGTCCTCTATTCGAGAATGTTTATGTGAGGAAGGCAGCACCAGCACGTGCTGGTGCTGCACTGAAGAAAGACTTACGCGACGTCGGGGTTGGCGATCAGGGTAGCGATACCCATGCCGCCGCCGATGCAGAGAGCCGCCACACCGAGCTTCTTGCCGGTGCGCTTCAGCTCATGGGCCAGGGTGAGAATCAGGCGAGCGCCGGACATGCCGATGGGGTGACCCATGGCAATGGCACCACCGTTGACGTTCACCTTGTCGCGGTCGAGACCGAGCAGCTTTTCGCAGGACAGATACTGCACGGCGAAAGCTTCGTTGATCTCGACCAGGTCGATGTCGGCCACGGTCAAGTTGTTGCGGGCGAGCAGGGCCTTGATGGCTTCCACCGGACCGATGCCCATCTGCTCGGGAGTGACCCCGACCGAGACGTAGTCGACCAGCTCAGCCAGAGGCTTGGCACCCAGTTCCGCCACCTTGTCTTCGGAGGCGATGACGAGAGCGCACGCACCGTCGTTGATACCAGAGGCGTTGCCGGCGGTGATGACGCGCGTGCCCAGCACCGGACCGAGACCGGCCAGAGCCTCCTTGGAGGTCTTGCGCGGGTGCTCGTCGCGGGCGAAGAAGCCGCGACCCGGAACCTCGATGGGATCGATCTCCACATCGAAGCGGCCGGACTGGATGGCCTGGCCGGCCAGAGTCTGGCTGCGCAGCGAATAGTCGTCGGCGGCTTCGCGGCTGATGCCGTAAGCATCGGCCAGGTTCTGCGCCGTGGCGGCCATGGCAATGGACTGCTGGTCCTTGAGCAGCTTGGTGGGAGCAAGGCCGTTGTCGGCCAGGGCGAACGGCACGGGACGCGGCCCGAGCTTGGTGAACTTCAGGTACTTGGAGATCAGGCCGTTCCAGCGGTACTCACCCGGAATCAGGTAAGGCACCGTGGACATGGACTCCGCACCGCCCGCCACGACGATGCCGGCGCGTCCAAGGGTGACGAGATCCATACCGTGATTGACGGCTTCCATGCCGGAGCCGCACTGACGCTGCACGGTCACCGCAGGGGTACCGGCAGGCAGGCCAGCGCGCAGGGCAGCGAAGCGGGCGGTGTTGGGGGTGTACGAGCTCTGATAGCCGTGCCCCAGGATGATGTGGTCGACGCTGTTGGCATCGATACCGGCGCGACGAATGGCATTGACCAGAACGTGACCGGCGAGCTTATCCACTGGCACCGTGCGAAGCGATCGGCCGAACGAACCGATGGGCGTACGGCTGCCAGAAAGAAGATAAACCCTTTTGTTTGGACTCTGAGATTTCATGAGATTCTCCGTCTTGTTTCAGGCACTATTGTCGGGCCGTGACAGGGGGATAGCAACACTTTGCCTCCCCGGATAATCTGCCACTACCGACAAGTTGAGCCCTATCCGGGTTGAACCGGAGCGGTTGAAATGGATAGGAAAGAAGAAGACGCCACAGCAGAGGTCTGCCGTGGCGTGCGTCTTCCAGGCAGTGGCGACTTACCACAAGCCGTGGGAACTGAGGAGGGCCTCCGTGCGGGCGGCAATGGTGCCCTTCTTGGCACGGTTGTCCTGGCACTCCTTGACCATAGCCTCGAAGTCCGCAAGGACCTTCTTAGCCGTGGCAAGCGACTGCCCGGTGAGCAAACCGGCCTTTTCGAGGGCAGGGATGGCACCCATGTAACCGGACATGACAGCCTGCCATTTCTGGTCACGGGTCAAGGTGAACTGCAGCGAGCTGAAGTTGAACTCGGTGGGCTCGATCATGATGTAACCGGCCTCTTCCGAGAGCGGCTCCGGGTCATACTGAGGCAAGCACAGCTCACCGCAGATGATCTTCCACCACTTCAGCTTCCACTTGTTCACCTTCTTCTCGACGGCAGAGCCATCGCCAACGTCGCACACGATGATGTCCTGCGGACGAGCACCGAAGAAACGCTCCGGCACACTGGCAGGCGTGCGACCTTCCTTGGAAAGCGCGCCGTCATGGAGCCAGAACTTCTCACCGGCCGCTTCCAGAGGAACAGCGTCGATGATGCCCGGAACAGCGCAGCTTCCGCGGATAGCAGCACCCAGAGGGCCGCTCTCGGTAGCCAGCAGACGGTAGGTTCCGTCCGGTTTGTGCTGATGCACACCCGCCTTGGTGAAAATGAGCTGGTCGTCGCCGACGCAAGCCAGGGTCCAGTACTTGGAAGGCCAGGAGGAAACTTTGGTTTCGAGGAAAGTGCCGAGCTTCTCAGAGCTGAGAACTCCGAAACGCGGGCGGGTCTTCTCATAACGGCGTTGCATCAGGGATGCAAAGAGAATCTTGAGCATGCCGCCGCGCCGCGTCAGGAGACTGGCAAAGTCGACATCAAGAGCCGTAGAAACAGTGGTTTTAGCGTCCATGCCGGAAGACATGAAGACGGTGGGTAGGGACCCTCCGCTGATGCCCCCGATGGACTTCCAGTTGGAGATCCCAGCGTGGTGACACGCAAGAACTACGCCTGCGCCTGCAAGAATAGCCCTGGACCCGCCGCTGGAGATAAGCAAGTGCATTTCCCTACCTGCGGACCCCTGGTCGGCAAGCGGGACTTTATTCGTATTCGAGCTCATTTTTAGCTCCTGTACACTTTTGGCGGATGCCAATTAGCAAGCTCAGAGCCGAGAAAGATCCCGAGCACACGAAGTCGTGCTGAGGAGGCTCTGAGACGATGAAGGGAAAAGGATGAAAGGGGTTGTTATTTCTCTTGGAGAGATAGTTGGAATAATGACCCAGAGAGCCTATGACATCCTTTGCGCAAGCCTCAAGGAAAGAGCTCTTTGAAAAAGTGGAGATCAGGTGAGTCTTATTTCATTCCGGATCAAAAAAAACTCCCGAAAGTGGCTGAATCAGCCAAAAAACCTGGCAACGCTGGGCCAATCTCGTACCACAGCGCCAGCAATTGGCAGCTTTGCCAGGCTGTCAAGAACAGCCCGCCATCAACATCTTGTCAAGATGAATACATATCCGCAAGCTTAGCAACCACTTGGCATCAAACCCGCCTGAGCATGGCTATATGCACCACTTAGTAAAAGAGATGTTAGGTCCTACTGCTTGAGTTAGACCTCGCCAATTACATAAGCTCCATTTCGTACCCACTTTTCTTTCTTCTTCTGGTCTAGATAAACACCCCTCAAAAGACCAAACCTATCGCAGCCTTTCACTCTCTCTCACCGATCTCGGGAAGAGTCCAGGGCTGACGCGTCTTCGTTCTAAACCGCAGACAAGTGCCCCTACCAGTCACCACGTAGCGATCCCCGCCCGGTGACAGTCGCACCACGTCCGTCTGCTCAACTCAACAATCCACATCCGAGGAGTGCTCAAATGTCAGGAAGCACCGAAACTCTTCTCAACCGTTTCTGGTCTCATGTCTTCGACAAAGCCGATCAAGAGGCGGTTCGTGTTCCAAACCCTCGCGAAGGCGAGCGGCAGTATATTGTCACAGCCACACCCATGGGTGCCGGCGGCGGCGGCGCAGTCATCGTGGAAGCTCCCGCTTTCCTCACGGTGGAATGGTCCGACAGCGGCGCCATCGTGGCCGAAATCATGAAGCAGCTCATGGACCTCGGCGTCCGCCGCGGCGATCGAGTTGCCATTCTCTCCTGGAACTGCGCCGAGTGGGTCTGGACGGACATCGCCATCCAGAGTCTTGGCGCCGTCACGGTTCCCATCTATCCGAACTCAGCTGCCGAACAGGTCAATTTCATTCTGGCCAACTGCGATGCCCGGCTGCTCATCGGCGACGGCGTCTCCCAGACCCAGAAAGTAAATGCCGACAGCGGAGTTCAGACACGGCTTTTCAGTGAGCTGGTTGCCGGCTCCGAACATCACCGTGTCAAGGTCCTTGGCAACAAGCTGCCCGAAGACCGCGATAGCTTTGACTGCCAGTCGTCCGTCGGCGCCAAGTCCATCCTCGCGCAGATGAGCACCGCCCGCAGCGCCTTCCCCTTCCAGGAAGCCACTGACGGCAAGGCCGCTGTCGGCGTCAAGGCCGACGACCTGGCCACAATCATCTACACCTCCGGCTCCACCGGCGTGCCCAAGGGCGTTGTCTTGACCCACGGCAACATCGCCGCCTCCTGCACCGCCCTCTACGGTCACGGCTTCGACTTCGGCGAAGACGACCTCTACCTCAGCTACCTGCCCCTGGCGCACGTCTACGAACGCGTCAACGGTCAGTTCATCTGCCTCTGGCAGGCGGTGCCCACCGTCTTCTGCAAGGTGGAAGAGGTGAGCAAGTATCTGAAGAAGGTGCGTCCCACCATCATGCTGGGCGTGCCTGCGGTCTGGCGCAAGATCAAGGACAAGATGCAGTCGGAAATCGACGGCGCCAAGGGCTTCAAGGCCAAGCTGCTCAAATGGGCTTTCGGCACGCGCCGGGGCACCATCAGCGGCTGGCTGGCCAACATGCTGGTCTTCAGCAAGATCCGCGGCGCCCTCGGCGGTCGTTTGCGCATCATGGGCTCAGGCGGCGCTCCCATCTCTCCCGAGGTGTTGAGCTTCTTCCAGTCCGTGGGCATGAACATCATCCAGGGTTATGGTCTCACCGAGACCTGCGGCGGTATCGCTGCCAACAAGCCGGACGACATCGTCGTCGGCACCGTCGGTAAGGTCATCGCCGGCGTCGAAGTCAAGCTCGTGCCCGAGCCTGGCAGCACCGACGGTAGTGGCGTGATCTGGCTGCGCGGCGGTCCGGTCTCACCGGGCTACTGGCAGTTGCCGGAAGAGAACCGTAAGTCGTACGACGCCGAAGGCTGGTTCAACACCGGCGACCTCGGCCGTTTCGACGCCAACGGCAATCTGGCCATCACCGGTCGCAAGAAGCGCCTGCTCAAGACCGACGGCGGCAAGTACGTGGCACCGGAGAAGGTGGAAAAGGCCTTCGATGGACACGGCATCATTCAGGCCATCGTGCCGGTCGGCGATGCCAAACCCTTCATCGGCGCGCTCATCTTCGTCAACCCCATCGCCGCCAAGGAGCTGCTCGCCGCCAAGGGCGTCAGCGTGCCGGCCGGGGACAACGCGCAGAGCTTCATCGTCAAGCACCCGGAAGTTGTGGCCGCCGTGTCTGCCGCCATCAAGGACGGCAATACGCGCCTCGAACACTGGGAGACGGTCAAGAAGTACGAGCTCATCGAAGACGAAGCGACCGTGGCCAATGGGCTGCTCACCGCCACCCTCAAGATCCGCACGGAAGAGGCGATGAAGCGCTACGAGGCCCTCATCGAGAAGATCTACACCAAGCCTGGTCACTAAGCGAAGGCAAGCGGCTAGCAGCCCTCATCAGTTGCTAGCTGCCGGCCACGGCTTACTGAACAACTCTCTGAAACCGGTCCTGACTCACTTTTGTCGGGACCGGTTTTTTTCTTACTACCATTTCGCTTTCAAATCAAAAACCGAGGTCTCACTATATTCTATCGTTATCTGTTTTCTTTGCCTCAGTTCCCATTCTCGTTTCGTTTCCCACCCATTATTCTTAAGGCGCACTATCACACAACTTCGGCGCCCTCCCATGTATCTTCCGTAGAGACGACTAAACTCATGTAACGCGAAAAATTAAATCGACTTGACGCCTGAAACCCAGGACAGGCATAGGTTTCAAATCCACAAAAGTCTCAAAACGATGATGCAATATTTCTTCGCATCACTATCGTTACATTCCCAGCGATTCCGCAGAAGAACTACCCAAGCCGTCCCTGACAGCAATTTCAATACTTTCTAGTGGCGGGCAGATTCGCATTGGATATTGGCTGCAAATACTCGACTAAGCATCTCAAGCCTCAATTTCT
>Ga0268298_10002523_pt1 | contig 19938 bp, 19 predicted proteins | sample WWTPWeurt_MetaG_FD_194462 | JGI IMG/M metagenome (GOLD analysis project Ga0268298, IMG submission 194462) | Activated sludge microbial communities from WWTP in Nijmegen, Gelderland, Netherland - WWTP Weurt | ecosystem: Engineered > WWTP > Aerobic digester > Activated sludge | place...
GGTAGCGACGATTGGTGACCTGGCGTTCGAAGACCTGCATCTGCCTTTTGTCGTGGCTGTCACTGATCTAGAATCAGGACAGGCGGTCTATTTGCGCAGCGGGAAGCTGGCACCAGCCGTTTGCGCCAGCTGCGTGATACCCGGCTTCGTAGTTGCAGAACGGGTCGATGGTCTCCTGTTGGGCGATGGCACCCTGGTGGATGCCATCCCGGTCAACGTTTTACGCCAGATGGGGGCAGAGTACATTATCGGGGTAGATCTCTTCCGGCCAAAACTGCGCCGGACATGGGGTCCGGTTGGTTTTGGGTTTAACGCCCTTGAAATCACCTTTCGCAAAGCCGGCGAAGGCCTGGAAAAAGCTGACTGCCTGATCTCACCTGCGCTAAGCGGTGAGACCTACTTGAACTTTGGCAAGGCTAAACACCTGATCAACCTGGGCCGCCAGGCGGCGGAGGCTAAAATCCCCGAAATACTGGCGGCTCTGGGGTCATAAGCGAGTGTAACCTTGCTTTTTACTAGCGCGAATTGGTCCACCAGACCATCAGAAACGGCACCAGCGCCCCTGCACCCAGCCCGATTGCCAGCAGCCAACCAATTGCCATCAAAGGCAGCAATACTGGCGCCAGCAGTGAAAAGCCGCTGCCAATCAGGCTGAGAACAATAAGCAAAAGTGAAAATACGCCCAGCCAGACCGCCGTCTTCTGAGCACTTTGCCTGGAGGCTCGCCGCACACCAAACAATTTCCCGGTCTGGCCGTGCAGCAGCACAACCTGTGGAATACGGTCATCGTCCAGGTAATACGAAGTAAACAGCGGCAGTAGCAGCAAAGTCCAGTTTTGGCTCTTAAAATCCGGCTGCCATTTGAATTCGCGCAAATGATCTGCTCCACAGGCCTTGCGGCATTCATCCGCCGCCGCCGCCTGAAAAACCGGCAGCGCATCGGCCCAGGCGTCCTGCGGTTCACGCTCTGGCAGACCAACCGCCCAGGGTGAGCTGGCGTCCGTCAGAGCTTGCACACTGTAAGGCTGTGCCGCCTCGTATGGGTACTGCCCGACCTTTTGGAACAGCGCATGGGGCTGTTCCAGGGCGGGGGCTGCAATATTCTGATAAGTGCGTTCCAACCGGCCCAGGCGCGGTTCCCAACGAATCCGGGTCTCTTTGACTTTCTTCTCCGTCCAGCCGCCCCCATAATCCTCATACCGGTTTTGATGGCTGACCACCTCATAATTGTAGCCAGCTTCCGCCTGCCATTGAGATTGAACCTTGCCATCCACCAGCCATACGGGCAGGTACACCCGCTGAAGTCGGGCGCGGATATTGCCTGGCGTCAGATCGGCTGGAGCAAACCACAAATCTGAGGTGAAACGGCCAATTGCCTGAAGAATGGTTTGTTCTTGAACTTTAAATGGCAAAACCAATTCCGGCTGGACCGTCGCTCCATCGCCTGGCAAACGAGTCAAAGCCCCCCGAAAACAGGATGGACAAACGGCTTGCGGCCCGTTGGCTGGGATGAGATAGCGGTGATCGCATTTTTCGCATACCGCCATCTCCACCGCGGTTTCCCACCCGCCAGATCCAGCCACAGACAAATTATTCAAATTCGTCATAGATCCTCCCTACGCCTGACCCATTGCGTTGGCTTGAACACCGATCACAATTGAAATGACCACCCCGACCACCAATAGAAAAAAGCCAAAACCGCCGATCACCACCCCGGAACCAAACAGCGGGATCGTGATCAATCCGATCAGGCTGATCAGGATGCCAGGTGCAAGCAATGCTGCGATTGCCAGCCAGACCTTAGTCCAATCAACAGGTCTTTGACCGGATATTTTGCCTGTCTGACCATTTACAAGCACCTGAAAGAGCTTCCCTTCATAGGTGTATGCCGCCAGGAAAACAGGCAGCAGAATATACCGCCAGACCTCATCGGCAAAATCCAGGCTCATGCTGAAGTTGCGGATATTGGAAGTGCTCGCCTGATTGCGGCATGCGTCCCGGGTTTGCTCTCGCATTTGCTGGCGCGCCTGTTCCCAGGCAGATTCCAGCGTCAGGTCATAGCCATGTGCTTGCATACCCGCCAACAGGCGCGGTTCGTACACCACCAGCTTCTCCAGGTCAAAATCGCCAATCTTGCCCAGATGCAGCGCACTCAGCCTGGCTGTACCCGGCACCAGCAAATCGTCAATATCCAACTGTATCTGCCCCGATTCCCAGCGCCAGACAGTTTTCATGCGTGTTTTCCAGGCCTTTTCGTCTGAATCATAATAACTTTCGCTCTCTGAATGCCCCACCTCGGCTTTCCATTTTGCCCGAGTGGTTGAATCGAAAGTCCAATATGGCAAATACACGGCCGAAAAAGTGCTCAATTTTATCAGTTTGGTCAGGCTCTCCGGGGTCATCCAGCTGCTTCCCAGCCAGGTTTGGGCCAGGTTGCTGCACTCTTTTTCAGTGACACGAAAAGGGGCCAGGAAGCGCGGCCGCAGATCATCCTGATCAGCAGCTTGCTGGATCACCTTGTTGGAACCACAAAAGGCGCAGGTGTGCGTCAGACTGCCAACGCCAATGGTAGAATGGGCTCCACAGTTCTGACAGACCAGTTCGCTCCGATCTTCACCCCAGCCGCGGGCAGCGTTTTCGAGTGTCTCAACTGTGAACTCGTTCTCCTTGGCCTGTGTGCCCACCTGGCGAACCTGGGTGGCATCGCTGTAGCCACAGTGGCTGCACTTCAGCGTCGCTTCAGAGATATTGTAACTGGTGGTTGCGCCACAGCTCGGGCAGGTGAAGGTTTGCACCCGTTCGGTCTCAGGCGCTTTCTGCGCCGCAGGCTGAAAAACTTCAATTCCTGCAATTTTAGATGGGGCAGCCACATAGCCTTCAGGCGGAAAAATTTTGGGAAACATCAGGTAAACCTCCTGTTTATTTCAAATGCAGTGCTGGATCACCAAACAACAAGAATGTTTCTTGAACATCATTCAATTCACTTCCGCCCTCATAACTTTTCTGTTGGGCTAACAGCAGCGCCTCGCCCAGCGATTGATTTTGGCCTAAAAGTGCCTCGATAAATGGTCTGCGCAGCTCTGCCTGAGCATAGGCGGTTGTCAGGCTGGTAGGCGCTAATACAGCCACTGCACCGCCATCCGGCGCCCACAAAAGCGCTTCTGCGAGCGACTCAACCTTCGGGTGAATGAAAAAACCGTTCAAGCAGGTCATGGTCACCACCACCGGCAGCTGCGTGTTTTTCAACTGGCGAGCTTCTTCCGCCAGGAACAGACGATCCTTACCCCACATATTGACACTCCCGTGACCAAAGTAAGCGATCATGGCAGCCCCCTTCTCCAGGTAATCCTGGATCACTTTGGCCGCTCCAGTCTCGCCATTGGCAGGGTCATAGCTGGTTGCGGTATAACCGGCAGGAAGCAGGCTGACAAAATCCTGGGCATCTTGCTTAAAGCTTGGATCCTGTCCATCCGAAACCGTAATAACTATCTTTTCACCTGCCGCCTCCGAAGTGGATTTTTCATAGCGCAGCACCTTATCCACATACAAACTGACCTGTTCAGGCTGCTGGGCCGGCAGCCGGCCAACAGCCAGCGTGGGCAGAATTTCTATTTCCGGTACAGCAAACAAAATATCGCTGCCAGTTTGACCGCCGAAGATCGAGGAGACAAAAAAGATGGGCAGTTGGTTCGCTTCTGCCGCAGCCAGATAGCCGCGCGGATCGTAGGTTGCATCCCCAACCAGCAGCAAATAGCGCGGCTTCATTTGCCAGTTTTGGCTGGCATATCCCAGGTACTTCCGGATTGCATCCGGCTCTGGAAAACCCGCGTTAAATTGATCATAAACCGCCTGAAGCGGGATACTAGCTGGTCGCAGCCCCTGTTCCTGGCGCAGTGCCAGCAAAGGCGCCAGAGGCTTCAACAGTTGTTCAGGGCCAACAGCCAGGTAATCGGCTCCTTCGGGCTGCTCTGCCAGATTTCGGAGATCTGGCTCCAGCACGGCAGGTTGAATTGCCTCCGGCTTGAGATAGCCACCCTCACGCACCACCCAATAGCGGCTGCCCGGTTGGGTTTGGAATACAAGCTCCCCGCCGCTCATACTGACCTGAGCCAGCCGAGCCGTCTTTCCGGGTTGGCTGACATCAAATACTTCGTAGGGCTGACTGCCGGTTTTAATCGAAAGAACCTCGCCCACCGCGGCTGCCTCAATCGCGGGCAGGGCTAGATCAGGCGTATGGGCATAATCGACCTCCACCCAGTTCAGGAAATTGGTGTCAACAACTGCCCCCGTATCACCTGGGGCTTCGATCAAGATCGTGTTTTCCCCCGCCACCAGGGCCCCGGCTGGAGCGATACCCTTCAGAAGCCGGTTTCCAATCCCGCCCCACAGCTCGTCGATCACAACCTGATCATTCAACTTTACCCGCAGGTGATGGTTCGGGTCAACGTTAGCGGTCGTACTCGACCAGACCTGCAGACGTAAAATTGATGGAAACGGCAGTGTTTTTTCAACTTTAAAGGTGAAGGCTTTGCTCTGCCCCGCCGGTAAATTGGCGATAAACCAGTGTTCGCCTTCCTCAACCAGCGGCGAATAAACCAGATTCTCCTCTATCCGCACTGTCTCGGTGAAAAATTCGGAAGCCACAGCCGAACCAGGGGCGGCTGCAATCTCTTCCATGGGCAGGGCCTGGGCCTTGGGATCGGTCTGGAGGATATACACGTTCTGATTGGTGTAAAGGCTGTCCGCCGGGCTGCCAAAAAAGACAAGCCGCAAACTGCTGCCGTTTCCCGTCACCCACAGGGGCTGCGGTTCCCCGCGCAGTGTCAGGCTCAACCTGGTCAGGTCCACCCGATCCAGATTAATCTTGTGGGCCTTTAAATCCTGGGCTGTAATCTCAACCATCCCGCGTTTGGCGACAAGAATTTTTAACGGCGATATTTCCGCCTGCCCTGCAGCCTCCGGAGCGGAAGCTGGAACAGCCTCAGCACAGGCGGTCAAAAACAACCCCAAAACAACCAGGAGCGTTAGAATGCTTCTTATAGGATTCATTTCGATCCCGAACAGGCATGAGACAGTATTATTTTGACAAAAATCCCTGAACCCATTCGTGGGCCAGGTTTTGGATAGTGAATATTGATTTGTTTTCATTGACTCGATTTTTTTAGAAAAATGACCAGAAAAACCATTAACCCGATCCACAAAACAACCACCACACCTACCAATAACAACAATTGAGATGATAACTCAGCCGGCGATTCCGCAATCAACTGCGGCGGAGTGGCGGTAATCACGATCACGGTCACACCAGGAGTAACCAGTTCGCTGGTTGGCGCGGCCGGAAAAACAAGCTGCATCGTCGGCAGAGGTTCGAGGGTAGTCGTTGGTGTGGGAATATTGGTTGCTGTTATTTGGCCAACAGCCGCTGTAGGCAGGGTGGGTGTCAGACTGGGCAGTGGAACAGGCGTCGAGGACGGCAGAGGGGTTGGCGTGAATGTAGCCAACGGGGTTGGTGTTGCCGTACGGGTCAGGGTTGGCGATGGACTGGGGGATGCCGTAAAACCCACCGGGGTGTTGGTAGAAGTGGGGGTCGGCGTTGGAGTGAATGTGCGGGTGGCGGTTGGTCCTGTCGTGCTGGTGCTTGTACTGGTTGCAGTGGGCAGAAGCACACAGTTACCAGTCCGATCAAGATTTGCTGTGACAAAATCATTGGTTGTCGGGTCGCGCTCGTAAATGAGCGAATTTCCAGAATTATCAATCGCTTCAAGCCGGTAATAATACACCGTACAATCCACGACATTGTCATCGAAAAAGGTGTATTCTGCCCCCACCACTTCACCACTGGCTGGAACTTGATTGGTATTCAAACGTGTATAAGTTCCGGAGCGTTGGGTAGATCGTAAAACATAAAATCCCGAACTGTCCAGTTCACTGCCTGTCGCCCAGGAAATAACAATCCGGGTGCTGGTCTCATCTGCTTCTGCACCAAAGCTGATCAAAGTCACAGCCGCCTGTGCCCAAATTACTGGTTGAAATAGGCCAACCAGTAAGGCCAACAAGATTATTTTCCTCAGGCGAGCGTGAACTGGGTGCATACAGATCTACAAATTAACGCTGCGGCTCACTGGCAAACCAGATCGCGCCTTTTATCTCTAGGCTTTTCAGAAATTGGATTGCGTCTGTCCTGGCTTCATCTTCATCCACAGGGTATTCAGCACACACTTCCTGGGCAATTTCCTCCACAGACACCGACCCCGTAATTTTTGACCAGATAAAACCGCCCAACTCATTAACCACTTCGGCTTTGCCGCGATCCGGGATCACAATCACTGTTTCCAACTGCTCCTCACGAGCAAAAACATTTTTATTTCGGATTGGGTATGTATGGTTCGTATTCATCATTCACTCTTCATCTTATTTTACTCAACAAAATTGCAGACCGCAAAAGCAATTTTTTTTCAAACCTGACCAGATTGGCCAATAAAGATTTTGCCCAGGGAGGAATTCGCCCAGCAGCCGGCCCGCTTTGGGATCCCCAAAATGCCTCCGCTGCGCTTAATCGGGCAATCACTCCATTGAGGCTGATCCATAAAAGACCGGTCTGCTCCCAGCTCTTTGTGCCATTCTGGATGCAGGTTACCCAGCCCAAGATATCCTTGAATTCCACCGGGGCGTCACATTCCCAATTGGCATCACCTTTCGTAATGCAGCTATTTTCTTGAATTTTGACAATCCGGTGAGTGTTCCACGACGCTCCCTGATCCCACACAATAATATCACCACAACGCAAATTTTTGGGTGGTTTGGGCTCTACAACGACAAACGAGCCGGCTGCCAGTATGGGGTACATACTATAACTGGTCACTTTCAGGCGGAGGGACCCGTTTTCGACCAGGGCAGCCCGGCTCAATTCATGCACAATCTGTTTACGTTCGAAGTCTTTTTCCAAAGTTCTTCCAGCCGACAAACCCAAAATGGGTCAGCGGGCCACAATCGGGACAAAGATATTGTGCTCGATAAAGCCCTGCACCTGTAGAGCCGGATCGCCTAAAATGGAATAGGTATAAAGCAGATCCGAATGATAGCCGGTTGCATAAATTGCCAGGCGGGCGTTGGCAGCAGCCGGCGCAAGCTCCCAGACTTCCTGAGTAAAGAAAGTGGAGTAAAAACCCTGTGCCAGCACATCATGCCCGGAGGCCAGTCCCAAACCTGTTGGACTAAAAGCTGCCACGGCTCCCCCGCCTGGAATCCGGACCATCGTCTCCACCAGACTCGAGTTCGAAACCGGATCCGGATAATGCCAGAACCCATCCAGGCAGTCCAATGAAAGCACTACCGGCAGTTTTGCCAGGTTGTGCATCGTGGTAGTCACGGCTTTGGTGTTCATCATCTGCTCTGCCGCCCAGGATGGGATGGCGGCATGCCCGATATAGGTAAGGAACAGGCTGCCAGTAATCGTAACCGTTCTAGAGATCGCCGCCCGAGCGGTTGTCCCGGTCAGTCCATTCTGAAGCGAGATTGTTGTGGTGATAAAGCCTTTCGGTGTGAACTGAGACGATAACTCATTCGCCGACTGAAGAAAATTCCCAGCACTATCAGTATTATCGGTGATGTACAACATATTTTTCTGCCAGGATTGGTGCGGAGTCTGTTCATACCCGATGGTCTTGGCAACCATCGCATCAACCTGAGCCGTGGAATTGACCGGCAGTCTGCCGATATAAAGGTCGGCCAGGGGGTCTGCCCCAACGACCATCGCCAGCAGGGGCGTGGAGTCCGTTTGCCCCTGCCAGGGGTCAATAAAGGCCATATTCGGCGGCATATAGATGGTGTCGCGGTTCACAAATTTGAGCGCAGCATTCGGCCCGTTATAGACATTATTTCTGAAATTCAAATGACCATCCCCCACCAGCAGTACATATTGGGGTTTAATCTGCCAGGAACTCATTGCATAGGCCAGATAGTTGCGGATTGCAACGCTGTGATAGATGCCATAATTAAACTGATCGTAGACATCATCCACATTGACCACAATCGTGGAAAGCCCCTGGCTCTGACGGAAATTTGCCAGGGTGTTGGTAGCAGAAATAAATTTCTGGTGGGTGATAAATATATAATCGGCGCCATTGGCCGCCGGGGTCAGATCGGGCGGGTTATACACAGAAATTTGCTTTGGCGCTTGAAGGTTGGCGCTGCCAGTCAGATAGTAACGACCGGGCTGAGCTTGGGTGGTCTGAAATTCCACCTGGTATGTGCCTGCCCCGCCGTCAGGTGAAGTTCTTGGATTCAAATACTGTACCGGCTGAAGCGGATTGGTGATATCCAGGACAACTGCGGTGCTGCTGGAAAAACCCTTGGACTGATACTGAAACGTACCGGTAAGCGGGTATCTGAATTCCAGGCTGTTGTTCATTGCCACAAACTGACGCTGATAAGCAACCTCAAACCAGGAAAAATACACGATATGGTTCGTTCGCAGCTTGAGCGAATTTTCGCCATTATTGACGGTCATCGTTACCGGCACGCTGGATCGAAAATTGTAGCGCTGAATGTAATTCCAGGCGCCAGATGCGATTGGCGTCATGGAGTTATTAAGATAGACTTTTGCGGTATGTCCGCTGACATTGGTGGAAGCCATCATGGTTCCACTAACGACAACGGTGGGGAAAGCAGGTGCAATGGCACTGAGATTTGTCTTGAAAGTTGTTGTCGTGGTGGTTGAGGTTTGGGCCCAAAACCAGACTTCATTATCGCGTAGATGGGTGGGGATCCAGCGGTGGTTTTCTTCAGCCCGTTGTGTATAAGGATATGATTGAGGGACGACAGCCGTATCCTGTGGCGCGCCATCCAGGACAGCCATCTTTAGGCCTGGGGCAGACCCCATGCTCAGCCAATAAACATTCTCATTCGTATAATCTTCTAACTGGGGGGCTAATTTACAGGTTAGGGGGCAGAGGGTGGACCACTGTTTCATGCTGCCTGAATACACACTGGCAAGGTAATCACCCCGGAAATACTGTCCATAAAAAAGCAGGGCTTCGCCGGATTCAAAGGCTGCATCACCGTCACCTTCCAGCATATATGCCACGGGCTGGCCCTGTGAAATCAATTGCAAATTCGCCGGGTCACCAGTCAGGTCCAGACCGGCGGCAGCGATCTGATCAGCAGTTACCCGATAAAGACCATCCTGGTCAACAACCAGTTTCAACTGAGGGGCAAAATTTCGCCCCTGGGTGAACCCATAATTTGTGGGGATATCGGCCTGCGGCGATGCGCGCCAGGCCGATGCCTGGTCATAATTTAGCAGAGAGGATTGTAATATTTTTTCAAACGAATCGGCTTTGACCTGACCCGCCAGACTGGCGGGCCGCGCTGCCTGATGGGAATTGCCGAATTCGCCTTCAAAGGTCAATTCAACAATGACATCGGGTGTCCAGCTTGCACGCTGCGTTTGAGGGTTATAAATGATCGGAGAATATTCTAAACGCACAACCCTCTGATCGCGCACCCAGGCTTCACTGACGATCCGCACCACCGTCGACCCGCCGGACTCGGGCTGGACGAGATCAGTCCCCTCTATTAAGGAATGCGCAGTCAAAACTTCCCCCGTATCCGGGTCAATCCGGGTTTCCGGCCTGGCAACTGCAACGGTGAGGGCTTGTGGGACCAATTCTGTTTGCTGCGAACGAATATGCAAACTGTAGTCCGCCTGGGGAGGTATGCCAATCAGCACGCTGAAAACCGGTAAAATCGGCTGGCCCACAACCTGTTTTGGAAAGGAGCCTGGAATGTCAAAAATTACGCATTCCTGTCCTGTATCGTTCAGATTTTTTAGCTGGTATTCAGGGGCCTGGAAATTAATCGCCAAACCAGTTCCTGAAAAAGATAGAATCCTGCCCGACATTCGCTCCGTTTGCACTGACCCACTTTGAGCCGGCTGCGTTTGGGATTGAGAAGTATACATCGAAAAACTTGCAGCAGAAGTTGACCAGGAGGAAGTTAGGGCAATCAAAAAAGCGAAAAAGACACGCAATAGTTTTATTTGCATATGGGTACCCGTAAACAATAAACAAAAAATGGCGAGCTTTTTTGAAGCTCGCCTAAACAGTCAAGGTCAGTTGCAGGCGAATTAAATCACCTTTGGGGATTAGGGCTCGACGTCAAAGCCAAAATCGATACCGCCAATGGTGGATGAACCGGCGCGGGTCTCGAGTTCGATTTCTTCAACGATTGCGGGCTTAGAATAAATTTTGGTATTTTCCATGGTTTAAGTCCTTTCGTAAATATAAGTTTAGTGTATTATACAGAACAATCTTACAATTTGCAAGTTTAATTTTTCTTAATTCAAAAACTCTAATCTTAATAGTTTTTAACCATGGTCTATTTCCAGGGTCGCATCAACTGCCTGCCAGAAAGTATCGTCTTTCAAAAAATGAAGCCGGTACAAAGGAACCTGTTCCAGAATCCTGGCTGCCCGATTCATCAGTTCGTCGCCGCGCTGCGGATCAGTACACAAAACAGGGATATTGGAAGTGATCTCAGCCAGGGCTGCGCCCTTTCCCGGCTTCTCGCAATAGACCTGCCTGGCCTGGATCAGGCGAAACATTCCATGGAGCGGCACACTGGTCGGAAATGGCTTTACCTGGGTCGGATTCCAAAACGGCGTCGAATGAATTGTCCAGCCCGTTTCAGATGGGAACAACAAAACCAGATCATCATTCAAAACCTTATCGTTAATCGAAAACCTGGACACTGTGGTTTTACCGCTGCCCGAAGGCCCGAAAAAGATCACCCCATGCCCTTTGTGGTCAATTCCGGCGCCGTGAAACAGAAAACCACCTTTGTCAAACGCCCCAAAGCCCACAATCAAACGCAAGAAATATTCCAACCGTTCAAATGGATCCTGAACTTCCAAAAATAATTCGGCCGTTCCCTGCGATATGGCATAAGTGCCCCGACAGCCAGAGGCGGTAAATAGAATATCTGGCCCCAGAAATTCCACCACCGGCCAGAAAGGTTCTACTTCGTGATCTGGTTTTTTCCAATGAATGGTTATCTGAATGCTGTCTAAAGTCTGGCCGCTAAAAGCCGCATAATGATTGGCGACCGCCTTTAAAAGATTGGCTGAATGAGAACGGATCTCCAGGCCAATCCCGCCAATCGAAAGAAACACGGGCTCTGGACCTGCATCCGAAAAATTATTGAGCCGATTCATGCTCCGTTCCTCTCTCCCGTCTGCTGGCGGCTGCGAACAAATCCAATCACAGACACAATGCACAACAAAACTGCCAGACCACTTTCCAAAAGCCCGCTCGGAGCTGCCGTAACAATTTCTGGTCCATTAAGATTGGTATTACCCTGGGCATCCAAATCCTCCAAATAGTAATAATAGGTTGCCCCAACCTTTACATCCCGATCCTCATACTGGTAACTTCCCCCGGTCAGTGGATCGTCCGAAGGTGAAATCAAAGACTGGTTTATTTTAACGGGAGTTCCATCAGATGATTCAGCTCGCAAAATATTAAAACCGACCGTATCCAGCTCGCTGGCTGTCTTCCACTCAATTACGATCCGTGGCGAGAAAAATTGCTGCAGCGCAAAGCCAAGCAAAGCCAGACCACAGACAAAAAATAAAAGAAATACTAGGTTTTTCGTACCGGCCTCCAAAACATCATTTCCAAGAATGCTGCCATTGTAACAAAATTCTGCAGATTTGGTCGAAAGAAACCCGCCATTACACTTGCCATTCAGGCTATCCATGTCTATAATCTATCTATGAGTATATCATCCAGCTTATACCGCCTTCAACAAATAGACAGCCAGATTGACCAGGCGCGCAATCGTCTAAATCAGATTGACGCGATTCTAAATGACCAGACAGCCGTTCAAAACGCCGAAAGTAATTTCAAGACAGCTCAGACAGCTTTGCTCAAAGAACGGAAAGAATTGACCCAGCTCGAAACCCAGGCCAAGGACCAGCGTATCAAAATTCAGCTCAACGAATCCGCTTTATATGGCGGCAAGGTCCGCAACCCCAAAGAACTTCAAGACTTACAAAACGAAATTGCTTCGCTCAAAAAATATCTTGTCGTCATCGAAGAACGCCAATTTGACGCCATGCTGCTGGTCGACGAGGCCGAAGCCGTGTTTCAAAAAGCGGAAGGCGAACGCGGTCAGATCGAAGTTCAGCTCATTGAACAAAATGCGAATTTGAGAGGAGAACGTTCAAGCATTCTACTCAACATGGAGCGCCTGCAGGTTGAGCGGGAAGCAGCCGAAAAAGCAATCGCCCCGCCAGAGCTGGATATCTACCTGCACCTGCGCAAAAGCCGCAGCGGAGTCGCCGTGACACGCATCGTGGACCGCACCTGTTCCGCCTGTGGGTTCAGCCTGCCGCCCGCCCTGGCCCAGGCAGCCAGCACACCCACTCAAATCGTGCGCTGTACATCCTGCAGCCGGATTCTTTATAACGGCTGACCCATCCCAGTAATTTGGAAAGAATCACATGATCCAAATTTTCAACTTGCTTTTAGATCCAACCTCATTCTGGTTGGGTTTTGTGATGGGAATCGTATTCTTATTTCTAATTTTTCAAGCCCGCTCCCAATCCACCAACATCATCCGCAGCCTGCGCAGTCAATTCGAGACATTGCGTGAAAGTTTGAGTGCAGGCACCAAAAGCCGCCTGATGGATGACCTGCACAACTATGCCCAGAAACAGCACCTGGCTGCCGGGTTATTTCCTTTTCATCAGATCGCCATTCCACCCCGTTTGATGCCGCTGCCAGTTGGGCCAGGTGCAGTGTTGGAGTTTGTCCAGGAAGAGATTACCAACCAGGTATTGCCCTATATGCCCGACTGGCCTGAGGCAGCAGCCGCCTTTCATGCCCCCACCATTTCACTGGCAGAGGCCCTCGAAGGCGGTGCAAACCTGCTTTTGATTGGTCAGGCGGGCAGCGGCAAAAGCGCCGCACTGGCTTACCTGGCTTCAGCCTTTGCGGTTGGCGAGCCTTCGGTTGCAAAACTTTCTCACCGGTTTCCAATTCTCCTCCAGGCGGCCGAAATCCTGTCTGCCCCTGCCAATCCCGACTTGCTTTCAATCATTGGCGGTGCTATCAGCGCTCAATACGCATCTCCCCTGGTTCAGCCTCGTCTCGGGTCGCTGTTAAAATCATTATTCAGTGAGGGCAGTGCTCTCTTGCTGTTGGATGGTTTTGATGAATTTGAACCAGGCGCAGGGCCAAAGATAAAAAGTTTTATCGGAGGACTGCTTAAAACATACCCCAAAATTCAACTCGTCGTGACAGCTTCTTTGGAAAATTATGCAGGGCTTAACCAACTCGGCTTAATCCCAACTGCCCTGGCAGCCTGGGACGACCATGAGCGCAAAGCCTTTTCGCAAAACTGGGGCAGCGCCTGGGTTGGGCTTCAGAAAGAAGTTGATCAAAACGATCCAGCTCAAATCATGAACAATAAGCTGATCAATTATTGGCTGGACAATGCCGATATCGCCGCCACACCCCTTGAACTAACACTAAAAAACTGGGCTGCATTCGCAGGCGACCTCGCCAACCCAGACCTGCCCAAATTGCTCGAGACCCATTTAAGCCGGCTTACCGGATCAATGGCTAATTCACGAGCTATCCTTGAAAAACTTGCCCTGCACATGGTTGCCAACCAGAAGACTCTACTCAGCCAAAAAGAAACCGATGGCCTCATTCGCAGCGCCGGTGATATTCCAATCCAACCGGCTTTGCCTGCAACTGAAGAAACAAGCAGCAAGAAAGCTAAAGACCCCAAAGCCAAAACAAGCGGAATTCCCCCCGTCCTGGAAAACCTGGTCAATTCCGGAATTCTGGTTTTACACAGCAAAGACCAAATTCGTTTCCTTCATCCTGTGTTCACTGCCTATCTGGCAGGCTGCGCTCTGGCGAAAGACAGCCAGCCTGATCGGGTGACAAATCAGCCAGGTTGGCAAGTCAAGAATCTCAGTCTTGGTTTTTGGGGCTGCTTTGCTGAAATTACCCCGGTTGTCAACCTGTTTTTAGAAGACGGTCTGGATCTACCCACCAAACCCGCACTATTCCAGGTTGCACGCTGGCTCAGGCTGCCGATCAAAAACCAAGCATGGCGGGCCGGGATCATGCGCAGCCTCGCAAACCTGATGTACAAAGACTTTGCGACTACAGGTTTAAGCTACCGGGCAATGACCGCCCTGGCAACCTCGGGGGACCAAACCGTCAACGGATTGTTCCGTCAAATGGAAAAATCAGATAATCCTGATCTTCGCCAGTTGGCGGCATTAGGGTTGGGCCTGCTCAACGATGCCCGCAGCACCCCAAATCTGACCAATCTGTCTCACGACACTGTCGCAAACGTTGGCCGGGCAGCCTGCCTTGCATTGGTGCGCATCGGTACGAAACCAGCCGTGGACGCAGTCATTGGCGTGCTGCTGAATGCCAGCGAAGAACTGCGCAGGGCTGCAGCCGAAGCCATTTCTGCGCACCCCGAAGAAGGGTTGCCCATCTTGAAAGAAGCGCTCACCATGCCCGACCTGCTGGTGCGGAGGGCGGCTATCTTTGGCCTGATGCGGATGAATTCCCCTGAAGTCATCAAACTGCTTGAAGCTACCGCCGTCTCAGATGGTCAGTGGGTGGTGCGGAATCTGGCTGTTCAGGGACTGGAGCAAAAACGCCTGCCTAACCCCTATATTTTCAAGACCCTGCCTCCAATCATTGATCTGCCCTGGCTGTTGGTTTACGCCGCCCACAGCGGGATCGGAATTGTCAACGAGAAAGATGCCATGGAAATGGTGATTAAGGCTGTTGAACGCGGCGAACACAATGAAAAGCTGGAAGCGCTCCAATTTCTGGCCTTGTGCGGCGATCAGATTGCGGCCAGGGCTGTTTACAATGTGTTTTTCGGAAGCACAGCCGCTCTGCGCACAGCCGCGTATAATACGATCTGGCATCTTAATGCATCCGGCGTAACCTTACCCCCTCCCCAACAATTCGGGCTAAACTAAGCCTGCCCCAAGTATTGTCGTGGATTATAGGGAGGCTGCGGCTGCCCCAAAAACCTTTTATTCGACCTGAGATCCGGTCTACCCCAATTGGCGAATAATCCGCTGGTGAACGGCTTCTGCATCCAGATCCAGTACGGCAATCAGTTTATCCCGCCCCTGTATTCCAGCGACAATTTCCAGCCGTCTGGAATCCACCTCGAGCGCATGTGCCAGAAAAGCCACGAGGGCTGCATTCGATTCCTCGTCACTCGGAGAAGCAGTCAGCCGAATACGGATTGTGCCATCGTCCAAAATTTCGACAATTTCATTTTTGCTGGCTCGAGGGGTTACCCGAACAGCCAAAGATGAGCCAGATTTACCATCATGAAATTTAAATTTTCGGGGTGGGTTCATCACTTCCTCCAGATCGTATTTGAAATTGTACCATAAGCCCCATTTCTGACAATTAAGATTTTCAGAGGTGATTACAATTCGCCACTAAAGTCACCGGGGGAAGCACCAAAGCACAGTCCTCCACCCAGAACCAAAATTTCAGACAGTTCGATTCCATAAAGGAAAAATTTATTGAACCAGCGAAACCAATAACTGTCCGATAATTTGAATAGCCAATAATAGAATCATTGGACTGAAATCAAGCCCACCCATCGGAGGAACAACCCGGCGAATTGGCGCAAGGAAAGGTTCTACCAGCCGGTCGAGTGCCTGGCGGGTAGGGTGGTAGGGATCCAAAAAATACGAAAGGATCACATTAACAAAAACCAATAACGTCAGAACGGTCACAATCAGGTTAATCAAATTGGCAAGAATACTCATCCTCTAAACTCCTTCAATCTCCGGGGGTGTTCTTTTTCTAGGCCCAAGGATACTTTGACCAATCCGGACCCAGGTTGCACCTTCTTCAATTGCTGCTTCGAAATCGCCGCTCATTCCCATAGAAAGCTCGCCCCATTTTACCGCAGGCAGCCGCAAAGATAAATACTCTTTCAATTTCGCCAGCTTGCGAAAATAGGGTCGCGATTCGTCTGGCGTGTCCGCATAGGGCGCCACGGTCATCAGGCCGCATATTTCAAGGTTCGGCAGCACAGCGATCCGGGCAAATTCATCTGCCAGACGCGACCACTCAGTCTCCTCCCAGGCGGCATAACCATATTTATTGGCTTCGCCGCTGGTGTTGCATTCCAGCAGAACTGGCAGCCGCCGGCCCGCCAGACCAGCAAAACGATCCAACCGCCCGGCCAATTTCAGGCTGTCCAACGAATGGAGATAATCGAAATGCCGGGCGATGATCTCAGCTTTTCTACTTTGCACATGCCCGATCATATGCCAGGAAATTCCGGGCTGATTTGCAAGCGCTTGAATTTTTTCCAGGGCTTCGTCGGTGTAACTTTCCCCAAAGCATTTCAAGCCTGCCGCCAGGACCGCCTGCAGCGTTTCGAGTGAATGAGTTTTGGTGACAGTTACCAGACGCACATCTGTCGGGCTGCGTCCGGCTCGCCGGGCAGCACGATCTATCCGTTCAGCCACATCTTGAAAGTTTTGGTCAATATCTGCCTGAGTAATCATCCTGCTTCACCCTTTCAGGCCGATCAAAGCCCCAAAACGCCCGGTCTTACCATGCTCAGCACGATGCGAAAACCAATCCTCCAGATGACAGGCTGTACAGACTCCCGCGACTTCTATCTGCTGAACACCAGCCATTTCCAGCAGCAGCCGGTTGGCGCTCCATAAATCGAAATGGACACGCCCATCAACAACCGGCAGCAAGCCTGGCGCCTGCCCCCCAAAAACCTGGGTCGCCTGAGCGACCACGTCAGCCCCCACCTCATAGTGATCGGGGCCGATCGAAGGGCCAACCGCCGCCCGAATTTCCCCAGGCTGGCTGCCATATCGAGTTTGCATTGCCTCTACAGCTGCATTGACAGCCTTTTTTAGTGTCCCCACCCAGCCAGCGTGGACAAGACCGACCACATGCTGGACCGGATCAAACAGCATAATCGGAACGCAATCTGCGAAACGCATCATCAGGGTCAGCCCCGGTTGATCGGTTAAAATAATATCTGCCCGCTGGTGCGGCTCGGAGGCTGAGCGCGGCACATTTGAGCAGACCACATCTGCACTGTGAACCTGGAAAACATCGAAAACGGAATGCGGGCTGCGATCAAAAACTCCCAAGGCCAATTCTTTGTTCTGTTTAACCCGTTCCGGGTCATCCCCCACGGTGCCCCCCATATTCAAGCTGGCCCATGGCGCAGCGCTTACTCCGCCTCGCCTGGTAAATACAGCCTGATCCAACGGAAACTCCGCCAGTGAATCAAATGCAAAGTATCGGATCTGGTCTGGTTGGTAAAACGGCATAGATCTGGCTTTTAATTCGCCGCAGCGCTTTCAGTTTGCTGCTTAAAACGTTCGAGTTTCGCCTTCATGAAAACACGGGTTTCCCGCATCCCATCTTCAGCAGACGGATAACCAAACCATGCAGTCGTAAAACCAAACAAAAAGCCTGTACCACTGCGCAGCAAAGGCACACTTTCACGATAAGGGATTAGATTAAACGGAGGCTGACTGAAAAGCTGACTGAAGCCATCCAACCCGATTGGAGCCACACCAATGATCAGCCAGACATACCAGGGGAGACGCGGAAATTTTCCTTGGAATAAACCAAACACCACGCCAAATAAAAGAATACCGCCGTAAATTGCTACATCCCGCTCGCACAGAGCGATCTTATAGCCCATCTGCTCATTGCCCACAAAGGATCTGGCAGTCCAGAGATCGGCTTCATTATTGCCACTTGCCTGTCCGTAAGTTTCAATGCCGGGCAGTTCAGCGGCAGAGCGTGGATAATACGGCTGCTCGCCAAACAAAAAGAAAGAGCGAAAAGCAAATTGGTGACAGGCTGCGCCATAAACACGGTAAATTAACCCAGCCGGAGCCTCAGCGCCTGCTGCCATCAAAACTGGTGCTAGAATCGGCAGCCCCATATAGAGCAATATAAAAAGATTGAAAATCCACAACCAGTAGCGTGACAACCAATAATTAATTCCGTCAGCCTTGGTCCAGGTCACAGGGGCCTTAATCACCCCGGTGCGCAGGTCTTCTTCAATCCGGTCAATTTGCTGCTGACGATGATTCGCCGAACGCAGGGTAATCTCAAGGAGCTGCCTGTCGAAAGGCGCTCGCAATGTGTATGGCCCACATACCACGACCGGCACCTCAAAACCATATTCTTTCGCCAGCTTTGGATCACTGTCCACGTCCACAACCACCAGGTTGTGGGGAACCACAGACTGAATCGCCCCCAGGTCTTCTTCGGCCTGGTGGCAGAGGTGACAGTCTTGGCGACTGTACAAAGTGACTTCCATATTTACCTTACCCCAATCTTTTCGAGGTGCGAATTAATTTGTGCACTGGATAAAACCCCAATTTGCAAGGCGCGAATCACACCCTGCTCATCGATAAAATAACTGGTTGGGAGCCCCGTCACCTGATACTGAATATTGACCAGGGCATTTGGATCCATCAAAACCGGGAAGCCAAGGCCATACTGTTCAACAAAATCGGTCACCTTGTTTTGTGACTCACCATCATTGACAGCCAGTACAACCAGTTCGGGGTGTTTTTGGGCAATCTCCTGAATGAGCGGCATTTCGCTCTGGCAAGGACCGCACCAGGTTGCCCAGAAGTTAATCAGCACAGGCTTGCCTTTTAATGAGCTCAAACGGACACTTGTGCCAGACAAATCCTTCAGCTCAAAATCAGGCGCCTTGTGATTGATCACTGGGATATCACTGGCTTGAAAAGGGCCCAAAAGCCCCGAAAACAGGTCATTCCCCGTATCGCGCAGGAAGTTATAACCAAAACCCATCAAGGCCCCCAATAATAGGCCTGCGCCAATGATCATCAAGCTTCCAGATAACGATGTTTTCTTCATCGAAGTTTATAACCCAAAATCTACCCAAAGCCCAAAACGAGAGAGTGTTTCGAAAGTACCGGTGAACAGCATCACACCCACCACAATCAAGATCACGCCCATCACGATTTCAACATAGCGCATCACCTTGCCATACTTGCGGATAGTTGTCGTCACCCAGCCAATCGCAAGAGCTGCGAGCAAAAATGGGATTGCCAAACCACTCGAATACGCCGTAAGTAGTGCTGCGCCATGCCTGACATCCCCCCCGTTGAATGAGAGAGTCAGGATCGCTCCTAAAACCGGGCCCACACAAGGCGACCAACCGGCTGAGAAAAAAACGCCCAACAGGGCCGAAGAAAGATAGCCCAGGGCAGGGTCGGGCACCTCCTGCCGGCGTGTATCATATGCCAGAAACGGAATATGAATAACCCCGAGCATGTGCAAACCAAACAACACCACCACAATCCCGCCTATCTTGGCCAGGTATGTTCTTGCGCCATAAACAAGACCACCAAGTGCCGATGTAGCAACACCCAATAAGATGAACACCACACTAAAACCAATCACAAAGGCCAGTCCATGACTGAAAGTGATCCAGCGGCTGGGTTTACCGCTTTTTGCATCGCCAGCCGAGCGTCCACTCAAATAACTGACATAAGCGGGTACCAGAGAAAACACACACGGTGATAGAAAAGAAGCCAATCCGGCCAGAAATGCCAGGCCCAAAGAAATATTTTCGCCGTTCATGATTTTGGTAATAATCTCCTGTTCAATACAAAAAATCTAGGCTTCCACAACTTCAACCGCAGTCCCCTGTTCACCCGTCAAGCTGATGTCGCGCAGACCTTCCTGGTAAGGCACATGGGGCGCCGTCCAGCGAAAAATCCACCTGGCGTCATCGGGCAGGGCGTTTACACAGCCATGTGAGCGCGGCACACCGAAGTCATTATGCCAGAAAGTCGAATGAATCGCCACTCCGCCCGTAGCGAATATACTGGTCCAA
>Ga0268298_10002525_pt1 | contig 19936 bp, 12 predicted proteins | sample WWTPWeurt_MetaG_FD_194462 | JGI IMG/M metagenome (GOLD analysis project Ga0268298, IMG submission 194462) | Activated sludge microbial communities from WWTP in Nijmegen, Gelderland, Netherland - WWTP Weurt | ecosystem: Engineered > WWTP > Aerobic digester > Activated sludge | place...
GAGGCCTCGCGCAGGGGCTCGAACATGCCGCCCTGCACGATGCCGAACAACGCGTTGGGGTTTTGCAGGCGCTCGAATTCGGCGCGGCAGCGCTGCGCCCAGCGCAGGCTCAGCTCCATCGAGGCGCGTGCCTGGGCCTCGGTGGTGAGCACGCCCTTGGTCTCGTAGGGCGTGCATTCGTCGAACTGCATGACGATGTCGCTGTTGAGCACCCGCTGCACCTGCATGCTTACTTCGGGCGTCAGGAAGAGCTTGTCGCCGTTCACCGGCGAGGCGAACTTGACGCCCTCCTCGCTGATCTTGCGCATCTCGCCCAGCGACCAGACCTGGAAGCCGCCCGAATCGGTGAGCATGGGCTTGGTCCAGGCCTCGAAGCCGTGCAGGCCCTTGAACTGCGAGATCACCTCCAGCCCCGGGCGCAGCCACAGGTGGAAGGTGTTGCCCAGGATGATCTGCGCGCCCATCTCGTGCAGCGATTGCGGCAGCACGCCCTTGACGGTGCCGTAGGTGCCCACGGGCATGAAGATCGGCGTCTCGACGACGCCGTGGTTCAGGGTGAGCCGGCCACGGCGCGCCTCGCCCTCGGTGGCCAGCAACTCGAATGTCAACATGGCCGGGATTGTCGCAGTGCGCGAGGGGGCCACCGGCGCGGGCCCGGATGCCGCGCCGGATGGGGCAAGGCGGGGCTTACTTGCCGGCTTCCAGACCCAGGATCCAGGCCACCAGTTTCTTGGCGTCCGGCTCCTTGATGGCCACGGCGTTGGGCGGCATCGCCAGGCCCGAGACCTTGCCCTTCCAATGGCTCTCGTAGGGATTGGAGCCGGTGAGCACGGTGTGGGTGAGCTGCGCCGCTGCGCCCTTCTGCCCCTTGTACTTGGCCGACACATCGCGCCAGGCCGGGCCGATCGGGGCCAGGCCGTCGGGGCCTTTGCCGCCGGGCTCGATGTGGTGGCAGGTCATGCAGCCGGAATTGGTGGCCAGCTTGACCATGGCGTCGTTGTTGGCCTGGGCCAGCGCGGGGCCGGCCAAAAGTGCCGAGGCCGCCAGGGCCAGGCAGGGGACGAATCGAACGGCGTTTGTCATGCGGATACTCCAAAGCGATGAGGGGTTTGTGGGTGCATCGTTGCGGCATGCGGCAGCGCACCATTTGATGCCGCTCAAGTGCTGCTGGCATTTCGCCAATCTGGGACACCCGTTGCGCGCGCTTGATCGCTGGCTGTGGCGGGCTGGAACAGACAACGTCGCAGCCGCGCTACGATCCGTCGGCACCTCACTGCGCGGAGACCCCCATGCCCCTGCCCTCCCATCCCACCCGCCCCATGCTGCTGGCCCTGGCCGCGGCCGGCCTGCTGCTGACCACCGCTTGCACGGCGCCAACGGTCGGCCCCAGCGCAGCACCCAGCAGCGCCCCGCCCGCGGCCCTGCAGCGTGTGAAGCACCTGGTGGTGATCTATGCCGAGAACCACAGCTTCGACAACCTCTACGGCATGTTCCCCGGCGCCGACGGCGTGGCCAATGCCACGGCCGAGCAGCGCACCCAGCTCGACCACGATGGCAAGCCGCTGCCCGAGCTCATCGTCTTCGGCAGCGATGGCAAGCCGGCCGCGGGCTTTGCGCGCATGCCCAACGCGCCCTTCCGCATCGATGCCGCGCCGATGAACAAGCGCCTCGACGAGATCGTGCCCAGCGGCATCCATGCCTTCTGGCACAACCAGGAGCAGATCAACGGCGGGCGCAACAACCTCTTCGCCGCGATGTCCAACGTGGGCGGCTGGACCATGGGCTACTACGACACCTCGAGCCTCAAGCTCTGGCAGTGGGCCAAGGAGTACACGCTGGCCGACCGCTTCTTTCAGGCCGCCTTTGGTGGCAGCTACCTCAACCACCAATACCTGATCTGCGCCTGCGCGCCGCGCCACGACGACGCGCCCGACAGCATGCGCGTGAAGCTGGATGCCAACGGCAAGCTCAGCAAGCTGCCCGATTCGCCCTCGGCCGCCGTGGGCGCAGTGAAGGCGGTGAGCCGCAGCGGCGGCCAGGTGTCGCCGGACGGCTGGTCGGTGAACACCTCGCAGCCGGCCTACCAGCCCAGCGGGCTCAAGCCCGCGGCCGGTGGCTCGCTGCATCTGGCCGACCCGCGGGGCGACCATGGCCAGGTGCCCGTGCCGCCGCAGCGCGCCAAGACCATCGGCGACACGCTCAGCGCCAAGGGCGTGAGCTGGGCCTGGTATTCGGGCGGCTGGCATGCCGCGCTGGCCGATGGCCGGCAGCCGCCCGACGTGCGGCGCAAGGTGATCTATGCCGGCGGCCCGGACAGCCCGAACTTCCAGCCGCACCACCAGCCCTTCAACTACTACGAGCGCTTCGCGCCCGGCACCGCCGATCGGGCCATTCACCTGCAGGACGGCGAGCAATTGCTCACCGATGCAGCCGCTGGCAAGCTGCCCGCGGTGAGCTTCTACAAGCCCGCCGGCCGCTACACGCAGCACCCGTCCTACACCGACGTGAAGAGTGGCGACGAGCACATGGCCAGCGTGCTCGAGGCCCTGCGCAAGAGCCCGCAGTGGCCCGACATGCTGGTGGTGCTCACCTACGACGAGAACGGCGGCTACTGGGACCACGCGGCCCCGCCCACCGGCCCTGGCTGGGGTGACCGCTTCGGCCCGGGCACGCGCATCCCGGCGCTGCTGATCGGCCCGCACGTCAAGCGCGGCTTCGTCGACCACACGCCCTACGACACCACCAGCATCCTCAAGTTCATCACCGAGCGCTGGGGCCTCGAGCCGCTGCCCGGCGTGCGCGCCAAGCCCGGCAACCTGAGTGCGGCCTTGCAGTGAGCCTGACGCTGCAGCGGCGCGTACTCGACGTCAGCGCCGCTGCAGCAGCATGGCATCGCCGTAGCTGAAGAACTGATAGCGCTCGGCGATGCCGTGCCGGTAGATGGCGCGCACGGCCTCATACCCGGCAAAGGCCGACACCAGCATCAGCAGCGTGCTCTTGGGCAGGTGAAAGTTGGTGATCAGGCGATCGACCACGTTGAACTGGAAGCCGGGCGTGATGAACAGCTGCGTCTCGCTTGCGCCGGCAACCAGCCGCCCTGAGATCGCCGCCGATTCCAGCGCCCGCAGCGTGGTGGTGCCCGCCGCCACGATGCGCCCGCCGCGCTGGCGCGTGGCCTCGATGGCGGCCACGGTGGCCTCGGGCACCTCGAACCACTCGCTGTGCATCTGGTGCTCGGCCAGGTTCTCGCTGCGCACGGGCTGGAAGGTGCCGGCGCCCACGTGCAGGGTCACCCGCGCCGAGCCCACGCCGCGCTCGGCCAGCGCGGCCAGCACGCCGGCATCGAAGTGCAGCGACGCGGTGGGCGCGGCCACGGCGCCGGGCCGCTCGGCGAACACGGTTTGATAACGCTCGATGTCCTCGTCCTCATCCGCGTGCGTGATGTAGGGCGGCAGGGGCACGTGGCCATGCGCCTCGAGCAGCGCAAACGGCTCGGACGGGAAGCGCAGGTGGAACATGCCGTCGTCAGGCCCGCCGCGCCCCAGCACCTCGGCCGTGAAGGCGCCCTCGGCAAAGTGCAGCAGCGCACCCGCGCGCGGTGATTTGCTGGCGCGCAGGTGGGCCATCACCTCGTGGCCGGGCAGCACGCGCTCCACCAAGGCCTCCACCGCGCCGCCGGTGGCCTTGTGGCCGTGCAGGCGCGCGCGGATCACCCGCGTGTCGTTGAACACCAGCAGATCGCCCGGCTGCAGCAGGCCGGGCAGATCGCGAAAGGCGCGGTCCACCAGCGGCTCGGTGCGGCCGTCGAGCAGGCGCGAGCCGCTGCGCTGCGCGGCGGGATGCTGGGCGATCAGCTCGGGGGGCAGTGCGTAGTCGAAGTCCGAGAGCGTGAAGTGGCGGCGCGGATCGGGCGTGGATTGGGGCATGGACTGCAGGCTGGACCGGCCTGGGGGTGGCTGTGAATGTGGGCGGCGCGGATTGTTTCATGCACCGCCACAGCCACCCGCACAGCCATCACAATGCACGGCGGATCAGCGCATCAGCCCACCAGCAGATGGCCCATACACACCCCATGCACGACCAGGACATCGATGCACTGCGCGCCGCCATCGCGGCGCTGGAGGGCCAGCGCGCCGCGCTCGGCGATGCGGTGGTCGAGCTGGCCGTGGCGCCCTTGCGCGAGCGCCTGGCCGGCCTGCAGCGGCCTGCCGGCCTGCAACGCCGCCAGGTGACGGTGCTGTTTGCCGACGTGGTGGGCTCCACCGCCTTGACGCAGGCGCTGGACGCCGAGGACGCGCTCGACGTGTTGAGCGGCGCGCTGCAGCGCATGGCCGACATCGTCGAGGCGCACCTGGGCCGCGTGCTGCGCTTCACTGGCGACGGCGTGAAAGCAGCCTTCGGCATGGCCGAGGCGCGCGAAGACGATGCCGCGCGCGCCGTGCGCGCCGGCCTGGCCATCCTGGAGGCCGGCCGCGAACATGCGGTGGACGTCCTGCGCCAGCACGGCATCGCCGACTTTGCCGTGCGCGTGGGCGTGCACACCGGCAGCGTGACGCTCGGCGCGGGTGTGGAGGCCGACAACACGACCATGGGTGCAGCCGTGCACATCGCCGCGCGCATGGAGCAGAGCGCACCGCCCGGCGGGCTGCGCATCAGCCACGACACCTGGAACCAGGTGCGCGGGCTCTTCGAGGCCGAGGCACAGGCGCCGCTGCAGGTCAAGGGCATCGACACACCGATGCAGACCCACCTGGTGCGCGGCGCGATGGCGCGCGGATTCGCCGGCGTGGAGCGCGGCTTGCAAGGGCTGAGCACGCCGCTGGTCGGCCGGCAGACCGAGCTGGCGCGCCTGCAGGCCCTCGTCACGCAGGCGCACCAGACACGCAGCGCCCAGGCCATCACGCTCGTGGGCGATGCCGGCCTGGGCAAGAGCCGCCTGCTGCGCGAGCTGGTGTCGAGCGTGACGAGCCAGCCGGGCTGCCGACTGCTGGCCTCGCGCTCGCAGCCCGATGGCCTGCTGCGGCCTTGGGGCCTGTTGAGCGATCTGTTGGCCGCGCAATTTGGCGTGGCCGACACCGACTCGGCCGAGTCGGCCCGGCGCAAGGTGGAGGACGGCCTGGCGCCCTGGTTCAGCGAGCGCGGGCAGGCCCAGGCGCAGCTGATCGGCCAGTTGTCCGGCCTGGACTTCGGCCACAGCCCGCATGTGCGCGGCCTCGACCCGCGCGCGCTGCGCGACCAGGCCTTCGCTGCCTTCCGTGGCTTTCTGCAGGGGCTGGCTGCCCAGGGTGCTGCGCCGCCGCTGCTGATCGTCGAGGATCTGCATTGGGCCGACGATGGCTCGCTCGATCTGCTGCAGCACCTGCTGGCGCATGCGGCCGACTTGCCGCTGGCGCTGGTGATGACCTGCCGGCCCACGCTGCTCACGCGGCGGCCCGACTGGGGCACGGCCAAGACCCTGCTGCACCTGGCCCCATTGGCCACCAAGCACGGCGCTCAGCTGGCGCAGGCCTTGCTGCAGCGCCTGGATCAGGTGCCCGCCCGGCTCACCGAGCTGATCGTCGGCCAGGCCGAAGGCAACCCCTACTACATGGAGGAGCTGGTGCGCCACCTGGTCGACGACGGTGTGATCGTCGTCGACGGGCCGCAGTGGAAGGTGCGCGCCGAGCGCCTGCACGCCTTGCGCCTGCCCGGCACGCTCGTCGGCCTGCTGCAGGCCCGGCTCGATGCCCTGCCACCCGCCGATCGCCTGGCCGCGCGGCAGGCCAGCGTGATCGGCCACGTGTTCTGGGACGACGCCCTGGCAGCACTCGATGCCAAGGCGCCGCAGGCCCTGCCCGCACTGCAACGCTCGGCCTTCGTGCGCTCGCACGCCACGAGCGATTTCGAGGGCACGGTCGAGCGGCAGTTCGACCACCACCTGTTGCACCAGGTGACCTACGACACGCTCGTGCGCGCCGAGCGCCGCCAAGGCCACAGTGCGGTGGCGCATTGGCTGGCCACCCGCACCCGCGAGCGCGGCGCGGAGTTTCTGGCCATGACCGGCGACCATGCCGAGCGGGCCGGCGAGACCGCCCTGGCCATCGACTGCTTCGACCAGGCCGCCAGCGAGGCGCGGCGGCGCTTCGCCAACAGCGCCGCCGAAGAATGGCTGCGGCGTGCCTTGGCCCTGCTCGGTGAATCCGACCCAGCGCGCCGCTACGAGTTGCTGGACCGGCTGAACAACATCGCCGACACGGTGGGCGACCGCGACCGCCAAGAGGCCGTGCAGCAGGAGATGGCCGCCTTGCTCGACCGCCATCCCGATGACGCACGCCGTGCCCGCTGCCTGGTGTCCCAGGCCCTGCTGGCCGACCGCCGCAGCGACACGGCCGCGTCCGAGCAACTGGCCTTGCAGGCCGTCGAGCTGGCCGAGCGCTGTGGCGCCGCAGAAGCCGCCGCCATGGCACAGGGCCAGCTGTGCTGGCTGCACATCGCGCGCAACGACACGGTGGGCGCGCGCGGGCATGCCGACGCCGCCCTGCGCTGGGCAGGCCGCATCGAGATCGAAGCCGACCGGGTCGAGAACGAGGCCAAGCTGCTGGTGCTGTCCGCGATGGTCTTGATGGCGGCCGACGAGTTGGACGCGGCCCTTCAGGCTCTGGAGTCGGTGCTGTCGCGCAGCGAAACGATGGGTTCGACGCGACTGAGCCTGGGCGCGCTGGACAACCTGGCGGTCACCACCGCCATGCTGGGGCATTGGGATGCGTCGATCGGCTGGGCCGAGCGCATGCGCGATCTGGCGCAATCCAGCGGCGCCCTGCCCCGCCTGGCCCATGCCTTGCACCACCTGGCCGTGGCACGGCAGGCGCTGGGCCAGCATGTGGCGGCCATCGATCTGTTCCGGCAAGCGGTGGCGATCGCCCACGCCAATGGCGACCGCCGCATCGAGGGCCCGTCCCTGCAAAGCCTGGGCATATCGATGTTCGAGCTGGGCGATGTGGGCGCAGCCCTGCAACTGCACACCCAGGCGCGCGAGATCTTCGAGGCCATGCAGGATCCGCTCGATGCGTGCACCAGTGCCGCGCGCGAAGCGCTGTGCCACAGCCGGCTGGGCCAGGCCGACGCTGCCCTGCGCTGCGTGAACCTGCTGCTGGATCGGCTGGGGGGCGAGTTCGCCACCAGCGCCCTGAACAACACGCTCGATATGCGCTGGAGCTGCCAGCGCGTGCTCTCTGCCCTGGGCGATGCGCGCGCCGGCGACCTGTTGGCGCAGCTGGTGTCCGACGCGCATGCGCACGCCGCGCGGCGCACGCATGCGGCCGACCGCGCGCGGCTGATGCAGGCGCTGCCCACGCTGCGCGGCATCCTGGCCACGCAGGGCCCGCCAGGCGAGCCGCTGTCGGGCGGCTGAGATAACACCTCATTTCAGCGCGCTAACAAGCTGCACGCGAGCTGCAGTCAGCAGGTGATCAACGCGCGCTGGTGCGCCAGGCCGCCGCCGCGCTGCGCAGCCGCTGTGACAGGTGCAGCAGCAAATTGCGGTGCAACTGGAGGGCCACCTCGGGGTGCGTGCGGCCGAGCCGGTCGAGATCGGCGAGCGAGAGCGCATGCACCACCGTGTCGGCATCGGCCACCGCGCCCGCGGTACGGCCGCCGCCATCGAGCATGGCCGTCTCGCCGATCACCATGCCGGGCGACACGCTCAGGTAGCGCTGCGTGCGGCCTTGCGCGTCGGGTGTGCTCAGGATGCTCACCGAGCCCAGGCTCAGCACGTAGAGCCGGTCACCGGGGTCGCCTTCGGCGAACAAGGCTTCGCCGGCCGCCAGGCGGCGCGTCTGCAGGCAGGCGCTGACCACGGCCACCTGTGCGGCATCCAGCCCTGCCAGCAGCGAGGAATCGGCCAGTGGCAACTCGGCCGCGGCACGCTCGTCGCCGTCGCCCAGCAGGCGCTGCTCGGCGGCCTCGATGGCGCGGTCGGCATCGGGCCAGTGCGGCAGGTCGGGCACGAAGCTGCGCAGCGCGCGCGCCGGGGCCGAGCCTTCGAGCAGACCGGCCAGCATCACCTCGATGCCTCGCCGCTCCGCCCGCACCGCAGTCTGCTGCAGGGCCACCGCGCCCGACTCGTCGATGGCCGCCACGCGGCGCAGATCGAGCACCAGGCAGCGGCAGCCGGGGCCGAGCGAGTCGGCCTCGTCGAGCAGGCGGTCGCCGCCGCCGAAGAACAAGGCGCCGTCGATCTCGAACACGGTGATGCCCTCGCGCAGCGGGCGCAGCCGCGCCTCCACCGGCGCCGGATAGATGCGCCGCGATGGCCGCGCCGAAGCGAGGTAGCGCTCGTGAATCAAGGATCGGTTCATGCGCCAGGCAAACGCCAGCAGCGACAGCAACACCCCCAGGCCCACGCCGGTGGCCATGCCCTGCCACAGCGTGATGCCCACGACGCTGGCCACCATCGCCAGGCCCAGCAGCGCGTCGGGCGAACGATCACCGGCCCAGCAGCGCGCCAGCAGACGGCCCGACCAGCGATCGGCCAGGCCCAGCGCCGCCAACAACATGATGCCGGCCAGCACCGGCAAGGGCAGCAGCGCCAACACCGAGCCGCCCAGCAGGTACATCAGGCCCAGCACCACCGGGCCGACAAGTGCAGCCAGCTTGCCCTGGCCGCCGGCGCGCAGGGTGGCCAGCGCGCGGATGCGCGTGGCCGCAAGCGGCACCCCGCCAAACAGACCGCAGACCAGGTTGCCGCAGCCCAGCGCCACCAGCTCGCGCGCGGGGTCGTGCCGGGTGTTGCGCAACTGGTCGATGGCGCGCACGTTGAGCGACGACTCCAGCGCACCGATGGTGGCCAGGGCGAGGGCTGTCGCCGCCAAGGGCATGGCGTGCGCACGCACCAGCTCCCACCCCGCAGCCGAGAGCATCGGCAACAGGGCCGGCGGCCAGGGCCAGGCCGATGGCAATGGGCCGATGCGTGCGCCAGCCATCGGCCCGCTGCCCCACGCAGACAGCAGCGCATGCACCGCCGTGCCGGCCACCAAGGCCAGCAGCGAGGCCGGCAGGCGCGGCCAGCGGCGCGCCAGCAGCCAGATGCCGGCGGCGGTGCACAGGCCCAAGGCCACGGCCACCGGCTGGGCCTGGCCCAGGCTGGCCACGGTCAGTGACGAGCCGAGCGGCAGGCCCATCAACAGCGGAGCCTGCGCAAGCATGATGAGCAAAGCGGTGCTGTTCATGAAGCCGGCCAACACGGGCTGCGGCACCAGCCGGGCCAGGCGCGCCAGCCCGAGCAGGGCAAAGACCACCTGCAATGCACCACTGAGCAGCACTGCCAGCGCGCACAGCGCCAGGATGCCTTGCAGGCCGGTTGCGGTGCCCGCTGCCAGCTGCGGCTCGAGCACCAGCGGGGCGACGAAGGCGGCCAAAGTCAATGCGGTAGGCGAGCTTGGCCCCGTCACCGGCAGGCTGCTGCGGCTGAGCAAGGCGTGCACCAGACCGCCCATGCCGGCGGTGACGAAGGCCGCGAACACCGCCACCTGCGGCGTGGCTGCGCCCAAGGCCGAGAAGGCCAGCAAGCCCATGGTGAGCACCGCCGGCAACACCACCAGCGCGCCCACGCCGCCGGCCAGCGTTTCGCGCGCCCAGTGGGCGGCGGGGCTCGGGCGGCGCTCGTCGGCGAGTTGCACTGCGTCCTCCTCGGTGAAGGTGGCGCAGTGTCGCCCATCGTTCGGAGGGCGAGCTCCTCGTTTCGATCAGGCCGGCCCGTTGAGGCTCGAGGAAACGGCCTGGATCAGAAGGCTTCCAATGCCATCGCCGTGACAGCGTCCGCCCCCTCGACGATGCTGTCGCGCAGCGCGGTGCAGCGGCCGAGCAGGTGGTCGCCGTAGAAGCGCGCGGTGACGATCTTGGCGGCCATGAAGGGCGCGTCCTCGCCCTCGGCCAGGCGGTCTTCGGCCGCCATCAGCGCGCGGCCCATCTGCCAGCCGCACACCACCGTGCCGGCCAGCATCAGGTAAGGCACGGCGCCGGCGAACACGGCGTTGGGGTTGCCCTTGCCCTGCGCGACGACGAAGTCGACCACGTCGAGGAAGGCCCGGCGCGCTGCCGCCAGGCGCTTGGCCATGGCCTGCGACGCGGCGCTGGGGCGCGCGGCGAGCTCGCGCTCGGTGGCCTCGATGCGCGCGGCGATGCCCCGCGCCGTGGCACCGCCGTCGCGCCCGGTCTTGCGGCCCACCAGGTCATTGGCCTGGATGGCCGTGGTGCCCTCGTAGATCGACAGGATCTTGGCGTCGCGCAGGTACTGCGCCGCGCCGGTCTCCTCGATGAAGCCCATGCCGCCGTGCACCTGCACGCCCAGGCTGGCCACGTCCAGGCTCATCTCGGTGGACAGGCCCTTCACCAGCGGCACCAGAAACTCGTAGAAGGCCAGGTTCTGCTTGCGCACATCCGCATCCGGGTGCGAGTGCGCCGCGTCATAGCTGGCCGCGGCCACCAGGGCCATCGCGCGGCAGCCCTCGGTGAGCGCGCGCATGGTCATCAGCATGCGGCGGATGTCGGGGTGGTGGATGATCGGCCCGGCCTTGGGCAGCGAGCCATCCACCGGCCGGCTCTGGATGCGCTCACGCGCATAGGCCACGGCATGCTGGTAGGCGCGCTCGGCCAGCGAGATGCCCTGCACGCCCACCGCAAAGCGTGCGGCGTTCATCATGATGAACATGTACTCGAGGCCGCGGTTCTCCTGGCCGATGAGGTAACCCACCGCACCACCGTGGTCGCCAAACTGCAGCACCGCCGTGGGGCTGGCCTTGATGCCCAGCTTGTGCTCGATGCTCACGCAGTGCACATCGTTGCGCGAGCCGTCGGCCAGCACCTTGGGGCAGATGAACAGCGAGATGCCCTTCACGCCCTCGGGTGCGCCGGCCACGCGCGCCAGCACCAGGTGCACGATGTTCTGCGCCAGATCGTGCTCGCCGTAGGTGATGAAGATCTTGGTGCCGAAGAGCTTGTAGCTGCCGTCGGGCGCCGGATCGGCGCGCGTGCGCACCGCCGACAGATCGCTGCCCGCCTGCGGCTCGGTCAGGCACATGGTGCCGGTCCAGCTGCCGTCGATCATCTTGGGGATGTAGGCCTGCTGCTGCTCGTGCGAGCCGGCGGTGAGCAGGGCCTCGATGGCGCCGTCGGTGAGCATGGGGCACAGCGCAAAGCTCAGGCTGCCGCTGTGCAGCATCTCGATGCAGGCGGCGTGGATCAGCTTGGGCAGGTTTTGCCCGCCGAACTCGAGCGGATGCTGCAGGCCCTGCCAGCCGCCCTCGGCAAACTGGCGAAACGCGGCCTTGAAGCCGGGGCTGGTGGTGACCTGGCCGTCCTTGAACGACGAGGGCTGCTTGTCGCTCTCCCAGTTGAGTGGCGCGACCACGCCCTCGGCGAACTTGGCGCTCTCCTCGAGCACGGCGGCGGCGGTGTCGAGGCCGGCGTCCTCATAGCCCGGCAACTGCGCGACGGCATCGATGCCGGCCAGCTCCTTCATCACGAAGAGCTGGTCGCGGACGGGGGCACGGTAGGTCATGGCGGTTCCTTTGCAGTGGGACGGGCACGTCACGCGCGGCCCGGTTCATGGACAAAGCATGGACTCAAACGCCACGCCGTGCCTTGAGATCCGTCACGGCAAGCGCAGCGTTTCTGTAGTGTGATGACGTCATTCACAAACTGAGGCCCCCAAGCGACCATGAGCCCTTCCCTGCAAGCCCTGTATCAACAAAAGCGCGGCACCGCCGAACAGGCCGCGGCACTCGTGCAATCGGGCCACGTGGTCTTCCTGGGCGAATTTGCACAGACCGTGGAGGCCGTGGAGGCCGCACTCGCCCTGCGCAAGGCCGAGCTGCGTGACGTGATCCTGATCACCACCACGCGCGCCCGGGCACTGCAATGCGTGGACGCCGACCCGCAGCGCGAATCATTCATCTGGAACGACTGGCATTTCTCGGGCCTGGGCCGCAAGTATGCCGAAAAGGGCCTGGCCAGCTACATCCCCTTCAGCTACCACCAGGGCCCGCAGACGGTGATGCTCTACGAGGAGCCGGACGTGGCCGTGGTGCAGACCACGCCGATGGACGCGCAAGGCTTCTTCAATTTCTCCACCAGCTGCTCGATGACGCCGGCCTATTGCCGCAAGGCGAAGAAGGTGGTGGTGGAGGTGAACACGCAGGTGCCGCGCTGCCTGGGCGGGCTGGACGAAGCCATCCACATCTCGCAGGTGAGCATGGTGGTGGAGGGCCCCAACAGCCCGCTGCTGCAATTGCCCGCCAGCCCGACGAGCGAGACCGACATGCGCATCGCCGGCCATGTGATGGCCCTGCTGGAGGACGGTGCCACGATCCAGCTGGGCATCGGCGCGCTGCCCAACATCGTGGGCGCCCTGATCGCGCGCAGCGACCTGAAGGACCTGGGCGTGCACACCGAGATGCTGGCCGACTCTTACGTGGACATGTACGAGGCCGGGCGCATCACCGGGCAGCGCAAGGCCATCGACCGCGGCAAGATGGTCTACACCTTTGCCATGGGCTCGCAGAAGCTCTATGACTTTCTCGACAACAACCCGGCCACCGCCATCTTCCCGGCCTCGTACACCAACGATCCCAGCGTGATCGGCCGCAACCCCAAGGTGTTCGCGATCAACAACGCCCTCGAGATCGATCTGTTCACCCAGGTGGCCAGCGAGGCCGCCGGGCCGCGGCAGATCTCCGGCACCGGCGGGCAGCTGGACTTCATCCTCGGCGCCTACAAGTCCGAGGGCGGCAAGGGCCTCATCTGCATCAACTCCACCTACAAGAAGAAGGACGGCACGGTGGGCTCGCGCATCGTGCCCACGCTCTCGGCCGGCACCATCGTCACCTGCCCGCGCTCGATCGTGCACTACGTGGTCACCGAGTTCGGCCACGCGCAGATGAAGGGCAAGTCGACCTGGCAGCGCACCGAGGCGCTGATCAACATCGCGCACCCCGACTTCCGCGATTCGCTGGTCCGCGAGGCCGAGGCACTCGGCATCTGGCGGCGCTCGAACAAGCTCGTCTAGACAAGCTGCGGACCAGGCCTACGCCGCCCGGCCAAGCGCCTTGAGGCGCCCACGCAGCTCGGTGGCCGCCGCCTCCAGGCTGCGGATGAAGGCGGCCAGCAGCGGGTTGGGCGCGCGCAGCTCGGGCAGCACCAGGCTCACGTGAAACGGGATGGCCACCGAAAGTGGCCGGATGTGCAGCGCGGGCCCGGCGAGCTCCAGCGCGGTGAGCGGGTTGACGATGGCCACGCCCAGGCCCTCGCGCACCAGCGCACACACCGACACCGCGCTGGCCGTGTCGGCCACCATCTGCCGCTGCACGCCGTGCTGGGCAAACATGGCATCCACCGCCTGGCGGTAGGCGTCAGCAGGCGCCAAACTCACAAACTGAGCACCCTCGAAATCCTTGGGCCGCAGCGTGCGCCGCGCCAACATCGGGTGGCCGGCGGGCAGCACCACCACCTCGTCGGCCTGCAGCAGCGGCCGGGCGCTGGTGGCCGCGGGCGCCTCGCGCGCCTCGGTGAGGCCCAGGTCGAAGCGCTGCTCGCTGAGCCATTGCTCGAGCAGGGGCGACTCTTGAGGCGTGATCGACAGCCCCGCCTGCGGGTGCTGGCCCACGAAGCGCCGCGCCGCGATCGGCAGCAGCGCGTGCGAGAGCGCCGGCAGGCAGCCGATGGCCAGACGCCCCTGCGCAAACTCGCGCAGCGCAAGCGCGGTGGCAGCGATGCGGTCCAGCCCGATGTAGCTGCGCTCCACCTCCTGCAGCAGCGCCTGCGCGCGCACGGTGGCGCGCAGGCGGCCGCGCACGCGCTCGAACAAGGCCATGCCGAGCACATGCTCCAGCCGCGCCAGCTCGCGGCTGATGGTGGGCTGCGAGCTGCCCAGGCGCTCGGCCGCACGGGTGACGTGGGGCGTGGCCATCAGCGCGCGAAAGACCTCGATCTGGCGGTGGGTGAGCGCGGGCTTGGCGGGGGCGGCGACGGATTTCATGTCATATCCAATCTGCATGGATGCACCAATTCTCCGTCATTGCATGAATGAGCTGTCGAGGGCACCATCCGCGCCATGAACCCCTTCACCCCTGCGCAGCTGCGCCCCATCGCCCAGGCCCACGGCACGCCGCTGTGGGTGTACGACGCCGCCACGATCCGCGAGCGCATCGCCTCACTCAAGTCCTTTGACGTGATCCGCTACGCGCAGAAGGCCAATTCCAACCTGCACGTGCTGCGCCTGATGCGCGAGCAGGGCGTGCGGGTGGACGCGGTGTCGCTGGGCGAGATCGAGCGCGCACAGGCGGCAGGCTTTGACTCGCAAGATGCGCATGCGCCGGGCCTGGTGCTCACCGCCGATCTGCTCGACCACGCCACGCTGGCCAAGGTGGTGGCCGACGGCATCCCGGTGAACGCCGGCTCGATCGACATGCTGCGTCAGTTGGGCGCTGCCTCGCCCGGCCACCGCGTGTGGCTGCGCATCAACCCCGGCTTTGGCCACGGCCACAGCAACAAGACCAACACCGGCGGCGAGCACAGCAAGCACGGCATCTGGCACGGCGATCTGGATGAGGCGCTGGGCGTGATCCGCGCGCAGGGTCTGAAGCTCGTGGGCCTGCACATGCACATCGGCTCGGGCGTGGACTACAGCCACCTGGCGCAGGTGTGCGGCGCGATGGTGGATCTGGTGGCGCGGGTGGACCTGCCCATCGAGGCCATCTCCACCGGAGGCGGCCTGAGCATCCCCTACCGCGCGGGCGAGGCGCGCATCGACGTGGCGCACTACTTCGGCCTGTGGGACGCCGCACGCCAGCGCATCGCCGCTGCGCGCGGCCACCCCATCACGCTGGAGATCGAGCCCGGCCGCTACCTGGTGGCCGAGGCCGGCGTGCTGCTCAGCGAGGTGCGCGCCGTCAAGCGCCAGGGGCGCCAGCATTTCGTGCTGGTGGATGCGGGCTTCAACGACCTGATGCGCCCGTCCATGTACGGCGCGCACCACGGCATCCAGTTGCTGCCGTCGGACGACTCGACCCGCGCCAGCGTGCCCACCGTGGTGGGGGGCCCGCTGTGCGAATCGGGCGATGTGTTCACCCAGGGCGACGGTGGCGTGGTGCTCACGCGCGATCTGCCCGCCGCGCGCGTGGGCGATATGCTGCTGTTCGAGGACGCGGGGGCCTACGGTGCCTCGATGAGCAGCAACTACAACAGCCGGCCGCTGATCCCCGAGGTGCTGGTGGATGGCGACCAGGCGCGGCTCATTCGCCGGCGGCAGACCATGGCCGAGCTGCTGGCCTTGGAAGGCCATCCGTCCACCCAGGCTTGATGCCGTTTGGTCTCGGCATGCTGCGCGCAGGTCATCGCCATGCCTTCGCTCATGTTGTGCTGGATCCATGGGCGCATGATGGACAGCACGTGCACGACAGGCGTCCATCGCGATCGGAATGTGCGAACCCTTCAACCTGCTCCCCGGACCCATCATGAACGCACCCGCCTTGCCCACCCCGCCCGCCCTGCTGCCGATGTGCCAGGTGCGCTGCGAGGTGCAGCCCCTGGTCACGCTCGGCCCGGCGCCGCTCGGCGAACGCCGCTTCGTGCCGCTGGGCGGCGGCACGGTGCGCGGGCCCGAGCTCAACGGCAGCCTGGTGGAAGGCGGCGTGGACTGGCAGATCGCCCGCGCCGACGGCGCCCTCGAGATCGCCGCGCACTACGTGATCCGCGCTGACGACGGTGCCCTGATCGAGGTGCAGAGCCAGGGCCTGCGCCATGGCCCCGCCGCGGTGATGGCACGGCTGGCGCGCGGCGAGACGGTGGCGCGCGATGAATACTTCTTTCGCACCCTCGTGCGTTTCACCACCGGGGCGCCGCAGTGGGCGCACTTGAACAAGGTGATGGCCCTGGCCGTGGGGCAGCGCGAGGCGGCGCTGGTGGTGCTGGATTTCTATCGCATCGGGTGAATCGACCGCTGCGGCTGTGCGCCGGGCGGCCCGTTCCCTAACTTGAAGTGTGGCAGCCGCCGGGCAGGGGCGGTCTACTACGCCCTGCACAAGCGCCACGCATTTTCGCAGCGTGGCCCAGGGGCATCCATGACGGACAAGGTTTTCGCCTGGCACCACAACACGCTGGCTGGCCACGTGGACAAACGCGATGGCCACTCGGCCCTGGGCTATCGCTTCCTATCACTCAGTCTGCACGGCACGGTGGACCATCCGCGCTACACCGCCGTGATGATCCAGCGCTCAAAGGTGGTCGCCCAGCGCGACTTCCCGCTGTTGACCAACGACGAGTTCGTGCAGACCTTCAAGGCGCAATCCGAGCAGGGCTTCGGACCGGTGTTGATCAGCGCCATCGGCACGGCCACCAATCCACGTTTCGCGGTGGTGTTCGAGCGCATGGACCACACACCGCTCACCCGCCATCGGCTGCACCTGGGCACGGCGGACGACCCCGACAGCCTGCAGGGCATGAACAAGCTGGCGCATGACCAGCACCTGATCCTGCGCTCGCTCAGTGCCTATGGCGACGGCGACCAGGCGCGGTTTGCTGCCGTGTGGGTGCCCAACACCGGCCATGTGGTGTGGAACGCAGACGGTGTGCTCGAAAGCGCCAACCAGTACCAGACCCGCTTCGATGTGCAAAAGAGCGCCTGGTGCCGCCCCGCCCTGGTCACGCTGCAGGGCTCTTCGAAGCGCTACTGCTCGGTGTTCGTGCACAACGAGCTGGGGCGCATGGTGGCGCGCCACGGCCTCACGCACGACGGCTACCAGGCTGCGTTCGACCAGCACGTCAAGACCGAGGGCCTGGTGCCGGTGTGCGTGCAGGCCGGCGGTGTGGGTGAGGCCACGCGCTGGGCTGCCCTGTTTGCGGCCAGCGACCAGCCCCTGCCGGAGAACTTCCATGCCGACGGGCCGCGCGCCAATGCCGTGATCGACGGCATGATGGAGAAGATCATGCGCGCCTCGCCGCTGTGGCACGCCGGTCTGGCCATCGTGCACAAGAAGAAGCTGGTTTTTGCGCGGGGCTACTCTTACGGCGAGCCCAGCTGGCCACAGGCCAAGCCCACCACGCACTTCCGCGTGGCCAGCGTGTCCAAGCTGCTCACCGCCGTGGCCATCTACCGTGCCATGCAGCGCCTGGGGCCCAGTCAGCTGTCCCTGGACACACGTGTGCAGGACATCCTGCAGCTCAAGACCCCGTCCGGAAAGCCGCCCAAGGATCCGCGCTTCAAGGCCATCACGCTGCGCCAGCTGCTGGACCACACCAGCGGCCTGTCAGCCAATGCCCATCGCGACGAATTGGCGATTCGCAATGCCTTCCAGGCCACGATGCCCGTGCCGGGCAGCGTTCACCTGCCTGTCACCGAGGCCATGTGCGACGCCTACATCGCCTCGCTTGACCTGGCCGCGGCACCCGGCACGATGAAGGGCTACAACAATTGCGGCTACACCCTGTTGGGACGGGTGCTGGCCAAGCTGCATGGGCAGGCACGCGTGATTGATGCACTCCAGCTGGAGCTGCTCACCCCGCTGGGCATGAGCCGCACACGGCAGGCCCATGCCCGCCTGGCCGACAACCCGGCGGACGAGGCACGCTACCGCTCGTCCGGTGACGACGGCAAGCCCGACATTCCGGTGGTCAAGAGTGTGATGAGCGACGACCAGCCGCTGGTGCCCCTGGGCTATGGCGACCTGCACCTCGATCGCATGACGGGCGGCGGGGGCCTGTCGGTCGCGCCAGTGGACCTGGCCCGCCTGCTGGCCACGCTGGTGGCTGGCGGCGACACGCCCAGCTTGAAGTGGGACACCGTGCAGCAGATGTTCAGCAATGGCCTGGCAGCACAGGCCGACTGGTCTGGCAAGACCAACGACAACCGGTCCGGGCATGGCTGGGATGCCATGAGCCAACAGGCCGGCGGGGGGCACTTTGCGCAAAAGGGCGGGTCGCTGGACACCTCGGGCTCCAAGGTCATCGTCAATGGCGAGTGGGGCCTGGTCTACCTGGTGGCCGGCAAGCCGGACAAGACGACCGTGCTGGCCCAGTTCGGCGACGGCAACCTGGCGAAGGTGTTGGCCGAGGCCAAATTGCACCTCGCCAACGGGAGCGACCTGTTTCCGCAGTTCGGAATGCCCCCGCTTTGACAGGCACGCGCCCCGTCGCAGCGGCAGGGCGCCAGGCCGGGCAAGTCAACCTGGCCCTGGCACGCGGCAGTCTGCGCGCGCGGCTCTGGCATGATCCCGCAGGTGCCTGCCCTGCCCTGACCGCTGATCGTGCGCAAAAAGACCCCCCTTCCACCCGCCGCCCCAACGATTGCCGTGACGCGCTCCTCGCGCGTACAGATGGCCGACCTGGCGCGGCTGGCGGGCGTGTCAGTGTCCACCGTGTCGCGTGCACTGGCTGGCAGCAGCCTGATCAATGCGCAGACGCGCGAGCGCATCGCCGAGCTGGCGCGCTCGATGAACTACAGCATCAACATCGGCGCGCAAAACCTGCGCCTGCGGCAGAACAAGACGGTGGCGGTGATCGTGCCCTACGACCCGCAGACGCGCCAGCACCTGTCGGACCCCTTCTTTCTCAGCCTCATCGGCAGCCTGGCCGATGCGCTCACCGAGCGCGGCCACGACATGCTGCTCACCCGCGTGCCGGCCGACCGGCTCGATCTGGCCGCCCAGACCTACAACACGGGCCGCGCGATGGGCATCGTGCTGGTGGGCCAGTGGCACCACCACGATCAGCTCAATGAGATGGCCGTGCGCGGCGTGCCCTTCGTGGTGTGGGGCGCGGAGCTGCCGCAGCAGCTCTACGCCACCGTGGGCGGCGACAACCTGAGCGGCGGGCGCCTGGCCACCGCGCACCTGCTGGCGCAGGGCGCCAAGCGCGTGCTCTTTCTCGGCGACTCGGCGCTGCCCGAGGTGGGCCTGCGCATGCAGGGCTGGCGCGATGCACAGGCGCAGGCCGGCATCGCCGTGGACGAGGCGCTGATGCGCCCCGTGCCCTTCGTCACTGAGGCCATCACGGCCGAGGTGGAACGCGTGCTGCGCAAGAAGCTGAAGTTCGACGCCCTGTTCTGCGCCAGCGACCTGATGGCCATGACCGCCATCAGCACGCTGCGCCGGCTGGGCGTGGTGGTGCCCGAGCAAGTGCCCGTGGTGGGCTACGACGACATCGCGCTGGCCGCGCACTTCCATCCGCCGCTCACCACGGTGAGCCAGCCCATCGAGATGGCCGGCGTGATGCTGGTGGAATCACTGCTGTCGCAGTTGGCTGGCGAGCGCGTGGCGGCCAAGCTGCTGCCCACCGAGTTGGTGGTGCGGCAGAGCAGCCTGCGCTGAGCGCCGAGGCCGTGGCCTCAGCGCAGGTCCGCAATCAGAACGCGTACTTCAGGTTGGCCTTGATGCTGCGGCCGTTGATCGAGCGCGCGGCGTGGCCGTCGCCCTCCACCTCGGTGTAGCCGATCACGTTGCCCAGGTTGTTGGCGCTGAGCGAGAGCTGCAGCTTGTCGTTGACCTGGTAGTTGGCAAACGCATTGAGCACCGTGTAGGCCGGCATGATGATGGTGTTGGCATCGTCGCCATAGGACTTGCCGGTGTGCAGCAGGCCGGCACCGATCTCGAAGGGCCCGATGTTGAAGGACGGCGACAACTGCAGCACCACGTCGGCCTGGCGGCGCGGCTTCTTGCCCACGGTGCTGGCGTCGTTGGACGCGGTGATCTCGGCCGAGGTGAAGGTGGCACCACCGGTGAGGCGGAAGTCGCCCGCCTTGTAGCCCAGCTCGAGCTCCAGGCCATTGGCGCTGTACTTGTTGTTGGTGAACTTGCGCGTGGTGGCCTCGTAGTTGCTCTCGGTGGTCTTGGCGTTGAACAGCGTGGCAAACACGCTCACTGCGCCGGCACGCCACTTGGCGCCGCCCTCGATCTGCTCCACCTTGTTG
>Ga0268298_10002526_pt1 | contig 19925 bp, 14 predicted proteins | sample WWTPWeurt_MetaG_FD_194462 | JGI IMG/M metagenome (GOLD analysis project Ga0268298, IMG submission 194462) | Activated sludge microbial communities from WWTP in Nijmegen, Gelderland, Netherland - WWTP Weurt | ecosystem: Engineered > WWTP > Aerobic digester > Activated sludge | place...
GAAATTCATGGCGGCATCGTTGAGTAAGGCAATGCTCGGCACCACATTCACGTTGGCGTAGTTGGCCGCATCGAAGACCCGGTTCATCTGCTGGTAATTGATGCCGGTGAGTGCCAGCAGGCTTGCGATGGCAGCCCCGACGAGGAGCATCAGGCGTTGGGAGATTGTCATGGTCGTTTCCTGGAGGTGAATTCCTGCGGTTTCAACCTGCTCACCAGGCAGTTCCGGTTGAGGCGGGGCAGAGGTGGGCCGCGGCAGGGGTGATGTGCGAGCAGAAACGGCAGGTGGCAGGGAAACTTTAGCCGTCAGGTGCCGGCGAGCTGCATGGCCTGCCGGGTGCGGAGCCTGCCCGGCCTCGCCGTACAATGGAGGCCTGTCGTCTGCCTACCGATTCCCGTGTCCCGATCCGAAGTTCCGTCCATCCTCGTTCTGCCCAGCCCCTTCTTCACCGAAACCGACACCATCCGCCTCCTTGAGCCGGACGATTGCGACACTCAGTGGGTGTTGCGCCAAGTCTTGTCGGGCGCCTACGACAAGCCTTTTGTCATTGACGACGGCACGACGCGCACGCTGCATTTCTCGCTGTCGCTGATCCAGAGCAGCATGAGCCTCAAGGATCCCTTCGCGCTGGAACTGGACTACACCCAGGCGATGATGAGTTTTCAGCTCTTTTTGCAGCGCCCGCAGCACATCCTGATGCTGGGGCTCGGCGGCGGTTCGCTGGCCAAGTTCTGCTACCGCCACGTGGGCTCGGCGCGCATCACGGTGGTGGAGATCGACCCCCGCGTGATCGCCTTTCGCGACGAATTCGAAGTGCCGCGGGACGACGCCCGCTTCAGGGTGGTCGAGGGCGATGGCGCCGACTGGGTCATCAAGAGCGGCGAGTGGGACGAGAAGCCCGACGTGATCATGATGGACGCCTTCGACCGCCACGGCCTGTCGGGCTCGGTGAGTTCGACCGCCTTTTACCAGAGCGTGTACGACGCCCTGGCGGGCCGCGGCGTCATGGTCGCCAACCTGGCCGGCGAAAAGGACGACCGCGCCGAACACCTGGCGATGATCTCGGCGGTGTTCGACGACCGGGTGCTCAGCATCATGCTGTCCGACGGCAACGATATCGTGCTGGCCTTCAGGAACCCGTCCTTCAACCCCCGCTGGCGCGAGATCGGCAACACCGCCAAGGCCCTGCGCACCCGTACCGGGCTGGACTATCCGAAATACGTGCAGCGTCTGGAGCGGAGCCGGCGTCTGCGCTATCTGTGAGCGGCCTGGGCGATCCGGGGGCAGGTGGGGGCGACTTCAGTCGCCCGCGGACTTCGATTAGCGGCTTGCCTGTAATTCGACGCGCGGATGGGCGACTGAAGTCGCCCCAACAAAACAACGCACCTGCAAGCGACATAAAAAAACGGCGACCGGTTTCCCGGCCGCCGCTCAAACTCCCAGCAAAAAACGCAGATCCGCTTACGGGATCATCCAGGTGAAGACATAGGCCTGCAGCGTGGTGATGATGCCGACCATGGTTGCAAACATCAGGCTGTGCTTGACCGTGAAGCGGAACAGATCCGATTCCTTGCCGACCAGCCCGACCGCGGCGCAGGCCACGGCGATGGATTGCGGCGAGATCATCTTGCCGGTGACGCCGCCGGTGGTGTTGGCCGCCACCAGCAGGGTGTCGGACACCCCGACCTGGTGGGCGGTGGTGGCCTGCAGCGAGCAGAACAGCGCGTTCGACGAGGTATCGGAGCCGGTGAGAAACACGCCCAGCCAGCCCAGGAAGGGCGAGAAGAACGGGAACATCACGCCGGTGCCGGCCAAGAGCAGGGCCAGCGTGGCGGACAGGCCCGAGTAGTTGGCCACGAAGGCGAAGGCCAGCACCATGCCGATGGAGTAGATCGGGCGCTTGAGCTCGATCACGGTTTCCTTCAGGGTTTTGGCGGCTTCGCCGGACTTCATGCCCAGCACGAACATGCTGATGATGGCGGCAAGGAAGATCGCGGTGCCGGTGGCCGAGAGGATGTCGAGCTTGTACACCGCCGCGTAGGGCGTGGCCTTGGCGACGATGGGCTCCATCTTGATGACCAGCTTGTCGAGCATGGGCACCGGGAACTGGAACACCAGCGCATACAGCGGGCCGTCCTTGGCGAACAGGGCCTTGAAGGGCTTGAGGCTCCAGATGGTGACCATGATGGTCAGGATCACGAACGGCGACCAGGCCTTGGCGATCTGGCCGAAGTTGTACACCTTGCTGTGGTCGATGGCGGCGCTGGCGGCGGTCGTGTGCTGTTCGTCAAAGCGGAAGATGCGCTTCGGCTTCCAGTTCTTCAGGAAGATCGTCAGGCAGATCAGGCTGACCAGCGCGGAGGTGATGTCCGGCAGTTCCGGCCCGATGTAGTTGGCGGTGAAGAACTGGGTGACGGCGAAGCTGACGCCGGCAACGAGGATCGCCGGCCAGGTTTCCTTGATGCCGCGCCAGCCGTCCATCATGGCCACCAGCCAGAAGGGCACGATCACCGACAGCAACGGCAGCTGGCGGCCGGCCATCTGGCCGATCTTGAACGGGTCGATGCCAGTAACCTGGCCGCCGACGATGATGGGAATGCCCATCGCGCCGAAGGCCACCGGGGCGGTGTTGGCGATCAGGCACAGGCCGGCCGCGTACAGCGGGTTGAAGCCGAGGCCGACGAGCAGCGCGGCGGTGATCGCCACCGGTGCGCCAAAGCCGGCCGCACCTTCGAGGAAGGCCCCGAAGGCAAAGCCGACCAGCAGCATCTGCAGGCGCTGGTCATCGGTGATCGACACCACCGAGGCGCGGATGACGTCGAACTGGCCGGTCTTGACGGTGATCTTGTAGAGGAACACCGCGCCGATGATGATCCACGCGATCGGCCACAAGCCGTACAAAAAGCCGTATCCGGCCGAAGCCAGGGCCATTTGCACCGGCATCTTGTAGAAGAAGATGGCCACCGCCAGCGCGATGGCGACGGTGATGGTGCCGGCTACATGCCCCTTCATGCGCAGCACGGCGAGCGCGATGAAGAAGAAAAAGATCGGCAGGGCGGCAACCAGCGAAGACAGCCAAAGGCTGCCCAGCGGGTCGTAAACTTGCATCCATGGTTGCATGGTTGAATCCTCCTTTGGTCAATACAGTGAGTTGTTGTGTGCAGCGGTAAAAAAATCAGGTTTGCAGGGGCGACTCGTAGGGGCGACTGAAGTCGCCCCTACAGGTCATCCTTCCTCCGTCAGCAGCTGGCCAGGCGGGCGGCCTCGGCGCTGCATTCGTCCAGCAGATGGACGATGGATTTGTAGGGAATGCCGGTGGCGGCGGTGAGGCCGATCTCGCAGGTCTGGTTGCTGGAGTAGCCGCCGCAGCAGCTGGCGGGCACGTCGGCGTGCAGCTTGCGCAGCGCGTGGGCGTTGAGTTCGGGCACTACAAAACCGCGATCGCCGCCGAAGCCGCAGCACTTGACTCCGGCCGGCTGGGTAACCTGGGTGGCGCAGGCGTCGGCAAGCTTCTTGAGCTTGGCGGCAAAGCCCATGCGGCTGGCGCTGCAGTTGAGGTGGAGCAGCACCGGCTCGGCTTTTTTCTGCAGCATCAGGCGCGGCAGGAGCGCGTCGTGGGCGAATTCAACGATGTCGAACACCGGCAGGCGTTCGGCGAGGAAGGTTTTCATGCGCAGCGAGCAGGCGCTGGCGTCGAGCACGATGGGGTAGCGTCCGTTGTCGCTGGCGCGGCGCAGGACGGCTTCGAGTTCGGCGGATTTTTGGTCGGCTTCATCGGCCAGGCCCTTGCTGGCGAAGGACTGGCCGCAGCACAGGGCATCGACGCCGTCGGGCACGATGGGTGCGTAGCCGGCCCGCTCCAGCACCCGGATCACCGTGGCGGAAAGCGCGGCTTCCGGGGTGTCGGCGCCAAACATGCGGCCTGAGCAGGTGGGGAAATACACCACCTTGTCGCCCGACAGGGCGGTGGCCCGCCCGGCCGGCTGCGGGTGCGGCATGCCGGCCTTCCAGGCGCCGCCGGAGAGGCGGCCCAGCATGCGGGGGCCGACGATGGCTTCGGCCAGATGGCCAGCCTTGATGGCGCTGCGGGCCAGCGCCTGGGTGGCGCCGAAGTGGTTGGCGGCCACCCGGCCGAGCTGGCGGGCCACGCCGGAGAGCTTTTCGCCGCGCACCGCGCGCACCAGCGTGCCGGTGTCGATGCCCACCGGGCAGGCCGTGGCGCACAGGCCGCAGCCGGCGCAGGTGTCGAGGCCCATGTAGAGGTAATCCTTGCCCAGCTCGCCGGCTGCCTCGCCGGCTGCCTCGCGGCGCGACAGCTCGCGCCAGCCGACGATGCGCTGGCGCGGTGACAGGGTCAGCCCGTGGGAGGGGCACTGGGGTTCGCAAAAGCCGCATTCGATGCAGCGGTCCACCGGCGCGTAAAGCTGGCCGGCGGCGGGCATGGGCTTGAGATCCTTGAGGTGGGCCGCCGGATCGTCGTTGATGATCACGCCGGGGTTGAGCAGGCTTTCGGGGTCGAAGAGCTGCTTGATGTCCTTCATCAGCCGGTAGGCCGTGGTGCCCCATTCCAGCTCGACGAAGGGCGCCATGTTGCGGCCGGTGCCGTGCTCGGCCTTCAGCGAACCGTCGTACTTTTCAACCAGCATCCCGCACACCTCGTCCATGAAGGCGGCGTAGCGGGCGACTTCGGATTCGATGCCGAAATCCTGGGTGAACACGAAATGGACGTTCCCCTCCAGCGCGTGGCCGAAGATGATGGCCTCGTGATAGCCGTGCTTGGCGAAGAGCTGTTGCAGGTCGAGGCAGCAGGCGGCCAGCATGGGCACGGCCACTGCCACGTCTTCGATGATCACCGTGGTGCCGGGCTTGCGTACCGCGCCCACGGCCGGGAAGGTGCCCTTGCGCACCTGCCACAGGCGCTCGATCTCGACGGCCCGGGTGGTGAAGGTGGCGGCTTCGACGAGCGGGTAGGGCTGCAGTTCTTCGAGCACGCTGGCCACGCGGGCGTCGAGTTCGACGGCCGAGGGGGCGCGGGTTTCGATCAGCAGCGCGGTGACTCCGTCGGCCAGGGTCTTGAGCAGCGGCGGCATGCCGGCCATGTCGGCCACGGCGTGCAGCGAGGCGCGGTCGAGCAGCTCGACCGCATCCACCGGCCGGGATTTGAGGCCGACCACCGCGCGGCAGGCGGTTTCCATGTCGTGGAAGAACACCAGTGCGCTGGCCTTGTGGGCGTATTCGGGCACCGTGTTGTAGGTCACCTGGGAGATGAAGCCGAGGGTGCCCTCCGAGCCGATCATCAGGTGGGCGAGGATGTCGACGGGATCGTCGAAATCGATGAGCGCGTTGAGGCTGTAGCCGGTGGTGTTCTTGATCTTGTACTTGGCGCGGATGCGGGCGGCGAGTGCGGTATTGCTGCGCACGCTGGCCGCCAGCCCGGCGAGGCCGTCGAGCAGGCTGGCGTGGCTGCTGCGAAAGGCCGTCACGCTGGCGGCATCGCCGGTGTCGAGCACGCAGCCGTCGGCCAGCAGCACGCGGATGCTGGCCAGCGTGTTGTAGCTGTTCTGGGCGGTGCCGCAGCACATGCCGCTGCTGTTGTTGGCCGCCATGCCACCGATCTTGGCCGCGTTGATCGAGGCCGGGTCGGGGCCGATCTTGCGGCCCAGCGGGGCGAGGCGACGGTTCACCTCGGCGCCGATGATCGCCGGGCCCACGCTCACGCTGGCGCCGTCGGCGGCGATGGTGCAGGTGGCAAAGCCTTCGCCCAGCAGCACCAGCACCCCGTCGGTCACGGCCTGGCCGCACAGGCTGGTGCCGGCGGCGCGAAAGGTGACCGGGCGCTGGTGGCGGCGGGCCAGCTCGACCACGTCGCGCACTTCGGTTTCGTCTTCAACCACGGCCACCACCTCGGGAATCAGGCGGTAGAAGCTGCCGTCAGTGCCATAGGCAAGGCGGCGCAGTTCGTCGGTAATCACGCGCTCGGCGGGCAGCCGTTGGCGCAGGGCATCGATCAGTGCGGACATGGGGAGTCCTCCCGTCAGGGATGGGGATTGAAATGGGGTGTGCTGGGGCGCGTAGGGGGTGCGTAGGGGCGACTTCAGTCGCCCTCGGACTCCGGTCAGCGGCTTGTCTGTGACTCAACGCGCGGATGGGCGACTGAAGTCGCCCCTACGCGTCGCCCCAACAGTCGACGGCGGCCCGGGGCCGCTAGCGGCGGTCTTTAACCATGTCTCGCAGCCTTCGCGGGGCGGGGGTGAGCGGCGTTCGGGCGGCTGTCCAGCCGCCCTGCTTCGACGGTGAGAACATGCGCAAGCGGGTGGCCAGCCAGCTGAAGGCGCGGTAGCTGCCGGGGCGGCCGTAAACCCGCGCCCACATCCGCCAGCCAAAACTGGCCAGCCTGTTGTAGCCGGCGCCCTGGCCCACCATGGCGGGCTTGGCGTGGGGTTCGCTTTGCGCCTCTTCGCGCAGGCGGATCAGCAGCTCGGGGATGGGAATCTTCACCGGGCAGACTTCACCGCAGGCGCCGCACAGGCTTGAAACCGTGGGCAGCAGGTGGGTTTCTTCAAGGCCCATCATGTGCGGCGAGACGATCTTGCCGATGGGGCCGGGGTAGGTGGTGCCGTAGGCGTGGCCGCCGATGCGGGTGTACACCGGGCAGTGGTTCATGCAGGCGCCGCAGCGGATGCATTGCAAGGTCTTGCGCAGCTGCTCGTCGGCGTAGGCCTGGGTGCGGCCGTTGTCGAGGAGAACCAGGTGCACCTCTTCCGGGCCGTCCTTCTCGCCGGGCTTGCGCGGGCCCGAGATCATGTTGAAGTAGGTGGACACCGCCTGGCCGGTGGCCGAGCGGGTGAGGATGGAGAACAGCGGGGCCACGTGCTCCAGTTTTTCGACCACCTTTTCGATGCCGGTGACGGCGATGTGCACCTTGGGCACCGTGGTGCACATGCGCCCGTTGCCTTCGTTTTCGACCAGGCACAGGGTGCCCGTTTCGGCGACGGCAAAATTGACGCCGGAGAGGCCGATGTCGGCGATCTCGAATTTCTCGCGCAGCACGCGGCGGCCGATCTGGATCAGCGCGTCCACGTTGTCGGTGTATTCCACGCCGGGGATGTGCTCGGCGAACAGTTTGGCGATCTGCTGCTTGGTCTGGTGGATCGCCGGCATGATGATGTGGGAGGGCTTTTCGCCGGCCAGCTGGACGATGTATTCGCCCATGTCGGATTCCAGCGCACCCACGCCGGCGGCTTCCATCGCGTGGTTGAACTCGATCTCCTCGCTCACCATCGACTTGCCCTTGACGATCAGCTTGGCCGAATGGCGCTGGGCGATGCCGAGCATGATCGCGTTGGCCTCGGCGGGCGTTTCGGCCCAGTGCACCTGCACGCCGTTAAGGGTGAGGCTGGCTTCGAGCTGTTCGAGCAGATCGGGCAGCCTGGCGAGGCTGTACTGGCGGATGCCCTCCGACAGGCTGCGCAGCGAGGCCAGTTCGGATTCGTCCGGAAACTGGGCGGCGCGCTTGGCCATCAGAAAATCCATCGCGCCGCGGAAGCTGGTGCGCAGGTGGGGATCGTTCACCGCCGTGTGCATGCGCTCGCGCAGGGCTTGGGCCGAGACGAAGGCGATGGGCTTTTCGGTGCTGCTGCCGTGTGCGGTCTGGGCGCTCATTGCGGCTCTCCTTCGGCGTTGATGACCAGCACGACCAGCTCTTTCGGGCCGTGGGCGCCGTAGGCCAGGGTTTGCTGGATGTCGGCGGTTTTGGACGGCCCGGAAATCAGCAGCGCGTTGGTGGGCAGGCTGGCGCCCCAGTTTTCAAGGCGGATCGCGTCGAAAAAGGTGGGGTGGATGTGGCGTGCATCAAGCAGCGCGAAGTGGATCGGCGGGACCAGCGACAGGGTGCGCGGCTCGGCTTCGGACGGCCATACGATCAGCGTGCCGGTTTCGGCGATGGCGCCGCGGGTTTGGGTGAAGCCGGCGTCGATGCGGTGAAAGAGATCGGCCTTGAGGCCTTCGACCGGGCCGACCCAGGCGCGCGGCGTGGTGCCGGCAAAGGGAGCGTCGGCAATCCGCCTGCCAGCGGGCGTGTCGGCGCCGTAGAGCAGCGTGGCGACTTTTTTATCCGCGCACAGGCGGGCCAGCAGGGCAGGCCAGCCGGCTTCGCTGGTGATATGGACTTCGGCGTGAAAGCTTTCGATGCCGGTGCGAAAGCGCGCCAGGCGCTGGGCCGGGGAATCCGTGCCGGCGCGGGGGCCGAAGTGCTCGTCGAGCACCGGGGCGGGCAGCGGCTGGGCCGGCTGGCCGGCGCGCAGCTTGGAGAGAATGCGGTCGCGGGCGCTCATTTGCGGCCTCCTGTGCGCTTAAGGAGGAAGGTGGCGAGATGCTCGCCGGGCAGCGAGGCTGATGCGCGGCCGGCGTCGAGGTCTTCCTTGGCGGCGCGCTTGGTGATGTTGAGCATGCAGCCGCAGTCGGCGGTAACCACCTGTTTGGCGCCGGTGGCCTTGAGCGAGGCCACCTTGTCGCTGACCATCGCGGTTGAAATGTCCGGGTGCTTCAGCGAGAAGCTGCCGCCAAAACCGCAGCATTCGGATTCGTGGTCGTGAATGGCGAGCTTGACGTTGCCGAGGCGGGCCAGCAGTTCGCGACCCACCAGCAGGGTGCCCATTTCGCGGCGGGCCGAGCAGGAGGTGTGCAGCGCCACGGTGACGGGCGCGCCTTCGTCCTTGCGCTGGAAGCCCACCACGTGAAGCAGGAATTCGGCGAACTCGAAGGTGCGCGCGGCGATGGCTGCGGCGCGGGCCTTAAGTGCCGGATCGTCGGCGAAGATCTTTTCCCAGTGCCAGCGGATCATGCCGGCGCAGGAGCCGGACGGCACCACGATCGGGTAGTCCTCGGGAAACAGGTCGAGCTGGGAGGCGGCCACTTCGCGGGCTTCGTCGGGGAAGCCGCTGGTGAAGGCCGGCTGGCCGCAACAGGTCTGGTTGTCGGGGAAAATCACGCGGATGCCTTCGCGCTCGAGCAGCGTGATGGCGTCCATGCCGGCTTCGGGCACAAACATGTCCACCAGGCAGGTGGCGTAGAAGTAAACCGCTGCGGGGCGCGGGGGGTAAGCGCGCGCGGGCTGCCCGGCGCCGGGTGAGGGACTGCTCATGTCTTCTCCATTCCTGCCGGGTTGCGGGGGGATTGCGCCCTTCGCTGCGGCTATTGGCTATTGGCCTATTTATTTTCCCGATCAATTGGTAAGACCAATTGATCGGGTGGATGAAAATTTACCCGCAGCCCACCGCCAAGTCAATCGTCCGAAAGGGGTAAATGGCTGATTTAGTGCGATTCAAGGGTAAACCTCTAAGGTTTTGGGGCGGAGCTGTTGCAAGTAATGAAATTTTGGCTTTAGTATTGTGGTCAGACCAATTTCAGGGAGTTGTTTCATGAGCACCGGCAAGATTGCAGTCCAGCGACTCTCCGACACCATTGCCCACGAACTCGAGCGGCGCATTCTTGAAGGCGCCCTCAAGCCCGGAGATCGCCTGCAGCCCGAACGCGAGCTGGCGGTCGAGCTGGGCGTGTCCCGCCCGTCCTTGCGCGAGGCGATCCAGAAGCTGGTCTCCAAGGGTCTGCTGCACAGCCGCCAGGGCGGCGGCACCTGGGTGACCGACCGGCTTGATGCCGGCTTTACCGACCCGTGGGGCGAGATGCTGCGTCAGCACCCCAACCTGCAGGCCGACCTGCTGGAGTTTCGCGGCATGCTCGAATCCGAAGCCGCCGCGCTGGCTGCCCGCCGCGCCACCGACACCGACCTCGCACGTATCGGCGAGGCCTACGCGAAGGTCGAGGCGCTGTTTGCCGAAGGGCCGTCGGCGACGGTTTTCGAAGAACAGGTGAAGGCCGATCTGGCTTTTCATCAGGCCATTGCCGAGGCGGCCCACAACGTGATGTTCGGCCACCTCACGGCCAGCCTGTTCCGCGTCACCCACGAGAACATCGACCTCAACCTGCGCCACCTGCGCCGGCTGGAGAACGACTGGCTGGAACTGCGCGACCAGCACGCCGCCATCTGGAATGCCGTGAAGAGCTGCAACCCGCAGGCCGCCCAGGCCGCAGTGCGGCGTCACATTGCGTTTGTCGAGGAGAGCATGCTGGCCCGCACCCTGCACGAAGAGCGCGAATCCCGCGCGCTGCGGGTCAGGAAGCCGGCCGGCGTCACGTCTTAGCGCTGTTTCAGGAGTGCGGCATGGCGACGGCGACTTTCCGCTTCTACGCCGGACTGAATGACTTCCTGCCGCGCAATCGCCGCCAGCAGGACTTTGAAGCCGCCTTTGCGGCGGATGCCAGCGTCAAGCACATGGTCGAGGCGCTGGGTGTGCCGCACACCGAGGTGGCGCTGGTGCTGGTGGGCGGGCAGCCGGTGGGCTTTTCCCGTCGCCTGCGGGACGGCGAGCGGGTGGCGGTGTATCCGCAGTTCATGGCCTTTGGGCTTGAATCGCTGCCACGCCTGAGCGAGGCGCCGCCGCGACCGCTGCGCTTCATCGCCGATTCCCACCTCGGCGGCCTGGCCCGGCTGCTGCGCATGGCCGGCTTCGACACGCTTTACCGCAACGACTACCCCGACCGGGAGGTGGTTGAACTCGCCACCCGCGACGGCCGCGTGGTGCTGACCCGCGACCGTGATCTGCTCAAGCGTGGCGCTGTGCATCACGGCTGCTACCTGCGCGCGACGATACCGGCCGTGCAACTCCACGAAGTGGTGGCGCGCTATGGGCTCGCCGGGCAGTTCCGGCCCTTCAGCCTGTGCACGGTGTGCAACCTGCCGCTGCGCCCGGTGGCCCGGGAGGCCGTGCTGGAGCGTCTGCCCGCGTCGGTGAAAATCAAGCCGCTGCACTTCACCACCTGCGACGCCTGCGGGCGGATTTACTGGGAAGGTTCCCACTGGCGGCGCATGCGGGCGCTGCTGGATGCCGCGGAAAGCGGCGGGTGAGGGCGGTAGAATCGGCGTCTCCCGAACCCGTCCGGCTTCCGCATGCACACCCTCGAACAACTCCGCACTGGCAAGCTGGCCGGTGCGCGGCATCTCAAGATCGCTTGCGGCCTTGAAACCTTTCCCCGCGAGATTTTCGATCTAGCCGATACCCTGGAAATTCTCGACCTGTCGGGCAACGCGCTCGCGGCGCTGCCCGACGATTTGCCGCGGCTCACCCGGCTGCGCGTGCTGTTCTGCTCGGGGAGCCCTTTCGAGGTGCTGCCCGAAGTGCTGGGCGCCTGCCCCGCCCTGGAGATGATCGGCTTCAAGGGCTGCCGGATCCACACCGTGCCGGAGGCTTCGCTGCCGCCGACGCTGCGCTGGCTGATCCTCACCGATAACCGGGTGGAGGCCCTTCCGGCCTCCATCGGCCAGTGCTCCGGCCTGCAAAAGCTGGCCCTCGCCGGCAATCGCCTCACCCGTCTGCCGCCCGAGATGGCCGCCTGCACGCGGCTGGAACTGCTGCGCATTGCCGCCAACGCGCTCACCGAACTGCCCGACTGGCTGCTGCGCCTGCCGCGCCTGGCGTGGCTGGCCTATGCCGGCAACCCCTTCTGCGCGGCGGTGGACGAAGCGCTGCAGCAGGGCGCGCGGGTGCCACCGGTCGACTGGAATGCGCTGGAACTCGCCCAGGTGCTGGGCGAAGGTGCCTCGGGCGTGATTTACCGGGCCGAATGGGCCGATTCCGGATGCCGCCGTGACGTGGCCGTGAAGCTGTTCAAGGGGGCGGTGACCAGCGACGGCCTGCCCCGCAACGAAATGGCTGCCTGTGTAGCGGCCGGCGCGCACCCCAACCTGATCCCGGTTCTGGGCCGGCTGGAAGCCCATCCGGACGCCACCGAAGGCCTGGTGATGGCGCTCATCGACAGCGGTTTTCGCAGCCTGGCCGGCCCGCCCAGTCTGGAATCCTGCACGCGCGACATCTACCCCGCCGGCACCCGCTTCACGCCGGAGGTGGCCCTGGCCATCGCCCGCGGCATCGCCTCGGCCGCGGCGCACCTGCACGGGCGCGGCATCCTCCACGGTGATCTGTACGCCCACAACATCCTGCACTGCGGTCAGGGCCGGGTGCTGCTGGGCGATTTCGGCGCAGCGTCGTGCGTGCCGCCCCACGACCGGCAGGCCGCCGAAGCGCTGCAGCGCATCGAGCTGCGGGCCTTCGGCTGCTTGCTGGAGGAGCTTTTGGCCGCGTGCGACGAGGCCGAGCCAGCCAGCCCCGCGCGAAAGCTCCTCGCCGCGCTGCAGGCCCGCTGCCAGGCCGATTCACCCGCCAGCCGCCCCTTGTTTGCCGAGGTGGTACAGGCGCTGGCCGGCTGATTCGCGGCTGGTGGGGTCAGGTCTGTTGCGGAATGCTGCTGCGCATGTATTCGCGGAGTTCCGTAAGGTCGTCCAGATCAACATCGCTACCGAGGCTTCCGTCGTCCTTTACCCACTTGAGGCGGGTTTGATCCTTGGTCAGGAACAGCACCTTGCCGTAGTAGCTCGGCACGTGCCTCGATTTGCGTGAGGCGTCCTTAACGTTCTCCTTGGTTTCGATCAAGCGGATCAGGGGCTCGTCGCCGGGAAAGTGCTCCAGGCAGACAACGAAATCGGGGTGGAAGAAGTTGCGGTGTTCGCCGCGTACCAAGCGTACCGAGTAGCTTTTGCGGTCCGGGTTGCGATGCCACCAGGTGACGAAAGGGCTGCGGTCGAGGGCTTGGGCAAAGGCCCGTTCTTCGCCGTTGAGGGTCGCCGTGGCGTCGTATTCTCCAGTGAAAAATTCCGAGCCATCCAGTTGCCAGTGGCGCTCTTTCAGCCAGGCACGTTCGCCGGGTAGCAAGGTTTGTTCGACACGGGCCAGTTCTTCTTTGTCGGGCGGGTAGCAGCCATAGATATTTTTGCGCGACGAAGCCAGCGGAAGGCCTTCCGGAAACACCATCGCATCGGGGAGCGGGCCGGCTTCCTCCATTTTTGCAGTTGCCGCGATGGCTTCGTGGATTGCTTCGTCGAGCGTGTCGGCGCGTTGCTTGGCGATCCAGTGGGCTGCGTCGCGGGCCAGCCGCTGGAGGCCCGCGGCGTCGGGGCGCTGGCCGTCGTCGGCAACTTCGTAGGCGTTTTCGAGTTCAGGGACAAGGCGTTTGACGAGCACTTCGAGCATGACTCGGATGTCTTCGTCCTCCACTTGGGGCAGCTTGCGCAGGGCCTGCATCGCTTCGCGGGCAAGGGCGTTGCGGTCGGTGACGATGAGGACGTCCTCGTCGTGGCTGCTGCGGGTGGTCAGTTCGGTATGGCGCTCGATTTCACGCAGGCGGTTTTGTGCCGCCCTGATCGCGTCGCTGATGAGTTTGGGCGGAATCTCAAGCCGTGTTGCAACCTGACGCGAGATGGCGCTCATGCCGAGCATCTCCGGCCGTCGTTCGCGCTTGAGCGCCCGTGGCAAACCCGGAGTCGTCATCCTCAGGGGGTAGGCGCGCAGGCCTCGCTCCCCGAGTGCTGCAAGCAACTCTTCGCCGGTGCGTGGGTTGTCCGGGCGACGCGGCACCGGTGTTTCGCGGGCCATTGGCGCGACGATGTCCAGTTGATCGTCGCCGACGGCGGCTTGCGCGGCGAAGAGTTCCCGTTGCGGGCCGGATGTTGCGAGCGTCGATTGGGGCGCGGGAGCTTCGGCGAGGCCGACCGGATTGCCGTCGGGCAGCGGGAGGTCGTAGCGCAGCGGCGTCTGGGGCGTGGCTTTGTTGGTGTAGCTGACGGCGCCGGATAAAGTCTGCCGCACCTCCAGCTTTTCGGTTTGTCCTTCGAGCTGGCTTCGGACCTGGCCGGTGGCCTCTACTGCCGCTTCGAATCCTCTCTGGGCGTCGGCGTTGGCGAGATAGACGTAAGCCGTGTCGAAGTCGGGCGGAATGCTGGCGTGGCGGGGCCAAGCGGCGCGCAGCGGGGCGGCGACGCGCATCACCCGGCCGATGAACTGCATCGCAAAATCGGGATCGCTCACCGACTTGGTGGACGCGAGCACGAAGGCGCGCGGCGCGTCGAAGCCGGTGCCAGCCGATTGCTTGAAGATCAGCACTTCCTTGGTGGAGTCGAAGGCAATGCTGCTCATCAGCGCCGGGTCGGGGTCGTTGGACGAGTGTTTGCCGATGGCGTGGATCGGCACCTTGCACAGCGTGACGAGATCGCGCTCGGCTTCCTCGACGGTTTTGTCGCCGTTGGCCACCTGCACCAGTAGCAGCGGCGTGAGCGGAATGCCGGCGGCGGCCAGTTCGGTCTTGATGCGCTGGTTGCGCGCCCAGGCTTGGCGTAGCACCGTTCGCCCGAGGTCGGCCACGGTTTGCACGCTCTGGCGCAGATCGTAGATCACCGCTTCGATGTATTTTTTGTTCAGGCGGGCGGCGACGACTTCGTCGCGGCTGACGGCAAATGATTCGAAATTGGATTTGCCGGCGGTGGTCAGAAATTCGTTGAGGCGCTGATCCTTCGGCGTGGCGGTGGCCATGATCTGATAGTCCGGATTCAGCCATTGGGCAAACCTGCCGAATTCGGTGGCGTGGTCGAGGGCGATGTGGGCTTCGTCCACCACCATGCCGATGGCGAGCCCCTTGCCGCGTGCCCGCGCCACCAGTTCGGCGAGGCTGCGCGTGTCGTCGTCACTGTCGGCGTTGTAGCCCTGGGTGCGAGATTTGGCTCGGGCGACGGCCTGGACGGTGGAAATCAGTACCTGCCCGGCGGCGGGCTCCTGGTTGCGGCCGTGTACGAGTGCTTGCGGCGACAGGTCGGACGCGTTGCTGACGAGGGCGTCCAGTGTCTGGGTTACCAGATTGACGAAGGGAACGAACCAGAACCACAGCACTTCGGCTTCTGCGCTGACATTGGCGAGGACGCGGGCCAGCATGAAGGTTTTGCCGGAGCCGGTGGGCGCGCGCAGCAGGCAGGGCGGGTGGTTGTCACGCAGCAGGGCGCGGCCAATGTTGGCGATCAGGTTGGCCTGAAAGCCTTCGGGCTCGAGAAGGTCACCCTGGGCGGCGGTCAGCTGGATGTTCATGGACGGGGCGCTCATGAACACGGTCGGGGCCTGGCTCGTCATCGTCATTGATTCTGTGAAGTGACCTGGCCGCGCCGTAGGGCGTCGTTCAGGCTGTAGCTGTTCACCGCGATGCCGCGCTGTTCGAGCAGATGGCGCACGGTGTCGGGGCGAAAGGAATACACGGCGAGCCGTTCCGCCGGCCAGGCGGCGAGGGTGTCGATGACGTTTTCGTCCAAGTCGAAGCACGCCAGCACCGCCAGGCGAGCATCTCCGGCAATCTGGCGCACCGGCCCGTGGCCGGGCGGAATGGCGGCGTGCAGTTCGCGCAGGCCGAGAAGCTGCATGGCGTGTTCAGGGCTTGCCTCGAAGGCCAGATCGGCCGGTTCGATAAGGTCGAGCTGCAGATAGGCAAAGCTGCCGCCGAGTCCCTTCTTGCCGCCGTAGCCCTGCATCACGCGGCGGATGCGTTCGGCGGTGATGTCGCGGCACAGGTTCTTGTCGGGCGTCTTCTCCGTCGCCTCGGTGCTGGAGCACAGGATGAAGCGCCGGTTGCCGCCGTCTTCGGCGTTCAGTTCGAGCACGGCCTGGGCGGTGGTGCCGCTGCCGGCGAAGAAGTCGAGCACGATGTCGCCGGGGCGAGTGGCCTGCTTCAGGAGGCCTTTCATGAGTGACAGGGGCTTTGCGTAGTTGAAGGCGCGGTCGCCGAAAATTTCGGTGACGATGCGCGCGCCCTCCTGGTTGGTGCCTGTGACGAAGCTGTTGTCGGCTTCGTAATCGCCATCCTCGAAACGCGGCACCAGCCAGCTCGACAGGGGTTGAGTCTGGTTGCGCAGGTCGGCTTTGTAGCGCTTGAACTGCGGCCGGCCGAAGCCGACCGGACGGCCGACCCAGAAATCGAGGTCGGGAAGGTCGCGGCGCAGCAGCGGGGTCCGGCCACTCTTGGGTACATCACCTGCGTCGATGGCGGCGAGCAACGTGTCCAGCGTCGGCCAGGTTTCAATGCGCTGGTCGTTTGACGGGAACAGGATCTGGCCCAGTTCGATGAATTCTTCCATCGTTTTGGTGCCAATTTCCTGCCCGGTTTTCAGGCGGTCCCGAGACGCGTACACCCATACCCGGTCGGGGTTGGGGGGGTAGGCAATTCTGGTTCGGGGGTCAATCAAGGGGAAGTAGAGATTGGGGCGTTCACGAAAATCCTTGGGGCACGTCAGGTTGTCCGGTCGCCACTCTCCACGCGGGTCGTCGTCTCCATTTCCGTACATCTCATAGCTTTTGGTGAAGCCGTTGAAGCTGAAGCCCGGGTTGCCATAAACCAGCACGTGTTCGTGATCGACGCTCAGAAAGCCGGTTTTGGTGTCATTCGATCCCTGCCGCGTCCGCCAGGCGATCGAGCCCAGCCGCCGCCCCGGAAAAACCTCATCCATCAGTAGTTCCAGCCGCGCCCGGTTCTCGTCGTTGATCGACACCAGGATCACACCGTCGGGCGCGAGCAGATCGCGGGCCAGCGAGAGTCGGCGGTACAGGAATTCCAGCCACTGGGAATGTCGCCAGCGGTCGTTGGGGCCTACGTAGTGGTCGTTGTAGACCCAGTCCTTGTTGCCGGTGTTGTAGGGCGGATCGATGTAGATGACGCGGATGCGCCCGCGGTGGGTGGCGCCCAGCAGGCGCAGCGCGTCGAAGTTGTCGCCTTCGATGACGAGATTGGGGCAGGGTGTTTCAGGTGTCGGACAGTGAGACCAGGCCTCGACCCGTCGCGGAAAAACCAGATTGGCGTTGAGGGCCGCGTCGCGTGCGATGGCGTCGGACTCCCAGTACAGCCCGAGTTTTCGGCGCGTGAGGTGGTCGCTCAGCAGGCGGCGCAGTTGTTCCTTGCTCAGGTGCTCGAGTTCGGAGAGAAGGCTGGGTTGGTGCGTGCCCTTGTTGATCATTGCGCGGTGCGGGTTTTGGAGGGCTGGCGGGATAAGGGTCGTAACGCGGGCGTCAGGCGCTGATGCGCGAGGGCGTGGGTCCGGCTGATTTCGCGAAAATAGTGAACAGACTATTCACTAAATTTTAAACCACTAGGAAACTTTGAGGGGGTGTCGGACTTAACTATCGGTTCATGACAAACAAGGCTGATTTCGGCATCCGACTGTGCAAGGCCATGCAGGCCGAGGGCCTGCCCTTGCGTCCGAGCGTGCTGGAGCGTGAGTTCAATAAGCGTTACTGGGGGCGGTCGGTCAGCCTTCAGGCGGTGAGGCGCTGGATGCGCGGTGAAGCCATCCCGTCGCAGGACAAGCTTCAGGTTCTGGCCGAATGGCTGAAGATTGAGCCGCAGATCCTGCGTTTTGGTGAGGAGACGGTGCGCGCCGTGCGTTCCTCACAACAGCGTTGGGATGAGTTGGCGAATGCCGAGCGTTCCACCCTCGATGCTTTTCTACGCCTGCCCGTGGCGCAGCGCAGGGTGGTGCAGCAGGTTATCGAGGCCTTTGATCTTGCTTATGGCAGCGGGGGGCCGACAAGCAAGGATTGATGGTTGAAGGATCGGTGATGTTGCAGCCACCTTTTTGAAGGGGCCGTAACCGCAGCCTTAAGTCATTATTAAACCGGCCCTTTGATTCACTTCACACCGTTTGGCTGAGTGTGTAGTCGGTATTTACCGGCCTGACTAACGAGTCCTCGCGGACGCGGTTCCGCTTGCGGCTGATACAAAGAAGGGGCACTGATGATTTTCTGTCGGGACGAATTCATTCGCCCTCGGCGCGTTGAATCACCGGCAAGCCGTTGATCAGAGTCCGCGGGCGAATGAAGTCGCCCCCCAAAAAATGGCAGCTATTAACCCGGCTCTGCCTTTTGAAACGCCTGGAGCGAACGGGGCGTCGATATTTGATCAGCTTCCCGCGGTGCTGGTTTGAACCGCGAGCGTGCCGGATTTTTCCCGCTTCGCCAGGGTCTGGCGGTAGAGCTGGGCGAGGCGGCTGGCCATGGCTTCATCCGACCACAGCGAGGCTGTCTTGCGGGCCTGTCCGGCCAGCTCGAGGCAGGCTGCGGGGTCGGCCAGCAGCTTGCCGACGACTTCGCCGAAGGCCTGCGGGTCGTCCGGCGGGGCGATGCAGCCGGGGGCGTCGGCCAGGATTTCGGCGGTGCCCATTGCCGACAGCGCGACCACCGGCGTGCCGGCGGCCAGGGCTTCGAGCAGCACCAGCCCCTGGGTTTCGGTGCGCGACGCAAACACAAAAAGATCGGCCGCTGCGTAGCAATCCGGCAGCGCGCTGGCGCGGTCGAGATAGCCGAGAAAACGCACGCTGTCGGCCAGACCGAGGCCTGCGGCCTGCTGGCGCAGGGATTCCATTGCCGGCCCTTCGCCGGTGATCAGCAGCAGGGCTTGGGGGCAGATTTGATGGGCGCGGGCGAAGGCGTCGAGCAGGAAACCGATGTTCTTCTCATGGGCCACGCGCCCCACAAACAGGGCCAGCGGATGCTCCGGCGGGATGCCGAGCGAGGCCCGGAAGGCCGCGCCGTTGCCGCGGGCAAAGCGCGCCAGCGGAATTCCGGTGGGCAGGATGGCCAGCGGCGTGGTGACGCCGTAGCGGGTGAGGCGATCGGCCATGGCCGACGAGGGCACGACGACGGTGTCGACGGCGTTGCACTGGCGGCGCGAGAAGTTGCGCGCCAGGCCGCGCAGCCAGGCGGCGGGCAGAAAGGGCACGTAGTGCTGGAGGTATTCCTCGAACAGGGTGTGGTAGGTGACGAGGGCGGGCAGCCCGTGGTGGCGGGCCGCTGCCACGCCGGCGTAATGGGCGATGAAGGGGGTCTGGATGTGGATCAGGTCGCAGCCGCTGGCGGCCGCGCGCACCGTCCGGTGCATCGTGCCCCAGGGCAGCAGCCGGTCTTCCGGGTCGTTGGGCAGGCGGCGCCCGGCAACCCGGATGATGCCGGGCTCGTCGGCCTCGTCCTCGTAGCGCGGCACCACCAGGCGAACCTCCACGCCTTGCCGGCCGAGGGCCTGCCGAAAGGTTTCCATCGAAGTGGACACCCCATTGACGCGCGGAAAATACACATCGGAAACCATCAGGACTCGAATCATCGGGCTGCTTTCATGACGATGTCGGCGACGGGGGGCGGGCTCTCGGCAAGCGCCGGAGTCGTGGCCGCATCCAGGGCCACCACGGGCGGGGTGGCCCCCCACACGACCAGCTCCAGGCGCCCGTCGAAGTGCTCGACGATGGCGGTGCAGGAATCCACCCAGTCGCCGCAGTTGATGTACAGGAGGCCGTCGATCTCCTTGATCGCGGCCCAGTGGATGTGACCGCAGACGATGCCGTCGAGCCCGCGCTCGCGGGCGTGGCGAACGGCCGAGTCCTCGAAATCGAAGATGAAGTTGAGCGCTGTCTTGACCTTGCGCTTGGCGTAGCCGGCCAGCGACCAGTAGCCCGAGCGGCCCATCTTGCGGCGGGCCCACGAAAGCCACAGGTTGAGGCGCACCAGCCAGTTGTAGGCCACGTCGCCAAGCACGGCCACCCAGCGGTGGTGGCGCGTAACCTGGTCGAAGATGTCGCCGTGGATCAGCAGCAGGCGGCGGCCGTCGGCGGTTTCGTGGATGGCTTCGGGATGCACCTCGATGCCACCGAAGGACACGCCGGGGTAGTCGCGCAAGACTTCGTCGTGGTTGCCGGGAATGAACACGATGCGCTCGCCGTGGCGGGCACGCCGCAGCAGCTTCTGGACCACCGTGTTGTGGGCCGGCATCCAGCAGATCCCGCGGTGCATCGCCCAGAAGTCGATGATGTCGCCGATCAGGTAGGTGTGCTCGGACGGGTGCTCGCGCAGGAATTCGATCAGGTGATCGGCCTGGCAGGCACGGGTGCCGAGATGGATGTCGGAGAGAAAGAGTGAGCGCACGGGCGGCATGCCCGCACCCTATCCGGCCAATATGAA
>Ga0268298_10002527_pt1 | contig 19920 bp, 19 predicted proteins | sample WWTPWeurt_MetaG_FD_194462 | JGI IMG/M metagenome (GOLD analysis project Ga0268298, IMG submission 194462) | Activated sludge microbial communities from WWTP in Nijmegen, Gelderland, Netherland - WWTP Weurt | ecosystem: Engineered > WWTP > Aerobic digester > Activated sludge | place...
GCCCACCGCCGAAGAAATCGTGGCCTTCGCCACCCAGTTCGATCCGCAGCCCTTTCACCTCGACGAAGAGGCCGCGAAGCAATCGGTGTTTGGCGGCCTGTGCGCCAGCGGCTGGCACACCTGTTCCATGGCGATGCGGCTGATGGTGACCAACTTCCTGCTCGAATCCTCCAGCCAGGGCTCGCCGGGGCTGGAGAACATCAAGTGGCTCAAGCCCGTCTTCCCCGGTGACACGCTGCGCCTGCAGCACACGGTGATCGAGTCGCGGCCCATGACGAAGCGCCTGGACGTGGGCCTTGTGCGCACGGTGTGGGCCATGTTCAACCAGCGCGGCGAGCAGGTGCTGCACATGGAGGGCTGGGGAATGTTTCGGCGAAGGACGCCTGGCGCGCCACAATAGCCCATGGACTTCAAGCCCCTCATCACCCTGCTGGCCATCGTCAATCCGCTGGCGATCGTACCGTTCTTCATCCATTACACGCAGGGCTTCTCGCGCGAGCAGCGCATCAAGACGATCTGGATCTCGTCCTTCAGCGCCTTCGCCGTGATCGCCACCAGCGCCCTGCTGGGCCTGAAGATCCTCGAATTTTTCAGCATCTCGCTGGCGAGCTTTCAGGTGGGCGGCGGCATGCTGCTGCTGATCAGCTCGTTGAACATGCTCAACGCGCAGCCCGCTGAATCCAAGCCGGCCAGCCACGAGCTGGAAGACGGCGTGGCCAAGGCCGCCATGGGCGCGAGCATCGCCGTGGTGCCGCTGACCATTCCGCTGCTGACCGGCCCGGCCACCATGTCCACCGTGGTGATCTATGCCGACCGGGCCAAGACCTTCTGGCAACTCGCCACGCTGGTGGGCTACGGCGCGGTGATCGCGCTGGCGACCGCGCTGAGTTTCGCACTGGCCGGCCCGATTGCCCGCGTGCTCGGCAAGACCGGCATCAACGTCATGACCCGCCTGATGGGCCTGATCCTGGCCGCGCTGGCCGTCGAGGTGATGGCCGAGGGGCTGCACAAGCTGTTCCCGGTGCTGGGGCGCTGAGAGACCATACCCCGGGGCGAGCATGGCCAAGCTGTTGTTGCTGGAAGACGACCCGGCCATTGCCCGGACCGTCATTTACGCGCTGGAGCGCGATGGCTTCACCGTGCTGCATTGCCTGCTGCTGGGCGACGCCCGCCGCGCCCTGCAGGCCCGCACCTTTGACCTGCTGATGCTGGACGTGGGCCTGCCCGATGGCAGCGGGCTGGACCTGTGCCGCGAGGTCCGCGCGCAGCGCCCGACCCCCATCCTGATGCTGAGCGCCCGCAACGAGGAGATCGACCGTGTGCTGGGCCTGGAACTGGGCGCCGACGACTATGTGAGCAAGCCTTTCAGCCCGCGCGAGCTGGTGGCGCGCGTCAAGGCGCTGCTGCGGCGCAGCGCGATGGCGCCGGCCTTGAGCAACAGCGCACCGGGTGGGTTCGAGGTGGACCTTGCAGGCCAGCGCATCCTGCTGCACGGCGTGCCGCTGACGCTGACCCGGCGCGAATACCGCCTGCTGGGCGCGCTGCTGCGCGGCCCCGGCCGCATCCACTCGCGCGAGCAACTGCTGGAGGCCGCCTGGGGCGACGACAGCGACAGCACCGACCGCACCGTGGACACCCACATCAAGACGCTGCGCGCCAAGCTGCGGCAGGTCGACCCGGCGCGCGAATACATCGTCACCCATCGGGGCATGGGTTACAGCCTTGAGCTGCATCCCATCTGAGCCATGAAGCTCGGCATCCGCCTCCTGTTCGTCTTCTTCCTGCTCAACGGGCTGGCGGCGTTCTTCGTGCTGCGGGTGTTCGTGGTGGAGATCCGGCCCAGCGTGCGCGAGGTCATGGAAGACATGATGGTGGACACCGCCAACATCCTGGCCGAACTCGCCAGCGACGACCTGGCCGCCGGCCGCCTCACCGAGGGCCGGTTTGCCGCCCATGTGCGCAACTACGCCAGCCGCCCGGTCGATGCCCGGATCTGGGGGCTGGACAAGCAGTCGCTGGACTTCCGTGTCTATGTCACCGATGCCCGGGGCCTGGTGCTGTTCGATTCGGAGAACACCGCGCAGGGGCAGGACTATTCCGGCTGGCGCGACGTGGCCCGCACGCTGCGCGGCGAATACGGCGCGCGGGCGACCCGCACGGTGCAGACGGACGAGCGCACCTCGGTCATGTACGTGGCCGCGCCGGTGCTGCGCGACGGCGCCATCCTGGGCGTGCTGACGGTGGCCAAGCCCCAGAGCACCGTGCAGCGCTTCGTGGACCGCGCGGAGCGCAAGGTGCTGCTGGGCGGCCTGCTGCTGCTGGCGCTGTCGGCCGGGGTGGGTGTGGCCGTCACGCTGTGGGTGGTCTGGAGCATCCGCAAGCTGCGCCGCTACGCACTGAACGTGCAGGCGGGCCAAAAGATGGACGTCCCCCTTGTGCCGGGCGAGCTGGGCGAGCTGGCGCAGGCCATGGAGGCCATGCGCGCCCGCCTCGAAGGGCGTGACTACATCGAAGGCTATGTGCGCGCCCTGACGCATGAGCTCAAGAGCCCGGTGGCGGCGATCCGCGGCGCAGCCGAACTGCTGCAGGACGACCTGCCGGAAGCGGACCGCGCCGTGTTCGCCGGGCAGATCGAGCAGCAGGTGCAGCGCATCCAGCGCCTGATCGACCGCCTGCTGGAACTCAGCAAGCTGGAGCAGCGCCAGAGCCTGCTGGTGGATGCGCCGACGTCCCTGCGCGACTGCGCCGAGGCGGCCATTGCCGAGGCGCAGGCCCGCGCCCGCCAGAAAAACGTCGCTATCACCCTGCAGGGCGACGGTGGCAGCGGGCCTTTCGAGGCCGCGCTGGTGGCGCTGGCCGTCAGCAACCTGCTGGACAACGCCATCGACTTCTCGCCCGTCGGCGGCAGCGTGCGGGTGGACCTGGCGGGCGGGCGCATCAGCGTGACCGACGCCGGCCCCGGCGTGCCCGACTATGCCCTGCCCCGCCTGGGCGAGCGTTTCTTCTCAACCCCGCGCCCCAACGGCGAGCGCACCGGCTCGGGCCTGGGCCTGGCCATCGTGCGCCAGATCATGGCGCTGCACCACGGCAACCTGAATATCGTCAACCTCGACCCGGCGGCCGGGCCGGGGCTTCGTGCTGAATTGAACTTCGCGATCTGAGACTTCACACCGGCTTCACACAGTTCATCAAGCCCTCACGCACGGACCGGAAACTGGCCTTCCATTCATCACGGAGGCTCTCTTGAAACACCCGGTATTCCTCAAAATGATGGCGGTCGGCGGTGTGCTGCTGATGCTCATCTTCGGCCTGGCCCTGATCGGCGGCATCGTCCGAGACCGCCAGGTTCACCGTGAAGCGGCAACCAGCAGCGTGGCGCAGAGCCTGGCCGGCAGCCAGACGCTGATCGGCCCACTGCTCCACCGAAGCTGCGTCGAAACCTGGGACGTGACAACGGGAAGTGACGCCAGCCAGACTCGCACCGAACAGCGCCGCGAGTTCGCTCTGACGGCCCTGCCCGACGACCTGAACGTGACCACCGGCGCCGCCATGGAGCCGCGCGCCCGGGGGCTGCACAAGGTCAACACCTTCGCGCTGAAGGCCCACCTGACGGCCCGCTGGGCCGACCTGGCCAGCCTGCAGCCCCAGGCCACGGTCAAGAACTCGCGCCTGCAGTGCGACCCACCCGTGCTGATGGTGGCGGTGGGCGACGCGCGCGGCATCCGCACCGCCCGGCTGCGCCTGGACGCTCAGGACCGAGCGCTCAAGCCCGGCACCCTGCACCGCGCCTACCCCCGCGGGGTGCACGCCACGCTGCCCGAAGCGACGCTCCAGAGCGGCGAGCCCTTCACGGCCGAGGTGGCGCTGGAACTGGCGGGCACCGAGCGCTTCTCGGTGGTGCCCCTGGCCGGCACCACTGCCGCGCGCTTCACCAGCGGCTGGCCGCACCCGTCGTTTGACGGGCGCTTCCTGCCCACCGAGCGCACCGTGGGTGATCAGGGCTTCGACGCGGTCTGGCGCCTGTCCGCGCTGGCCACCACCGCGCCGCAGGACATCGCCGCCGGCAAGCCGGTCTGCCTCGGGGCTGCGGCGGAAGACAGCCCCGCCCAGAAAGGCTGCACCGACGCCTTCGGCGTCAGCTTCATCGACCCGGTGAATCCCTACACGCTGAGCGACCGCGCCACCAAGTACGGCCTGCTCTTCGTCGCCCTGACCTTCGTCGCAGTCGGGCTGTTCGAGTTCATGAAAAACCTGCGGGTCCACCCGGTGCAATACCTCCTGGTGGGCAGCGCGCTGTGCATCTTCTTCCTGCTGCTGGTGAGCCTGGGCGAACACCTGCCGTTTGGTCTGGCCTACGGCATCGCGGCCACCGCGTGCGTCACCCTGCTGGCCTTCTACGCAAGCCACATGCTGGGCAGCGTGCGCCGCGGAATCCCCTTCGGGCTGGGCATCGCCGCGCTGTACGGCACGCTGTACCTGCTGCTGCAGCTGGAGCAGACCGCGCTGGTCATCGGCGCCGTGGCCTTGTTCGTCGTGTTGGCGGCGGTGATGGTGCTGACCCGGCGCATCGACTGGTATGCGCGGCTGGCGCCGGCTGCAGCGTCCACACCAGCGACCTGACACGCGGTGCAGGCCGTGGGCTGATCGCCTGCGGCCTGCACAGGCTGCGTCTGTACCAGGACGCCGTGTTTTTGATGCTTTCAAGCTTTTTTGGCCTTTCCCCAGCGCGGGACGGTCATAGTCAGCTATGGAAACAGTAGCTATCCCGCTTGAATTCCAGCGGCCTGCGCGGCATCGCCAGACTCAAGCGCTAGGTTCACCGAGACCGCCTCGCCCTCGACCCGCACCGGGTAAACGCGAACCGTCAGGCCTGCTTCCCCGCGCATGCAACCCGTGCGCCGGACAGCGCAGGACGGTGCCGCTGAGTGTGCCGCCACCCAGCCAGGCGCCGGCATGCGGGCAGCTGTCGGCAGCGGCGTGGAGGCCAACGTCCACGTTGAACAGCAGCAGGCTGTGACCGTCGATCCGCACGAGCTTGCGGCTGCCGGGGGGCAGATCCGACAGCCCCGCCACCGGTCTCCATGAATCGCTCATCGCACGCACCCTCAAATCACGCAGCCGCCATTGGGGCTGATGATCTGGCCCACCAGGTAGTGCGGGTCGCAGGCCAGGTGCACCACCGTGGCGGCGTACTCGTCCATCGTGCCCAGGCGCCCGGCGGGGATCAATTGCCAGAACCGGTTGCGTCCCGCCTCGTCCAGGGTCTGCAGGTAGGCCTCGAAGTCCGGCGTAAACACGCCGCCCGGCGCGATGGCGTTCACCTGGATGTTGGCGCCGGCCACCTCGGCCGCCATGGCTTTGGTGAAAGCCACGACGGCGCCCTTGGTCGCGCTGTAGTGCGGGCTGTGCACGCTCATCGCGGAAATGCCCGCCACCGAGGCGATGTTGACGATGCGGCCGTAGCGCTGCGGCTCCATCATGCGCAGGGCCGCCCGGGTGCAGTAGAAGACGCCATGCACGTTGACGTTCCAGAAGCGCAGCCATTCTTCGTCGCTCATGGCGCTGGTGAAGCCCAGCGAGCGGCGCGGCTCGGGCGTCGTGAGGTAGGCGTAGTGTTCGCTGCGGCGCTGCTGGTCGACCGGGCGCGCGGGGACCAGGGCGGCGTTGTTCACCAGCACGTGCACCGTGCCAAAGTGCTGCGCGGCCTGGGTGAACATCGCGTCCACGGCGGCGCTGTCGGAGACATCGCAGGGCAGGCTCAGGACCTCGCCACCCATCGAGCGGATCTTTTCTGCCGTGCCATTGAGCCGGTCTGGGTCGATATCACAGATCACCAGCCGGGCGCCGGCCGCGGCCAGCGCGATGGCCAGGGCGCCGCCCAGACCCGGGCCGGCGCCGGTGACCAACGCGACCGGTTCCTTGACCGACAGGGGATTACGCACCTTATTCCGGCTTGAAGCCGACCGCCTTGAGCGTGGCGACCTGGCGGTCGGAGGCGGCGCGCAGCGAGCGGGCCAGTTCGTCGGCGGACGCCGAGGGCACCATGTCCAGCCCCATGCCGGCAAAGCGCTGGCGCACGGCGGGCTGCTCCAGCACCTTCACCACGGCCTCGCGCAGGCGGGCTTGCGCGGCAGCCGGCACGTCGGGCGTGACGAACAGGCCCATCCATGCGGTTTCGGTCAGGTCCTTGTAGCCCAGTTCGGCAAAGGTCGGAACGTCGGGCAGCATCGACAGGCGCGCCGGCGCGGTGGTGGCGAACACCTTGATCTTGCCGCCCTTGATCATCGGGATGGACGTGGCGGGGCCGTCGAACATGAAGGACACGTGGCCGCCGATCAGGTCGGTCAGCGCGGGCGGCGAGCCTTTGTAGCCGACGTGCACCATGTCCGTGCCAGCCAGCTTGTTGAACTCCAGGCCCAGAGTGTGCGACAAGGTGCCCGGGCTGTAGGAGGCGTAGTTGACCTTGCCCGGATTGGCCTTGATATAGGCGACTACTTCCTTGACGTTGCTGGCCGGCACGTTCGGTCCGCCGACGAACAGCAGGCCGGTGCGCGCGATCTCGGCCACCGGACGCAGCTCCTTCATCGGGTCCACCGGCAGCTTCATCGCGTGCGGGATTTCCGAGATGATGCCGTTGACCGAGACCAGTACCGTGTGGCCGTCCCGCGGCGCCTTGAGCACTTCCTGCAGACCGATCAGTCCGGCGCCGCCGGGTTTGTTGTCGACCATGACCGGCTGCCCGAGCTGCTGCGCCAGGCCTTCAGACAGGGTGCGGGCCACGATGTCGGCTGTGCCGCCGGCCGGCGCGCCGACGACAATTCTCATGGGCTTGTCCGGGAATTGCGCCAGGGCGGCACCGGTTGCGGCCAGGGCGGCGCAGGCCAGGGCGGTCAGGGAAAGGACGCGGCGTGTGAAATTCATGGGTGTCTCCTCGGTGTTCAGGAAATGAAAGTTGGATACCTGCAGGCCAATCAGGCCGCCAGGCGCAGCGGCATGCCGCGCACGCCGGCAGGCCGGTTGGGCGCCAGGCCCAGGCGCTCCAGCGTTTCATCGGCGCTGGCGTAATGCTCGCCGATCCTGTAGATGGCCTTCGCCTGCGCGCCGGTGGCCACGTCGCGGTGCAGTTCACGGGCAATGCGCACCATCTGTTCGACCTGCTGCACGCTGGTCATGCGCTCGCCCTTCCGGCCCCAGAGGTTGTCCTCGATGCCGCAGCGCACGTGCAGGCCCATGGCGATGGCCATCGCGCCCAGCGGCGCCACGGTGCGCATGATGCCCTCGATGGTCAGCACCGCGCCAGGGGGCGTGCGGCGCACGAACTCCATCAGGTTGTAGGGGCTGGGGCCGTCGGCACCGCCGCCAATCATCACGTGGTTCAGCACCAGCGGGCCGGTGTAGACGCCGCGGCGGATCAGCCGCTCGACCGTCTCCAGCTGGCCCACATCGCCCAGCATGAAATGCGGCTGGATGCCCGCAGTCTGCAGGCGCTTGAGGTGCTCGGCCACGAAGGCCGGGCCCGAGGGAATGGTCATCTCGCTGTAGGCAGCCTGGTAGGCCGGCAGCGCGAGGGACGTGCCGGCCACGTCGTCGGCGCTCATCAGTTCGCAGACATTCATCTGGTTGGTGTTGATGGCGATCGTCACCTGGTCCGGCGCGGGTGTCAGCTCAGCCAGCATGTGGCGGGTGTCGTCGCTGAGCCATTTGGCGTCGCCGCCCTCGTCTTCCGGCGCGAACGAGATCGACCCGCCGACCTGCAGCAACATGGAAGGCACCGCTTCACGCAGGCGCGCCAGCATCTCGTTGAACAGCGACAGGCGTTTGGAACCGTGGCCGTCGGCTTCGCGGCAATGCACGTGCAGCACGGTCGCACCGGCGTTGTAGCAGTCCACGGCTTTCTGGATCTGCTCGTCCATCGTCACCGGAATGTCGTCCGAATCGCCGGGCAGGAACTCGGGGCCGTACGGGGCGACCTGGATCACCAGGGGTTGCTGGTTTTCGGGGAGCAGGGAGTCGTCGAGGAATTGCATGGTGGGGTCCTTTGGGTGAGGGGAATAGTGGGGGCGAAAAATCAGGCGTGAGCGGCGTCGGCGTGAGCCTGTGAGCGGGTCTGGTATGCGGCCATCTCCTCCTGAAGGATGGGCGCGCCCAGGCTCATGGTGTGGATGCCGAGCACGCTGGTGAGCTGCAAGACGGCAGTGATCTGCTCCTGCGTGGCGCCCAGCTCCAGCGCCTTGCGGATGTGGCGGCGCACGCCGGGCGCGTACAGGTGGGTGCAGGAGGCATCGACCGCGATCGCGATGAACTCGATGGTCTTGGCGTCCAGCACCTTGTCCAGCATGGGCTTGAGCCCCACGGCCATGAAGCGCTCGGTCCACTCCGGGTCGAGCTCGGCAAAGGGGGTCCAGTTCGGGTTCCACTCGCCGGTGCGGCGCAGGTGGTCGCACAGCGGGGTGGTGGACGCGGCGGTGGGGGTATCGGCGGTGGTCATCGGGTCTCCGGCTCAGAAAGTGGACGGATTATTCGAGGCCGGGGCGTTTCTCGATTGACATAACGGGACATCGAATTAGCATTTCGGGACACCCTGTGAGAACCCCGATGCCTGAACTGGTCCGCTCTGCCGTGCTGACGAACTATGCCGAGATCGCGCGCAGCGTGGGGTTGGATCCCTACCAGATGGTCCGCTCGGTGGGGTTGAGCCAGGCCTGCCTGGTCGAGCGCGACCTGAAAATTCCCACCACGGCGGTGCGCCGCCTGCTGGAGGACTCGGCCGCCCTGTCCGGGGTCGAGAATTTCGGGCTGCGCATGGCGGAGACCCGGCGCCTGTCGATCCTGGGCCAGCTCGGCCTGGTGGCGCGTGATGCCCCCACGGTGCGCCACCTGCTGGACGTGATCGCCCAGTACATGCGGGTGCACAACGAGTCGCTGCTGCTGCGCATCGAGGAATCCGGCGGACTGGCGACCATCCGGCAGGATCTGGTGGTCGACGAGCCCGGGGCCATGCACCAGTCGGTCGAGCTGGCGCTGGGCGCCGTGATGCGCGTGCTGCGCATCTTTCTGGGTGACGACTGGTGGCCGCGGCGGGTGTGCTTCGTGCACCAGAGCCCGGTAGACCTCAGCCTGCACCGGCGCCTGTTCGGCCCGGCGCTGGAGTTCGGCTGCGAGTTCGATGGCATCGTCTGCAAGAGCAGCGATCTGGACACGCCCATTGCCTCCTCAGACCCGGTGATGGCAGGTTACGCGCGCCGGCTTCTGGAGAACACCGTCGGCATGGACCCCCAGTCGATCGACAAGGAGGTCCGCCAGCTGGTTCTGATCCTGCTGCCGACCGGACGCTGCTCCGTGGAGAACGTGGCCCGTCATCTGGGCGTCGACCGGCGCACGGTGCACCGTCGCCTGGAGCGGGATGGCATCACCTTTTCCGCGCTCGTCAATCAGGCCCGGCTGGATCTGTCCGAGCGCTACCTGGCGCACCCCACGCGCACCATGGCGGAGATCGCCGACCTGCTGGGGTTTTCCGGACCCAGCACCCTCGCCCGGTGGCACCAGGCGCAATTCGGGATACCCGCCACCCTGCGCCGCAAGGCCTTGCTTGCACAGGCCACCGGTCGGCCGGCCAAAGCCTGAGCGAGCCGTTCGATCAGCGGCCGCGCAGTTTTTCCACAGCGGCAGCGGTGACATCCGCCGCCGCCGGGTTGCCCCAGCTGGTGCGCACGTAGTTGGCCAGGTCGGCAATCTGCTGGTCGTTCAGTTGCGAGGCAAAGCCCGGCATGGGGATGTACTTGCCTTGCGCCGGCACGCCCCCGAGCACCACCTTGAGGATATTGGCCGCATCGGGCGCAATCACGACCGGGTTGCCCGCCAGCGGCGGAAAGACGCCAGGCATGCCGCGCCCGCCTGCCTGGTGACAGGCGCCGCAATGGTCCATGTACAGCGTGGCGGCCTGGGCGCGCGCCGGATCGGGCACCGGCTTGCCGGTGCGCAGCGACGAGTTCGGCGGGATCGACTTGAGGTACTCGGCCATGGCCGCCAGGTCGGCGTCCGTCAGGTGAGACGTGCTGTTGCGCACCACCTCGGCCATGGGGCCAAGCGCCGTGGTCTTGCCGGGCACCGCGCCGGTCTTGAGGTAGGTGGCGATCTCGGCCGCCGTCCAGCTGCCCAGGCCGGTGTGCAGGTTGGACGACAGGTTGAGCGCGAACCAGCCATCGATGCTGGCGCCGGTGTAGGCCTTGTCTTTCTCGATGCCGCCCAACGCGTTGCGTGGCGAATGGCACGAGCTGCAATGGCCCAGGCCTTCCACCAGGTAGGCGCCGCGGTTCCACGACGTTGGTTTGCTGGCGTCGGGCTTGAAGGTGCCTTCGGTGAAATACAGCTCGCGCCACACCGCCATCGACCAGCGCTGGTTGAACGGAAAGTGCAGCTGGTTGATGTTCACCGCGTTGACCACCGGGGCGAGCGTGCGCAGGTAGGCGTAGATCGCGTCGCTGTCCTCGCGCGTGATGCGGGTGTAGAAGTCGTAGGGCATAGCCGGGTACATGTCCTGCCCGTGGCGGTTGACCCCTTCGTGCATCGCCCGGTAAAACTGGTCTGCGCTCCACAGGCCGATGCCGGTTTTCGGATCGGGCGTGATGTTGGGCGCGAGCAGAGCGCCAAACGGCGTGTCCAGACGGTACCCGCCGGCAAAGGGCACGCCACCGTTGGCCGTGTGGCAGGAGATGCAGTCGCCCGCACGGGCCAGGTATTCGCCGCGCTGGGCCAGTGTCTGCGGGGCCGCCCTGTGCTGGGCAGCCGCTTGCTGGGCGTGGGCGGCGGGGGCGGCGCTCAACGACGCGATGAACATCAACGCCGCCGGCAGCACGGCCAGGGACTTGCGCAATGAATGAAGCATGGGGCTGATCCGTTTGGCGCACCCCGGCCATCCATGGCCCGGGCGCTGACTGTCGGTGGCGGATTGTGCCCGCATCCACGGCGTGCCGCAGCGGTTCTGGCGCGCTTGTCACGCGATCTTTTCAAGCTTTCTGACCCGTTCCCGTCGTGGAACGGTCACATACTGCTACTTTTTCAGGACTTTCCCGGGCGCGCCAGGCGGATGCGGCAAGGCCCGCGCCTCGCGCACCAGCTCGCCGCAATCGCTGTCCTCGCCGGGGCCTGCATCGATCAACGGGATCAGCGCCAGCAGCGGGTTGATCAGGCCCAGCCCGACCGCGCCAATGGCACGCAGGGCCACACGCCCCTTGTCGACTTCGGTCGTCGGGCGGGCAAAGCTGCCACGGATGTAGATCGGGCTGGTCAGGGCCAGCGGGCTGGTCTTCTTGGTCCTCGGGTTGAGCGTGAGGTCCAGCGTCTCATGGCCCAGGTCGATCGTGCCCGTGCCGATGAGGGTGGTGACCTGCGTGTCGAACACCAGCGCGCTGGCGGTCATCCGGCCCTGTTTCACGTCGAAGTCGGCCACGGCGCAGCGCAGCTTCACGAGCCGGTCGCCGGTCAGGTTCAGGCTAAGGATCTCCCAGAGGTGCAGCCCGATTTTTTCCATCATCAGCTTGCTGACCTCGCCGCCCGCCACCACCAGCCCCAGCTTGCCGTTGGAGCTGGCCAGCAGACTGCCCACCGAATCGCCCTTGCCGGTCAGATCGAACTGCCCGTTGACCTGGCCGATGCTGTTCCTGTTCAGATTCACCGTCGGAAACAGTCGGGACAGCAACACCTTGCGGGCCCGCACCTGGGCATGCGCCTGGATCGGCTGGCTGCGCCCATCCAGCGTGACACGGGTGTCGAGCTGGCCGCCGGCCAGGCCAAAGTTGAGGGGGTCCAGGGTCAGCACCGCGTCCCGCAGGCTGAGGTGGGTCACCAGGTTCTCCAGCGGCAAGGCCTTGGCGTGGCGCAGGGATTTGGCGCTCAAGTCAACCTCGGCGTCCACCGAGTCCCAGCGGTCGGTCTTGAACGGCAGGTCGGGCAGCACACGAGCCCGCCCCACCGGTGACGCCGCCGCCCGCGCCGCGCTGCCCGGGCGCGCGCCAATGACCGAGCCCAGATCTTCCAGGGCGAGCACGCGAGAGGTCAGGCCGGCCGTCAGCGCGGGGCGTTTGCCCCCCGTGACCACCTGCACAAAGCCGGCGATGTCGCTCGTGCCGATGCGCCCGGTGAATTGCTCGTAGCGCCAGGTGCTGCCCGCGTGCAGCAGATGACCTTCGGTGAGGTAAGGCCGTGTGGCCGGAAACGCGATGCCCAGCAGGGGATAGAGCTGTTCCAGGTTGTCGCCGCGCAGCGTCATGCGCATGTCGATGGCGTCCAGGGCCAGCAGGCCCGTCAGCGTGCCATCGGCCTTGACCTGCGTGCGCCCGGCGCTGGCCTCGAACTTCAGCGGATACGGCAGGGTCGTGTCGCGCAGCGCCAGCACGGGCCCGCCGCTGCCTTGGGCCTTGACCTCCAGCCCTTTGTAGCGGCCGTTTGCCGTGAACTGGAGGTCGGCGGTGGCGCTGTGTTCGGCCCCGTCCGCGCCGGTCGACAGCGTCGCCCGAAGGCGGGTCTTTCGGGCGACGTCGTCATACCCCAGCTGGGCGCGGTCCAGCGCGATGCGCCCGATGCGGATGCGGGCGTTCTCGTCCTGCTGCGCCAGGTCCAGCAGCCAGTTCTTGCGCCCGTCAGCAGACGTCTCCAGGAACACCGTGGCCTGCTGCAGGCGCACTTCGGGGAAGGTGAGATGGCGTTGCAGCAGCTGGGGCACATCGACCGCCACCTCGACGCTGGTGGCCGCCACCATGTACCGTTCCTGGGTCCAGGCCGGGTTGGCGAAGGTCAGCGTGGCGCCGCGCAGGCGCACCTGCGGCCAACCGAACTTCACCGTCAGGTCGCCGTGGATGGCCAGTTCCCTTCCGGTCTTCTGCAACACCACGCGCTCCAGCGGGGCGCGCAGCCAGTTCCAGCCGAAGACCGCGATGAACACGGCGGCCAGCACCAGCGTGGCCAGCAGGGCCGCGGCCAGGCCCAGCAGAAAACGCATCAAGGACGTGAGAAAGGTGGGGGTCGTGCGCACGGAGGGTTGGCATGACTGGATCCGGTAGCGTCCAGTGCCTGGCACGAGTGTGGCGGGCGCCGCCCATTGGCTCTGTGCGCATCCCCACACAGGTCCCGGTGCGGCCCAGACCCGGACGGGCAAGACCCGGCCGGTTCACGGGTCACCCGGCCGCAGGACCCGGCAAGAGATCAAAGTGCGCCGCCAGCAGCGCCAGGGCATGGCGCACCTTGGCCGGCTGCTCGCCGCGCCGGGGCGTGACGGCATAGACCGGCAGGTCGGGCAACTGCCAGCCCGGCAGCACCGGCACCAGGCGCCCGTCGGCCAAGGCACGGCGGTCATCCTCGCTGACGACCACGCCGATGCCCCAGCCCTCGACGCACAGGGCGTGCAAGGCCGTGACCTGGCTGGCCTGGGCACGGCTGTTGACCTGCACCGTGGCCGTCTCGCCAGCGTCGCTGTGCAGCACCAGGCTCTGCGTCGCGGTGCCGAAGGGCCGGGCGCCCAGCCAGTCGTGCTGCGCCAGGTCCTGCGGAGTGCCAGGCCAGCCGCGCTCGGCCAGGTAGGCGGGCGCGGCGCACATCTGCGTGCCCATGCTGCCCAGCCTGCGGGCCACCAGGCTGGAATCCGGCAGGCTGCCGGCGCGCAGGGCGATGTCGACCCGCGCGTCGATCAGGTCCACCAGCGCATCGTCCAGCAACAGCTGCAGCGTGAGCCGCGGGTGCCGGCGCAACGGGGCCAGGGCCCGGGCCAGCAGGCCGCCGAAGCCAATGGGCGCGGCAATGCGCAACTCACCCTCGGGCTCGTCGCGGTGGCGCTCCAGCGCCTGCTCGGCCGCGCGGGCAGCGGCCACCATGGCGGTGCAGCCCTCGATGTAGCGCGCGCCGGCCTCGGTGAGCGTGAGCTTGCGGGTGGAGCGGTGCAGCAGCGCCAGGCCCAACGCGCCTTCGAGCTGGCGCAAATGCTGGCTGACGGCCGAGGGCGTCATGCCCAGTCGCCGTGCGGCCGCGGTGAGCGAGCCCGCCGCCACCACCTCGGCAAAGACGGCCATTCGCTTGAGCTGGTCCATGAAATGCCACTTCTATGTAGTTTTACTTCACAGTATTTGCGAAATTGACCGTATATTCAAGGCTTCATGAAGCCATCAGACTAAAGCCTTCCTGAACACAACGGAGATTTCCATGAAAGTTGCACTCATTGGCGCCACAGGGTTTGTCGGCGCCCCCGTCCTGGCCGAACTGCTGAGCCGGGGCCACGTCGTCACCGTGCTGGCGCGCAACCCGGGCAAACTCACGCCCCAGCCGGGCCTGACGGTCATCGCCGCCGACGCGCTGGACGCCGCCCAGGTGGCCGCCGCCGTGGCCGGGCATGACGCCGTGGTCAGCGCCTACAACCCCGGCTGGACCGAGCCGCGGATTTACGACCAGTTCCTGCAAGGCACCCGCGCCATCGTCGAGGGCGTGAAGCAGGCCGGCCTGAAGCGCCTGCTGGTCGTGGGCGGCGCCGGCAGCCTGTTTGTGGCCCCGGGCCTGCAGCTGGTGGACACCCCGCCCTTCCCCGCCGAGTACAAGCAGGGTGCGCTGGCCGCGCGCGAGGCGCTGAACCAGCTGAAGGGGGAAACCTCGCTGGACTGGGTGTTCCTGTCGCCCCCCATCGGTCTGGCGCCCGGTGCGCGCACCGGCCAGTACCGCCTGGGGCTGGACGACCTGCTGCCCGGCGTGGGCGAGGCGCCCGCCGGCATTTCGGTAGCCGACCTGGCCGTGGCCATCGTGGACGAGATCGAAACCCGTCGCCACGTGCAACAGCGCTTCACCGTGGCGAACTGAGGCTGCGCCAAGCCCTGCCGCGGCCGGCTCTGGCGCCGGGGATGACTCCAGGCCCCACCATGGCCAGCGGCGCTTTCACCTGAGAGGCAATGCTGACCTTCGACAGATCGGCGCATCGGTGCTTGCCCTGCCGGGAAATGGATTCAATCGGCCAGTGCCTGGCTAAACCGGTGAATCGCTTCACACGCTGCACGCAAAGGCGCATCACCCAGCGCATAGGCAATCCGGACATAGGGACCCAGCCCAAAGGCGCTGCCATGCACGGTGGCTACATTCGCTTCGTCCAGCAACGCATTGACCACGTCCTCGTCGCTGTTCAGCTTGGTGCCTGCCGGCGTGATCCTGCCCAGAAGGTCCTTGCATGCGGCGAAGGCGTAGAACGCGCCCTGCGGTACTTCGCAATGCAAACCTGGAGCCCGGTTCAACAAATCCACGACCATGTCGCGCCGCCGTTGGAAGGCCGTGCGCGACTGGTCGATGAAGTCCTGCGGCCCCGTCAGTGCGGCCAGTGCCGCATGCTGGGAGATGGTGCAAGCGCCCGACGTCTGCTGGCCTTGCAGCTTTTCCATGGCCTCGATCAGCCAGCCAGGCCCCGTGCCAAAGCCAATGCGCCAGCCGGTCATGGCATAGGCCTTGGAAACGCCGTTCATGGTCAGCACGCGCTCACGCAACCTCGGCTCCACCTGGGCCAGAGTGAAGAACTCGATGCCGTCGAAGATCAGGTGCTCATAGATGTCGTCGCTAAGCACCAGCACTTGCGGGTGCGCCAGCAGCACTTCGGCCAGCGCCTGCAGTTCGCTTCGGCTGTAGACAGCACCGGTCGGGTTGGAGGGCGAGTTCAGGATCAGCCAGCGCGTGCGCGAGGTGATGGAGGCCTGCAGTGCATCCGGCGTGAGTTTGAATCCGCTCTCGGCCCCGCAGGCCACGGTCATGGCCCTGCCGCCGCACAGTTGCACGATTTCAGGGTAGCTCACCCAGTACGGTGCGGGCACGACGACCTCATCGCCTTCGTTCAGCGTGGCGGCCAGCGCGTTGAAGATCACCTGCTTGCCGCCGCTGCACACCAGCGTATTGCGCCAGTCCACGTCCAGCCCGTTTTCACGCTGGAACTTGCCGGCGACGGCTTCACGCAAGGCCCGCAGCCCGGCCACCTGCGTGTAGCGGGTGTGCCCGGCACGGATGGCGGCGATGCCGGCCTCACACACATGCGCAGGCGTGTCGAAGTCCGGCTCGCCCGCACAGAGCGAAATGATCCTGTCACCCGCCGCTCGGCGCCCTGCGACGCGGTCCATGACCTTGTAGGTTGCCGAAGGCTTGGCCTCGGCCAGGAAGCGGTTCAACTCGTGGACTGGCGCCGTCATCATGCTTGCCTGAAGCTTGTGAGGTTCATCAACTCCAGCGTGGATTGGCCTTGCGTCAACGCTTCCATCATCCGGGCTTCCTTGTCCGCACGGGCTTGCCCTTGAGCCAGCGTGTGGGCGACATGTATCGCGGGAATGACGAGCACGCCATCATCATCGGCCACCACCAGATCGCCGGCCGCCACCAGATCGCCGGCCGCCACCGGGGCGCCGGTGAAGCTGATTGGCTGGCCCACCGAAGGGGCGCTGGCCTTGATCGTGCCGCGCATCGATATGCCGCGCGAGAACACCGGAAAGCGCCGCGCCGTCAGGGCCGCGATGTCGCGCACGCCGCCGTCGATGACCAGACCCGCGACGCCGGCCGCCTCGGCTGCCACCGTGAGCACCTCTCCCCAGTAGCCTGCGACAAAGCCGCCCGTGGAGATGACCAGAATGCTGCCACGCGGCGCCTTCTCCATCGCGATATGGATGGCGAGGTTGTCGCCCGGCGAACATTCCAGCGGATAGGCCGGCCCGGCCACCGCGGCGCCAGCCCACACCGGGCGGATGGCGACATCGGTGGCACTGGTCGACAGGCCCGAGGCCTCAAACAGCGTGGATGTGCCCAGGTTGCAGGCTTGCGCCAGTTGCTCGGCGCGATAGGGTTGGGCGGCGGATGTCATGATCACTCCTTGGTCTGAAGCTTGTGGTAGCCCAGTGCAGCGCGCGCCTCGCCCAGGGTTTTGCCCTGGGCAATCTGGTCCCGGATGCGCGATTCGATTTCCTCGATCTTGCGAGCCGTCGCCGCCACCTCTCGGGCGCGGCCGCGCGGCACGATGACCACGCCATTGGCATCGGCCACCACGATGTCGCGCGCGACAACCCGCACGGTGCCAATGGCTACGGGGGCATTCACCGATTCGACCTGCACACGGTCCTTGCCGGTACGCATGAAACGGCCGGCGCTGAACATTGGATAGCCGTCGACCAGCGCCTTGCCCACGTCACGGCACACGCCGTCGATCACCGTGCCCGCGATGCCGCGCAGGCCCGCGTACTGGGTCATGATGTCGCCCCAGACCGTGCAGTCCGTGCGAGCGTCGTTGTCGATCACCACCACGTCGCCAGGCGCCACGTCGTCGATGAAGTCGCCCACGGTGCCCGGCGGGTCGCTGGCCGGCACGTACTTGACGGTAAAGGCCGGGCCAACCACAGCCCGGGTGTAATTGGCCAACGGCATGATGCCCAGCGCCTGGCCATGCAGGCCCAGCTTGTCCATGGCGTCGGAGACGCCGGGAGTGTCCAGCCCTTCAAAGAGGGCGACCAGTGCCTGGTCTTCGATACTGGCTTGACGTGTATCTGTCATGAGGATGTCTCCAATAAATCAATCCAATCGCCCTGCCGCGCGTTCCCATCCATCGCCCGCAGCGATCAGGTCCTGGATGCATGGATGGCTTCAAATTCCTTGTCGTGCATGACTTCCGCCACCGAGCGGCCCGCGCGCACGGCGGCGACCATGCCGTCCTGCCGCCTGGCGATGCGCTCGGCCAAGTCCAGCACTTCCGCGATGCGGGCGGCAGGCACAAACACCGTGCCGCAGCGGTCCGCGATCACGAAGTCGTCCTCATGCACCGTGACGCCGGCCATCTGCACAGGCTTGCCCGAGTCGATCTGGACCATGCGGTTGCGCGCGCTGATCATGGTCACACCGCGGCCATAGACCGGATAGTTCACCGCCTCGCTGCCTTCGATGTCGCGACTCAGGCCGTCGATGACGGAGCCGCGCACCTTCTTGGCCACCGCAGCGTTGGCCAGAATATCGCCCCAGCACGAGATGCCATCGGCGCCTCCAGCGATCACCAGAACGCGGTCATCGGAGGCCACGGCGTCGATGACCGGCGAGATCAGATGCACCGTGGACTTGGCCTCCTGCTTGGGGCCAAGCTGGATGGTGGATGCGCGCCCTACGATCTTGGGGCAGCCCCAAAGCGGGCGCAGGCCGTAGGTGGCGCCGGACAGGCCGAGGAAATCGAGCGCATCGGAAACAGTATTGGTATCCAGCAATCCGAGGCGGTCAAGGAGTGGGCGTTGAGGAATGGTGCGAGGTCCCGTGAAAGTACCCAGGCATGATCTGGCCAGAACCTTGATATGTAAATTCCGGACTTGATATCTCAGTGATCCTGAAATTGGATCAGGGTGCGAAAGAGTGAACTGCACGCCAACGCAAGTTCTTGCCCCTTCAAACTCCGGGAACCAGCATCCTTCATGGAGCCCCAGCATGAGCACTACGATTGACTTCCGCCTGATACGGCAACTCTGGATGTTCCTGGCCGTCGCAGAGGAGCAGCACTTCGGTCGCGCCGCCCAGAAGCTGAACATGTCTCAGCCTCCCCTGACAGAACAAATCAAGGTACTGGAGCAGTCGCTCAAGATGCAGTTGTTTGAGCGTTCCAGGCGCGGGACGCGACTGAGCCCTGCCGGCGCGGCAATTCTCCCGGCCGTGCGTCAGTTTGCCGGCCAGGTCGAGCAGTTGGAGCGGGTGGTCCGTGAGATATCGTCCGGTCAATCCGGCGTGCTACATGTTGGTGCCATCACGTCAGCCATGTTGGAAACCGTGCCCCCGCTGCTGGACGCACTGAAACACATGCATCCGCACTTGACGGTATTCGTCAAGGAAATCGATAGCGTGGACGCAGTTCCCGCACTGGAAGCCGGGGAGCTTGACCTTGCGTTTGTACGGATCGAGGGGGAAATCGGCGGCGATATCTCCACGATCCCACTCGCAGAGGACAGGCTTGCCGTTGCCCTGCACAAGGATCACGCACTGGCGTCCCAGCCTCGCATACGCCTGAAATCACTGGCTCAGGAAAAGCTCGTGATGTCGTCCCGGCAGGTCAGCCCCGTGTATTTCGACTTGCTGACCAGCGTTTGCCGAACCCATGGATTTGCCCCACGCGTCCTGCACGAGGTGCGCTCAGTGGCCTCGCAGATCGCCTACGTCGGCTGCGGCCAAGGTTTGGCCCTGGTCCCGTCGTCCATGCGCAAGCTGGTGCCAGAAAACGTGGTCATACGGCCGCTGCAAGAAAAGATCATGGTCGTGACCGCCGCAGTCGTCTGGAACACGCGCCGCCACCATCCGATGGTCGATCAAGCTATTGCCTGGATTCGGTCTCAGGAGCAGCGGCATCCGAGGCCAAAGAAGACTTTGCGCCAGACCTGAACGCGGGGTGTACCCACGCACTCCTTCGGAAAACTGCCACACCGGGATGCGGGGTTTTAGATTTTTCAAGCTTTTTTGGCCGATCCCCAGCGTGAAATGGTCTTTTCCAGCTATGAATTTGATACCGAATCCAGAGCCTCGCTGACCGGAGCCCCCTACCGAGGTCGCGGATTCATGTCGATATTGCGCGCCGTGCCCAGCAGGGTGGCGCACAGCGTCTCCGTCCCGTCCTGCGCACGGCGTAGACATCGGCCGCGCACACCGTCAGCAGCTTGCCCGCATCGATCACCCGGCCGCGCGCCCGCAAGGCCACCCCTTGTGCCGGCGCAAGGAGCTTGAGCGTGGCGTCCACCGTCGCGTTGATCCAGCCCGGCGGCAGCGTCGTGCCGGCGGCGGCCACGGCGGCCACGGCGGCGAAGTCGCCGATGGCAAAGACGGGCGTGGCCTGCAACTGGCCGGGCCGGAACGTGAAGGCGTCGAGCACGGGGATTTCAAGCTCCACCTCGCCGGGCGCGACGCGTGTGA
>Ga0268298_10002528_pt1 | contig 19915 bp, 17 predicted proteins | sample WWTPWeurt_MetaG_FD_194462 | JGI IMG/M metagenome (GOLD analysis project Ga0268298, IMG submission 194462) | Activated sludge microbial communities from WWTP in Nijmegen, Gelderland, Netherland - WWTP Weurt | ecosystem: Engineered > WWTP > Aerobic digester > Activated sludge | place...
TGGAGGTTGGCAATCCTCGCACGGAAAACCCGATGTCCAACGAGGTCCGTCCGCGAAACCGCGCGGAACCCAACATCCGACCTTGCTGCAATACGCAAACCTCCGCACAGAAAAGCCGACCGCCCTGCAAGCCAATCGCCCCACCGAGTCCGAAACACCCAACCGACCTCCACGTCAAACCCCAAAACCGCAACTTTTGGCCCTGGACAGCGAGGCGCGGCTTGCAGACACACGGGTCGTGGGCTAGCTTGCCGGTGCGCGGGCCAACGAACGACCGCGCAGAGGTGTGATGGATTCGCTGATCATCCAAGGGTTTCGGTGCTTCGGGCACCGCGTGGAGGTGCCGTTGCGGCCCCTGACGCTGCTGGTCGGAGAGAACAGCACGGGCAAATCGACGTTCCTGGGCGCGGTCCGCTTGGCTTGGGATCTGGCTGACGGAACGCGGCTCAACTTCCGGGAAGCACCGTTCGACTTTGGTCACCTTTCGGATTTCTGTCATGAAGACGCCAAGGGCAATCGGTCTGAAATGCATCTCGGCTTTTCTGAAACCGGGTTAGACAAAAGGAGACATCAAGGCGACATTGCCGTTGAGTTCGTGCTGGCGGACGTGGATGGAGAGGTGGTGCCCACGAGCGTAGAAGTGCGACGCAAGGACTTCGCTCTGCGCGGGCAGATCCGGGAAGATGGGAAGGTCGAAGTCATCACGAAGCATGACGGGGGTGCGAGCAAGTCTATCGCCCGTGAGGTTCCGCCCTGGTTCTTGCAGCGAGGCCTTGGGGCTCTGCGTTACCTCGCAGTGGATTCCTTTGAGGGAAAGACCAAAGGTCGAACAAACAAGGACGTCTTGGGGTTGCTCGAGGCCATTGAGGTGATGCGGTCTCGCAGGCATTTGGACAGGCCCCACGCAAATGCACCTGTCCGCGCCCGACCGGAACGTGTGTATACGCCCGGTCAGCTCACCGCTGAGCCGGAAGGCAGCCATGCTCCCGCAGTGCTCGCCAAACTGCTGTCACGCGGAAACCGCGACGCCCAGCGAGCGCGCGATTTGATTCTGGGCTATGGCAAAGCAAGCGGACTGTTTTCCTCGTTTGACGTAAAGCAATTCGGCGACGGCAAGCAGGGAGACCCGTTCCAAGTGCTGTTCGGGATCGACGGGCAAGGCCGCGCCCGCAATGCGATCGACGTCGGGTATGGAATCAGCCAGATTTTGCCGCTGCTGGTCGATCTGGTCAGCTTGAAGACCTCAACCTTCCTCCTGCAGCAGCCCGAAGTGCACCTGCACCCCGTGGCGCAAGCTGAAATCGGTTCCTTGCTTCTCCAAGAGGCAAAAAAGGGTCGCCAGTTCTTGGTCGAGACCCACAGTGACTTCATCCTCGACCGCGTTTGCATCGACGTACACGACGGGAAAGCAACGCCCGAGGATGTCCAGATTCTGTACTTCGAGCGAGTGGATGATGGGGCCCAAGTGAAGATACACCCCATCAGCCTGGACCAAAGAGGCAACCTCTGCGGTGCACCACCGAGCTATCGGGCATTCTTCGAGCGCGAGACGCGCAGATTTTTGGGGCTATAGCCGTGTGCCTGATTTTGGACGCGAACCGAGCGGGAAAGTTCTTCGCGCCATCCCCAGGTCCCGACGATGCTTGTGTATGGGCATGGCTCGAGCGTGGTGGCAAGCTCGTCTTCGGGGGGCATCTGGCAGACGAGATACAAAAGGTGGTGAGGGCGCAGAAGATGCTCGTGGAACTCAAGCGGTCTGGCAAAGCACACCGAGCCCAGGACGAGGCCGTGAGAGCCGCCGAGGCAGGTCTTGTTGGGGTGGCGCTTTTGTCGAACGATAAACACGTGGTGGCTTTGGCCCTCGCCACACGGACGCGACGACTCTTTTCCGACGACCAAGCACTGACTCAGGACTTCACGAATCCGGCCATCCTGAGCAAACCACGCGGCAAAGTGTACAACCGGGCGGCCCATGCGCACTTGCTGGCGCACACGGATGGCTGTCCGGGGAATTGTGCGAAGTCCTCGCGACGCCACAAGTAACGCTGGGTTTTGCCGGAACCAGTTCCCCGAACCTGACGTTCCCTCGAAGCGGTGGGGGTGTTGGGGTTTTTTTCAAAAGGTGGGGTTTGGGGGTTGGCGGGTTTTGGTTTGGTTTACAGTAGGCGCATGCTTTTGGCGGTGGACATCGGAAACACCAACATCGTTTTTGGCGTGTTCGACGGAGCAAAGCTCCTGACCCATTTTCGGGTCGAAACGCGCAAGGCGCGCACCGAGGACGAATACGCGGCCCTGTTGTCGTCGTTGTTTGCGCTGCATGGCCTGCCTTTTTGCGGCGCAGCACCCCTTCCGCCTGCGCTGGACGACTCGCCTGGGCCTTCTTCTGAACGGGTCCCCGGCAGGGGCGAAGACAAAAACGAAGACGAGATCGAACTGGCGCCCGTGTCGGTCAGGCCCCAGAGAACCGGGATCACCGCCGGGATTTTGGCGACGGTTGTCCCGCCTGTGCTGCAAGCGTTCGTCCGCCTTTTTCGTCGGTATTTGGGCACAGAGCCGGTGGTCGTTGGGCCGGGCACCAAAACCGGCATGCCGATTCTGTACGAAAATCCGCGCGAGGTCGGCGCAGACCGCATCATCAATGCTGTCGCCGCGTACGAACGATATCGCTGTGGCTGCCTGATCGTGGATTTTGGCACCGCCACCACCTTTGATGTGGTCACCCCCAAGGGCGAGTACCTGGGCGGGGCCATCGCTCCCGGCATCGGCATCAGCGCCGACGCTTTGTTTCACGCTGCAGCCAAACTGCCTCGCGTCGAACTTCAGCGCCCCCGTTCGGTCATCGGCAGGAACACCGTACACAGCATGCAATCCGGGCTGTTTCACGGGTACGTCGGCCTGGTCGATGGCATCGTCGAGCGGATGCGCGCCGAGGTCGATTTCCCCCTCAACGTCGTCGCGACCGGCGGTTTGGCGAAACTTCTGTCACAAGACAGCCGCACCATCCAGGACTGCGACGAACTGTTGACCCTGGTCGGTTTGCGCCTGATCCATGAACGTGAACAGAGACGAGGCAGCCGCCCATGACCCCGACCGAGCCTTCCCGCACAGAAGGGGATTCCGCTTTTCTTCGCGTCGTGTCTTGGATCGTGATTGGCCTGCTGGTCGTGCTGGTTGCAAACGAGCTTCGGGGGATGTTTCAAAGTCCTGCGCAACCTGCGGTTTCCGGCGAGCTGGCCCCCGAACTGTCCGTTCCCCGCATTGATGCCGCAGCGGCACCGGGGGAACGGTTTGTGCTGTCGGAACAGCGCGGGCATCCGGTCCTGTTGGACTTTTGGGCGACGTGGTGCGGGCCGTGCAAGGAATCCCTCCCTTTGGTGAATGAGGTCCACAGACGGCTGGGCCCCAAAGGTCTGCGCACGATCGCCATCGAAATCGAAGGGGCCGAGCAAAACGCGAAACGCTTTGCCGCTGCGCTGCGCCTGAGCATGCCGCTGGGCAGTGATTCCGGCGCGGTGGCGTCGGCCTACAAAGTCGAGCAGATTCCGCTGACCGTTCTTATCGACAGCGAGGGCCGCATTCGCAAGGTCTTTCGCGGCGTCCACAGCATCACCGAACTCACCAAAGCCATCGAGGCGATCGGCCTCCCGTCTTCGCCTTCGTCTTCGGGCCAGTAATCACCGTGTGCGCGGGATTGTCTTTCCGCGGAAACGGGAACGCAGCGCTCGGATCGGCGGTCCGGGCGTTTTTCCCTTCGCGCCGGGTTCGGGCACCTATAATGCGCGGCCATGTGGTTGAAGTTGGTGGTTCTTGTGACGTTCCTGTGCGGGGTGGGACTCCTTGCGTGGGCGGTGTTTCGCAACAGACGCAAAAAGCGTGTCGATTCGGTATCCCCTGTCGCCCCATGCAAGTCTTCGCAAGAAATGAAGGAAGTTTTTGTCGGCTCGGGCGAAGACGACCCGAATGACGAAGAAACGCAGGCCAAAGACGACGCGGACGGCGAAGCAGCCACGGCCACAGACAACCCGGACGGTTCCCAAGAAGCTTCCAGTGAACCGCACAGGGTGGACGAAGCAGAAGAGGGACTCGCGCCCGCTCGAAGACCCATTTTGCACGGTCGCCACTGGGCGGTCTTGGCCGGAGAACCTGAACCTCAGCGGTTTTTGGTTCGGATCTTCGAGCAACTTCTGAAATCAGACGGCGCAACCCGAGCCACAGGAGAAGGAAGGCTCTGGCACCTGGTGGACAACTGCGGGCGGCTCCAATTGTCCGCGCTCGTGCGCAAATCCCACATGCTCGAGGTGCTCGCGATCTATCCCTACGCCGAAACCGAGAACCGCTGGCCCGTACACATCGAACGAATCGACCGAAGTCCCGACGGCCTGCAAGCCCGCCTGTTCGGTGAGTCCGGCGGCGCACACTTTGCCGTGTTCGACACCCTCTACTTCAAAAACCAGCAGCACTACGCTGTCGGCGAAACCTACGATCTGCAGGTCAGCGCCATTGCCTATCAGCTTGAAAGCGACCAGATCGCCGAAGAGCGCGGCCCGCAGCACGGTTTTGGTTCGCTGCCGGTCCTTTCCGACGATCGCGACGCCACTGATGACGAGATCGTCTTCCATTCCACCATTGAAGACGTGTTCGAGACCGACTTTTGGGGAATTGAGCTTCAGGTCTACCGAATCACCTTGCTCGACACCCCCAAAGGCCCCCTCCGCGTGGAAATCTACGCTCACCCTGCCCTGGCCGAACGCAGATTTTCCGTTGGAGACCGCGTGCGCGGCGTCGCCTGGCTCTTCGGTCTGTGGCCCGATCCCCAAGCCACCGCCCTCGCCGAAGCCCTCAAAGCCAACCACTTACCAAACTAGGAGCGTGTTGCAGTAATGCTGCTACTGCGCAAAAATCTCCGACGGCGCCTCGTCGATTACGTCCTCGTTCCTCCCTGCGACGTACCTACGGGTACGTCTCGGTCGTCGCTGTGGGCGTTTCGACGATTCGCTCGCGGAGCTTTTTTGCTCGTTTACGCGGCATTACTCCAACACGCTCCTGGTTCCCGTCCAGAAACTACTGCGGTGGGGGCTGGCTATGTCGGCGTGCTCACAGCCCGAAGGCTGCTCCCCGCGTCCGCCTACGCCTTCCCCCATCCTCGCTACGTTTCTGGACGGGAACCAAGCAACCAGTCAGGTCCGAGTCGATCGACTGCGGCCAGCGCGCTTTACGTCGCAAGGCGTTTGGCGAGGAGTTCTTCGACGGCGATTTGCGCTTTGGTGAAGTCTGCGATGCCTTGCGAGAGTTTCTCGGTCGCCATCCGGTTCTTCGCGTGCATGTCGTCAAACACCTCGCGGTTCATCTCGATTTTCGAGACCGGCGCGTTCATGGCCCCTTTCGGGGAAAGCTTCTGCACGAGCGTTCCCTCCGCCGCTTCCAGCTCGGCAAGCAGCTTCGGCGCAATCGTCAGCAAATCACAGCCCGCAAGCTCGCAAATCTCCCCCATGTTGCGGAAACTCGCCCCCATCACTTCCGTCCCGTACCCGAAGTGTTTGAAGTAGTTGTAAATCTCCGTCACGCTCCGCACCCCCGGATCTTCTGCCGAGGGAAACGACGCCCTCCCCGTTTCCTTCACATACCAATCCAAAATCCTCCCCACAAACGGCGAAATCAGGTTCACCCTCGCGTCTGCACACGCAATCGCCTGGTGCAAACCGAACACCAGCGTCAGGTTGCAGCGGATGCCCGCAGTTTCCAGCACCTCTGCCGCCCGAATCCCCTCCCACGTCGCCGCGATCTTGATGAGAATGCGGTCCCGTGTCTTCCCACGCACTTCGTACGCTCGAATCACGTCCTTGGCTTTCGCGATGGTTGCCGCTGTGTCATACGACAGGCGCGCATCCACTTCCGTAGACACACGGCCCGGCACCAAGTCCAAAATCCGAAGCCCGAACTCCACCGCAAGCTGGTCCAGCGCCGCGCCCGCTTGTTCCGCCATCGAGCGTCCCGCGTGATCCTTTTTCACCTGACGCAGTGCGCTCTCCACCACGTCCGCATAGTCCGGTTGCTCGGCGGCGGCCCGCACCAGACTTGGATTTGTCGTCGCATCCTGAGGCGAAAACTGCGCGATTCCACGAAAATCCCCAGTGTCCGCCACGACCACCGTCATCGTTTTCAGTTGTGAGAGCAAGTTTTGTCGCGTCTGCATGCCGCGCACTCTACCAAACCCAAAGCCCAACCGTCCGCACGCCTTTTCGTCCGCAAGCAAGGCACTTGTTCTTTTGTGGTCGTTATTTGCTCGCCGACTGGCCTGGTTTTGCGCTGGTGGGGAGGGCGGCTTTGAGTTCGGCAAGCAGCGGCCCGGCCCCGTACACCTTGTCCAAAAGTTCCAAAAGCCCCGCGCTGTGAACAGACACCGCTCGGTTCGTGAGGTCATCGTAATAGAATGCGCCGCCGAGCGACGGCAGGTTCCCGTCAAAGACCACGCCCACGACGTGCCCCTCTTTGTCGAGGACCGGACTTCCCGAATTTCCGCCCACAATGTCGAGCGTGCTCGTAAAGTTCAGCGGCGTCTGGGCATGGAGCCGCGTTTTCGCAGCAACCCACGAGGGCGGCAGCACAAACGGAAACCGCCCCGTGTGCCGCACAAACGCCCCACCCAAAAGTGTCATCGGTGCCAGGTCTTGCCCAAACGCTTTGAAACCCGACACCGTCCCGTAAGTCATCCTGAGCGTGAACGTCGCGTCGGGATACACGCCCGTTCCCAACACCGCAAACAGCGCCTGCGCCAGAAGCTCTGCGTTGCGCTTTTCCACCGTTTCCACGGCCAGCTCGTACTGCCGACGGTAGAGCCGCGCCTGCAAATCCACCGCCTTGGCAAACCGAATCATCGGGTCTTGCGACGCCGCCACCGCTTTTTCCCCGCCTTCCCACAACGTCCGCCGCACGGCAGGGCTGTACAAACGAGACCCCGATACCAAATTCCGCGCGATCTCCTCGGGCGAATACGCCCCGAAGACCTCTTTCACAAACGGATGCTCCGGTCCCAGCCGTTCGCGCAAAAAACCCAGCGAGTACGAAAGCGTCAGCGTCTCAATCGCCGGATAGATCGCCCCCTTCGCCAACAGTTCATGCGACAAAGACGGCAGCGCCGAGTCTCGGTACTCTGTCAGCCGTTGCCCAGACGGTTTTTGCCGCTCCTCCGCTGCCCGCACAAGGTGCCTCGCGTACTGGAACAGCGTCGATTGAAACCCCTGCCCTCCTTCAATCAGCGTGTGCTCCAGGTGAATTTTCCGCCGTTCATCTGTTGCCCTCGACAGAGCATCCCAAGCCCCCCCGAACCGCTTTTCCAGCGTCGGATTCTGTTGGATTTGCGCCCGCAGCGTCTCCTCTGACGCCTGTTTCGCCTTCATGAACATCCGGCTCGCCAACGTCTCGTGTTGGCCCAACAGCGACTTGCAATAATTCTCGACGCTGTAAATCGGTTCCAACGCGATGCGCTGATTCTCTGCACTCTGTTTCGCAAACGCCAGCAGGTGGCCCCGCAACCCCGACAGATACAGAAGTTGCTCGGGATAGGACACGTCCCGCAAAAACTCAAGCTGCGACAGCGTCAGCAGCCGATTCGTCGAACCAGGGTTCCCCGTTGCAAACACCAAGTCTCCAGCCGACACCCCTTTCGGGCTGACCGGAACGGCGTTTTCGTTTTGCAGCGGTTTCCCGTTTTCGTACACCCGCAAAAACGACACATCCAAGGCATACCGAGGGTAGTTGAAGTTGTCCGGGTCCCCGCCAAAACGCGCCGCCTGAGTCTCAGGCAAAAAGACCAGGCGCACGTCCGAAAACCGCCTGTATTTGTACAGGTGGTACTTGCCGCCGTGATACAGGCTGACCACATCGCAGCGGAGTTTCGTTTTCTCGGCACACGCCTGTTCCCTGTTGCTGATTTCCCGGCGCAGCGCAGCCCCAAACTCCGCCTCTGTCAGTCCCCGGGTCGCCGTTTGGATGGTTTGGGTCACATCCTCCATGTCCACAAGCTGGTGGACTTCCAGCGAAGAACACGGCAGCTCAGCCGCACCGTTTGGCGCATAAAACCCAGACCGAGCCAAGTCTCGTGTCGCAGACGTTTGTTCTGACAGACACTCGCTGACGCAGTGGTGGTTCGTCACGATGAGCCCTTGCCTGGACACCAGCGCCCCCGAACAGCCATTCGCCAGGCGCACCGACGCAAGCTGTGCGTTCTTAAGCCACTCGTCTGAAAGCTGAAAACCGTACTTCCTAGACAGTCGCTCGCGCGGAAAGTCCGACAGCGTCCACATGCCTTCCTCTGCGCAAGCCGTGTCTTGTCCCAAGCCCACGGTCGCGCAGCAAGTCAGGAAATGCAGGGCCTTCGCAGCGGACAAACCACGCAGACGGGAAAACATATCGCCTCCTTGGGGCATTTTTTCTGGCACAGCCCGGCGATGATTCGCCCAGACGGAAACCCGTGTCAAGCCCGTTGCCCCCCAAAAAGGCCCGAGCACTGCAACGCAGCCGCCCCTTCCCCCACTCGTTCGCCCAGGGCCACTTCAAGGGCCCCCTTCCCCATATAGAGGCAGCAAAAGGAAGGACGGAAAACGAAGGACGGAAAACGAAGGACGGAAAACGAAGGACGGAAAACGAAGGACGGAAAACGAAGGACGGAAAACGAAGGACGGAAAACGAAGGACGGAAAACGAAGGGAACGCGAAACAACCCGACAAAAGGAGCAACAACCGAGAAACGCTTGCGTTTCATGGACCCCGCGTGATAAGCACACAAAGTTTTTGTCTACCCAACACCCCACACGCTGTAGCTCTAGTTGACTTCGTGCCGGACGAGTCCGGTGAAAGCGCGGGAAGGTCTCGCGCAAGCCGCAGCGGAGGACGAAAACGAAGGAGAAACCTGTGAGCGAAAACCAGACCGAACACGAAAACCAAGACGCCTCGCCCGACAATCCCGAAGCACCGATCACGATGCGGCAACTGCTGGAAGCCGGCGTTCACTTCGGACACCAGACCAAACGCTGGAACCCCAAGATGAAGCCGTACATCTTCGGGGCGCGCAACGGGATTCACATCCTGGATTTGCAACACACGGTGCGGCTGTTCAACCGTGCATTCAATTTCATCGTGAACACGGTGTCGTCGGGCGGTTCCCTGTTGTTTGTGGGAACGAAGAAGCAGGCACAAGAAGTGATGCAGCAAGAGGCAACGCGGTCCGGGCAGTTCCATGTGACGAACCGGTGGCTCGGCGGAACGCTGACGAACTTCCGCACGGTGAAGGGCTCGATTGAGCGGCTGCGGATGCTCGAGAAGATGTCGGAAGATGGGACGTTCGAGCGGCTGTCGAAAAAAGAAGTGCTGATGAAAATGCGCGAGCGCGACAAGCTGGAAGAGGCGCTCGGCGGTATCAAGAACATGTCGGATCTGCCGTCGGCGATCTATGTGATTGATGCGAAAAAGGAACACATCGCGATTTCTGAGGCACGGAAGCTGGAAATCCCCGTGATCGCGATTGCGGACACAAACGCGGACCCGGACGTGATCGATTACGTGATTCCCGGCAACGATGACGCGATTCGGGCGATCAAGTTGTTCACGGGGAAAATTGCGGACGCTTGCGTGGTCGGGGCGCGCATCGGTCGGGAACGCGCCACGGCGCAGACTCGCGAGGAACCGCAGCACGGCGGCGAACGCAGAGCGGCAGCGTCTCACAACCAAGCGCCGTCTCCGAAGGTCGAGATGCGGAAACACCGGGGCGGCGGGCGCGGAACGCCAGCGGCAGCGGCGACTCCGACTTCGGTCAAGTTGTCTGCGGACGACGAATAGCGTTCTTTTCGCAACCTTCAACACAACACGCCCCGCTGGTCGGCTTGGTTTCTGGCCGCAGGGCTGACTCATTCCATAGAAGGAGAGACGTATGGCCCAGATTACTGCGGCACTCATCAAAGAACTGCGCGACAGGACGCTCGCGGGGATGGCGGACTGCAAAAAGGCGCTCGAGGAAGCGGGCGGCGACATGGAAAAAGCCGCCGATTGGCTTCGCAAAAAAGGCATCACGAAAGCCAGCAGCGCAGCCACGCAAGGCCGAGTCGCGACAGAAGGCGCGGTCGCGTCCTACATCCACATGGGCGGGAAAATCGGTGTGCTGGTCGAAGTGAATTGTCAGACGGACTTCGTGGCTCGCACAGACGACTTCAAGACGTTCTGCAAAGACGTGGCGATGCACATCGCAGGGCGCGATCCATTTCCGCTGTACGTGTCGGACGACGAAATTCCAGAGGCAGCGGTTGCGCGCGAACGAGCGTTCCAAATGGAAAAGGCGAAGGAAAGCGGCAAAGGCAAGCCGGACAACATCATCGCGAAAATCGTCGAGGGTTCGCTCAACAAGTGGAAAAAGGACATTTGCTTGCTCGATCAGGAATTCGTGAAAGATCCGAGCAAAGACATCCGCACGCTGGCGCTGGAACTTTCGGCGAAGACGGGCGAAAAAGTCACGATTCGTCGGTTTACCCGCTATGCCCTGGGCGATGGTCTTCAGAAAAAAGACCAGGATTTTGCCAAAGAGGTCGCTGACCAAGTGGCTCAAAGCGCGAAAGCGTAGACGCGAAAGCGTTTCCAACGAGCGGAAGCGTTTCCAACGAAAAGAGAGGGCCCATGAGCCAACCAGAAAAGCCGATTCCGGCGTACAAGCGCGTACTCCTCAAACTGTCAGGAGAGGCGCTGATGGGAAAAGGGCAGTTTGGGATTGAGCCCTCGACGCTGCATCGCTTGGCCGCTGAAGTCAAAAGCGTACACGACCTGGGGGTCGAGGTCGCGCTCGTCATCGGCGGCGGCAACATCTTTCGAGGCGTTTCTGCATCGACGCAGCACGGCATGGACCGCGCATCTGCCGACTACATGGGCATGATGGGAACGGTGATGAACGCGCTGGCGATGCAGGACGCAATCGAGCGGCTCGGTTTGCCGACCCGCGTGCTTTCCGCGATCGAAATGAAAGAACTGTGCGAGCCGTACATTCGGCGGCGCGCGATCCGACATTTGGAAAAACGCCGCGTGGTCATCTTCGCAGCCGGCACGGGCAATCCGTATTTCACGACGGACACGGCGGCGGCGTTGCGCGCGATGGAAGTTCACGCGGAAGTGCTCCTCAAAGCCACCAAAGTGGACGGCATTTTCGACAAAGATCCGAACAAACACACCGACGCGGTTCGTTTCGAGCGGGTGACGTATCTGGAAGTTCTCCAGCGCAACTTGCAAGTCATGGACTCGACGGCCATCGCGCTGTGTCGCGACAACAAGCTGCCCGTGATCGTTTTCAACCTTCAAAACAGCGGCAACATTGGCCGGGTCGTCTGCGGCGACCTTTCGATTGGCACGCGGGTGGATTGATTCCTGACAAAACCGCGCCGCAAATCGTGGGCCTCTTGACGGAAAACAGCCAAAAAGAGAGGATTCATGAGCATGGTAAGCGAAGTCCTAACGAGCCTGGATGACGACATTGCCAAGGCAATGGAGGCATTCCAACGCGAGCTTGCCAAAGTCCGCACGGGGCGGGCCAACACGAACATGTTGGATGGCATCCGGCTGGACTATTACGGAACGCCGACGCCGCTCAATCAGGTGGCTTCGGTCAGCGTGCCGGACCCGCGACTCATCGTCGTCAAGCCGTGGGAAAAACGAATCATCCCGGACATCGAAAGAGCGATTCGCGACGCCGGACTGGGCGTAAACCCAAGTTCGGATGGCGAAATCGTCCGCGTGCCGATTCCCGCGCTCACGCAAGAGCGTCGCAAGGAATTGACGAAGGTCGTGAAGCAAAAAAGCGAAGAAGCGCGCGTGACAGTTCGCAATGGTCGCCGAGATGCGCGCGAGATGCTGGAACAAGCCGGCAAAGACGGCGACGTGCCCGAAGACGACGTGGATCAAGGACTCAAGAAGATTCAGGCTGTCATCGACAAGGCCATCGAGAAAATCGATGCGATTGCCGAAAAGAAACAGGCCGAGATCATGGAGGTCTAGGCCCTGGACCCGCTCGCGTTCAACCCGAAATTTGGCAAGTACGAGCTGCTCGCGCATTTGGCGACGGGAGGAATGGCCGAGATTTACCTGGCGAAAATGGCCGGGTCCGATGGCTTTTCCAAACTCGTCGTCGTCAAACGGCTGCTCGCCGACCTCGCGAAGGACAAAGAATACGTCCAAATGTTTCTGGATGAGGCGCGCATCAACGCTCGCCTCAACCACTCGAACATCGTGCAGGTGCTGGAACTCGGCGAAGTCGATGGCCAGTACTTCATTGCGATGGAGTACGTGTCGGGTTTGTCTGTGGCGCAAGTTGGGAAACTCTCGACGCAGCGTTTGGGGGAAGTGCCGCAGAACATCGCGTGCGGGATTCTTTTGCAAGCGTGCGCGGGCCTTCACCACGCACACGAAACGAAACTGTCCGATTCGGATGAAGTTGGCATCATCCACCGCGACGTATCGCCGCAAAACTTGCTGCTGACCTATGAAGGGTTTGTCAAAGTCGTGGACTTTGGCATCGCGAAAGCGGAAGGCCGCGAAACGCGCACGCAGGCCGGCATGGTGAAAGGCAAGTTCGCCTACATGAGCCCCGAACAATGCACGGGCCAGAAGGTGGACCGCCGAACGGACGTTTTTGCGCTGGGCGTGATTTTGTTCGAGCTTTGTACGTCGCGCCGTTTGTTCAAGCGGGCAACGCCCATCGAAACCTATGAGGCGATTCAAAAAGGCGAAGTGCCGGACCCCTGTTCGGTGTCGGCGCAGATTTCGCGTCAAGTGGCCGATGTGATTTTGAAGGCGCTCGCCCGCAACAAAGACGAACGCTATCTCACTGCCGAGGCGATGCAAGAGGCGCTCGAGCTGGCCATGCGTCGGTCCGGGCTCAAAGGCAGGCCGCTCGATCTGTCGCGCTTTTTGGAAAGCAATTTTCAGGCGGAGATCAAAGAGCAAGAAGACCTGATTCGGCGCATCGCAGCGGGTGAACTCGCCCAGCCCGAAAACCAACACGCTGCGGAATCGAGCCGTCTTGCAGACAACTACGCTGGCGTCGAGGACGCGGACATCGAAGAAGACCTGGACGAGGTTCCTGATGCGACGGGCAAGGACTTAAAACCGCCGCCGCCGCCTGCATTGCCTTCTTTGGAAAACCGATCGGCCCAGATCGCCCAAAAACCGGTCTCGATGGCGCTGCCGACGATCGACCCCAAAAAAGCCCTGCAAGACATGCTCGCGGGGAAGATGCCCAATCTGCTCGGCGATCAACTTCAGGGTCTGGCCAAGGCTGCGAACATTTCTGCGCCCGCGCCTTCGGATACGCCGCCGAATCCAAACGAAGCAGATTCCGCACAAGCACCCTCTCCTTTTGCCACGGCACCCGTTCCGGCGACTGCGGCTGGCGGTGCGATGCAGCCACCTCCGTCTGCGTTGCAAAAGTTTGCTGACTTGCCGCTGCCTGTCTTGATTGGGATCGGCGTCGTTCTGGCCATCCTGTCCGCGATTGTCACGGCCATCCTGATTTTCTAACGCGCTTTCGGTTCGACAATGAACGCACGCGAATTGCGGGGAACCACGAGCGCCCGACTTCCGGCCTCGTAACTGGTCAGCGCAAATTCCGCAGTTCCCAGGACCGTTTCCGCTTTGGTGAGCAGCGGCAAGCGAAAGGCATCGTCGCTCAGCCACAAATCCCCCAACCACGGTTTCTTGCCGATGACCTCATCCCGTTCGTTGATCCGCTCGCCGCGCCCGCTCAAATGAATCGTGTTTCTCGGCCCCGCCACCGTCTGTATTTGTTCTTTCCCCACAACCGTCAGCGTTCCGCGATAGAGCGCCGTTCCGCCCGTCACATACATCGACAGTTTGTCTCCCGGACTCAAATTCATTCCGCGCAACAAAAGGAGCACAGCCATCGGATCAAGCAGCTCGGTTCGCATTTCTCCTCGTGCCTGCCACTTTCCACCCGGCTTTTGCACCGTCATTTCAAACTGGCGACCGCGAACCAAAAACGTCGCCTCGCGCGGAGTGCGCCCGACGTCCACTTGTTCGATGAGCTTCGGCACAAGCGTCGCACCATCCAGGAGCAATTTGTATTTCTGTTGCCACCCCGTGAGCGCCTTGGCCGCGCCGACAGCCTCGCTCTCTCCTATGACCTGCACCACCGGTCCCCGTGGCGAAGGTTGCGCAGGCGTGAGAACCAACCGTGCGCGCCCAGCCTCGAGCGAACCCAGCATTTTTACAGAGAACGTAAACGCCTCTCCCTTCCGTGGCGGCGGGGCAGCCTGCGCCGAGTCCCCCATGATCACGGGCCTACACACACCAAGCCCTCCACAAACCAACGCAGCACAAAAAAAACGCAGTCCTCGCGAACACATGTAGGCCACAGCTAACCCCAAACCGTCCTGCCCCGGCTACCAAATTCATCCAAAGAGCGCATAGAAAAGCAGCATCAGGACCATCATCCCACCGGCCCCCAATAGCCACAGAAACAGCTTGCGGTTCGGATGCTTTTGCAGCCTCTCCACAGCCTGGCCGAGCCAACTCCGCGCTGTCTCGAAATAGAGCTGCGAGGTCTTGGGTGGCTGAAACAACGTCTCGGAAATCACGACCAGTTTCGTTTCCGCGCGTCGTCGCAAATCCGCCGATGCCTGTTGCGCATCATTGGGTCGCAGCGTCGGCGGATCATCTCCCTGGGAAAGATCGAACTGCGTTTTCTGTTCGCTGATCGGCACGCTTTCATTCTGGATCTGCGTCTCAGCGGTCGCGGGTGAGAGTGCTGGCAACAGTTTCGTTTGGGCATCCAGCACCGGATTCGACGCCACCTGAGTCGGAGCATTCGCTGGCAGCAACGCGGGCCTGTTTCCATCCTCCGCAACCTGCGTCGGCATGTCTGGGCTGCTGCGCCTCACCAATGCGGATTGTCCTCCCGAGCCCCCCAGCAACACCGTCGAACCAGCCTCCGCCTCCGAACGATGCCCCTGTGTTGCGGACATCGCGGCCAGCCATGCCTCTACCGCTGTCATCGACGGACGAGCCGTAGGCTGTTTCGAGAGCATCTGCTCTACAAACTCTGCCAGTTTCACCGACACCTGCGGTGCGCGTGCCAACAACGGCGGTGGTGGTTCGTGAACGTGCTGCGCCATCACTTCTGCTGCGCCCTGCGAAGCAAACGGAGGTGCCCCCGACAACATTTGATAGAACATCACCCCCAACGCATACACATCCGCCTTGTCATCCACCCCCCGAGCCCCCCGACACTGTTCAGGTGCCATGTACGTCGGCGTTCCCATCAGCACCCCTGTCCGCGTAGGAAGTCCCCCTGACATCCCCAATCCCATCGCCAACTTCGCAATCCCAAAATCCAAAATTTTCACCCGAACCTCCCCCAACCTCCCCCCCTCCAAAACCAACATCACATTCTCAGGCTTGAGGTCCCTATGGACGATTCCTTTTTCGTGGGCGGCGGAGAGGGCGGAGGCGATTTGTTGGGTGATTTGGATGGCGGTGATTTCGGGCAGGATGCCTCCGACGTGGTAGAGGCGCTCGTGGAGGTTTACGCCGTCGATGTATTCCATGGCCAAGTAGGCGACGCCACTGAGAGTCATCCCACATTCGTGGATGCAAACGATGGCGGGATGCTCTACTGCGTTGGCGGCTTTGGCCTCGTTAAAGAAGCGGTTTAGGACTTCCTGATTTTGGGCAAACATTTGATGCAGCACCTTGACGGCGCTGCGTTGACCGGACGGTTCGTGAATGGCCTCATAAACAGAGGCCATTCCCCCTTTTCCGAGTCGCCGAACCACAAGGTAGCTTCCGAACCGTCGCTGCTCCATATCCCCAGAGGCCAGCGCGACCAAACTGCGCAAAGAGCCTCGTCAATACTTTATCGCGCGCGGCGGGTGAAACGGAAGCAGGATGCTCATTCCGGCGAGATGGAGCGGCTGCTTGGCTCGGAAAGCAGCGTTTCAAAACCAAGTTGGCGCTGGGGACTTACAGGATCGCGATGGCGCGCCAAGATCAAATCGATCCCCTGGCGGATGTATTCGGCGACGGGAACTTTGGTGACTTCGTGCAGGCGTTTGAGATCGGCCAACTGCTCTTCGGTAATGTAGATCGTCGTCGAGACTTTCCTTCGAGACATGCGAGGCAGGATAACCGACCGGACGCGAGAGGCAAGAAACTGGGGAAACTACTCGGCGGACCAGTCTTTTTCGTATGCAGTCCACTCACCTTCTGCGCTGTCTTTTTCAGGCAAAAGCGCACGACCACGCGACAGAACAAACCACACCAGCGGAATCACTCCCCCGAACGTAAAGAGCATTCCGCCGACGGAGCGTGCATAGGTTAGCGTTTTCCACAACGTACTCTGAACAACCTCAGCAGAACGTGCGTACCAAAGGCCTCGGGTCATGCAGACGGTGAGTTGGTACAAACCGACGGGAAACAAGTCGAGGAACATCATCAGCGCGACGCCCACATTGAGCGACCAAAAGATGATGCGGATGAGTTTGGGATTCCAAGTTTCCCGTCGGAAAAGATGCTGGCAGCAAAACAACATCCCGGCGATGGCGACGTTTCCTTTGACGCCGAACATGGCCCCATGCGCGTGATTCCCGGTCAGATACGTAGCGTGCTCGTAATAGTTCACGATGGGCAGGTTGATGAGGGACCCAAACACACCCGCGCCAAAGATGTTCCAGAAGTTCACCGCAAGGATAAACAGCCACACGCCGTCCATGACGAGCACCTGTTTCCCCTGTGCCTGAAGTTCCAGAGCGCGCTTTCCTTCCTGTCGCATTTTCCACGCATCCAACGTCAGCAAAATGAGGGGAAGGACTTGCAGCGTCGAGAATACACTCCCGAGCGCGATGATCGAACTCGGTTTTGCGATCCAATAGAAGTTGTGGGAAATACCCACGAGTGCGGTCACCAAAAACAACATGACGGCCAGGAAAATCACGCGCTCGGCCATGGGACGTGTGATGAGTCCCATTTGTACGAGCAGATAGCCGACAACGACGGTGGTGAAGACCTCGAAGGTGGCCTCGACCCACATGTGAACGACCATCCACCGCCAATAATCCGAGATGGCGAAGTTGGCAGAGGGAGTCACCAGGAGTCCGAAAAACAAGAACGCGACCATGATTCCGCTGCCGTACAAAAGCCACGCGGGCACAGACCACAAATTGGCCTTGCGGAGCCACGGCTTGACGCCTCGATAGATGATGAGAATCCACAGAACGAACGCGCCAAGCAGAAGAATCTGCCACACGCGGCCCGGTTCCATGAATTCCCAACCCTGGCTCCCAAACCAATAGGCGGCGCTGTCTCCCAAATATCCAAACGGGCCTGCGTACAAGCCAAACAGCACACCGGCTCCGACGAGAACACAACCCCCAAACAGCAAATTGATGAGCCCCTTTTGTCCCTTGGGAACGTGCGCCACTCGTGGCAGAAGAAACACGGTGTACCCAATCCAACAGACAAAGAACCAGAAGATTTGCAGGGTCAGGTGCAGACTCCGAGCGATGTTGAAAGGAATGAGTTTCGGGAGGTCGATTCCCACGGTCTTGTCGGCCCGCACAAAATCGTTCGCCGCGAGAATCCCAACGAGCACCTGCACAAGAAACAGAATCATCGCAAACACAAAAAACTTGTACGTGGCTCGTTGCGTGGGTCTCACAAGCTGCGCTTCCAAATCCTCGGTTGAAAGCGCCATCTTCACACCATCAAACGTACTGCCAGGGAGTGTCTTGATTTGTCCGTAAACATACAGCACAGCGCCAATTCCCAAAAAGAGGGCAAAAATGGACAGGACGCTCCAGAAAAACGTGGGCAGCGTCGGGGAATTGCCTGCGTCAAGGTCTGGGGGCCAATTTTGGGTGTAACTGTATGTCTCCCCCGGACGATTCGCTGCGCACACCCACGCACCCCAGAAAAAGAAGGCAGACAGCGCGTCTAGATCCTCCTTTTTCGAGATGAAACCGATCGGATGAAACGCATCGGGGTCCGTTGGGTCTGTAAACATTCGCGCGAAACGTGCCTTGATTTGCTCGAAGGCCAACGCCTGCGCGGGATTCAGTTCAACTTGATCTCTTTGGGAGTCAAATCGATTTTCGTGAAGTTCGCGCTTGATTCGAGCCGAAATGGCATCGCGATCATGCTGCGTCATGGCTTGCTTCTGCGAAAGTTCACCCTCGTAAAACGAGCGCATGGACTCGACCATGTTGTGCAACGCGAGCGCAGTGAAATCGGGCCCCCTTTCGGCTCCGTCCCCCATAAATGATCCGTAATTCATGAGGCCGCGCAGGTGAAAGACCTCTTTTCCGCGCACGATTTGTTGTTTCGTGACCACGACCTGACCGCCAGGCAGCGCAAACGACGCAACCGGCGGTGCTCCGTCATACGTCGCATACCCAAGCCAAACGACCCCCGAGATGCTGATGACCGCAACCAACAAAAAATGCAGCCACCAGTTTTTCTTGGCGATGAGCCACAAGCCCATGCTTTTCGCTTTGAGCGCCGTCATGAAAACCTCCTTTTTGCGATGCACAAACCGTTTTGGGTCACACGCGGACCATTTCAGACCGCGCAACCCGTCGTACCGCAAAAAAGGCATTCTTTGCACATGTTTTTGGCAGCGACTCCTCTTGGACAGGAATGCGGACAGAAATGCGGACAGAAATGCGAACCGGGTTACGGGACGGTTTCGTGTCTGCTGCCGTCGATGTCAGAGAGGCCCAGGAGGAAAAGGAGCTGAAGCAACATCACAGCGGTGGCACCCCAGATTCGGTGTTTGGGGTGTGCAAAGTCGTGCATTTTGTAGCGCCGACCGCGCCATTCGATCGGGGGACCCTCTCGATACAAACTGGGCAAGTCGAACAGAGGCATCGTGAACGTCTCAGCCACTTCTCCAGGGTCGGGTACAAGCGGTACATCGGCGTTCAAAAGACCCACAAACGGGGTGATGGTGAATTGAAAAGGGGTTGGAATGTCATCGAGGGCGCCGAACACCTTCACACGATCATGCGGAATAGCCAATTCTTCGTAGCTTTCGCGCAGTGCCGTGTGTTCGAGGCTCTGATCCTGCGCCTCTTTCTTGCCGCCCGGAAACGCGACCTGCCCTGCATGAGTGGGCAACGTATCCGTCCGCACAATAAAGAGCACTTGGGGGTCTTCCAAAACGGCGAGATTGCCCTTCACCGGGTCCCCCGAAACCAGGAGCGGAACCAGAACCGCCGATTCCCGAAATCCAGGCAACGACAAACGCTGCGGTTCTCTACCTTGCAAAACGGACATCAGGCGGGCCGTCTCAATCCACCTCTGTTTCAACATGGGAGAACTCTCATCCACTGCATTTTGACAAGCATCAGGGGGCCACGCATGGATCGGCCTCCTGTGTCGTTCCGGGAGGTTTGGACAGGACGAACACATCATTGGACAGTATCGCGTTCACTTCGCTTTCTTTTCTGCGCAAACGCGCTTCGCTTTTTTGCGCCACATTCTCGACCACCGTGTACTTCGGAATCCGCACAGTCTGATGTTGATCCGTTTCATCCTGCGTCGTTGAAAAACCATCGTGCCGGATTCGCACGTCCGGCTTGCCGTTTGCATCAAGCAACAGTGACTCAACGGCGTCAAACCCCCCAGAATCTTTGTCCCATTTGAAATAAAGGACTTGGCTCTCGCCCTGTTCCCGCCTCAGCGTGAGTTTTTCCCTCCCGCCTTGTTCCTTGTCCCACCCAAGTTCCACAGGCTGTCCACCCAAAACAGGCAGACTCCCAAGCAACGCATCCATGAGCAACGCAGGTGGAACAGAGACTCGCAAAAACAGCGCCATGCTGCACGCAGACATAGGACTGTCTACATACCTTTGGTTCCGCACATCGAACAGTTGA
>Ga0268298_10002529_pt1 | contig 19908 bp, 18 predicted proteins | sample WWTPWeurt_MetaG_FD_194462 | JGI IMG/M metagenome (GOLD analysis project Ga0268298, IMG submission 194462) | Activated sludge microbial communities from WWTP in Nijmegen, Gelderland, Netherland - WWTP Weurt | ecosystem: Engineered > WWTP > Aerobic digester > Activated sludge | place...
ATCAGCATCAATTGGTGAGTATGCAAAACCTGTAATTCATGTTCTTGAAGTTGCTTCTCATATAATTCTTAAAATAGTTAACTATGTAATGAATTTTGCACCATTAGGTGTTTTTGGTGCAATAGCTGCTGTAGTTGCTTCTAAAGGATTAGTAATTTTTGATTTTTATATTAAATATTTTTTATTCTTTTTAATTGGCATTGCAGCACTTTGGATAGTATTGTTAACTGTTGGGTTTATTATTTTAAAAGGAAGGTTAAAAATTTTACTTAAAAGAATTGGCAATCCATTATTAATTGCTTTTAGTACAACAAGTAGCGAAGCTGTATTTCCAAAACTTACAGAAGAGTTAGAAAGATTTGGTTGTAAAAATAAAATTGTTTCGTTTGTACTTCCATTGGGTTATTCATTTAACTTAGATGGTAGTATGATGTACATGACTTTTGCAAGTATTGCTATTGCTCAGGTTTATAATGTACCAATAGCAACAGATCTTCCACAACAACTTACTATGTTACTTGTTTTAATGCTTACAAGCAAAGGGATTGCAGGTGTACCAAGGGCAAGTTTAGTAGTGGTTTTGGCTACTTGTGCTATGTTTAATATTCCACCAATTGGTGTAGCTTTAATATTACCAATAGATCATTTTTGCGATATGTTTAGAACAGCAACCAATGTAATTGGTAATGCCCTTGCAACAAGCGTTGTAAGTAAATGGGAAGGTGAATTGGAAAATAGTAACACCTGATTTACTATTTTTTTAACAACCCTACTACATTTTTTTATTATATCATTGCCAAATAATAATTACCAACACTAGTCCTTATTAATACAGAACTGCACTTAATTTTTATGAAACAATCTCTATTTTTATTGATACTATGCATTTGTATTTCTAGCATTTCTTTTGCACAAACAGATACAATTACAATTAAAGTTCAAAACCAATACGAGGCAGAAGTAGAAGCTGTAAATATAAAAGTACTAAGTACAGGAAAAAGCTTTGTAGCTAATGAAAAAGGTTTTGCAACCATCAATGCATCTCAAATAGATTCAATAGAATTAACTAAAGAAGGTTATACCAGTACAGTTGTTACGGTTAATCAACTTAAAAACAAAAAGGTTGTAATTGAAAAAAAATTCACTTGGAAAGACTTGCTAACCCCAATGTTTTATATTATTAATGGAGGGTTATGGTTACTCTTATTTATTGTATTTGCCGAAACAGGGTTATTTGTTGGATTTTTTCTACCAGGGGATAGTTTATTATTTGTTGCAGGAATATTCAGTAATATGTTAGCTGCTTATTTTTTTGATACTGGTAGCGATTTTGTAAATCTTTTAATGATTATTTCGCTGGTTTCATTAGCTGGTATTTTAGGTAATACTACAGGTTATTGGTTTGGAAGAAAAATTGGGCCTGCAATGTATCATTGGAAAGATAACTTCTTATTTAAACAAAAATATTTGCAGCAAGCACACGAGTTTTACGAAAAATATGGTGGTGGGGCAATTGTATTTGCTAGGTTTTTACCTGTTGTAAGAACTTTTGCACCAATTATTGCCGGCATAGTACAAATGGATAAAAAGAAATTTGGATTGTTTAATATTATTGGCTCATTTGCCTGGGCAGGTAGTATGATTGCTGCTGGCCATTACTTAGATAAATTGTTTATTGATAAGTTTGATATTGATTTGAAAAAACATTTGGAAATCATCATTATCATTATTGTTATTGTTTCTAATACTCCTGTAATTATAAAGCTTTTAGGAAAGAAAAAACATTAATTATCTTCTCTGTTTTTTATTTGTTTGATGTTTGAGTTGTTGCAAACTGTAATTTTATTTCAGTTAATGCATTTTTTTTAATTCAAATTTTGATACTTTTCAAAATAGTCATCAAACAACTAATCACTACATGAATCCACAAAAAAACTATAGTGTTCTTTCACTTCCTGTAATTGTTGCTGCATTAGGTTACTTTGTAGATATTTACGACTTATTACTTTTTACCATTGTAAGAGAACCCAGTTTACAAGGTATTGGTATAAACCTTGCAGATAAAGCAGCAGTACTCAATGCAAGTACTAAAATTATTAACTGGCAAATGTTGGGCTTACTTATTGGAGGTATTGTTTGGGGAACAATAGGAGATAAAAAAGGAAGGCTAAGTGTATTATTTGGATCCATTGCAATGTATTCTGTTGCTAATTTTTTAACTGGTTATGTTCAAACAACAGGGCAGTATAGTTTTGCAAGGTTTGTTGCAGGCATTGGCCTTGCTGGCGAATTAGGTGCAGGAATTACTTTAGTAAGTGAATTGCTTCCTAAAAACAAAAGAGGCATTGGTACATCTTTAGTTGCAGGAATTGGTTTGTTTGGTGCTGTATTTGCTTATTATACTTTTTATATAACTAATCAAGATTGGAGATTGTGTTACAAAATTGGCGGAGGATTAGGTTTTATTTTATTGCTTTTAAGAGTTTCTGTTGCAGAGAGTGGAATGTTTAAAGAAGTAAAAAATAAAGCCATTCAACGTGGTAATTTTTTTATGTTTTTTACCAATGCCAAAAGGTTTAAAAAATATGCCTTTGCTATTTTAATTGGTTTGCCTACCTGGTATGTAATTGGCGTTTTGGTAAATTATAGTAACCGTTTTGCAACTGAATTTTATGGAACCAATGCTATCATTAGTGGTAAGGCAATTATGTATGCTTATATTGCTATTGCCTTTGGCGATATTTTAATTGGCTTTGTTAGTCAGTATTTTAAAAGTAGAAAAAAGGCATTACTACTTTTTTACATACTTTGTATTATAGGAATGATATTGTTTTATAGCCCACTAAACAATTCTGATTTTAATATGTATGCAATATGTGCCTTTCTTGGGTTTAGTACTGGCTTTTGGGCAATTTTTGTAACAATAGGTGCCGAACAGTTTGGTACTAATTTAAGAGCTACAGCAGCCACCACAATTCCTAATATGGTTCGTGGTGCATTACCTTTAATTAATTTACTTTTCTTAGATGTTTTTCAAAAAAGCTGGAATTTGAGTTTAATTGTGAGTGGCATTATTACTGCTGTAATTGTAATGAGTATTGCACTCATAGCATTTTACTATACGGAAGAAACTTTTCATAAAGATTTGAATTATATTGAAGAGTAAAAAAGAAGAGTGCTTAAAATGGTTACTATACAAAACAAAAAAGCCCTGAATTATCAAGGCTTTTTATGTGATCCGGATTGGATTCAAACCAATGACCCACAGCTTAGAAGGCTGTTGCTCTATTCAGCTGAGCTACCGGACCTTTTTTAAAGGAGTTGCAAAATAAAAGGAAAATTATGTTTATGCCAACTTTATTTAAAAAATATCTATATAAAAAGCTACATTGCACCTATAAAAACAATTTAAATATATGGCTACTAAAAATGTTTTAAATATTGATAACTCATGGCTCTCTTTTGATGAGGTAAAACAGTTTATAACTCAAAATAGCACAATTGCAATTTCAAATCAATCTATACAATTGGTGTTAAAATGTCGTAACTTTTTAGATGAAAAAATGGCCAATAATAATGCTTTGTTTTATGGGATTAACACCGGTTTTGGTTTTTTACAGAATGTAAAAATAGATGCCAATCAAATTGAGCAATTACAATATAATTTATTAATGAGCCATGCTTGTGGTATGGGTAATGAAGTGCCTACCCACATTGTTAGGTTAATGCTATTATTAAAAATAAAAAGCTTAAGTTATGGTAATAGTGGAGTACAACTTAACACTATTAACGCACTAGCAACACTCTGCAATAATAATATTTTACCTATTGTTTTTATGCAAGGTTCCTTAGGTGCAAGTGGAGATTTAGCACCACTATCTCATTTATGTTTACCATTAATTGGCATGGGAGAGGTGCAAATAGAAAATGAAAAATTTGCTACAAAAGATATTTTAAATAAACTTGGTTTTAACCCAGTAGCATTAAAGAGTAAAGAGGGTTTAGCGTTAATAAATGGTACTCAATTTATGAGTGCTTATGGTATGTATTGTTTATATAAAGCAGAAAGATTATTAAGGTTGGCAGATATTATAGCAGCTATTAGTTTTGATGCTTTTAACTGTGTAAAAGAGCCTTTACATCCAGCAATACATCATGTAAGAAAACATAAAGGGCAAGTAGCTACTGCTGCTTCTTTAAGAAAATTGCTGGAAGGAAGTGAAATAAGTAATCAACCTAAAAAGCAAGTACAAGATGCTTATAGCTTTAGATGCATTCCTCAGGTACACGGTGCAAGTAAAGATGTTTTTGAAAATGTGTTAGAAGTATTTTTAACCGAAATTAATTCTGTAACGGATAATCCAAACGTTTTTCCTGATGAAGATTTAATAGTTAGTGGTGGCAACTTTCATGGCCAGCCTTTAGCTCTACGATTAGATTTTTTGAGTATAGCCATGAGCGAAATTGGTAATATTAGCGAAAGAAGAACGTATCAATTAATATCTGGGTTAAGAGAGTTACCTGCGTTTTTAGTAAACTCTCCAGGTTTAAATTCTGGGTTTATGATACCACAATATACAGCTGCAGGTATTGTTAGTGAAAATAAACAATTGTGCACACCTGCTAGTGTAGATAGTATTTCATCTTCTAATAATCAGGAAGATCATGTAAGCATGGGGGCTAATGCAGCTACCAAATGTATGAGGGTTGTAGATAATGTAGAAAGAGTTTTAGCAATAGAACTTTTAACTGCAGCTCAAGCATTAGATTTTAGAAGGCCTGCTAAAACTTCGCCAATTCTTGAAAAATTTGTTGCTGCATTTAGAGAAAAGGTTTCATTTAATGAACAAGATAGAATTTTACATACAGATATGATTGCAGCTGTTGAATTTTTAAGAACAGTAGAAATAACCAATGAAATGTACTAATGCTTTTTTTTATTTGTAATAAATGGAATGTTGAAATAAGTAGGCATTGTTAGATTATGTTTTCGCTTTTGTTTTAATGGTTTTTGGTATTGATTATAATAAATTTTTAATAGAATGATAAAATAAGAAATCATTAAAGGCCCAAAAATTAAACCTGTAAATCCAAAATATTTTAGACCAATTATTAACCCTAATACTGTAACTATTGGGTGCACATCTGCCATTTTTTTTGCCAATAAAAAACGAAATAAATTATCACTTAATCCTATAATAACTATACCCCAAATAATTATAAAAACACCATAACCGGTTTGCCCTTTTATAAATAATAATAAACTAACTGGCAACCAAATAAGAGCTGTGCCAATAACAGGAATTACAGATGCAAATGCAGTAATAATAGCCCAAAATGCTGCTTGTTCAAGTCCTGCAATTTTGTAGGCTATATAGGCTAATAGCCCATGTATTAATGCAATTAAAGGAACACCAATAGCATTACTAACAGTTTGTGCTACCAATTCTTTTCCAAAAAGTTTAATATTATTTTTTTTGAAAGGAAGGTATAAAATAATTGCAGCTTCTAATCTGTTTATATTGGTTAATAAAAAATACAAGAAGAAATACATCATGGTAATACTTGTAAAAAAATTCAAGCCAATATTTAAGGCAGATGATAAAATACTGGTGGCGTAACTTTGAATACTTCCTAAGTTTTTTACAGAAATTAAACGGATATTAAATTTTTGATAGAATAAGGCATCAAACTCATTAATTGGTTTTATAATTACTTCTGGGCTGCTTGCAATAATGCTTACTTCTTTATACAGTAAACTTCCTATCAATAAAATTGGTAATAATATGATAAAAAATGAGATGATAATTACCAAAACAACAGCCAAACTTTTATTCCATTTTTTATTTTTGATGAGCCATTCTACCAATGGTTTACTTAAAATATAAAACATTAATGCACCTAAAAATGCTGTAAACAATTCGGATAAGCTAAAAAGCAGAAAAAGTCCAAAAACTATAATTACCGATAAAAAAATGTAGCTGTTTATTTTATTATGTTGACTGTTTTCCATGAACTCTATTTTTTGCATAGCTATATTTACAAAAACAAAATTTTGTAAAAAATATAAAGCTTAAATTGTAAAATAATTTCTGCTTAAAAGTAGTATTTTTTACTTTATTGAAATGTATGCAAACAACTAATGAAATAAATAATAAATTCATTTGTTTTAATGGATTGTTTATTAGTAATAAAACTGCCATTGTAGATGCATCTAACAGGGGATTGAAATATGGAGATGGTTTTTTTGAAACTTTGAGGATAATAAATAACAAAATTGTACTAAAAGAATTTCATTTTAATAGGTTATTTGATGCATTGCAGTCTCTTCATTTTGAGCAACCTAATTTTTTGACATCTGATTTTTTAGAAGAAAAAATTTTAAACCTTATTCAAAAAAATAATTTTACTACAGCAGCAAAAGTTAGAATAAATATTTTTAGAGGGAATGGGAATTTGTTTGAGATAGAAAATAATTATCCCAATTATATAATAGAGGCAGAACCACTACCAAACCAGTTTTATGAATGGGATAAAACTGGGTTGAAAGTTGATTTTTTTATAGATGCAAAAAAAGTTTGCGATAATTTTTCTCATCTTAAAACCAATAATTTTTTACCTTATTCAATGGCAGCATTTTGGGCAAAAAAAAATAATCTACATTCAGCAATCATCTTAAATCAACATAACTGTGTTGCAGATTCTGCAATTGCCAATGTTTGGGTAATTAAAAATGGAGAAATACAAACTCCTGCATTAACTCAAGGATGTATTGATGGTGTAATGAGAAAATATTTAATTAAATGTTTTAAAGAAGAAGGATTACCTTTTAAAGAAACTGCATTAACCATTGAGGACATAGTACAAGCACAAGAAGTATTTTTAACTAATGTTATTAAAGGCATTAGTTGGGTTAAGTTTTGTGGTAAAACCGAATATACCAATACCACAACTCAATTTATTTATTCAAAATTTGTACATACACTCAACTCTTATTAGTAGATAGCAAATGGTGGATATCCATTAATTTTTCAACTGCTTTTTTACCATCATTTCCAATATCTAAAGAATAGTTATTTACATACAAGTCTATATGTTGCTTCATAATGGATTCATCCATTTCCTGAGCATGTTGCTTTACATAATCTGTAATAGAAGGATAGTTTGCAAAAGCAAATTCAATACTTTTTTTAATTAGTTCATCTACTGTAGAAAGAATGCTTTCTTCTACTCTTTTATGTGCAACAATGCCACCCAATGGTATAGGAACTTTTAATTTATTTTCCCAGTATTCGCCTAAGTCAATAATTTTTTTTAGCCCACGTTGTTGATAGGTAAATCTGTTTTCATGAATAATTACTCCTGCATCAACCATTTTATTTAATACAGCATCTTCAATTTCGTTAAACACCATAAATTTTTTATGTGTATGATGAGGGTAAGCCATTGCAAATAATAAATGTGCTGTTGTATTTTTTCCAGGAATAGCAACTAAAGAATGAGCATTAATATTATGGTTTTCTAATGCTGCTGAATGGGTAATGAGCAAAGGTCCAACACCTTTACCTAAAGCTCCTCCACTATTTAACAAAGTATAATTTTCTTGCACCAAAGGAAGAACGCCATAACTAATTTTTGATACATCTAATTTTTCTTCTAAAGCCCATTGGTTAAGAGTTTGCACATCTTCTAACACAACTTCAAAATCTACATTTTGGGTATCAATTTTTTTATTAACTAAGGCATCAAAAATAAAAGTATCGTTTGGGCAGGGCGAAAAACCAAGTGTATATTTCATCTACAAAACGTTTAAGCAAGTTCGTAAAATTTGTCTATTAATTTCAAAACAGTTTGGTTTACATTTTCAATGCTTTCTTTTAAAAGCCATTTTGTTTTATTGCGTTCACCAATATAATTACTTGTTGCTCTTATTTGTAAAAAAGCAACTTTTGCTTCTCTGCAAACATAATGCAATGCAGCTCCTTCCATTGATTCAATATCTGGTGTATATTTTTTTTTAAACTGTTCAATTCTATTTTTTTGTGTGTTAATTGTATTCACTGTTATACCTGTTGCTTCTGGTAAGTGTAGTAAATTGTATTGTTGTAAATATGGGTTAGGCAATCCTTTCTTTTCATAAGGAGGACAATTATTTTTAGTTAATTTCAAATCAAAAATATCTTTCCATTTTCCATTTTCTTGCACACCCATATCAGCAAAACAATCATTTTTTATTACAAAAGTTTTTCCTAATTTTTCTTTTTTATTAAATGCTCCAGCAATACCCATTTGAATGATTAAATCTGGTTGTTCATTGCACAATAATTTTGTAAGTGATACAGCAGTAGAAGCAATACCTACACCACTTACATGAAACGAAACATTTAATCGTTTGTTTTTTTGGGTATAAAGTTTATTGATATTTAAAAATGCAGGCTTCCATTCATTTGTAGTTGCAGCAGTAATAACAATATTCATAGCCATTAAAGATAAGCAGCCTTTTAATAAAAGTGGTAATTTAAATATTAATGAAGGTAGTGAGCAGCCTTATGTTTTATAGTACTAAAATTAGTTAATTTTTATTTCGCTTAGGTGCTTTAATTACAATACCACAAGAAAGGTTTGGTATAGGGCTATCAAACATTTCTTTTTCAATATGGCTACCAATTGACAACTTTCGGGCATCTGATTTTTCCCATTTTCCATTGCTTATTCTTTCATAAGTTAATTGTTCTTTCTTCTTAAAGTTAAACCCCACTAAAGGCTCTACAGCCTGTTTGGAAAAGATGGAATTGGTATTTGAGTTATAAACTCCCAACCATTCAATACCTACAAAAACTCCATTTGATGGTAGTTTAATTTTAAATTTTGAAATATCAAAAGAAAAAACTTTATCCGCTTTTCCCTCAAGTATTTCAACGTAATTCGAATCTAATAATTCTACCGAAGGCAAATTATCTGCACTTACGGCATACAAGTGTAATCTTACAGCAACAGTATCCAATTTTAATTTCTTTATTTTATAGTTTAACTGATAGATATAAGCATCTACATTCTTAGTATTAGGTATGTAAGCAGCATATTCAAATCCTGTACCTCTTGAAATGTGATAATTTGATTTCAGTTTGGCATAGCCCATATTCATTTCTCTATATTTAGACCAATCAACAGGGGCAACAATTACTTCTTCCAATTCTTTAGTGTAAGGAATAAGATAAAATGTATCAATGACATTATTAGTGTTTAAATAATAAGGTACAGTAATAGGTTTGTACCCTATACAACTTATATATATGCTATCATTTTTATTTGCGGTTATCTTAAAATATCCGTTTCCTATTGTATATAATCCTTGTTTAGTATTGGTATTGATAATTGTGGCATAAGGAATTCCTTTTTTTGTGTTTTCATCAATAACAAATCCAGAAATAGTTGTTTGACTATAAACTTCAAGAGAAAAAAAGTATAAAAAAACAATGCTCAGTATTTTCATCATACGTTTAATATTTAAACCCCTGACAAGATGTGTGAACTTATGCTTTGTCAGGGGTTGGTATTAAAATCAATTACATTGTATATACTCGTATTTAACATCGTCAACCCAAAATAGGAAATAATGTTTTTTCGCACATGACTTATGTCCTGTTGCATCACACTTGCCACATTTCCAATTCCCCCAACCAATAATAGGTCTCCCTGCTTCAGCAGTAGGGCATTCTGTTGGCTCTTCATCTTCATAGCCATAAGGTGTAGATTGTATTTTTTCAAATATTGATGTTCCCTGTTCTTGAGCAGCAGCAAATTTATTCATGGTATTTTCATCGTAATAATTTGCAATTAAATTTTCGTAGCTGCTATTATCCAAGTAACTATCTATCATAGTAAGCAAATATTTCCATTTTGCAGTAGTGCAGCCACTCCACTCAACTATTGGTTTCATTATCACATCCTGTACTTGAAATATCCTGTGTGTATTTACAATATAATTAATAGCTTGTTCCTCCGTTACAAGTTCAGTAGCATATTCTTCATCGTACAAGGTAGCACCCAAACTATTAGAAAATCCCATAGAGCTAAGATATTCCTGCACATCGGCATGGGTATTTGCTTTTAAATAATCAAGGTATGCATCTACATCATCTGTTGTAGTAAATACCAAAAAACCGTAACTACTATTTACACTCATACCTAATAAGTTTGCACTTACTTCTGTTGTACCAACTATTCCTTGTTCTTGTTTTTCAGTACTCGTTTTTTGGCATCCAACAAAGGCAATTACAGCAGCACTTAGCACAACTGTAAAAATAACAATTAATTTTTTCATGGTTTATAATTTTTTAAAATTTTAAGTAATATTTTTTGAAAATCAGAGCTATTGTTTGTAGTCTTTGGAGGAGATTTATTGGGTTGTAACATAAAAATATAGTTTAGGTTTTTTAAAAAACTGAACAACAAAACAGGTATTCCGCTAAAAAAATTTAATTAATAACTAAATGTTGTTGTTGGCTTTATCTGTTTTGCCAATGCTATATTGCTTATTTTTCTTTACATTTTTAATTGCATAAATGGGTAGTTTATGTATTTTCGTACATAAATTATCCAAACAATATGTACCAAACAGGCAATAAAATAAAAAAGCTGAGAGAGCTGCGAAACTTTACACAAGGCTATATGGCAGAGAAATTAGGAATCAGTCAAAGTAATTATGCCCGTTTAGAAAATGATGAAGTAGGCATAAGCAACGAACGTCTTAAACAAATTGCTGACGTTTTAGAAACTACTAAAGAGAATATATTGAGTTTTGATGAGAAATATGTGTTCAACGTTCATAATGAACAACACTCAAGTGGAGCTATTGTTCATAACTATTCTATAAGTCCTGAAATAAAACAGCTATACGAGGATAAAATAAAACTTTTGGAAGAAAAAGTACAAATGTTAGAAAAACAATTAAGTAGCTAATTGTTTAATAATAACTTACCGAACAAAGGTTTTACATTAAACTTTGTTAAGAGCTAAAAAAATCTTTGGCAGCCCCAAAAAATACTTATACTTTTGCTGCCCAATCATTCATGATTGTATTATTAACCAAATTGTTAAAGCCTTTAAATTTCTATTTATTATGGCAGTAAAAATGAGATTACAAAGACACGGCAGTAAAAAACGCCCTTTCTATTTTATAGTAGTGGCAGATGCCCGTGCACCCAGAGATGGTAAGTTTATTCAAAAAATTGGAACTTACAATCCATTAACTGTTCCTGCAAGCATTCAGTTAGATCGTCAAAAAGCATTGGATTGGCTACACAAAGGAGCACAACCAACCGATACGGTTCGCAGGATTCTCTCTTTCAAAGGAGTGTTGTATTTAAAGCATTTATTGCGTGGTGTAAAACTGGGCTTGTTCGATGATGCTACAGCTATGACTAAGTTTCAGGCATGGCATGAAGAACATGAAGCTCATGTAAAACGTAGAAACGATTCTCATCGTAATACACAACGTCAAAAGAAAGCTTATGTACCTCCTGTTCGTAAAGTAGAAGAAGTAGCACAGCCTGCAAATGATGCACCTGCTGCTGAAGAAAATACAGAAGCGTAGCAATAGCAACGTAATTTTCCCAAAAATCCCTGCTTAAAAATTTAAGCAGGGATTTTTCTATTCATAAGGTAAAACCATTGCTCCTATAAGTTTAAACCAGAATAGCAACGCTAAAATACAGCCTATTACTCCTGTTAATAAAAATTTGCCTCGATATACTTTGGGAATAAAAACAAAAACAGTAATATAACATATCCAAGTAGAAAACAAACCCAATGGTATGAGAATGAACAATGGAGATATATTTAATGCGTAAGCTATATTCGTTTCATTTATTATTAAAAGAGCATTGTCTTTTTTACTTAAACTCACAAAAACTATGTATAGTACGAGAAGTAATAACCATCTGAACCAAAATAAATTAAGAAAAACAGCTATCCATTGTATTAAGGACAAGTTGTTATAGTTAATATTTTTCTTATACTTTATCAGATAAACAAAACCCACTATACCCAAGATTATAAATATTAGTGGTGCTGCTCCATCTATTAATATTAGTTTAACAAGATGCTGCCTTTCATATTCTTGTAATTGAGACTTTCCTGAAAATTCAAGATTATTTTCAATTTCATAAGCATACTGTTCGTATAGTCTTTCAATAAAACTATCTTTTATGTGGCTTTTACATAAACCTGTTGCATTATAACTAATACTTGTTTCGTATGAGAAATATTTTGCAACGGGTTGAAAGGCAAAAAGCTGAATGAAAATAGCAGTTAATGAGAAAAATAAAAATGCAACAGTTAAAGTTAGAAGCTTTTTATTTATAAAATATTTCATTCAATGTTTTTAATTTAATGCTTCTAATAATACTCCTTTAGATAATCCATGCCAGTTAATAATAAACTGCTTAATATCATCTAAAATAGTCAAAATTCTAATATTCGTTGTAATCCCTTTAAAATATTCAATTTTAGCTAAAGTCTTTTCTGTGAAATTTGAATTAACTACAATTGCATTTTTACTTCCATTTTCAATAATATTTTTTATTGCGTAGCAATCAATAGCAAACTCGTAATAATCTGAGATGGTATTAATGGTTAATGGCATTTCAGCTAAAGCAAAATCCGATAATATATAATAATATATTGTATATTTTCTACCTACATTAGATTCTGTCATAAAATTATCTCTAAAAGAATGAGCATCTTCTGACGATAATTCTTCATAACCAAGTTTTAAATCTACATTGGTTTTAGATAATATATCTTTTATACAATTTGGACATTCCCTTTCCTTCCCTGTCCACTTACGGTTTGGCAGCTTTGCGAGGGCTGGGAAATAGAAGTACAATTGTTGAATTTTGCACTTCACCCCAGTTCTTGCAAAACTGCTCGTTGTACGAGGTTATTATTTCTTCTTATCTTGGATTTTCTTTACTTCTTTTAGCACTTTCTTTTCTTCGCTTTCAAGTCTCCTTTGTACCTTTTTTACGTCTTCCGTAATTGGCAGATTCTCGGGAATAACACCTCTATCTCGTAGCATAGCTCTAACAGCTTTATTGTTCTCAATATGCTCTTTTGAAATTTGAATGTTGCCTTTTAAATCTTTGTCCACAACATTGTGGCTTGTTAGTTCTGTCGCAAAATCTTTTGCCTTAATTGTAAGAGTTGGTAAAAAGTCAGCTAAAGGTCTGCTTCCTGAAATTTTTAATATTCGCTTCATATCGTTTGTACTTTTTCCTCCAAACAAGGCTTGGTCTCCTTTTGAACGAATTATCGCAAAACTTTTTTCATCAACGTCTCTTTCATAGATGATTCCTGATAATTTTTTCTCGGATTTGGATAACTTTTCTCTTGCAGTAACTCGTTCAACATCAAGTAATCGTTGTTCTATTATTTCTTGTTTTCGTGTTTGAACAGCAAAATAAGTTTGGGCAAATGCGATTTCTGATTTTGTCGTAGCATCACCATTTTGGGCAATAAGGTAACAAGCATACCTTGTCAATGCAAAGTCAGGAATTTCCTTTTCAACGCCACTTCCAATTTCAACCATTTTCCCGATATCGGCAAAATGGTTTTTTATTTCCTCGCCAGCTTGTTCACAAGATTTCTTAGCCTTATCTATGACATTTTTGAAATTGTCCCATTTAGCATAACCCAAAATTGACTGAAGTTCTCTTGCACTCCAACATTCAATTCCATCAAAGTCATAACAGGCGTTTTCAAACTTTTCAAAAAGTTCTTTTATATACTCTTTTTTCATTGTTTCAAAGTTAGCTAAATTTTTTGGGATAGGGTCTGTATATAACCTCTTACAATAACTAATTTTACGATTCCTTTCACCACAGTGGCTACAATTAGGTCCGAAATCATTATCTTCTACATATTTTTCAGGTGTAATATATTGGGTTTTGTAAAGTAACTTTCTTTAATAGTTTAAGAGCCTGTTTAAAATTTAATCTATAAATCCTGTTTTGTTCAAAAACAACCGATTTTAAGTACCCTTTCGTGTCTATTTTAGGTGTTTTAAAGCCAAACAAAGTATTAAAATGATTGAAAATTAAAATTTAAATAGGCTCTTAAAATAAAAAAACTTGGAAAATACATGTACATACATTAAATTTGTGCCTTAATGCAACAAGTATTAGATATATTAAAGCTTAACCAAAAAGAGAACAGTATTTTTGGAATGGATTTGCTTTTGAAAAAGGAGCAAAATATTCCTGGCTCTATTAACTACTATATCAGTCGCCATTTTGCAAATGATGCATGGGTTGCAGAGGATACTGGTATGTTGGTATATCATTTTAACGAGTTAAGACCCGAAGATAATTTTTTAGAACTTCGTTTTTGTGTGGCAGGTAATAAATATTGCTACGATAAAAGTTGTAGCTTTTGCGAAAAGCAACCTACCAATTGTAATGGCCAACAAACCACTTTAGATGTATTTACATTTCACTTTTCTGCTACTTTTTTACACCAATTTACACATAATGTAAAAGTAAGTAATAGAAAAGATGAAGTGCTGGCATTTAAACATCCAAATGCATTTACAAAAATTTTTCCTGTTTGTAATAAAAAAAGAAATGTTTTAGATGCACTCCTCAACCACAGTTACACAGGAGCATTGGAAAACATTTTTATTAATGCTAAAATTCATGAACTGTTATTATATAGTTTAGATTGTTTGGTTGATGAAAAAGAAGATGGATTTACTTGTAAGTTTTTAGCAGATGAACGCAGCAGGCAAGCAATTTACGATGCAAGAGATATATTATTAAAACATATTGGCGACCCCTTAACCATTAAAGAGTTAAGCAGAAAAGTTGCCATTAATGAATGTTATTTAAAGAAGGGATTTAAAGAAATATTTGGTACTACTATTTTTGATTTTTATCAACAACAACGTATGGAGCATGCCAAATATTTACTGTACGAAAAAAGTTTAAGTGTAACCGATGTTTCGGCTTTATTGGGTTATTCATCTATATCACATTTTTCGGCTGCATTCAAAAAGCATACTGGCTTAAAACCTTGCGAGCTATTAAAATAATTTTAATTTATTGCAACAATACAAATGCTGCCCAATAATATGGGCTGTATTTTTTTCTCAAACTTTGTTGGGCTAAATTAAAAGATTCATTGATTGATTTTCCAGATAAATAATTGTTGTAAAATATTGTCATTAATTCAGCAGTTTCTTTATCTGGTACTTGCCATAAACTTAAAATAATATTTTTTACACCAGCCAATTTAAAAGCTCTTTGTAAACCATAAACACCTTCATTGCCCATAATATCGCCTAAAGCTGTTTCGCATGCACTTAGTACAACCAGGTTAGTATTGCTTAAATTTAATTGAGATATTTCATAAGCTGTAACAATACCATCTTCTTTATTACTTGGTACAAAACCACCATTCCAGGCATAGTTTGCCCCACTTAATACAATACCACTTCTTAACATTGGGTCGTAAGCAGTATTGTAATTTGTAGTTGTACTGTTAGAGATTGATTGTTGCGTTTCTTTAATTTTAGGAAGAAAAAAACCATGTGTTGCAAGATGAATAATTGAAATATTTTGGTCGTTCAATTTTTTTAAATTTTCTTCCGATGCGTTGGTATTTGTATAAACATATTGTGGTATAGATTTTTTGCTGAACAAAGTGCCAATATTTTTAATTTCTTCTGCAGTGCCAGGTAGGGTAGCCCATGTTGATAAAGTTGTATTTTCTTTATTAAAACCTCTTTTAACAATTGCTGAATCGGCATTTTGTTGATAAGTTTTAATAGTACTTTGCGTAAGGCTGAAATCTGCATTTCCAAAAAGTGCAATATTGGCTACTTTATTTACTTCTTTTTTATCTTGCACAAACATTCTGGTTGATGTGTACTGAAACAACTGATATTTATCAATTAAATAAGTATTGCTATCTATAGCTAAAGCATTAAATGCAATAGTGTTTAATTTATTTACTGGTGCAAAATATATTTTCTTTTTATTTTTTAAATATGGCTCTAATGGTTGCCAAACCAAATTATATAATTCATTTCCAAAATTTGCTTTAGATTTATTTTTTGTGATAGTACTTCTATAAAGATTACTTGCCAAAGCCTGATTGGTTTTGCCTGCACTTGTTAGTATTTTTTGTAATTCTGATTCTTCAAATAAAGGAACATATACAGGAGCATTACCATTTTTTGTTACTATATATGCAACATATAAAACAGAATCTGTTTCGCCTTTATTATATAAATTAAATTTCGCAAATTCAATCAGCACTTCGTCCTCTTTCAAACTGTTTTTTAGTGTATTATAATTAACCTCAATACCTTTTTGTTGTTCCGTAAATTTTTTACTTTTTAATAATAAATCTTTTTCTAAAACATCTACTCTTCCTTCCCATGAACTTAAATCTTTCGACCTGATTTCAATAGCAAAACCATATTCTCTGGCTATTCTTGTTTTTAGCTGGCTATATTCGTTAAACATTTTTTGAAAAGCTGTATCCGAATTATTTTTTACATAATTATAAAATGTTTTTGTTTCGTTTAAAACCAAACCTTTTAATTGTAATTGTTGATTTAAATTGTCTATTATGTTTTCGCTATTATAATTTCTACTATTGTATAAAATACTGTTTGCATATTTTGAATTATATAAAATTTCATCTGCATACAGTTCTTTTTCGTATTCAGTAAGTATAGTAAAATTATCTTTTATTAGTTTACTGTTAAGTTGGTTAGTATTAATTATTATTTTTTTTGCTTCATTGTAATTACCTAAGTCGTTATAGCATAAAGCAAGATTATTTAAGTAAGGAATATTACGAATATGGTTTTTACCAAATTTTTTTTCAGAAATAGCTACAGCTTGCTCAAAATATTTAATAGCTTTTGTGGGGTTTTCCCATTCAAGGTATATAGTGCCTAAATTATTTAATATTCTGGCGTAAGAAGTGTGTTCTTTGCCATATAATTTTTCTCTTAATTGTAAGCTTTGTAAATAGTATTTTTCTGCTTCTTCATAATTTTTTTTCTTCCAGTATAACATGCCCAAATTGTTTAATGCAATGGCATATTCACTACTGTTTGTGCCAATTCCATTTTCATAAATTTGCTTGGCTTTCAAATTAAATTCTTCCGCTTTATCATATTGCATTGTGTAGGTATATATTAAACCTAAATTGCAACAACTTTCGGCAATATCTTTATCGTTCTTATTAAGCCTTTTCAATCTTATTTTGTAGCCTTCATAACAATAATCTTCAGCAAAATCGTATCTGTTAAGGTTAAAATATAACATACCAATGTTATTATATACCATGCCAACAGATAAATGTGTTGTATCAAACTCTTTTTTAAAAATTTGAAGGGCTGTAAAAAAACTAATTTCGGCATTGGTATATTTTTTTAGTTCTAGTTCCATTAATCCTCTTAGGTTCAAAAATCTTGCATACTCTTTATTATTTTTTCTTTCTTTAAAAATGATAGTATTGTAATTATAGCATTTTTCAGCCCTTTCAAAATCACCATCTTTTCTACATTCTCCTGCTGCCTTTTCAAAATAAAAAGTTGCATTAGATATATAATTTTTAAAGTAGGTATCATTTTCACCAGCTATAACAAGCCTAACATCAGAAGCAATAAAATAATACATTGCTGCCCAATAATGCAAGCCCCATTTTTGATAAAGTGCTGCTAAGTTTTGTAATGCAATTTCATAGGCTTCGCTTTTAGAATCCATTTTTTCATAATAGTCAATATTTTCTAACATCATTTTTTCTGCTTCTTCATACAGCCCTAAATTCTTATACACATTGGCTAAGTTTCCATAACTCATTCTATAATTTTTACTATTTGTTCCATACAGTTCTTTTTGAGATGCCACCACAATTTCATACCATTTTTTAGCATTGGTATAATCTTCCATTTTATTATAACTCATGGCTAAGTTGAGGTGCGTTTGTAAAAGCCCTTCTTTATCTGCTGAATAATATTTTTTATATAAGGTTAATGTAGTATCGTAATACAAAACTGCTGTATCAAACTTTGATATAAAAAAATACAAAGTGCCTGTTGAATTTATTAAAGTCAAATAATCTTTATTTTGTTCTCCATACTTTTGTTTTACAAGTAATGCAGATTTTTTTATGTAAGGAATAGCAGCAGTATAATTTTTTTCAGAAACATATTTTTTATACATACTGATATTGCTATTTAATTCAGTTTCTAAATCTTGTGCATTTATTTTTGTAATAAAGCAACTTATTAAGATTATTAAAGAGATAGTTTTTTTCATTGATAATAAATATTTCCGAAGTTATAAATTTGAATTAATAATTTCAATACCCAATAAACAGTATATTTTATATGATTAAGTTAATTTTTTTCATTCTTGCATTAACCTTTATAGGTTGCCAAACAAAAAAAAATGCAGATTTAATTGTATGGAATGCTAAAATTTATACAGTGGATAGTACTTTTTCTTTAGCTGAGGCAATGGCTATAAAAGATGGTAAAATACTTGCACTTGGCAAAACAGAAAGTATTTTAAATAGTTATGACGCTAAAGAAAAGTTAGATGCAAATGGAAAATTTATTTACCCTGGTTTTATTGATGCTCATGCTCATTTTGTAGGTTATGGTAAAAGCTTGTTTGAAGTACAATTATACGATAGCAAGTCCTGGAATGAAGTGATAGGAAGGGTTACAAGGTTTGCAAAAAATAATCCTAATGAAAAATGGATAATAGGCAGAGGTTGGGACCAAAATAAGTTTGAGGGTAAACAATTTCCAACCAATGAATTATTAAATCAATTATTTCCGGATGTTCCTGTTATGGTAACAAGGGTTGATGGTCATGCAGCTATTGCTAATGCAAAAGCCTTAGCACTTGCAGAAATTAAGCCAAATCAGCAATTAACAGGAGGAAGTATTGAAACTAAAAATGGAAAACTTACAGGACTATTAATTGACAATGCAGTAGATTTAGTACAATCTAAAATACCTGGAGCAGCTTTAAAAGATTATGATAAATGGTTAATGGCTGCACAAGAAAATTGTTTTGAACAAGGCTTAACTACCATTACAGATTGTGGCTTAATGTATAACGATGTGGAAAAAATAGATTCTTTACAGCAACAAAATAAATTGCTGATGAAGCTATATGTAATGTTAAGTGATGAAAAAAGAAACTATGAAAAGTATTTGAGCAAACCACCTTATAAAACAAATAAGCTATTTGTGAAAGGAATTAAAGTGTATAGCGATGGTGCTTTAGGTAGCCGTGGTGCTTGTTTGCTACAGCATTATTCAGATAAACCAAACTGGTTTGGATTTTTATTAAGCAACAAAGCACATTTTGATTCTTTGGCTTCTATTTTAGTGAATACACCCTATCAAATGTGTACACATGCCATTGGTGATAGTGCTAACCGTACTATTTTAACTATTTACAATAAATATTTAAAAGGCAAAAATGATAAACGTTGGCGTATAGAACATGCCCAAGTTATTAATGAAAATGATTTTGATTTATTTGGCAAAGCTTCTGTTATTCCTTCTGTACAGCCTACACATGCCACAAGCGATATGTATTGGGCAGAAGAAAGGTTAGGGAAAAAAAGACTACAAAATGCTTATGCTTATAAACAATTATTAAAGCAAAATGGTTGGCTGCCTTTAGGTACTGATTTTCCTGTGGAAGATATTTCTCCTTTTAAAACTTTTTTAGCAGCAGTTATAAGAAAAGATGCAGTAGGCTTTCCTGCAAATGGTTTTCAAAAAGAAAATGCTTTAACCAGAGAAGAAGCACTTAGGGGAATGACAATTTGGGCAGCTAAAGCAAATTTTCTAGAAAATGAAACTGG
>Ga0268298_10002530_pt1 | contig 19906 bp, 13 predicted proteins | sample WWTPWeurt_MetaG_FD_194462 | JGI IMG/M metagenome (GOLD analysis project Ga0268298, IMG submission 194462) | Activated sludge microbial communities from WWTP in Nijmegen, Gelderland, Netherland - WWTP Weurt | ecosystem: Engineered > WWTP > Aerobic digester > Activated sludge | place...
TTCCTGCCTCTCCACTACCGCCGTCGGACAGACAGGCAGGCCGCTACGGGCAAGTTCGCATAAATAAGTCTTCTTGAGATTGTCCTGCACCATTGCCAGGGGGTTGAGGAGATGGGAGCAAGCCGCCACTTCTTCCAGAAAATTGCGGAAGCGAGGCAAATGCATGTGGTAGTTCCAGCAGGAGCGCAGCACTGTAATCTTGCTTGCACGGAAAGCCTGAGCACCGTTCAACCAATCGGTTGTGGTGCAATCAAGACCGCTCGCCCTCAAAATATCGAGGGCCAGTTGGTCGTCGGGATCGCCAAGCGGTAGCCCGTCGTAAGTGACGAAAGTTACATCTGCCATAGGTTTCGAAGATTCTCGCAGTGACTGAAGTCTGATCATGAGACCACAGACAGAAGTACACCAGAGCAAGGTTAAGCAGATATCAGGTGTATAGCGGCAAGATTAACTTTGCTTTCACTTGGTTTAGCGTATACTTCTGTTAAGAGAAGCGTTAAGCTTTTCGTCACAATTGCCGACCACCCCTAAGAGACTTGCTTTCAACCCAGGGCAACCTGTCTGTAGTAAGTTTTAAAAGCGAGTGTACGGCAACGGCGTCACCTCAAGACGAAGACTTAATCTCGCCTCTCGGGCATTCTTCGGTAAGCAACCACCCCTCCTGCAGCCATTCAGCTGAACAGGAACCTCATTTTTGGTCCGATCCTCATAATTTGCTCAGCTTAAGGGCAGCCCAGGCAACCATCCCAGTAACTCAATCCCGGGGTCAATTTCGTTTGGTCCTTTTTCATTCCTTTCTCAGGAGGAACTATCTTAATGCGTATTGAACTCGTCTACTCGCCAGGCTGCAGCGACTACAAAAGTGCACTGCACAAACTTGAATACATCATCGCGGAAGAGAGACTGCCCTTGCCGGTGGAGCTAGTTGAAGATTCCATCTGCCAGACACCCTCGGTGCGAATCGACGGCGAAATCGTTGAAAAAGGTCGCCCGGCTTCCTGCCTTGAGCCTATTCGCGACATATTGAGGCGCAAGTGGCACGACCTCACCCTCGCCCCTCTGGGCTGCCCCTAAATCCACCGGGCCGACACCATAAGATCCGCAGAGTATGTGGCAGGCTTAAGGACCAGAGGGGCGTCAGGAGCTATTATTGACTACCTGAAACCCGCAAGAAATAGCCGCCACAAAGCGAATGCTTTTTAATTCCCTCAACTACGCCCTTTTCCTGCCCATAGTCTTTGCTCTCTTCTGGCTCAGCCGTGACAAGTGGAGAGTCTGGATCCTGCTTCTGGCCAGCTACATTTTCTACATGAGCTGGAAGCCGGTTTTCATCTTGCTCATTTTGGGGCTGACCATAGCCAACTACTATCTGGGCTTTGCCATTCACAAAAGCCAGGAGCCCGGGCGCAAGAAAACCTGGCTGACCGTGGCTATCACCGGCAACCTTCTCAGCCTGGCCTTTTTCAAATACGCATACTTTTTCAACGACTGCCTCTCCAGCCTTCTGAAAGCCACGGGGGGAGCCGCGACCCATCTGCCTTTCGACATCATTTTACCCCTGGGGATCTCCTTCTTCGTCTTCGAATTCATTCACTATGTGGTGGACGTCTATCGTGGTCATGAGCCCATTAAATCCTTCCCGGCCTTTGCCCTTTTCGCCAGCTTTTTCCCCACCCAAATTGCCGGCCCCATCAAGCGCTTTCAGGATTTCATTCCGCAGTTTCTGGCCCCGGCCAAACTTACTGTAGCCAGCTTCGACTCCGGACTGAGTTTGATTTTGCTTGGTCTTTGCAAGAAGGTCTTGATCGCCGACAACCTCAGTTTCTTCGTGCAGGGCGGATTCAGCAAACCGGAACTCTTCAGTGGACTTGATCTCTGGCTCTTTGCCTATGCCTTCGCCTTTCAAATTTACTTCGACTTTTCCGGCTATACCGACGTAGCACGAGGCTCGGCCATGCTCTTCGGCTACAAGGTGCCAATCAATTTCAACCTGCCCTATATGGCCAGCAATATTTCAGAATTCTGGCACCGCTGGCACATCTCCCTTTCCACCTGGCTGCGAGACTACCTGTTTATCCCCCTGGGCGGCTCCAGAGGCTCTAAGTGGCTCAACTACAGGAATCTGATCATTACCATGACCCTGGGCGGACTCTGGCATGGTGCGGCCCTGCATTTCCTGGTCTGGGGGCTATTCCACGGACTCTTGCTTGCGGCCCACAAACTCTTGCAGCCCCTCAAGGAAACCCTGCCCGCCTTGAAGAAAGCCATAGACAGCCCCGCCGGACGAGTCACTTCAACGCTGCTAACTTTTCACATGGTCTGCATCGGCTGGGTCTTTTTCCGGGCTGAAACCAATAGCCTGGCCCTGACCATGCTTGCACGTATGCTCAGCTTGAGTCCTGTGATAGATGGCGGCAAACAACTGGCCATGCTTTTGCCCACCATCAATTACCCGCTCATCTATCCCACTATTTTTCTGATTCTGCCCCTGCTTGCAGCCGGTCACATTGCCTGCTACTTCATTGGTAAAGCCGGTTTGGTAGCCAAGACTCCCCAACTTGCCAGAGCGGCCTTCGTTCTTAGCATGATACTGGCGGTGGTGATCTTCTCGCCGGACAAATCTCCTCGTTTCATCTACTTCCAGTTCTAAGGCACCTGATTTCTATGCACACATCACTGGACAAGCCAAAAGTAGAGGAGTGCCTGAGCAGGCGCGAGAACTTTCGCAAGAGCTATGTCTTGCTGGCCCTGGCCTTCTATATTTTGCTGGACGGTATTTTCAGACTCAGCTCACTGCCTCAGTTTCACAACTTCGATTTTCTAAAATTCAGCCCCCTCAAGGTGCCGCACCGAAGCTGGGTCTACTGGAACGAACGGGAATTCCTCACCAGCCCGGACAAGAACCCACCCGATACAGCGCTTCTGGGTTCCTCACTGATGATGGCCGCCCTGCACGGCGGCGACGCCGTTTACCTGGAGCAACCCCAAAACGTCGCCTTTCATCACAAAAGCAGGCTCCTGGCCGACTTGCTTACCGCCGCCGCCGGCAAGCCGGAAAGCAATTTCGCCTTTGCCCTGGGCGGAGAGATGGTTTCGGATGCCTGTATCCTCTTTGAGCATATGCTGAAGGAAAAGGGGGCACCGCAAAGAGTCATTTACGGCATCGCCCCTCGCGACTTCATGGACTCCGCACTACCATCGGTGGCAAGCACCGAGATTTATCGCTACATGAGTCATGTAAGCGATCTCTCCGACTTGGAAATGAAAGCCCGTACTTCTCCTTCGGAAAAAATCGAATACTGGCTTGGCAAGCTGAGCTTCATTGCCGGACACAAGGAAGATTTCATCTATATCCAGCAGCGCTGGGCCAAGGCCCTGACCGAGAAACTTTTGCCATACAAAGATCTCGATATGGTCAAAACTCCCTTACACATTCGCCGCCAGGCCTTCAGTGAACTGCCGGAAGATAGCGGCGCCAATGAGGTGCTGACTTGCCCGCCGCGAGTGGCGCAGGAAGCCTATGAAGACAATCTGGCCGAATACCGCTACCGTTACCGCAAGATAAACTGGAAACAGTTCGATGATCAGCTCTCCTATCTGGAGCGCCTGCTGAGCCGGGCCAGACAAGCCGGAGTTTCCGTAATTTTGGTCAACATGCCTCTCACCAGCGACAACCTGGCCATCATGCCCGAAAATTTTTATAAACGCTATTTGGAAAAGGTGACAACTCTTGCCGAACGTTATCAGGCCAAGGTTCTCGACCTCAACAATGCACAGCTCTTTCCCCGTTGTTACTTTGCCGATAGCGTGCACCTTAACATGAGGGGAGGCAAACATTTCTTCGAAGTGCTGGCTGACAGGCTCTTTAGCGATCCGCAAACAAAAGCAATCATGATCAAGCGACCATAGTTTGAATTTTCTCGCCGTTGTTTTTATATAATCAAAAGAGAAAAGACCATCACGGAATTTTTCAAGGATAAATATCCGGTATTCACTAAGGCATCAAGCTCAGGCATCCCTATGGACAACTCATATACACTCATTGAAGCGCTGCTCACCGACCTCTGTCGGGCCGCCGACGACGGCGACTGTTTTGAAGTAGAACGCATTTACGGAAAGGCTCTCAATCAAGCCAAGACTACTTTTGGAGAAGAACGCGCACCGTTGTGCTTGTTGCTCATGTGCAAGGCGATCTGGTTTCAAACCCATGGACAGTTGCCTCTGGCTGAGGCTTTTAACCGCCGCTTGCGGGATATCCTGCGCACCAATCACTTCTCTCAAGAGGGATGATTTACTTTCCGGTGCCGCTTGAATCTTTGAGCAATCTGGCTCGCAGGAGACGCCCTACCTCGTACTCCATATAGGTGAGGTTGCCGTGCTCCACCAGCTTGTCAAGCTTTTCTCTGGCCGCCGTTTTACGTCCGCCTTCGAAATCTGAAACCGCAAGGTAAAAATCAGTTTCAGTCTGCCGACTCAAATTGTTACTCTCGCCGGTAAGTTCAGCAAGGCTGCTCCAGCCCAGCAGATAACTCAAAACGGGATAGGGCCAGCAGTGCTCTGACAACTTCTTCTTCACTTGCAGAGCCAGACTTCTCTGAGCATCCTCCCGGTGAAGAGCCTGGAGAGCCAGAAGCTTGATTATGAGGGGATAGGTGGCTTTGCCGCTCTGCCAGGCATCCTCCTGGGCTAGAAGCACATCGGCATCCTTGACGGCACCCTCATAATCACCCAGACCAAGGCGAATCATGGCGTAATAGACAAACTGCCTGGGTTGGGAGCGATCCCTGCCCAAACGTCCTAATAGATCGAGGGACTCCTGCAAGCTGGTGCCGCCCTCACTGCTACCCTGTTCGGCCAGCAAGACCACCTTCAGGTGCAGGGCGCGCTTTAAATCAGGATCGGCCTGGAGAGCCTCGCCGATCTCAGCAAGAGCCTCCTTGAGTCGGCCCTGAGCGCGCCAGATCTCGGCCGATAAAATGGCACCATCAGTCTTTCTGGAAAACACTCGGGTCAGTTTGCGAGCATCGGCAAAGGCTTCATCGAAATCGTGCAACTGCGCGCAAGCCATGGCTCGCATGTAGATACAATTTACATCGCCCCCCAACTCCAAAAGCTCGCTTACATCACTAATCACCTGACGGTAGTAGCCAAGATCAAAAGCCGCTCCCATACGAGCCCCCAGAGCCGCCTTCAGTTCGGCGCCATGCTTAATAGCCGCATTGATATCGGCCAGGGCCGCCTCATCTTCTTTCAATGCCAGGCGGCTCAAGCCTCGATAGAGAATGCCGCTGCCGCTCCTGGGATTACGCGCAAGGAACTCCTCACAGATGGCGAGAGCCGCTCGGGCACGGCCCTGATCTAGTTCGTGCACTGCCAGAGCCAGCTTGTAATTACCTTTGATGTCGAAGGGTGCATAGGTAACTACCACAAACAGCCCCACCAGTAAGGAAACAACCCATGCCCAGGTAGCCATTTTTTCCAGTCGGTTTCGGCTGCGCAGATCGCGCCGGCAAAAATAACCAATCAGAAAGCCGCTGAAAAGCCCACCCAGATGATTGGCCACCTGGGCACCGCCACCAATACCAAGAACAAAGCTGATGGAGGCATAGATAAGCCCCCCGATGCCGGTACGCGTCAGAAGCACCCGTACCACCGGCCAGGGCTCGGTTATGGCGAATACCAGTAAGGCACCGGCCAGACCATAAATGGCCCCGGAAGCCCCGGCTCCGGCCCCGGTCGGCACCGCCAAAAGGCTGAGACAACCTGCTCCTACGGCCGAAACCAAGTAAATGAGAACAAAACGCCAGGTACCGTACATGCGTTCCACTTGCGAACCAAGCAACCAGAGCACCAACATATTGCTGGCCAGGTGGAAGAAGCCGAAATGCAGAAAGCTGGAAGTTAGAAGCCTCCAGGGCTGACCGGTCAGGGTGTCGGGACCATAGCTGGCGCCCCATTCAATGGCAGTAGCAGTAGAGGTTCTTAAGAAGTTGTCGAAGGATGTAAAAGTACACATAGCCAGGAAGACCCCGACATTCAACGCCAGAATGACCAGGGTGGCACGACGGCCGGACCAGGGGCTCGAGGCAATGCCCGGGCTTACGGCTGCCCCTTCGACATCGTCCGCCATTCAACATACTCCTCAGAATCCTTACAACTCATCTGTTTATCCTGCCACAGATTTACAAGAAATGCAGCCGACGTCGGACATACAAATCACGAACACTGGATTTTTCAGGCAAACGTCGCTATCCTTTTTAGATTAGTCGTACAAACCGGTTGACCCTGTCAGGATAAATATGAAAGCTGCTCCCCTTTTACTCTCGGCCCTAATGGTGCTTTCCCTCTCTGGTTGTGCCAAGAAGCAAGCTCCCACTGCTTATGGAAGATGGGGCTATCTTGATAAGACCGGCAAATTCCTGATCCTGCCCCAGTTCGACGGAGCGGCGGAAGTGACTGACAACGGCGCCGTAGTGCTACAGAACAAGCATTTAATGCGCCTTGATCCCGAGACTTTGAAAGAGTCATCCACTCCCATCGGTCCCGATGACAAGGCCGAACTGCCCCCCTTGACGGAGTTGCGCTTCGCCGAGGCCGGTACCGACACTTATAAAATTAAAGACGGCGAGACCGTTATCTTCGATCCTGCCGAAAAGAAAAAAGAACTTCCCTCGGTGTTTCCGAAGAACGGACAAGCCTGTGCACGCTTCGGCGACAAGTTTGCCTTCATCACGCCCGACGGCAAGCTGGGCGCCGGCATTTTCGATGAAGCCAGACCCTTCCATGAAGGCCGCGCCGCCGTTAAGCAGGCCGGAAAATGGGGCTACATAAAGAAAGACGGTTCCTTCATCATTCCGCCTCAATACCTGGAAGCCGGTTCCTTCAATCATGGTCTGGCGCCGGTCAAGCAGCAGCAAGACCCGCCCAATTAGTCTTGGCCGACTTAGACAGGGAAAAGTATGCCGGTCTGAGCGAAATAGATGTGGGAGGTCAGGCTGAGACCCGACAGTCTGGAAAGTTCCGCCCGGTAATTATTTAGCTGAGCACTGTGGCGACCGGCACGGGCCCGCATCTCCCCCTCGCCGGCGGCATGGTCGGTCTTGAAGTCGACCAGATACCAGTCACCCTCAAAAGTCTGAAAAATCAAATCGGGACGCCGCTTTATCAGGTCATCCCCGTGAAAAAGCGAGTACTCCGCCTCGTTGTAACGGCGGCTGGCCGTGCTGAGAAGCTTATGAAGCCTGCTGTCGAAGTAAATATCAAGCAAGCGCAGCCCCTCGTCCACCAGTCGCTCCAGCTTCGGACCATGGGCCATATGAAAGCTCTGAGTGGAAGCAATGTCTCGCACATAGACATAGAGCGCCGCGGCATCCGCCTTGCTGTAGGTTGGCAGATTCTCCATCAAGGCATGAAAAAAGACGCCCAGGAAACTGGGGGAGAAGAGTTCGGGTCCGGCACTGAGGGGACTCAAAAGAACATCTTTGGCTGCAGTTGGGCTGGTGATGCGGCTCAGACCCAGTTCATTCACCTTGGGATACTCGATATGCACGGGCAAAGGAGCCAGTAAGAGTTCTGAAGGCTTGGCGAGCTGCAGTGCCGGCGCCACTCTGGCAGCGCGCCTGGCGGGCTGAGCAAACCTGAGGCTGTAGGGTACAAGAGCGGAGGAGAAAGGCAGGCTGAGCCGCATAGTGCTGCCCGGCTCCGGAAGAACAGAATGATCGCCGTCGAGCGAGAGCACCGTGCGCAACATGGTTCGGTAAGACTGCACCTTGCGCCCTTCCGCCTTCATGAAAAGAGCCAGGAAATCACGCGCCCTGGTCATAGCCACATAGAGCAAACGCTTGCGCTCCTCCCATTCCATTTGCCGGTCCAGATAACCGGCCACCTGGTACCAGGCCGGAATCTCTTCCTCTTCCAGGCGCTTAGTATTAAAGGCAATACCATAGCCGGGGTGAAAGATGGAGCGAGCACTGTTCTGCAGAGCAGCGGCACCCAGGCAAGGTAAAGCCACCGCTGCAAACTCCAGACCTTTGGAGGCATGCACGGTCATAAGCTTGACGGAATCACCGCTATCCAGCGGCGCTTCCGATTCACGCATATTGAACTCCCTCATGGCACTCAGTTTGTCCGCGAACTCGCCGCAACTGAGATGATCATCCTGACAGGCCAGATGCACCAGTTTCCAGACATTGCGCGAACGCTGCCTGCCGTCGGGAGCAGCCAGCATGGCCAGTTCGTAGCCCGTGCCGGAAACGATCTTATGCACAAGTTCGCTCAGGGGCAAAAGGGCCGCTTCATCCAGAAGTCGTCGCAAGAGCTGGGCGGCCTTTGCCACCGCCGGTGGAGCCGAGCCGGCAGCCATGGTCTGCAGCCTGGCATAGAGGGGTCCATCACCGGCTGCACCGATGCGATGAATCAGATCATCGCTGAGGGCACAGAAAGGCGACCGCAAGACAGCCAGAAGAGAATGACTATCCTGAGGTTTGTCCAGAAAGCGCAGCAGACTCTCAAAATCAAGCACTTCCTGTCTTCGCAAAAAGCCGCTACCACCAAAGACCACAAAGGGAATTCCCAGGGAAGCAAAGACCTGCTCGAACTGAGCGAAGTCTCTGTTGCGCTGCACCAGCACAGCGAAATCACCAAAGGCCAGGGGTCTCCGGGCGCCGGACTTATCGGTGAGACTAACGCCCCGCGCAAGCTTGTCCAGAATCCAATCAGCCACCAGACGAGCCTCATAAACATCCTGGCTGGTTGGGTCTTCTTCCGGCTTCTCATGCAGAATAACTTCCACGCGACTCTCTTCTTCAGATTCCGAGGAGGAGGTCGCCCCGGCCTGGCGGGCCGGGCTGAGCGCTTCAAAGGCCGCCACATAAGGCAAAACTCGCGGATCCCGGTCAAAGAGCCGGTAGAAAACAGCATTCACAAAGTCCACAACTTCCGGATGGGAGCGGAAAGATGAGGTCAGCTTGGTGACCAGGCTTGCACCGGTGAAATCGAGCACACCGTCCTCCAGGCTGCTCTTCCACTTATTGAAAGTAGCCACATCGGCCCCCTGAAACTTATAGATAGACTGTTTGTCATCACCGATTAGAAACAGCCTGGTATCGGGTCCGGCCATCAAACTGAGAAGCCTGGCCTGCACATCGTTGGTATCCTGGAATTCGTCCACCAATAAAGCCCGCAGGCGCTCGTGAAAGTAGAGGCGAGCACGTGACTGAGGTTGAGAAAGGGCCCGAATCGTCTGATCGATCAGATCGTTATAATCAAGGGCCGTCAGCTTAGCTTTTTCTTCTCCATAATATTCATAAGCAATCTGGAACAGTTGCAGGAGACCGCGGGCGCAAGCAAAACCCCGCTCGTCTTCAGGCAAGAGAGAGGGCGGCAGCTTTTCCACCACGGCCTTGATTCTTTCCCGCACCGACTTCAGCCCCTCCCGCAGTTCCTTGGACTCGGGCTTATTACCGCCGGCTTTCAAACCACAGGCGGCAATTGCTTGAAAAGCCTGCCAGGTAAGAGCAGCCGGTCCCTTGCTTGCCTCTTCGAACTGCGACAAAACTTCCAGCCGCACTGCTTCCAGACCGTTCTTCGGATCACTATGAGGATTGTCACTCAACCAGAGAAGAGCACGCTTCAGTTCCGGATCCTGCAAGAGCGACTGCGAAGCCTGCTCTCTTACCTGATTCATAACCGCCTGGGCTGCAGCCTTGAGGCTTGCCTGGGGCGGCACCATAGAGAACTGGCCGGCCTGTGCCGGCGAACCACAGGCCGCCCAGACCGCAGCCAGTGTCTGCTTCAGCTGCATGGAAGAGCGAATCATGCCGGAGAGTAATTTTCGCAATTCGTCGATGGAAAATTCATTCAGCACAAGCAGCGCATCATCAAGAGCAGGCAGAGGCACCACACCAGCGGCGGTACTACCAGGTTCTGCACCAATGACGGTGCGAATCGCGTGCTCCACGGATGAGGACAGCATCTCGCTGGTTTTCAACTCATCCAGCACAAGAAACTGTGGATCGATGCCGCAGTCGCCCGGAAAAGCCTTCAGAATAGACTCGCAAAGAGAGTGAATGGTACCGATTCTTGCCCCATCCACCTCCAGCATGGTCTTGCGCCAACGCTCCGAATAGCCGCCCGCAATCTCTGCGGCGTCACGGGAAAGACTCAAGAACTTACTTTTCAAGCGCGAGCGCATTTCAGCGGCAGCCTTACGAGTAAAAGTAACGGCAATAATATTAGCCAGGCTGATCTCTTCATTGCGCCGCAAGATCTCAACATAGCGCTCCACCAGCACATGGGTTTTGCCGGAGCCGGCACCGGCCGAAACCAGGACGTTTTCTTCTACGGTGTTGACCGCTACTGTTTGCTCAGAAGTCAGCATAGAATACTAGTCTTCGCCCCCTTCCAGATCCATTTCCTTGCCCAGCTCGGCGATACGGCAAACCCTTTGATGATCGCAACTGAGGCAAACCTTGTCGTCTATGGGAGCGATTTGAAAGCGCCCCCGGGCAGCCTCAGCGGCAAAAGACACGATATGCTCTTTTACTAGAGACAATAGCTCAGGCCCCTCACCGGCAAAATCCACCCGCCCGATCACTTCGCCCTGAGAAATACTGAGGAAGAGTCCTTCACAAACCGGTCCCTGCCCCTCCTCCATATTGGCCACCGCCAGAGCATAAACAGGCATCTGCAAATCACTGCCGCGTCTGGCATCATCAATGGTGATCCGCTTGGAACCGGCTTTGTAATCCACAACTTTGATGCGCCCATCATGAGAGCGGTCGATACGGTCAATACGTCCGCGCAACCTCACCGTTGAGACTTCACTTCCCCCTCGGGGCAGAGCCTGCACCACTAAAGGCGGCGCCGAGACTTCTCCCGGGGCCCCTTCAAAACCAAAGGACTTTTCAAAGGCCACAGGCTGAAACTCCCCGCCATCCTTTAAGGCCCGCGCCTTTTCCTTAGTTAAGAACCGACGTAAGCGGAAATAAACTTCCTTCTTTTCGTAGTCCCAGAACTCGGTTTTCTTGACCTGCCTTTCTTGCAGCAGCCAGACAAGAGCATCTGCAATACAGTCATCAAAGAAACCGTCCACCACCTGAGCTTCAGAAAGCAGATTGAGCCCTCTAACCTTCAAGCCCTGGTAAAAAAGCTCCATGCACTTGTGATAGACCTCACCGAGAAGACGAGCATCCAGCCCGGCTTCCGGCTCCAGCTCCGGACTAACTTTCAAAAAATGGGAGACCCAAAATTTGAAAGGACACTTACCATAATCGGAGAGCCGGCTGACGCTCCAGAACTCAGGCAAATCCACGCCAATCAGTCCCAGCCCCACTTGCTCCTGCATGTCGCCATTGGTCAGCCCCGGCCGCCCCATGGCACCGGGAGAGGTGCGCGACTGCACCAGGGTGAGGGGCTCGGCCAGATTGCGGGCACAGGTCTCACCCTCTTCCTGATATGCAAACGGCAGGGCCTGCTGCAAAGCTTCCGACAATTTAAGCGCTGTAGAGGTTTGAGCAGAGGCCTCACTGGCGAAGAGAAAGCCCAGGGTATAGTCCATGGGCGACACCGGCGCAAGCAAAGACTTCTGCCTGGGCACGGCAAATTGCATTGACTTGACTTTGCTCTCTTCCCCCTCGGTCAGGAAGAAGGATGGCACCAGCTCTTCACCACTCAGTTCATAAACCGGTGCTGAGAGGTAGAGCCTGGAAGTGGCTCGCTCCAGAAGCGAGGTAAAGAGAGAAATTTCAAATGATTCATGCTGCCGGGGATTCTCGATATCGATGCCCAGCCCGGCCCATTTGCGGACTTCGTCGCGACTGAGAAAACCGCTACGCTCGCCACGCCGGGGAAACTCGCCTTCGTTCAGACCGGTCAAAAAAACCACTTCGAAGCGCCGATTGGGAACCAGATCGGCACTACAGATGGTGACGGCCCGGGAACCGCTACGGGGTCTGCGGAAATTGCTATTTTCGAAAGCTCTCTCCAGCCGCTTGAGAAACTCCTGATAAGTCAGAACACTCTCACCATAAACAGGTGTCAATAGCTCATCTTCAAAAACCATATCGGACAGAATGCGGCGAAACTCTAAAAGCCCCTGATGTTCCTCCCAGGCCATGAGGGGATCGGCATACTCCTCGTCGGAAGGCAAAATCAACAGGTCTTCGATGATATCTTCCACCGCGGCCACAAAGTAACTGAGGGTACCGCTCTCCTTCATCTCCAGGCGCTCGATCAAACGAGCTACCGCAGCCTGGGCCGGCTCCAGATCACGGTCGGCACCTTTCAGCTGAAAGCACCAATCAGCCCTGCCGGCCACCACCATGCCCGAGAGAGAGAGCCGGTCCAGGCGCTCCACCAGAGCCGGCGTCAGATCCAACCAGACCAGGTTGCAAAAGGGACTGCGCAAGGTGCGTATCACTTCCAGGCGCGAGAAATCATTGGTGACAAGAGAGAGCAAGCGCAGCAAATACTTAATCACCGGTAAGCTGGCTACCGGTACGGCTTCATCCAGATAGTATTCCAAACCGGCCCGCTCAAAGGCCGCCTTGATAGCCGGCAAATAGTCTTTCAGTGAACGTGCCACCACAATAATTTCACTGGTGTCGGTGCCGGCATGAAGACATTCCTTGACCGAGCGAGCCACCTCTTCCATCTCCATGGCCCGGTCGAGAGTACGAGAGAGAAGCCGCTCCACTCCCACGCCCCTGGCAGAATCCGGTCCCTGAAACCGTTCGGTGAATTTTCCCTGGGCCCCCTGAAAGGCTTCCCGCAAGCCCTTTATACTCTTATCTTTCCAGGCATATTCGCCATATTTCTCGTCATTAGCCGCATCCACATAATCGAAACTGATGAGGGTGCGCGCGGAAAGCTCGCTGACGGCGCTCAACACTGAAAGCTGCAAGGGGTTGAAGCGATCGAAGCCATCAATGGCAAAAATACCCGGTGCAAGCGAACTGCTACCGGCGCGCGCCACTTCCCGCGCCTTATACGCCAATTTCCGTTCATCGTAGACATCCAGCGCTTCCAGCTCGGCCCAGTAAGCCTGATAGACACCAGCCAACTCGATATAGCGAGAATCGCTGGCGGCAGACCTGGACAAAGTAGAGAGCACATCGCGGGGCGACAAACCAGCCCGCTCCAGTTCGTCGATAAGCTCCAGCATCTGCGCATGGGTACCGGCAAACTCAGAAATACTGGCCAGGCTGTTCAGCCGTCCCTCTCCTTGCACCTTGCCGAGAGCCTTTTGCAAGACAGCCGCCCTCAGACCATCTCCCAGGAGGCGGAAGCTCACCCCGGCCCGCCTGAGAAGACTGTGGCAGAGATCGTAGAAAGGCAATATCGTAAGCCCAATCAGACCAGGCGCGCCCAGCTCTTTTAGAATTCCGTCGACACGCTCCTCCACCAGCCCCTTGTAGCGATGGGAAGGTACGATTAAGAAGACAGGTTGGCATGTCAGGGGAGAACGCAGCAAATAGTCCACCAGCTCCCGCAGAAGCCACATGGTCTTGCCGGCCCGGTAGGGTCCTGTGACTAATTCGACGCTTCTTTCGCGCACAAAACTCGCCTGAAATGCCTGACTTGAATTTAAATTGTTGAAAAACCGTGCCCGTCGAGATTCGAACTCGAGACCTTCGGCTTCGGAGACCGACGCTCTATCCAGCTGAGCTACGGGCACATGGCTAACGCCGCAGTCTATCTATATGTACACATTTATAGACAACGGCTCTCATTATACTGGAATAGTTTGGCCATGGCGCCCTATTTTACATTCCAGAAAAGCACCGTATACTCCTCGCCGCCTACGGCAATTAGCGCTCCATCCTTCGACCAGGCTACCGGTCTGAGCTTAATACCCTTAACAGCGGCCGGAAATTCACTCAGATATCTCTTCACAACCTGCCCGTTGGCCACCTCTACAATTACGGCCACTTCATCTTTGCTGGTAAGCACCACCCTTTTGCCGTCGGCGCTAAAGGCAAAGGCGTCACCTCTGGGCAAATAGGCCAGTTCCTCCAGAGTAAATGGGCTCCCCGCAGCGGCAGTGCCGCTCTTATTAAGACCAAGAATTAGGAGCCGTCCCTCCACGGTAAAGAAACCAAACCTGGAGCTATCCGAGGCCCAGCGCAGATCTCCATAGGGCCAGCGCTTAGAACATGTGGCCAGCACTTTACCGTCGGCAGCATTGAGCACGTCCACCTGGCAGCGCCCCTGCTCCATGGCCGTCATCTGGCAGAGCACGGCCAGGTATCGACCATCCGGGCTGAAGCGAGCCAGATAGCGCCCACCCATATGATCAGAAGGGTGAAAGCTGTACACTTCCTGACCGCTTGCGGCATCCCGCACGGAGCAGCCAAAGGGCTGACAAACGGCAATGAGACGACCATCCATTGAATAGTCCACCGATAGCGCGCCGCCACTCCAGGCGCCGCCCAGAACGGAAGCCCCGCCCAGAGACGAAATCATACGCAGGAAGTACTGCGGATCTTGCACATGGGTAAGGGCGGCATTTTCCATCACCGGCACGGTCAGTTCGGGGCGACCGCTCAAGGTATCAAAGATTTTCATAACGCCGGGACCGGCTCCTACTATTCTCTTCCCATCGGGAGAAAAGGCCACTGCGGTAATGTCACTGACCCGACGCAACAAGCTGTTGCTTGCAAAAGTCGAACGAGATCCATAGCTACCGCGACTTCGGCTCAAACCAGGACCCTGAGACTCGCTAGCGTCTTGAGCTAATTTCTTATCCAACAAACGTCGCTTCAGATCCTCATCCTGGGAATAACCAAGCACCGAAAGGATTTTGCCGCTGCCGCTCTCGATTACCGACGGCGGTCTATTTGTATAGGACACCACAAGGGTTTTATCGTCGGGCGCAAATTCCAGTCCGCTCAAATAGGTCAGCTGACCATTAACAGTAGTTTCAGGCGCGGCATCGCCCGCTTCGTTTTCTTCAGGAACCAGCACATGGGCCCGGGCGGCGGTGCCAAAGAGAGAGAGCAAGAGAATCGTCAAAACGAGACGCTCCAGCAAGGCCCTCTTACCCGGTACACAACTTCTCCGCTCAATCATTGATCTTATCCAATTCTTCCTTGCACCAGCGCTGCATGGCCATATCCCTGGCCGCCGCTTCTTCCTTGCGCAAAGCCCTGTAAATGCGCGCCCGCTCTCCATAGGCCGCCGGCGAATAAGGCACCAGCTCAACTACCTTGTTAGCAGCAGCAAGAGCCAGGTTCAACTGCCCCACTTTGCGAAGAGCTTCCAGGCGAGCGAAATAGGCATGGGGATAGGCCCGGTCGAGAGCAATAGCCTTATCGGCACTGGCTAGCGCCCCCTTATAGTCCTTATTATCATTGAGCGCTCGCGCCCGACTTACGTAAAATGAGGCTGTTCCCGGCTCAAGCTTGATTGCTTCCTCGATTTCCCTGAAGCCCCTGGCAAAATCGCGAGGAACGATGCAGACACCTTTGAGACGGTGAGCGGCCGCACACTTATCATTTTCAAGCAGTACCCGGTGGGCCATCCACAACGCTCCTTCCCGGTCTCCCATTTGATAAAGGCAAAGGCCCTGCCAGAGAGATGGCTCCACATACTTGTTGCCGCCACCGGCATAAAGGGCGGCCGCCTCAAAATTCTCGGCAGCCGTTTCCCAATCGCTCAAATCAAAAAACAACTTGGCCTTCTTAAAATAGGCGGCGGCATCATCAGGGTTGGCTAGAATGGCTCGATCAAGGCTTTCGACCTGCTGCTTGAAGAGTTCGAACTGTGGTATCTCCTTCGGCAGTTTGGCTTTCAAAGCCGGATCTTGAGACTTTTGAAAAACGGACGAATAATTGGTGCGCCCTTCCAGATCATCATTCAGACGAAATGCCGATGAATAAGTGAGACCATCTCTCAAAGTTGCCAGTGACTCTGAAAGTGGTGCCCCCACAGCCTCTACCGTATCATTGAGATCTGAACCGGCGGCCAGAGCCGGATCGGTATCCGAAGAGCCGATTCCAACTACAAGAAGAATCGACCAGACAAAGAGAAGCTTTCGCTTGCTGTCGGCAATTTTATGAGGTCGATAAAGGTGCATCATTGCAAACCAGAGGAATCGCGCTCTACTTGAAGACCAAGCAATTTTTACCATAATGCCGCCAAATATTTATGAACCTGACGACCGCTTTTTGCCACGCAGACTTATGGCGCTATGTGTTAGCCTTAGGCTCGGCAAAGAAGGACCAGCACTATCGCCCTATCGTCGGCAATCAATACGGAAAGCTAAGAATTGTCAATAATTACCGTCGACAGCCTCTCGAAAAGCTACAAGAACAGCAAAGTGAAAGCGGTAGACAATGCCAGCTTTCAAATAGAGAAAGGCGAAGTTTTCGGATTGATCGGTCCAAACGGCGCCGGCAAAACCACCATCTTTAGTTGCCTGCTGGCCCTCACCAATCCAAGCAGCGGCACAATTGAAATTGACGGCAGATCACCGCAAGACATACAGGTCAAGGCCATGCTGGGCTTTCTACCGGAACGCCCCTGCTATAACCGCTGGATGACGGTCCGGCAATTTCTCCAGTACCACCACGGACTGGCCGGTCATCCGGCCTCGGAACGAGAAGCTGAAATCAAGCGGGTGCTTGCCCTGGTGGAGTTGGATGTAGACCCGAAGAAACGCCGCATCAAAGAGCTTTCCCGGGGCATGCTGCAAAGAATCGGACTGGCACAGGCGCTAATCGGCAAGCCGCAAATTTGTTTTCTGGATGAGCCCACTTCCGGCATGGACCCCCTCGGCTTTATCCTCATTAGAAAACTTCTTTTGAAATTGAAAGAAGAAGGCATGACCATCGTCTTGAATTCACACCACCTGCTTGAAGTAGAGCGCGTTTGCGATCGCGTGGCATTCATAAGAAGAGGCAAAATCGAAGAAGTTTCAAGCCTGGCCGACTTAAATACCATTCGCCAGATGCTCAAAGTGGAGTGGCTGCCCCAGACTGAAGATGATCCAACCAGACAGGAAAAACTGGCACAACTAGCCGATGCCTGCCAATGTCCTTTGCTCGAAAGTTTTAGCTGCGGCGCCAAATTTGCCGTTGCCACAAATGAAAAAGCAGCGGAGTTACTGGCCGGTTTGCAGAAAGAGAATTTTTCCGTTTATCAGTCAACCTTCGAGAAGAAAGAACTGGTAGAACTATTTCTCAATGAAAGAGCGACAGACATAGGTTCTGAAGTCGAGCCGGATCAAACGGGGCAAAAGGAGGGTCAAAAATGAAACAACCAGGCTCAGCCGTCATCAATCCGGCCATATTCTCTTTCACCCTCTACAGGAAGTTCGAAAATCCCAGATACTTGATTCCCCTTGTGCTCATCATGTTTCTGCCGGCCTTCATGGTTGCTATGAACCATCTCTACTTCGGCTCTGCCACCACCGTCGAGATGCAAAAGGAGCGCGCACTGTCGATGGTACAGTTCTTCTGCAATCCCAGTCTGTGCTTTATTCTTTCCTACCTCTTCGTCAGCGAAGCTTTTGTGAATAACAAAGCCGTCGCTGATGCCGATACACTATCGCTGCTCTTTACCAGGCCAATCAATCGCTTCAGCTACGTGCTCACAAAATTTCTAGCCGGCACAACCGGAGCCAGCCTGATTCTCATATTGGCAGCCATAATCGCCTATTGCACCGCTCTTGCCTTCGGTATTGCCGCCATTCCGCTCGACCCGCTCTTGCTCCTCACCATTCTCCTGAACACGGCCGGCAGCACAGCTTTCTTTGTTTTCCTGCACTGCCTGCCGGGCATCTTCGCCTTAAGCGCTTACTTCGTACTGCTGGGCTGCGCCGGCATGGGCAACGGCTTCAGTTCAATCTCAAACGGCAGCGAGAGCAATGCCATGCTGGACCTGATCAAGAATGTCATTCTCACTATCCACTACTGGTGCGGCGACTTCATGCCCGCCGCCATCAATCTGCAAGCGCTCTTTTCGGCAGAGGGTCTCGACTACCTGGAACTTGGCGTAGCCGTCACCAACATCTTCATCTTCCTCTATTTGGCCGCCCAGGCACTGTGCGCACGGGAGCTTTCCTATGGCGCCGACTAAGAATACAACTGCCTCAACCACCCTGGCCATACCACTCTGGTTTACCATTCTGGCCGGATTGGCCATTGCCGCCCGGGTAACCGTCAAACTTCCAAGCAGCGAACAGAAGCACGCTATCGCCTGGCTCAAACCCAGTGAGGTACAGAGCCGCCTCGCCGACCCGGGCGAAACCAGAGAACTCATCTTTTACGATTGCATGGCCGATTGGTGTCCGCCCTGCAAGAAAATGGAAAGAACCACTTTTCAATCAAAGGCGATCATAGAAAGCATCAACAAAGACTTCATACCGGTGCGAGTAAATTTCTCAAATGAGACCGGGCCGGAAGAAGCCGCCATCAAGAGCCTGAAGAGCAAACTGAACGTCTATTACCTGCCCACCATCGCCATCACCCTCCGAAACGGCGACCTGGTGGCAAAGGACTGGGGTGCAATAAACCTCAAAGACCTGATGAAAGAAGCTAAAAAGAAAGCCGGGCTGGTGCGCGCCGAAAGGAAGCTAAGCCAGGGTCTGGCCGGTGAAGCGCTGCCCTTACTGGACCAGAAAAAACTCTCCGGTGAAGATCCAATCAATGATGAGATAGAGATAGTGGTGTACGACCATACTCTCCGTTCTCTCGGCAAAGATGATGACTGCAAGCGCCTTCTGGAAAAGAATTATGCAAGAGTAGAGGAAAAGCGCAAGGCTTTGCCGCCGGCACTGAATAAACCAGTCTTTTATACGAGCCTCATCAATTATCTACAAGGAAAAGAGAGCTTCGAAAAGCTAGTCAATGAAGCAGCCAATTACAATAGTGACAAAGGGACAGCCCACCTGGCCATGGCACTGAAAGCGATGCGCGGTAACGATAAAACCGCAGCCGGTAAGGAGTTTCGCAAGGCCGCCATGGACCTGTCTCGGGGCTACAATGAAGACAAACTAGCCGAGTTCTTTATTGAAGAATTAGAAAAAACCACTAAGTAAGGCCCTATTCCGGCAGCAGGTCCCGCAGTGTCTTTGCAGGCTTCGAAATAGACTCAAGCTGACGCTTCTGTCTAAGCGCACGGACTTGAGCCAGAACGGTGTCAGCCGAAGCAAACCGGCGGCTCAGTTCAGGTTCCGTACATCCGGCAAGAAATGGATTCAATTCCTGACTTAGACCGCACTCGGCATCCACGCTGGACACTTCCAGGGGACAGGGATCCTTGCCGGTCAAAAGATAATAACAAGTACAACCAAGTGCATAGATATCACTCTGGGGAGAAGCCTTGCCGCGGATTTGCTCAGGCGGCATATAAGACTGCTTGCCTACCATGGTACCGGTGGCTGTGCCCACAAAGGCATTGGCCGCCCCGAAGTCAATCAGCACCAGTTGCCCATCCACTTTTAGAACCAGGTTGTCGGGAGTCAAATCCCGGTGGATAACAGGCGGTGCCTGAGAATGCAAGTAAACTAGAATTTCGCAGATCTGCTGGGCCCAGTTCAAGACAAAATCCAGGGGCTGCGGACCTCTTTCTTTAACGAAACGCCGCATATCAAGCCCGTCTATGTATTCTATAACTTCATAGTGATGTTCATTTTCCACGAAGTGATCGAGAACTTTAGCAATGTGAGGATGATCAAGCCGACTCAAAAGCAAGGCCTCTCGATTAAAAAGCTCAAGGGCCTTGGTTTTTAGAGTCTCAGATGAATTGCTGGGAATGACGGCTTCTTTCACAATTATCCAAGTACCCTGGTTGTCCTTAGCGGCATAAATCGCCGCCGAGCCGCCGCAAGCAACCAGTTCCGAAATCTCAATGGTGCCGCCTCTCAACCTGGCAGACGGCGCCAGCGGCACAAACAAGGTGGGCG